>Ga0214921_10001055_pt1 | contig 48069 bp, 48 predicted proteins | sample LL1505_MetaG_FD_177992 | JGI IMG/M metagenome (GOLD analysis project Ga0214921, IMG submission 177992) | Freshwater microbial communities from Lake Lanier, Atlanta, Georgia, United States - LL-1505 | ecosystem: Environmental > Aquatic > Freshwater > Lake | place: USA: Georgia | collected... | reverse complement strand
TACATACTTGGTAACATTCTTCTCCAAAAAAAGTAGACAATATATGTTGTATGTATTTTTGTTGAGAACATTTTTTAATAATATCTACATTTTGAGAACATTTTGTATATTTATGAACATGGGCATTATGCATACCACTATATTGTATTACTTTTTCTGTCATTTTTTCATCAAATGTCTCTGCTATTAATAATATTTCACTTGGTGCATATATAGATACGCATCGTTCTAATTCGTCAAATGTGGTTGGATTATCGTAAAGTGGAATTTCATATTCAAATATGAATGATTTTCCTGTAAATATATTGGCCACAGAAACCCCACATACAAGGTTCTCAATATTGGATTGTGAAAATGATTTGAACGTATTTATCCAAACACACATGATATTATTGGTTGTTTGTGGAGAACTATCTGTATCATATGAAATATAGGTTCCAGCGGAATATATCGCATGTATTTTGCGTTTGAAACTTTTACCATCTTTTTCTTGTTTATAGACTACACTTGTATATCCATTTTCTGACAATTTCTGAATGTATTTTTCCAAAGTATAGTCGCGAAATCCTGCCATAACAATATGGTCATTTTTTATACAATTACTTTTTTTGGATACATTCAATTGACATATTTGTGAGAACTCGACGATTTGACTATGGGTTATTAATCCTGTTTCTACATTTTTCAAACCGTATACTTCAAAAAATGCACCGACTTGCATTAGTAATACCGTATTTTTACCATATTTTTCTTGATATTCTTTTGTTATTTGAAAATATTCAGTTGTTATATTTGATTCCATATTGGTCTTATTTAGATATAATTTTATTTTTATATATATATATATATATATATATATATGACTAAGACAAAGACAAAGACAAAGACAAAGACAAAGACAAAGACAAAGACAAAGACAAAGACAAAGACAAAGACAAAGAAAATATCTGATAATCAAAAAAAATCAAAAATTCGTATAAAAGTATTTAGAAGAACTAACAAAAGAAACTATAAAGGTGGTATAAAATTAGGACCATATGAATATAATATTACGGAAAAAATAAGACACAAATTCGGTGATATAAAAGATAAGCTCAAAAACACCAAATCAAATTTTACGAAAAAAATAAGAGACAAATTCGGTTATATAAAAGACAAATTGAAAAATATAAAAAAAGCATTTACTAAGTCTAAATCAAAAGAAGTTCAAGACGAACAATATAATCAATTAGAAAAATTGATAAATAATGAATCTGGTTTTAATTACGTCGTTGATTACGCTGAATTAAAAGATACATATTTACAATACAAAATATCTGATGCTTTGAGAATAGTAGACGGTGATATAACTTTGTATGCTTTTTATAATATAAATTTGAACGAAAGGTTATTTTTATTACGAAATAATTTTGTACGTTTAAAAGGTATATTCAAAAACCAGGTTTACAAATTTAAAATATTGGTTTATGTTATTTCATTCATACCAGCTAATGCGTTTGCTTTTGTAATATTATTAGTATTAACAATAATATTAGTTGGTTTTGGAGCAAGTGCAGATGGAGAAGGAGAAGAATTAGTCAATACAATTAATGACTCAATTCATTCAGGTATAATTTATAATTATGGAAAAATAAAAAAACCCGAATTTATTAGTAAAAGTTATGCGTTTTTAGAAAAAATAGCAAATAAATTTAGTACTGATAACAATGAAATAAGAGAAGATATTAATCATATACCAATAGAAAAAAATATTATTGCTACACAAGATAAATTACATGGTTGGAATGATAATTATAAATCGTCAGATTTTTTAGAAAATAAAATCATTGAAAATAATAGGAAAGGGATTTTTTTTATATATAATAATAAATCTAACAAATTTGTTACCATTAATTATAAGTCTAACCAAGACAAGCCATCAAATGTTTTTGGTTTCGTATCCGCATCAAACAAATATGATGATATATTCAATGAGATTATACAAGAATTTGGAGAGGAAAATATGAAAGAATTTAAAAAGGAAAATATGGAAGAATTTAAAGAGGAAAATATGGAAGAATTTAAAGAGGAAAATATGGAAGAATTTGATGATAGTAACAAAGAAAAATATAATACACCCCCAAAATATAATTTAGATAAATATACATTAGATGGACAATATCTATTTGGTAACTTAAATAAAGAAAAATTAGATGATTTATTCAAGATTGAAATAACTGACAAAAAAGTTGAACATCTTCTTCTTTCAAAAGAAGATAAGAAAAAAATTGGTGATCATGCAATTGAAACCACTGGCGCGTTAGAAGAAATATTCAGTGATAATAATAAAGAAAGTGATGATTTTAATAAAATTATATCAGACGAAACAGAATACGAAAAAACAATAGTAGATCCAAATGATATTAAATTATTATTATAGGAACAACACAATAAATTGTATTCCTCTTAATATATTTACTACATTTTTTCGAGAAAAAGGTGGCGAAAAAACAATGAAAAAGAAAAAGGGAAGCAATTATAAAAAAAATCCAGAAAGAATAAACTGAAAATTACCAAAAAAAAGAAGAGGAACAATAGAAGATTCTTTAATAAAACATGAACAAAGATACGCGAAATGGAAATAAAATATCTAACATGTCTCACTTTTCTTTCCGGTCGGTGTAATTGAAATTTTACAAAAAATTGATATATATATATATTTTATATTTGTAATAACACAAACATAAAACAAAAATGGATAATAATAATATTGAAATAATATACGATTCAGATTTAAGATACAAGAAGTATGATATAGCTACATTAGAATATAATATTAATAGATTGTCATTGAGAACACTTTTAAAAACCCAAAAATTAACACCTGAATTTTGCGTAAAATATATATTGAATTCAGATGATTATGCTTCATGTGATGAAGATACATATATATCCGAAGAAGACGTTTTAATATATCAAAAACATATTTTACAGAAAGATTTAGATGAAATATACTTAAAAAATGAATAAAAATATAAATATCGTATATACAATGGTGGAACCGAATAAGGATATAAATTTCATAAACTTTGGTTGTTGGAATAATATGAACAATCTGAAAAAAAATACTGAAAACAAAGAGTCCCCTGTATTAATTGATATATTTAATGAAATAGAAAAAGAAGAAAAACAAATAGATTTTTTTATTATTAATGGTGATAATTATTACAAAAAAAAAGAGAAAAAAGATAAAAAAGATAAATCAGAGAAAAAAGAGAAAAAAGAGAAAAAAGAGAAATCAGAGACAGATATAGATGAATCTCAATTAATAGAGGGTTTTGAACTATTAAAAAAAATGGTAAAGAGCAGAGAATTATATTTATTATTAGGTAATCATGATATAAAATATATTAATGGTAAGTGTGAAACATCAATTCTTGAAAAAGAAATAGCAACAACTGACGAGTACAATTTTCCAAATAATCTTACAATGTTTAAAGAAATTGGTAACACTCTTATTATAATGATAGATACCAATATTTATGACGATGAAAACCCTACATGCTATAAAGATATATTTGACAAAAACAAAAAAATTGATGATGAAATATTATTTAATGAAGTAATATTAAATGAAATCGATGAAAATAAAAATAATACAATATTTGAATATATAAACAATAAATTAAAAACATATCAGAGTGAATTAATAAATGAAAAATTAAATACTGGAAAAACCTATACAAATATTATTGTGTGTGGGCATCATCCTCTTTTTGGAGTAAAAATGAAAGACGGTAATTTAAAAGAACAAAAACTAGATAAAGATATATATGAACTATTTTTTAATATTAAAGAGAGTGCAACCAATTTTTATTATTTATGTTCTGATATACATAACTATCAAGAAGGTGAAGTTACTATAAACATAAATGATGATAGTATGATAATAAAACAATATATAGTTGGAACAGGAGGTACTAAGTTGGATATTGATAATATATCTGTACTTGATTATAATCGTCAAATTCTAAATAATATTACACTTAATTATCATATTAATAATCATTCATCTGAATATGGTTATATAATTGTCAATATAAAGGATGATTTAATAACAGTTAATCATAAAATGATAAGCAATAACAGTAAAGGTGGTAATAATATTGAAAATATAAAATCAGGTAAAAATAGAAAATCCAAAAAATCCAGAAAATCTGGTAAAAATAGAAAATCCAGAAATTCAAAATATTCTAAAAAATTTAAAAGTTTGTAAAATTGAAATAAAAATTATCAATTATATTATTATAACAATAAAAATGTATGAAAAAGACGAAGAAACGGATGATTATGGTTTCTTTTGCGATTTAGAAGAAAATAGAGAAAATAGAGAAAATACAAAAAAATATAATAAAGAAAATTATGACTTTATTATAAGTATTAGCAGTCAAAAAAAAATAACACGATACAACATATGTTATCATATTTCATTAGGAATTTCTATTATAGTAACTGCAATTATTATTTTCAAAATCAAATGATTATTCACTTCCAAAATATGCGCCTTTTCCAATTTTGAAATCACTTAATCGTGTAATTGTATCATTATTTTGCTTTAAGATTTCCTTAATTAAATCTTTGATTGAAATCATACCAATAAATTCTTCATCACTATCATCAATGACTAATAAATGACGAATATCCTTGAACATCATCTTGTTCATACATGACTCCAATGAATCACTCTTTTTTGCAATAATAATGGATGGACCATATGTGCAAATATCTTTTACTTTTAAATCATTTGAGGGTTTATCAAATGCTGCAACTTTGTTGATAAAGTCACGTTCGGAACATACACCAATGACTTTGTTCGCTTTATCAGTTACAGCTAAACATCCAATATTAAATGCAGTGAAACGGGTCACTGCTTCTTTTACACTTGCATTCTCATTGATTTTGAAATCAATCTTGTAATAGCATGATTTTTGAAATACATTTAATGCACTTACTGGTAGTTTTGTATTTGTAGAAAATGAACGCCTCAACATCCTGAATATTATATAATAGTGATTGTTTTTATATATTTTTTATAAATTATATAAAATTGATTTTTGTTTTAGTATAATATACAATATACAAAACTCCAAAAAGAAAAATGCCAATTTGCGTTTGTATAGATTATATTGATGCAGTTGATTACATAAAAATACTTGATTATTATAATATGAATATACCATACGGGCAACCAAAATTAGAAATACTCGACCGTTGCGAAGGTGGGTTTCAAATACAAGATTTATCGGCAAAATACGAAACTGATGCAAATATGCAAATCAAACAATTACGATGGAAGAACAAACGTTTAGTACCATATTCTACATACAAAGGGTTTGATAAATATGAAGAAATTATGTTATTTATTGCAATGAGAAGTGTATTGGGAAATAATGTGACATTAGAACAGTAATGAAAATTGTAAAAATAATAAAAAATTGAAATATATTTTAGATACTATATATTTCAAATATAGTGACAATGACAGAAATTAAACCATCAACAATTGAAAACGAATTTTATTTTGGCGATTTACCTGGTTCCCTACAATATCATATTGACCCAAATGCAATAATGGAAATATCAAATATTACAGACATAGGTATTGGAACAATTAGTGATAATGCTGGATTTGTATTCGAATCCCATACAGAAGCCACATTCAAAAGCGTTATTCCGAACACACCAACTGGAAAAGATAATGAATGGAATATGATTTTATTAGTAAAAAAAGTAGTGGATGATAATATATGGTTAAAAGCCGCACTAAGAAACAAGGCAACTGGGAGAATTGCACTTATGACAAGTACAAATAAATATGAAAATTTGACAAATCACGGACATCGTGCAATTCAATCATGTAACGATGATTGGTTTGTTGGACATTATCGCATGTCCGCTCCGATGTTCTTTTGGCGCGAACTTGTAAATAGATTAAAATATTAGAAAAAATATACAAAATATACAAAGGTATAAACTACTTATCATTAAAAAAATTATACAATAAATTATCTGGGTTATGATTTGTTACATCTCCACTTATTAATACTACACTTTCATACATTTTACGCAATACATCATTGGGCGACGTAGAACCCACTTTGATAAATCCTTTTTTCAATAAAAATTTACGAATTTCTTCAATTGGAGTTTGATTCAACATTTGTTTTTTCGTGGTAATATTGTTACGTATTGTTTTATTCGATACCAATACTGCTACTTTTGGGAAAACCCTGGATTTTCCTACATGATAAGTTCGTTTCAACGTCCTCTTTTGTTTCAAATATTTCAATTTAGGCATTTTCTGTGGTTTCGTTTTTTCCATGATTTGTTTCATTTCTATTCGAGCTTTTTGTTTTTCAATTTCTTTATCCAATTCACTTTTTACGTTCATTGCTCCTGTGTATATAGGAGTATTTTGGGGTGTTATTGGTGACATTGAACTACTTTGAAAGGTTGATTGTAATGGCGGTCTATAATTTTCTTGTATTGGATGGGCTGATGCTGTCTGAACATAAGGAATACTTGATATATATTGGTCATTTAAACTTGGAGGTTTACGTTGTGTTTGATTTTTCCAACTTCGATACGTTGGTAATGTTCCTCCTTTCAAACAGCCATATTGTGGATAATTCGGTTTATTCATATTTAATTTTAGCGACGGGATTTCCGATGTAACATTTGGCAACGTATTCATTACATTTTGTAAAACATTATCATTGAATAACATCGATTGAACATTGTTATTCGGATATTGTTTCAAAGTAGAATTATGTTTTTGTTTTCTATCGTTTTCTTCCGCAATTGACATTAAATATTTGAGCGAATTATCAAAATCACTATTAAATTCATCCAACGGATTTTTCATTGGCGTTTTTTGAGAAACATCGCGATGTGCATTTTTCTCATAATTTTTCTCTTGTTGTTCTCGAATATATTTCAATAATTTACCACGCAATGTCTTATTATTTTGCTGCTTCGTCTGTTGGGATTTTATTTTGATATCTTTATTTTTTTCAGTTTTTGGTTGTTTTTTGCGAGTTGTATTTGACGTAACTTTAAATAATTCTGGATTTATACTTATTGTTTTTCTTTCACTCATTGTTACAAATATAATATATTTATTTTAACTATATTATATGTTAATAATCATTTTCCTAAATTATACGCATTTATTACTGAACATTTTTGATGAAGCTAAAAAAGATTCAGGTCCATTGAATAACGGACTAATAGTACATATACAACGGTATGTAGGAGAAGACCGACCATTGTAGGACAACCATTTCTTGCAATAGGTCCAATAAAACCACTTAATAACGAATTTGTCAAATTATAAGTGTAAGGATTTACGACTAAAATAAAAATTAATGCAGAAAAAAGAGAAATTTGCCACTTTTGGGAGATTGAAGGAGAACCGCCTGCCATATAAAATATACAAATATTTTATATATCTAAATATAGATTGATTCCAACATTTTACTCATTTTATTTTCTTTTTTCTTATTTTTCATAAACATATCATATCCTGCATCTAAATCTTCGATTGATATGTGTTTACGCAAACTTGCATCTTTTCCATATATGCGTCTTGAATGTGCAATTTTTAAATAAGAAAATAACAATTCCATATCTCGACCATAATTTTTGAAATCTTGTTTGTGTTTATCGAACCATTTTATGTTTACTACATCATGTTCGAGAACCCAATCAGTTTCGTTTATTTTTTTCTTAAATATTTCCATTAGGTCATGTGTATTATATTGTTCAATATTAAACCTCCATATAAATCTGGATTCCATTCCTTTATTCGCTTTGAAAAACGATTCATTCAAATCTTCTTCATACCCTGCAATAATAACCATTAAATCGTCTTTGTGGTCACTTAATGCTTCGCATAACGTATCAATACATTCTTTTGAATATCCATCTTCTTGGTAATTATTCGCCAATGAATAGGCTTCGTCAATAAAAAGAACTCCACCTAAACATTCATCAATTACTTTTTTTGTTTTAATTGCCGTTTGTCCTAAATATCCAGCAACCAAATCATTACGCGTGACTTTTTTAAATACGTTGTTTTTCAAAATACCAATTTTCGAATACATTGTCCCGATTATTTTTGCAATTTCCGTTTTACCTGTACCAGGAGGTCCATATAATACCGTATGTTTGAAATCACTTTCTTTGTTTGTAATGTGCAAATCTTGCATAAAATACAATAATTGATTCAATATCGAATTTTTCAAATCTTTCATGCCTATCATTTTGTTCAACTTTTCTAATTCAGGTTGAATTTGCGTAAGCGATTTTAAATCAATATTGTATTCATTTTTTTCGTCATATACATTATTTTTGATTATTGAAAGTAAGTCATCTATATTATTGATGGATGCATCAATGGTAATTTTTGGTTTAGGTAGTTCGATGCCCGGATTTACAGAAATTTCATGATTTTGTTTCCATATATCATAATTATTATTTGCATTCCATTTTGAATCAGAAAAAAGGGTATAAAACCCATTTTTTTCTGTATTTTCAATTTTCATGTTTATGGGAATTAAATTATCTTCATAATGAATACCGCTAAAATAGGGGTCATTGTATTTATTTTCTATATAATGAATATTTATAATATTCAATAAATTCATTATTTCAAAATAATTTAAATCGTTTATTTGTTTATAATGGTCCAAACATTTAATAAATGATTTTTTATGTGATGTTTTCATAATGAATACTGTTATTGTATATTATTTATTATGTTTATTTAAAATTATAAATAAAGGTCTATTATTGCTATAATGTTCTCAGGTAAGAAATTTGCAAAATCACATAATGATTCTATTTTATAAATTTTACTCATATATGTTGTCATTGTATATGACTCCATTTCTTTTCTACCTGCGTAATGGATATTTGATAACCAAATCCCTCCATTCTTATTAAATGGAAATGGATTAAAATATTTTGCGCGAAATATTTCATATTGTTTTTCGCCTTTACTATTAATACCGTCATATTCTGTAAAGAAATAGCTGTTTCCACTAATTAAAGTATTCATTTTCAAATATAATCTGTAAACTGTAAAATATACCAAACTGAATAAAGTAGAAAAGTATTTCAATTTTTTACATTTATTGAGAAGTTTCCACTAAATTTTTATCAACATAAACCGCTTTTATTATATTTCGTGCGACCTTTTCATTATTTTTCTCAACTCCACCAGGACAAGTGTCACCAAGAGATTCACGCATTATTTGAAATGCGCGATTAAAATCGGTTGTATCCAATATTTGCGAATCAGGATGTTGTTTATTCCATTCACTTATTTGCTGTATATTACGAAACGCAATTCGGCGTATAGCGGATTTGATTTTTACCTGGTCCGATGTATCTTTTATCCATATATTGTTCTCACGAACGTGCATAATTTCGCGTTTTATATCTGTACAATGAAGTGGTCTTCTGTATATATCCATATCCTTCAATCCATTCATGAAAATCTGCGTAACCCCGTCAACATACCCCATGTCGGCTACGTTCTCCAATTCAGATAAACCTAATTTAACATTCTCGACAAATTCGGATAAATTGATTGCATTCTTACATTGTTCATTCAAAAAGAAATTCAAATTGAATTGCTTATTGTGCGAATTTGTATGAGTATTATTTGAATTGTTTGTAATTATAGGTTTTTGCGATAATTCAATCATAGTTTTATGTTGTTCAACCAACATAGTTTTTAATTCTTTGTTCTCCCTCACTAATTCCAATATAATTTGTGTTATTTCCGGTTTTTCTACTGCAATTTGCAGTTGATTATTTGAAATTTCGTCGTGATTTTCATCGCTATTATTTTGCAAAAAATCGCACTTGGCCTTATGATTCCACAAACTTGAAGCATGTTTATACGATTTTCCACATTGACAATCGTAAGATTTTTTTTCGGCATTTTTTTGTTCGTATTCGTTCGTATTTGTTCGTATTTTATGTTTCAGTGTGGAAATGTGTTTGTCATAGTTACTTTGTTTGCTGCATACAAAGTTGCATTTGTTGCATGAAAATATTCGGCATTTTTCGGCATTTTTTTTCGGCATTAATGCCTAATAATATACGAACATAAAAAATGCCTAAATGGTTTTCGCAAATAATAAAAAAAATTATGCAGCGACTTTTTGCATTAAAAAATCGGTATTTAAAGCATTATGCTTTCTGTACGTTTTTTGCAAAATTTTAAGAGCCATTTTTGTAAAATGGACATTTTTATTTTTCCAAAAATGTCCAAAATCAAAAACGGCCAACGAATCTAGAACAACCTTTTTTCAGGGGTCCTTACTGACCCTTCCAAAATACAATTATTTTATTTGTCATCGCATGTATATTAAGTTATTAATTCTTGTTTGTCAATATAAACTGTTTTTATAAGATTTTTTACAATACGTTCATTGTTTCTTTCTACACCACCTAGACACGTATTTCCGAGTGATTCTTTCATTATTTGAAATGAACGGTTATATTCATTGCTATCCAGAACAGTGGATTCAGGATGCAATTTATTCCATTCACTGATTTGTTGTATATTTCGAAATGCAATTCTATGTATTGCTGATTTTATTTTTGCCTGGTCAGGAGTATCTTTTATCCATGCATCATTCTCACGGATATGCAGAATTTCGCGTTTTATATCTGTGCAATGCAACGGTCTTGTATAAATATCCATATCTTTTAATCCATTCATAAAAATTTGTGTTACACCATTCACATATCCCATATCTGCTACGTTCTCTAAATCTGACAATTGTAATTTAACGTTCTCTACAAACTCGGATAAATTGATTGCGTTTTTACATTGTTCGTTCAAAAAGAAATTCAAATTGAAATTTTTGTTATTGCTGTTGGTGTTGTTGTTATTACAATTTGTAATAGTCGGTTTTTCTGATATTTTTAGAATGTGATTATGTTGTTCTATTAGCATATTTTTGAATTGTTGATTTTCTTTGACCAACTCCAATATTGTATTTACCAGTTTGTCTGGTTCGTTCAATGAATTATTTGATTTATTGCAAGATTTCTTGTGGCGGCTCAAACTGGATTTGTGATTATATGAGGTTCCACAATCACATGTATATACGATAGATGGTGTTGCGATTTTTCGGTTAGCATCAAAGTTAGCATTAGTTAGCATTTTATGTTTTCGAGTGACCAAATGCTTGTTGAAATCATAACTATTGCTGCATTTATAAACACAAATTTCGCATATAAATTTTTTTGCGAGTTTTTGCGATTTTTGCGTTAGCATCAAATGCTATAGATTTCCAGCATAAAATATATCTAAATGGTTTTTTATAAAAAATAAAAAAATTATGCAGCGACTTTTTGAATGATTTTTTTCGTATTTACATCATTATGCTTTCTGCACGGTTTTTGACAAATTTTGGGAGTCATTTTTGCAAAATGGACATTTTTATTTTTCCAAAAATGTCCAAAATCAAAAACGGCCAACGAATCTAGAACAACCTTTTTTCAGGGGTCTTTACTGAACCACCATTTTTGAAGTTATTTTATTTGTCATATTACGAAATACAGTTATAAAAATAAAATATTTTACAAAACAATCTAAAAAATTGAACGTAATAATATATTCATAAATATTTATAAATTAGTCAATAAATATGAGTCAATCTGTTCAACCAATGATGTCGTTCGATTCTTCTGTATCAATGGGTTCAGTCCCCATTTCAATAAAAAAACCAAGAAAATTGGTAGTTATCAATGATGATGATAAGAAACCAGTTCCTACAATGGAAACCGGTGTATCTACCAAAGAAATAATCGAAAAAATAGTACTAGATGAAAAGGCGGTTGAAGATGTGAAAAAAGAAATAGAAAAAAATATTTGTGATAATGGTAAAGAAGTATTATCACATTTGGGTGAATATATTGAAGAACCATATCATTTAATTGAATCTTATTTTCAAGGAAAACATTTGGAAAGGCTAGTTAGACATCAAATAGAATCCTATAACCATTTTATCAACTATCAAATTCAACGAACAATCAACATGTTTAATCCAGTAGTAATTCGTTCGGAAAATGATTATGTAGAAGAACGCGGTCAATATTTTTTGGAAGCAAATGTTTCTTTTGAAAATTTCAAATTGTATCCTCCACAAATCCATGAAAATAATGGTGCTACAAAAATGATGTTGCCACAGGAAGCTAAATTACGTAATTTCACATATGCATCGGGTATGACAGTCGATGTGAAAATTAAATACATCGTACGTAATACTGAAAATATGGATTCTCCAAAAATAATCGAAAAAACGCTTCCAAAAATAAACATTGGTAAAATGCCTATCATGGTAAAATCATCGATTTGCGTATTAACCCAAAACAAACATCTCCAACCAAGTTTCACTGGCGAATGTAAAATGGATTGTGGTGGATATTTTATTATAAAAGGTTCAGAAAAAACAGTCTTAGGACAAGAACGTGCCGCTGAAAACCGTGTATATTGTTTTGATGGTAAAAATACAACGAAATGGAATTGGTTTGCAGAAATTAAATCGATTCCAGATTACAAATGTATATCACCAAAACAAATTGAAATGATGATTGCCAGTAAAAACAATGGATTTGGAAATGGTATCTATGTTACTGTTCCAAGAATAAAACAACCTATTGAATTATTTGTAGTGTTTCGTGCATTGGGAATTATAAGTGATAAAGAAATTTGTCAACATATTATTCTAGATATTGAAGAAGAAAAAAATGGAGATTTATTAAAATGTCTACAAGCTTCTATTATCGATGCTAATAAATATTTGACACAAGAAGATTCAATAAGACATATAACTTCATTTGTTGCATATACACCATTCAATATGGACCGTGAATCTGGTTTATTGAAAAAACGCGAATTTGCATTGGAAGTATTGAACAATGATTTATTTCCTCATTGTCAAACAATGAAACAAAAAATATATATGTTAGGATACATGTGTAAAAAGCTAATTCAAACCAGTCTGGGATGGATTCCATGCGATGACCGTGATTCGTACTTGAACAAACGAATTGAATTAACTGGAACATTGCTTAACAATTTATTCAGAAATTATTTCAATAAATTGGTGAAAGAAATGCAGAAACAAGTCGTTCGCGAAATTAACAATGGCTCATGGCGTTCAACCGAAGATTATGAAAATATTATTAATATGACAAATATATACAAAATCATGAAATCGACAACTATTGAAAATGGTATTAATCGTGCATTATCAACTGGTGATTTTAGTATAAAACAAGCAAATAGTAGTAAGGTTGGCGTAGCACAAGTATTAAATCGTCTGACATATGTTGCAAGTTTAAGTCATTTGCGTCGTATTAATACACCACTTGAAAAGAGCGGTGAATTAATTGCACCTCGTAAACTACATAATACTACATTTGGTTTCTTATGCCCAGCAGAGACACCAGAAGGCCAGTCGATTGGTATAGTCAAAAATATAAGTTACATGGGACACATCACAATTCCAACAAACAGTTCTTCGCTATATGAATATGTTAAACCATATGTGCAACCAGTTGATAATACGTTGCCATTAGATTTATATAACAAGGTAAAAGTATTTATCAATGGTTGTTGGGTAGGAGTGAGTGAAACTCCTATTGAATTATATACCGAAATGAAGAATAAAAAATACAAGGGTATTATCAACATTTATACTTCCATTGTATTTGATTATAAATTAATGGAAATTCGTATATGCAATGATGGCGGTAGATTAACCCGTCCAGTATTGCGAGTGCGTGATAACAAAGCATTATTGGACCATAGAATTATAGACAAACTGAAAAACAAAGAAATTACATGGAATGATTTATTGACCAGTTGCAAGATAGAAGAATCAATAATAGAATATATTGATCCCGAAGAACAGAACTTCTCGTTAATAGCGATGAAAGCAAAACAAGGATACATTCAAGACGGTAGTCAAAAAATACAGTATAGTCATTGTGAAATACATTCAAGTACTATATTTGGCGTATTGGCATCATGCATTCCTTTTCCAGAGCATAATCAAGCACCGCGTAATACTTATCAATGTGCGATGGCTAAGCAAGCAATTGGTGTATATGCAACAAATTATGACCATCGTATGGATAAAACTGCCTATGTGTTATCCTATCCAACCAGACCATTAGTGGAAACGCGCGTAATGAACTTTATACATTTGAATCAAATTCCGTCAGGTTGTCAAATACATGTGGCAATTATGACACATACTGGATATAATCAAGAAGATAGTGTATTGGTCAACAAGGGGTCGATTGACCGCGGATTATTTATGGCAACGATTTACCATACAGAAAAAGACGAAGATAAAAACATTATTCGTGATGAAATTATTCGTTGCAAACCAGATAAGACCAAAACCAAAGGAATCAAATTTGGAAATTATGATAAATTGAACAATCAAGGATTTATACCAGAAAACAGTTTGGTGGAAAATCGCGATGTCATTATTGCCAAAATAATTCCAATCAAAGAAAATCGCAATGACCCAACAAAAGTGATTAAATATGAAGACCAAAGTAAAACGTTCAGAACAACCGAAGAAACATATATTGATAAGAATTACACCGGTAGAAATGGCGATGGATACAATTTCGCAAAAGTTCGCGTAAGAATTTTGAGAAAACCTACTTATGGAGACAAGTTTTGCGCATTACCTACTCAACAAGTATTAACCGACCATGGTTGGATGCAAATTTGCGATATTGATATCACTAAACATAAGGTTTGTTCTATTGGAACAGATGGAAATATGATTTATGAATATCCAACTGCCAAATTCGAATATGACCATAATGATAAAATGTACTCTATTAAAAACAAACAAATTGAAATTGTATGTACATTGAATCATCGTTTATATGTTCAAAAACGAAACGGTAAAAACTATGAACTCATTGAAGCAAAAGATGTTATGGGTAAGATGGTTCGTTTCCAAAAATCATTGGAAAATGCTTATCCTGATGTTCCAACTATTCGCATCGGTGATGTCGATTATGATATGGATGCTTGGTTACAATTTGTTGGAATGTTTATTAGCGATGGACATGCTGATTTTAATAATAAATGTATGTATATAACTGCATTGAAAGAAAGAAAAATAGAATTTAATACTAGTATATTTGAAAAATTAGGTATAAATTATTCTTATCACACTGACGGTAAATACTATATATCTGGTTCCAAATATCCAGATGTTTATGAAGAATTAAAAAAAATAAGTCCGGGTGCTTTGAATAAATATTTACCAGAATATGTATGGAATTTATCCAAAAGACAAAGTATAGTACTATTGGAAGCATTATTACAAGGAGATGGAACTACAATGAAATACAAAGGTGAAGATGAATTTAGTAGATATGGAACAATTAGTATTCGTTTAGCAAATGACATTTCACGTTTAGCAGTTCATTGTGGGTGGTCTGGAATTATCAAAATTGCAGAAGAACCTACCGGAGTTGCTCGCATTGGAAAACGAAATCTCGGTAGTCGCGCTGGAACAGAAGTTTCTATTACTCAAAAACATACTTATTACAAAGTAAGTATTATCCGAAAACAAAATCAACCTTGGATAAATAAAAAGAAAAACGAATCCAATAAGGAAGAACTCATTGATTATAATGGAAAAGTGTATTGTATAGAAATGCCTAGTTCCCATACTTATTATATGAGAGAAACTGAAAATAGTCCATCGTTGATAATCGGTAATTCAAGTAGACACGGCCAAAAGGGAACCTGCGGTAACATCATTCCAGAATGTGACATGCCATTTACAAAGAACGGATTAAGACCAGATATCATTATTAATCCACATGCAATTCCATCCCGTATGACAATTGCACAATTGAAAGAAACCTTGTTAGGAAAAGTATTATTGGAACTGGGGTTGTTTGGCGATGGCACCAGTTTTGGCGATTTAGATGTGAAGACTATTATTCAAGAATTACAAAAATTAGGGTACGAAAGTTATGGTAACGAAGTCATGTACAATGGATTAACTGGCGAACAATTGGAAACAAGTATATTTATTGGGCCTGTATTTTATCAGAGACTGAAACATATGGTAAGTGATAAGCAACATAGTCGTGCGATAGGTCCAATGGTAAATTTGACAAGACAACCTGCCGAAGGTAGGTCACGTGATGGTGGTTTTAGAATAGGTGAAATGGAACGTGATGTCATGATTGCACATGGTATGTCGAAATTTTGCAAAGAACGATTGTATGATGTTTCAGATAAATATAGTGTTCATGTTTGTAAAAAATGTGGCATGATTGCTTCATATAACGATGGTAATAAAAATAGTAAATATGCGAACGCGGATTTCAGTATTCATTTGTGCAATACATGTAATAATATGACCGATTTTGCAAAAGTGAATATCCCATATGCATATAAATTATTATCACAAGAATTGCAAACCATCAATATTGTTCCAAGAATCATTACAGAATAAATAGTGAGTATAGAATAAACAGTGTATATTTTGTATTACATTTACATAATACAAAATATTTTTTACAAAATCCACAACCCTTTTTTTTTAATAGCATTTATTTTGGTATTTATACCCACCATCCAATTTGCATGAACAAATGCGAGTTTTTTACTTTTATCTTTGTTTGCATGAAAATTGGTTTTGAATTTTCTGAATTCACTCGTTAAATCAATCAAATCACTATCATCAAAATAAATCAGTCCATTTGGAAAACGTTCCAAATCAAACAATGTAGTTTTAAAAACACCAGGATTGTGTTGTAAAAAATAATTAACAAAATGTTGGTCAGGGATTTGCCAATTCATACCTTTGTAAACATATTCTGTCATATCCAGTGTTTTACTATTTGAAAAATACAACATACATCCCGTGCAATTTTGAATTTGATGAACATCGTTTTGAAAAACAATATCATAATCTTTGCCTGCGTATTCTGAATATACAGTATTGAGATTATCGAGAACCACCGAATCAACATCTAAATACCATACAGCCTTGTATTTTTTCAAGGATTCATGTATAAATTTATATCGTAAAAATGAGAATTCAACAAAATCAGGAGTACCAAACGTTTTTTGTGTAGTAGAAAAATTGGCGTCGTTAATGAGAGTGCAATTGAACCCATGTTTTTTGATATATTCATATGTTGATTTATCGGGAATAAACGCATTATAGTTCTCTATGCCTTGTTTTTTTAACGATTTTAAATGATTCAATCCAAGTTCGCGAGAACCATTATCAAAACAGCAAATAAATAGTAAATCGGCGTTTTCCATATTTTTATCAAAATGAATTATATTATCTAAAATATAATATTTATATATTTTTTATACAAATATAGATAGTTTTTACAATATATACAAATGTTCTCATATATTCCAAATGAACTTTTTATATCCAATACAGAAATACAATATCCACCATTTAAAAATGGTGAATATATGGAAGAATATTTTTTGAATTATGTTCGCACAAAAGAAATAACCAACGATAAACAAGGTCGCAAATATATACCAGCATTATGGACCAATTTTCAAACAGCAGAATGGTTTCCGAATACGCGGGATGAAATGCAAGAGGCATTGGATAAATGGATTAACGATAATCCTAGTAAAATGGGGTATTATGTAGTAGTTCAACATGATGATGGACCTATGTTACGATTGCCAACAAATACAAAAATATACGGTGCATGTAGAGGTAATATACCATTACCATTAATATATGAAGATGTTGAAAATAAATTAGAGAACATTGAGAAAAAAACATTCAAAAACAAGAATATATTATGTTCTTTTGTTGGAAGTATTACGCACGGTGTTCGCAAAAACATAATAGATATGTATGAAAATAACAGTAGATTCAAATTCGTGCAACGTATCGGATGGACAAATAATGTGGAACATAGCCATCAAACTGATTTCATAGACTATACGGTGAACTCAAAATTCGCATTAGCGCCGCGTGGATATGGACGGTCAAGTTTTCGTTTCTTTGAAATATTGAAATTGGGAACAATTCCTATTTATATATGGGATGATAAAAATTGGTTACCATACAGCGATATCATAGATTACGATTCTTTCTGTATTACACTTCATATAAGTGAAATTGATATATTAGAAGAAATCTGTTTAGGTATAAACGAAAAAAAATACGAAAAAATGTTATTGAAGTATCAAGAAATAAGGAATATGTTCGATTTAGAATACATGTGTGAATATATTTGCGGAAAACCAACAATAAATCGCGTACATGCACCCGTTATTTCCAATCAAACTATAAAATCCAAAATATTATTAGTGACAATTGCTATCGGAGACAAGTACTTACATCAATACAATACCATATTCAGAAAAAATCATGAAATGTATGCAAAGAAACACGATTATCATTTCAGAGTGATAACCGATTTTTTGGATAAATCATTATGTCACACAGATGCAATCACATTCAATAAAACATTAGTATGTAGTCAATCATGGTCAAATGATTATGATTTCATAATATTAATCGACGCGGATATATTAATAAATATGAATTCCCTAGCAATTCATACAAGCATGGATTTTGAGAATAAAATAGGCATAGTGAATGAATATTCGCAACCGACGAATGAAACACGTCTTGAAATACAACGTATGATGGGGTGGGAACCCGATGCAAAAGGATATTATAGATTAGCGCAATTAGATATAGATACAAAACTGGTTTTTAATACAGGACTCATGGTGTTTCAGCCAAAAATACACAAGAATTTTTTGGAGAATATATACAATAAATATGCACGAAATTCAATCAATCATCCACGAAGATATCATTATGAACAGTCTTGTATAGGATATGAATTACAACTTCACCAAAATTATAAAATAATGGATAATAAATGGAATACAATATGGCCATTGTACAAGATTGTAGGTTCTCAATTAGAACCAATTTTTATACAAAATCATTTTATTCATTTTACAGGACTGGTTGACATAGAAGAAGGGATAAAAATAGAAAAAATGATAAACGGATAAATAAATTTTATATTACGTCATCAGTATAAGTAATACAAAATATAAGCAAACAAATATTTACGGCAATTGCATAATATTTGGATAATGATATGAATATGGTGGCCTATATCCATCCAACGTATACGTCATACCATTTTTACTTAATTCGCTATGTTCTAAATAAAATGTACGAATATCACGTCCATAATTATGCGTATCATAAATTTGATAATAGTATCCACCATACCCATTGAAATGAACAAAACATGGGGTTTCATTTAATACAGTATTGAGAACTCTACCCTTTGTAAATTCAATATCTTCAAAATACATTTTATAAACACTTTGAAAAATTCGCTGGAACATATCAATTTTAATACGTTTTTCGAGAACACATGCAAATTCCAAATAATATTCGGTGAAATAATTTTGGTCACCGCCCAATTGAATTATCTCAATAATTTCTTCTACTGGTTTCCAATTGAACAGTTCGCATAAAGTGCGTTTATAACCAATATATCCCCCGGAATTTACATATTTGAAATTCGTCATTTTTTCAAGACCAAGGTGATTATATACTGTATCATACCTGGGCATGTTCTCACCTGGATAACAATTCAATTCAGAGCTCAATAATAAATCACAATCATAGTCATAAAATTTGGATAAAATCTCATCTACATTTGTGAATAAAAGAACATCATATGCATCGATGAAACATACAATATCATCATCGGGTATATCTTGTATCACATCCTTCATAGTTGTTATTTTGTCAATATATCCATTCCATTTATCACATAAAATAAATTTGATTGTAACGCCATTTCTTTCCGCGGATTGTTTCAAATATTTCATTTCGTCTTCGTTCGAACCTAATGTAATAATATGTAGCATTTTGTTTTTAAAAAACTCTATAATAAAGACAATAATCATATATTTTTAAGTTATATTTATAACAATTTAAAATTAACCGGCTATACATACAAAATGTATAAATTGTCAGTAGGGGCTTTATTTAAAAATGAATCCCATTCCATTCGAGAATGGATAGAACATTATTTATATCACGGTGTAGACCATTTTTATTTAATCGATGATTCGAGTACAGACAATAGTACAGAAATAATACAACCGTATATAGATAAGGGTATTGTTACACTTTTTTCAGGAAATAATTGGGGATATTATTTAGGAAGGCAAATGAATATGTATAATCATTTTATCATGCCTCGTTTGCAGGAAAGTGAATGGTTATTAATAGTCGATTTAGATGAATACGTATGGTCGCCACAATCGATTGACATCAAATTTATATTGAACCAATGCAGACATATAGGACAAATACAGATAAACAACACATTATTTGGTTCAAATGGGCATAGACACCAACCAAAATCATTGGTAGCGGGATTTACAAAGCGTGCCGAAATGAAACCGACAATTACCCCGGAATGTGGTAATTTAAAATATTTCGTAAATACATCATTCAATTTTACCAGTTTAAATATACATCATGCAACGTTTGTTGACAAAAATGACGAAATTCATAAATTTGTTAAATTGGATTTGCCATATTTTGTATTGAATCACTACAATTGTCAATCCGTTAATTTTTGGAATGATGTAAAATGTACCCGTGGTGATGGGGACCATTATCGTGTGAGAACGCATGATGATTTCAAAATATATGATTTCAATGATGTTGAAGACACTGAATTATATGAACAGAACAAGGAATTGATTGAAAGACTAGGGCTTATATAATTCGTATATATGTATAGTAAATATTCTTTGTAACATATAAAGAATATTTATAAAATGGAAAAAACAATTACAGAAATCAATGATATTCGGCAACCGCCTCAATTCAAAGGATATTCGTTTTCAAATTATAAAAATGCGGAAGTAAAAAAGATATTTAAAGAAAATATGTTGAAAGGGAAAATAGAGCCCGCATGTTATTGGTGCGCGGAATTAATTTGCGCAGGACATTTTATGGATGCATGGGAGTGTATAATTAATTATGTGGGGAAACATATTCATTTAGGAAATCCAAAATTAATCATTTATTTAGAAATGCGATACGAAATATTCCGCGATATTATGTCAAAAGGAAATTACATAACCGAATTGCAATTACGTAATAATACAAAAATAAGGAAATTATTTGCCGAGATGATAAGTATGCTAACACTTTCAAATAAAAAACATAGTTTTGAAGCCATTAAAATAAATCGTATTGAAGAATATGATATAACACAAATGACAGAACGTTTAAAAGCACCTTCAACACAATATGTAGACGTTATATTCAAAAAGAAGGACCCAAAAGAATTATTAATAGCGGTTAATGAATTTATGTATAGTATATCACCCGAAAGAAGAAATATGACAACAGCATGTTATTGGTATGAATGGATAGTAGAATTTGACAATATATGCAAAAAACGTAAAGAACCTTGTCATTGCGTTCGCCGAGATTTTCCAGTAGAAAATAAATTTCAATGCGATATTGTCTGGATATTATGGGATGCAATACAATATTATTGTAATGAATTAAATAGTCCGTATATTAGCAAATTAATGAAATCAATAATAACAATGTTTTGTATAAAATATACAACAGCTTCTTGTAAGAAACGCCGATATTTATTTTATTATGCAGTAGCACTTATTACAGAGCCTGTACCAACAAATATAGAATTAGTTTCTGATAAAGAAGTTGTATCAGCAGTTATTGAGAACATTGACCAAATATACAAACAAATAAAAAAGAATGAGGTAAGTCCAAATACGGAATATCTGTTTTCTAATTTAGAAAAAGAAAATACATTCGAAAAGTCGATGCGAAAATTAGAAATGATGGATAGTTTAACAAATCCTCCATAAATTCAAAAAAATATATAATAATATAATAAATGGGAGAACATTTTCAAGATATACATGTAAACAAAAAAAATAAAATAAAAGTGATAGGTGAAGGTTCATATGGATGTGTTCATAAACCAAGTTTAGAATGTAAATACCCTCCTTCGAACATAAATTATAAAAATAAAATTTCAAAAATATTAATGAAAGACGATGCCATGAAAGAAATGGATGAATATGATACAATATCAAAATATGACAAAACCCAAAAATATTTTTTAGGAAAACCAAACAATTGTGACGTTAAAACTACAACACAAAATATAAAAGCAATACAAGAATGTAAAGATGGTAAAGATTTTATTGAAAATATAGATGATACACAATTATTAATCATGAATTATGGTGGTGAAAATCTGGAAGCAATCGCAAGAGAATTTAATAAAATGAAAAAAACAGAAGAAAATGTGGATTTTGCTAAAAAATTTTTGAAAGAAGCAACCCATATATTTTCAGCAATTGAATTTTTATATAAACATAAAATTGTACATCATGATTTGAAACCTCAAAATATGGTATATAATAAGAAAACAAACAAAATTAAATTAATCGATTTTGGGTTTACTACATATAAACATGAAATTATTCATTTATCGAAAATATCAGATAATAGATTATCAAAATGTCATTGGTCATATCCATTAGAAATCAATTTTTACAATCAAGATAAATACAAAACATTTTCAAAATATAGTCAACAAGAAAAAGATGAATATTTTAAAAATATAGTCAATAATTTAAATATAAAAGAGCATCATAAATGTTCAACTGCATTCAATATTCTATTCTATTATATAATTGACAAAAAATCAAGTGAAAATGAAAAGAACAAAATCATAAATATGTATTTCAATGATTATAAAAAAATGTTGAATAGTATTGTAAATGGGAATTATAAAGAATTTTTAGAAAAATCGATTGAAACGCTTGATTTATATGGCGGAGCGATAACATTCTTTTTATTATTACATAATATGAAACATTTATTAGAAAAAAAACTTGTAAACGACTTAAACGATTTATTTTACCATATGATAACGCCCGATTTGTTCAAAAGATATACTATAAAAACTGCTATGTCAAAGTATAATGAAATATTAGAAAAGAACTTGTAAAATTTGTAAAAATATATAAAGCTATAAATATATATTTTTATCATGACAGTAATCAACGGAATTGAGATAGACTATATTACATATAATGAGAACATTATAAAAACTGCAATCGAAAATAACGAACCTATTGAAGAAAAACTACACGTAATAGTAGTTGTATCCAATCCATGTTTATTTGCAACACGTTACATATTAATGAAAGAATTCATAAACAGAATTGAAGTAGAAGAAAAAAACGTTATTTTGTATGTAGTCGAATTAGCTTATAAAAATCAAAATTTTATTATAACTGATAAAAATAACAAACGTCACTTGCAGTTACGAACAGATTGTCCATTATGGCACAAAGAAAACATGATAAATTTAGGCGTCAAATATTTACTGCCAAAGAACTACAAAGCATTTGCTTGGATTGACGCCGATATTGAATTCGAAAATAATACATGGGCAATGGATACATTGAAAATATTAAATGGAACAAAAGATATTGTTCAATTGTTTAGTCATTGCGTTGATATGGCAAAAAATAAATTAACAATGCGTGTATTCAATAGTGCAGGTTACCAATATACAAAACAAAATCAATATTGTGGCTCAGGTGATAATTATTGGCATCCAGGATATGCATGGGCGATTACACGTAAAGCATATGAAAAAATGGGAGGTTTATATGAGCAAGCTATATTGGGTTCAGGTGATAATATAATGTTACACTGTTTGCTTAAAAATGGAATAAATTCGGTTAAGAACAGATACAATGAAGATTATATTGATAGCGTAGTACAATATGAGAGAAAAATGAAAAATATGAGGTTTGGATATACCCCCGGTATAATTCGACATTATTATCATGGTTCGAAGAAAAATAGGTTTTATCATGAGCGTTGGGAAATTTTAGTGAAACATCAGTTTTCGCCATATACTGATATTACATATGATGATATGGGTATAATAATACCAACTCCCCAATTCAGTCAAGAATTCAAACAAGATATATTTAATTATTTCAAAAGTCGCAATGAAGATGAATAATAATAAGAATAAGAACACCGCCTAACATTCATATTCTCTAAAACAATTCGAGTTGTCACTGAATCCGCTTCGTTGTTTTCCGATACGCTGTTTAAAACAATACCAATTATCTTTTTCTTGTAATCGTTTCCAAACTTGGTCGTTTGCATATTCCCAATGCATTCCGGTAGAATCTAATAATGGCATTGCCCATTCATATAATTCAATAAGAGTATCGTAATATTTTTCATTAATTATATAACCAGACGCAGTTTCAGCATTTCGAACACGTGTTAAAAATGGATACTCCAAGCATTCTTCTTCGCCTTTCAAATTATAAGCTAACATACAAACATCAAAATCGACTTTTTCTTCAAACACCATACGTAGCGATTCGTATAATTCTGGTTTTGAAACAAGGAAATAAAAATCATCCTCAAAAATGAGAACGTTTCTATATTTACGTTGTTTCGCCAGTTTGAAAACAGATAGATGTGAAAGACCGCAACCTAAAATTCCTCTACCCGGCGTTTCAATTGCAGGAAAACGTTGATATGGTAATTCCATATTAGTTAGTTCAATTTCAATTTCGCCGCGACGGTCGGTCCTTTTATCCAAATTTATATAAAAAATTCCATCAATGTAATCCATTGGTTTGAAATCATTTTCACCAGACATTAATTATGTATAGAAATATTTACACATAATTATTTATATTCTTTTGTTTTTGTTTTTGTTTTTGTTTTTGTTTTTGTTTTTGTTTTTGTTTTTGTTTTTGTTTTTGTTTTTGTTTTTGTTTTTGTTTTTGTTTTTGTTTTTGTTTTTTTGATTGATTCTTAGAAAACAGAGCCGAATGCACCTCCTAATAAACCATTAGCAGGCATTGGACCCATCATAGATGCAAAATCCTGCTGTTGACCAGAACCGCGCATCATATTATCATACCCCTCGGATGCTTTTGGACGTACATTTGCAACTGGTGCTGGTGGAAAAACGCCCATTTGAACTTGTGAATTATCTAAATAATCAGCTTGACTTGGCATGTGGGCTGATGTATGTTGACTTACACGTACATTCTTTTTAACATTCGCTTTTGCATCATCACCAGAAGGGCCATTCCATAATTCATTAATGCGGTCAAATAGTATATTTACTTTGATACCCAATTTAGTTTGAATACTCAATACAATAATCAAAAATGCTAAAATAACATTGGTTAATACTAAATTGTCGTAAGTAAATCCACTGTATGTAGGAATGTACGTAATAATACGATGAATAATAATAATACCACAAAACATGATGATTAATTGTAAAAAAATTTCAACTAAAATTTCTAAACTGGATTTTTCGGTATCGGCTTCTGGAATAAAACGTTGAATTAATTTGTTTAAAACAATAATCGGAATAACTGCTAAACCAGCATATTGCATAACATTGAATATTTCCGCTTTTCCTTCGGCGGTTGTAGAAAATACATGAGAGAAGAAAGTTTTTTTGGAAACATCTCCTCCAATTTCAGATAAATTCAAATCCATATTTATTCTATATAGCAATCCTTAGAAATTAGTTTCTTGTGAATGGCTAAATATCTAAATATAACTAAATATCTAAATAGTTGCAATCAAATCGGTAATCATTGGAAAAATTGGTTCAATTGCTTTTGCACATGCAAATGCAATTTCACGATGTTCTTTTTGTGTACCATTACTACAACGTAATTGTATATAATGAACCCATGAACGAAGTGTCCCATTCACATACATTCTTGATACAGTCATACCCTCGGGTAAAACACACCGAGCCTGCTCTTTTGCAATACCATTGTCAATTGCCCATTTATATGCGGTTTCGGAAGATTCAATTACATTCTTTTGCATTTCTTCCCATGTTGTTAATAAATCATTGTTGTTATTTGACGCATCCAATTCAATACTATTTTGTCTATTCTTATGGTCTTGTAATCTGGGTTCTCTTTTATTAAAGCCTAAATCAGCGACTGCGTACCTTTGCGAAAATTCTTGAAATGAAAAAGAACGATGACGTAAGATTTGGCGCGCAATATCGCGAGTGGTTTCGATTTCAATACATACACTTACCATTTCTAGTGGTGACCAATGTTGATTATTTATGAGATATTTAATTAATTTTTCATTCGTTGCAGTGTTATTTTGATTTGATGGATTTGATACTCGCGCACAGTAAGCAACCAAATCTTGAATGGTTTGGGTCCCTTCGTGGGGTTTTGAATAACTAATTAATTTAGCTGACATTGTATTTTATAACAAAAATTGTTTTTATATTTTTATATTTTTATGTTTTATGTTTTATTTTTGTAAAAAATAATTGCGTAAATAATGATTTAGAAAAATAACCAACTACTAATATATTATTTTGATATGAGTCAAGGTTTAGCAGCAGCAAGAAAGAGAAGAGCACCAGCATCAATTACTCCAACAAATCCACCACCCCCAGTAAACAATCAAAGTTTACCGCCAAATCCATCAATGGGATTAACTTTACCACAAGTAATTGCATTGGTAGACCAAAGATTAGTAGTAGTAGAAACATTTATGAAAAACATGAAATCATCTGAGACACATGGATTTGCATCAGAAAATAATGTATCAATCCCAGATAGTAATATAACTCAAATTTTAGAAGAAATCAACAGTAGATATGATTTATTAGCAGAGGAGATAATTAATCTGAAAAATATTGTTTTAAATTTACAATCATATACAATGGAAGTAAACAAGACTTTGATGGAAGAACGTATCCGTATTTTGTCAGATGTAATGGAACCAATTGAAAATAGCTCAGTAAGTGATGGTAATTTAGTAGTTGATAATAATAATTAAGTTATAATATATAAAAATAAATGTTATATATTATATAAAATATGTCAAGTCAAAATTTAGTAGAACAATTAGAACAATATAAAAATGAATATTATAGTGAAAATACAAAAAATCGTGTATTTAAATCAAAGCAAAAAATGGATTGCGCAATAAAGATTGCTGCGCAATTATCACTTGAAGATTTATTATCAAAAACAATGTATATAATACCAAATACAAAAAAAGTTTTTATTGATTATAGCATTTTTAAATTGTATGCACATCCTGGTATATATGATAAAATAATAAATCATATTCAAGGACTTTTCAATATATGTATTGCGAATTATGGAGGATTTGACTCGCACGTTGATTTGAAATCATTCTCTGTATCAGGTGCACATAGATATAAAGATATAATAGATGTTTTCTATCGTACAGCTCTTCGGAATGGTACTTTATATTATAAAAAATTGGATGCTATGTATGTATATAACACCCCAACCACAATTACAGAAATAGCAAAATTATTTTTGAATCCAGATGTATTACCACGAGTTAAAACATTTACAAAAGAAGAGTCGCTGGATAAGATTAAAGAGTTATTTGGAACTTCGTAAAATATAATATTATACATATTTTGTACAATATTATACACCCTGTAAATCTATAGTAGTGGATATGACCCTTGTAATAAAATACCACATTGACCGGCGCCATTGTTGTAATTTGGACCACGGCCCAACTTAATGTATCCACCGTCTCCCCATGATTCTGCCCATGAATTTTTTACTAAATAATAATCATTTCCGTTTTCAGAACCATATCCTACTACTAAAACACCATGGTCCAACTTTGTCCCACAAACGCCAGTAAAAACGCCGGATTTATATAACTGAAATTCGCGTTGGTCTGCTTCAATTGCAATAGATACTGGCTGTTTGGATATAGCAGTCATCATTGCTACATCATCAGATGGTTTCACATCAACAAAATCAGTTATTTTACTACCGCGAACAGGTGTGCATTTAGTTTCGCATGCATCTACAACTCCTTCACCAGAAACATATGGATAATCGGTTTCTCTACATAGTCCACCATTGCTTTCAATCCATTGAAATGCATTGTCCATGAGTCCTCCGTTGCAACCATGGTCATGTCCACGATTTTGAGTATTTTTAAAGTTATCGCAAGAAACCAATTGTTGTTCAGAAAAACTTTCTAAATTTCCATATATGTTGAAATATGCACCTTCTAATGCACCTGTTGTAGAGAAACTCCAACATGAACCACATTTGCCCTGGTCTTTTACGGGAGTAACCCGACCTCGTTCAACCCAATTTACGTATTCAGGTAAGCCATGGGATTGACTATTTTCAAAATAAATATTGTCTTCCTTTGCTTCAATCTTATTATATCCTAAATAGGCTCTAAAATCATTTTGGTCCATTGCTGAAAATTGATTATGTCCCAACGTGTAGGTTAAATTTTTAGCGTTTGTTTCTTCAATAAACTTATGGTTTGATACCCATTTTTCAAATAATTCAACATAGTTATCGCTTGAATAAAGATCATATTTGAAATCTGTTGCCCATTTTTCAAATAAGTTTGTTAATACGTTTCCAGATACAGTAACAAACAAACAAAGTAACGATAAAGATTTCATTATATAAATAATACGTATATATTTTTATATAGGTTTTGTAATAGTTTATTGCACATGAATCAAAAAATTGATATTCATTTCTTTTATGTAAATGATTTTACAAATAAAATATATAAACGTTATTCTATCAAACAATCATAAAAGAAATGAAGATTTCTATTCAACAAATCCAAAAGGCGGAATGTTTTGCAAACATCTTCCAGCATTTAAAAGCATTTACCGAAAATATAAACATTATGTTTGAAAAAGACAGAATGTATATGCAAACTATGGATAGTGCACGCGTATCGATTATTGAAATTGCATTACCAAATACATGGTTTGACGTATATGAACATACATCTCCAACAACAGTTACTCTCGGTATTAATTCAACCATTTTATACAAAATATTGAATTCACGCGAAAAAACACAATCTATTAATATTGTTTATAATGAAGGTGAAGGGGACCATTTGGCAATCTATTTTACAAGTGAAAACAAAGATGAATTTGATAAACGTTTCGAAGTTCCATTGATGGATATAGAAATGGACTTATTAGGTATTCCAGAAATTGAACACCAAGCCGAATTTACCGTATCATCTTACCACTTTTCAACCATAGTGAATCAATTGCAAATGTTCGGAGATACAATGGATATATCATGTACCGAAGAAAAAATAATATTAGCATCTCATAGTCAAGACCATGGGAAAATGTTCGTTGAAATTAAAATCGACGATTTGTCATCATTCATTATTGACGAAAATGGTTCAATTGATTTATCATTTAGTCTCAATTATTTGCATAATATTTGTTTGTATAATAAAATTGCAAAGGAAATTGAATTAAAAATAGCAGCGAATTATCCAATACAAATTATATACGATTTGGGTTCAGTTGTCAATGCCGAAAAAGCTCAAATCAAATTTTATTTGGCTCCTAAAATTAATGATAATGATGATTAAAAATAAAAAGAAGAAACATAAAGATTTGTTTGCTTTGTAATATATGAAATTTATTGTATATTTACTCAATTTATGTATGACTCCAATAAATGGGTTGATAACAACGTCGACATCCATCACTAAATATAATAAAATACCCATTTTCAAAAACACTTATATTACACATGAAATGCGCAAAAAGAAATTCAACCCTAATTATTATGAAAAACCTATTTTCCCAACGAATCCAATACAGTCTGTTGAAAATAAAATGATACAAAAAATGAAAAACATTTCAAAATTAATCCGTCTAGAAAATACGTTACCCACCTTATTATTATGTTTTTCAGGAGGGTGGATTACAAACCCTTCGTTGCATAATTTATTAACGTCACCCACATTTTTATTAAGTTCAATAAATACAATACTTGTGATGTACGTAAGCATGATACTAAATGATATTTTCGATTTGGAAGTAGACAAATACAATAACCCATTGCGTCCGCTTGTTACCGGTGAAATAAAAGTAAAAGAAGCTATCGGATATGCATCATTATTGACAATTGCGGTAGAATATTCGTCATATATATGGTTACCATCGGTCCAGCAAAAATATTTACATCTTGCATTATTGAATGTTTTGTTATACACTCCATATTTAAAAAAAATAATAATATTGAAAAATATATCATGTGCATATTTGGTTGCATTTTCATTATATTTTGCAGGTTTAGGTTCAACAAGTGGTAAAATAATAAATAACATGAATTTATTGGAAATAGCGTCCCGGCTCATATTTTTTGGTTCGTTTACGAATGAATTATTATTAGATATGAGAGATAAATATGGCGATAAAATAAACAAAATAACTACGATACCAGTTAAGTATGGTAACAGAATATCTTGGCGTATTGCATTATCATCATTATTTACGAATGTAATATGGAATGCATTTGAAATTTTAAAACTACATGGTTTTATAAAATCGGTATTATTTATTATATTATGCAGCCCATTTTATACAAATCTATTGAAAATTAAACAAAATGGTTATTCAAAATCGACGATATTGCATTTTTTAGAAGAGTCTACAAAATATTTATTTTTTATATTGGTTTATTTGTGTAGTTTAGTAAACGTCTAAGCAAAAAATTGATTTATATTTTATCTATTCAATAAAATGGCAAAAAACAATATACAATGTCATTCTTAACTAAATTATTCAATTACGTATTATTGGCTTCTGCAAAATACAATATAGATGAATCCCATGGATTAAGTCACAGTATGAATGTCTTGCAGTTTGCAAGTGAGCTTTATCAAAATGAATTGCCAAAACATTCACATTTAGAAGACCATGAACGTATTATTTATGCATCGGCAGTATTGCATGATATGTGCGATAAGAAATATATGAATGAAATAGTCGGGTTACTAGAAATTGAAGATTTTTTGAGACCGGAATTAGAGCCATTTGAAATCGGTGCAGTAAAACAGATTATATCAACTATGTCATATTCAACTGTAAAGAAAAATGGATTTCCTAATTTAGGAATATATCAAAACGCGTACAATATAGTTCGTGAAGCGGATTTACTTGCCGCGTATGATTTTGATAGAACAATGATTTATCAAATGAAACGGAATAATAATAATATAGAAGAAGCATTCAAAAATTCAAACGAATTATTTGAAAATCGTGTTCTGAAACATATTGACGATAATTTAATAACAAGTAATTATGGTATTAAAAAGGCGTTATTATTACAATTTCAAGCAACGAAGAGAATTGTTGCTTGGAAAAAATTACTAAATAAATGATTTAGCAATATTTTATAACAAAAAAAGAAAAAAAGGAAAAAAATAAAACAGAAAAAGCATAAAATAAAAATATAATTAATCTATATAATGAATTGTCCATTCACTTTACTTTTAGCTGCTGTTCTTTTTTTCCTTTTAACTCCTGGTGTTTTAGTTAGACTTCCACCAAAATGTACTTTATTGACATGTGCCGCATTCCATGCCGTTGTTTTCACTGTAGCATTCTACTTTGGATGTAAATTAATTAAAAGTTTACGTACAAGAGAAGGTTTACCAGAAGATGAAGAAAGAGAAAGACTTGAAAGAGAAAAGCGTGAAAAAGAAAGCATGTAAATTATGAAATAATATATTACTTTTAAATCATTATATTATATATAATGAATTACCTATTCACTTTACTTTTAGCCGCTGTTCTTTTTTTCCTTTTAACTCCTGGTGTTTTAGTTAGACTTCCACCAAAATGTACTTTATTGACATGTGCTGCATTCCATGCCGTTGTTTTCACAGTAGCTTTTTATTTTGGATGTAAATTATTATCTTTTCTGAAAATAAAACAACATGATGGATTTAATATACCAAAAATACAAAAAAGTGAACAACAAAAAAAACTAGAAATAGAAATAACAAAACTAGAATTAAAAAAATCACAACTACAAAACGAAATAACAAAACAAGAACTTGAAAAACTAGAAATTGAAAAAAAAATAGAAAATATACCACTACTAGAAAAAAATATTGCCGATAAAAGACAACAAATACCATCAGTAGAAAAAGAAATTGCCGATAAAATAAACGAATTAGATAAACTAATTAAACCAATACCTAAATAATAATATTCAAAATAAAAATAATATGTTGCATGTTCCAGTAATATATTATTTTTTCACGATTGAACCATCATTATACAAAATATACAAATTAGTAAATACAATACACAATGTTCCGATTATTTTTTGAATGGTGATTTTATCATTATTTAGAAAAATACCATAAATATACGACATGACAATTCCAAAATAAGACAATGGTGCATAAATAGAGGCATCTAATCTCGAAATCGCAAAAAAACGCAAATAATATCCTACCAATCCTATAAATGCATTGACTGCCAACGATATTGATGTCCCACTATATAATTGTACAGAAACAATATTTTTCCATAAATATCCAGTTAATGCAATTGCACCAAATGAATAGGATAAAAACAAATGATTCCAATTATTCAGAGTTTTCAAATCTTTCACCAAGAAAAATATCATGGCTTCTGTAATGGCGGCCATAAATGCGGAAAATATACCTTCATTCCAAAATGAAGGTTTCATTTGTGTATTTGTTTTTATGATATTCTCGTGGTCTTCATTTTTTCCAGTTTTTTCTATGGGTTCTCCGCGTAAATCATTTGCAATTAAATAAACGCCAAATAGTGAAATCAAAAATATTGGCGAAATTGCCGTTCCTGAAAACAATAATATTAAAATCGGATAAACATAAAATAATGTTGTTGCTACACCACTTTCAAGCAATTGGAAACTACGATAAGAAGAATATACATGTAACCCAGTAACTGCTGATAATAATAGACCATTCACAGAAAAAATTGATTTAGCAATAAATCCCCAATCTACAAAAACCGCCGAAATAATTACATAGGTGAAAAACCGACTCCACATTTGCATGATTAATTCAACATTTATTTTTTTGACAAATATTGAATAAAAACTCAATAATGATTCGCCGAGTAATTTACTGATAATTGCCAAATACATAAATATAATAGTTGTGAGAATTTTTTTCATGAAAATGAAAATGAAAATGAAAACAATAAAAACAATATACAATTATTCTAATAAAAGTATTTAGGTAAAATGGAATTTCAAAATTATGAAAAAAATTATAAAAATATTAAAAGAGTAACGAAAATCGCAAGGAAATTGTTAGAAAGTCTTCCCGATACTACCGAAAAGATTGTAATCAATGGTGAAAGTTTGTATTCCTATTTAGCTTTGAATGCATCTATCAATATAAACAACATAAATTATAATGATTTCGAATTATTCACAAATGGAATGAAGAATACGGAAAATACCGATGCAGAATTTGTGAATTCACCCGCATTTTATAAGAAAAGAGAATTCATAGTTGGATGGATAGAGTTTTGGTATGCAAATGAGTTGTTTGTAGAAGATTATATTCATCTTGATTTAACACGTTTTACAAATTTACAAGAACTGAATATGAGTTTTGTTTATATAAAAGATGTAGTGAAAATCCCAGAAACATTGACTGTATTGAAAATAATCAGTTGTGAAACCGCAGTCATAGATAATATACCGAATTCATTGGAAATTTTGAATTGCAATAATAACTGTATACGATTATTACCGCAGTTACAAAATTCAAATTTAAAACAATTATTTTGTTCATCCAACTTTTTGCGAAATATACCGAATCTTCCTAAAACCTTGGAAATATTGTATTGTTCTCAAAACTATATCAAGGTATTACCGAAACTACCATCACAATTAGAATATTTATCATGTAATGATAATAAATTGGTTTGTATACCAGAATTGCCAGATACAATATATTGCATACAGTGCGCTAATAATAATTTATCGTCCATTCCGACACTGCCGAAATCGTTAAAAATATTAGTATGCAGTAACAACAAAATAATGAAAATTCATGAACTTCCTCCATTTTTAGTAACATTCAATTGTTCAAAAAATCCACTGAAAGAGTATCCAATATTACCGCCTTCTATTGTGAATTATACGATGTAAAATATATGTACAAACATTTTATTTTTTTTATAATACAAGTATATAATGTATATTTACAGCGATGATGAAATCGATAAAATAGTAGAAATCACAAAAAAATACGAAGCAAATGATTATAAAAAACCGATGTTATTGTTGATTGGAAATTTTGTAATTTTAGGGATTCTAATATACATTTTATATTTATCTACCACAAGTTATGAATATTTACCTATTTCATTTTCAATAACTGTATTGTTATCATTATTTATATTAAGAAATTTCATGTTTTTTCATGATTTATGTCATTGTAGTTTTTTTCCATCAAATGAAAGAAAAGATAAATCAATCGGTATAAATGCATATATTGCATACATATTCGACTTTATCTATGGGTATCCTGCAAAAAAATGGAAAGATATTCACAGCGAACATCATAAAGTTCATGGAAATATTGATGAATATGACGCTGCTCGTACATTTTATACTAGCGATGAATATAATAAATTAAGCGATACTCATAAAAAAATATATGATGTAATACGTAACCCTTTTATATTTTTTATTTTTGGTCCATTATATACATTTTACATTTCTCATATAACAAGTTTTAATATTTTTTACATTGTAAAATTAATTATATTCTTATTTTTAATAAAAACATTTTTCAATGTAGAAACAATGATATTTTTGATAATTGCGTATTATATTACAGGTATAATTGGAACAATGTTATTTCATTTACAACATGCTATAAATGAACCCTATTGGAAAAAAATAATCAACTATAATGAAAAAATGAATGCGGAATTGAACGATTCATCTGTATTAAAAATACCAAATTTTTTGAAAATATTTACAAATGGAATCGAATATCATAATGTTCACCATATAAATCCGGGTGTTTCATGTTACAATATTCAAGAGTGTTATGAAGAATTGAAAGAAAAAAATTTACTGAAAAACAAAGAAGTCGGTTTTTCAGAAATGATAGAAGCATTAGGATATACAATATATGATACTACTGATGATAAATATAAATAAAATATTTATAAAAAAATATAAAAAAAATATATAAATATTTACATAATGGATATTATACCATCATTTCTTACTCCAAAAAGAATATATAATTTTGCTGTAATTTTTTCATCTGACAAATATCATTTTTTTGGATTTTTTTTATTAAATAGTCCATTATTTTATAGTTTATACAATAAAACATTTACTTACAATGCTTTTGTTTACTCATATATTTATTGTGGTATATTTCAAGGAATTATAAATCACTATTTATACATTTTATGTGATTATGTTTTCAATAAAAAACCAATTGACATAATAAAATGGTCAAATACACCATTTTATGACCGAACACGAATAGTTTCAGATGTTGCCTATATGCATGCAATCGGTAGCATAGTTTATGCATCTATGGTAGTAATACCTGAACCATACAAATGGACACTCATATATCCTGGTATATTCAATATTATAAAACAATTGACTTTTGTCTGTATAATACATGATTTTGTATTTTATGGAATACATTATGTAGTGCATAAAGTACCTTGTCTTAGAAATGACCACATCAAATTACATCATGAATGTCCACTACATATAGGAGGTAGTAGGTGTACATTATCATCAAATGAATCAGAAGCATATGTTCGTGATTTATTTAGTGCCATTTTTTCTACATATTTTGTAAATTTTTATGCGCCTATTTGGATGTTTTATTATACATTGTATTCATTTTGGGCAATGTATTTACATACAGGTGTGAATGTATATCACAAATTACATCATAGTAACAGACCTATGCGAAATTATGGAATATATTATATAAGTGATTATGTATTAAATACATTGAACTATGATGATTGCTCTAAATCAAATTGAACACTTTTATTGTATATTTGTACACATGAAAAGTCATAGTAGACATTGAATCAAAAAAATTCGTTAGACAAAATAAAATAATAAAGCAATATATCATATTATTCATTATTATTTATGCATTTTTTTCTTAGTTTTTTAATTTTCTTGATTATATTATTTTTATACATTCATATTATTAATCAATTGAAAACAAGTGAAGATTTAGAAATATATGAAATGGATTATAGTACAAATTCACAATTGCAAGAAGTATGTGAAGTAAAACAACCCGTATTATTTGAATTTGAATCGGTATATACCGATATATTTGAGAACTTGTCAAAAGAAGAAATATTTAGTAAATATGGTTCATATGACGTAAAAATAAAGGATTGTCGCGATTATGACCAATCGACTGATTCAGTTGATTATGTTGTATTATCATTGCAAAGTTCTCAAAGTTTAGTAGAATCAGATTCAGGTTCTCATTACTTCTCTGAAAATAATGAAGAATTAGTCAACGAATCTGGACTATCATCCGAATACAAAGAATTAGATACCCATTTAAAACCATCGTTTACATTACAATCGAAATATGATATTATGTTTGGTTCTCAAAATACGGCGACCCCATTGCGTTACCATTTGAATTATCGCCAATTTTTCATAGTAAAATCCGGAAAAATTCACGTAAAAATGACTCCAATGAAGAGCAAAAAGTATTTGAAACCAATCAAAGACTATGATAACTATGAATTCCGTTCTCCAATCAATGTATGGAATCCACAACCCGAGTATTTACATGAAATGGATAAATTGAAATTCTTGGAATTTGATGTATATGCTGGTCATGTTCTCTATATTCCAGCATATTGGTGGTATAGTATAAAATATGAGAAAGATACTATGATATACAGCGCTACATACAATTCAATAATGAATTGCGTAGCCCATTTACCTCAATGGGTATTGTATTTTTTACAACAACATAATATTTATAAGAAAATAGCGAAGACAAAAAATTTAGAAGAGAAAATACAGCGAGAAATCAGAGAACAAGAACATGAAAATAAAGAACACGAAGACAATGAAAAAGAAAATGGAGAACAATCGTCAACTCCAAAAAAAATAGGCGAAATTGTCGAAAAAATTTAATGTTCTCATACTATATACAGAATGAACAATAAAATCATAAAAAATATTGCAGCAATCACTGTTGTACTACTTGCGTTAGATTTTATATATATTAGCGTAATACGTAATATGTTTGAAATACAAATCGCTGACGTACAAAGAGTCGCATTACAGGTGCGTCCATTAGGAGCTGTATTGTGTTATCTTTTATTAGTGATTGGATTATATTATTTCATAGTTCGAGAACATCGACCCGTTTTCGATGCATTTTTACTAGGTTTAGTAATATATGGTGTATATGAAACTACATCGTATGCTTTACTAAAAAAATGGAGATGGAATATAGTATTAATGGATACACTTTGGGGTGGAGTGCTATTTGCATTGACCACATTTATCACTTATAAAGTTGTGTAAAAAATGAATAATAACAATGGAATTATTATTATTCATTTGAGTATTGACAATACCGTTGATCTATATTTTATTTATATTTTATTTATATTTTTCATAAAAATCGGTCCAAGTCCATTGCGTTTCAACCCCGGTTCCAATACTTTTGAATTGTACATCAGATGATTGTTCATCCGGGTCGTAATAGTATTTTTCGTAAAATGCATCTTCAATATCTTCATTCTCAAAACAAATCATTTTTTTTTCATGGTCAACAGTGCCATTGAATTGCCCAATGCGTTCGGTCCATATAGGCGAAAATGACGCATAATATAACCAATCTTGTCTATATATAGTTAACAATGCTTCTCGTTCCACCCCAATATAATCATTTTCAAACAATTTCGCAGAATAGGAATGAGAATTGTATGTAGCTGCATTACGTAAAATGGTAGTTGGTTCAGAACATTCAATATTTTTATATTTTTGTATGTCTTTTTCTTCCAATATGATGAAAAACTTCTTGTCTGGTTCATTGCAGACCGGATAAACTAAATTAAAAGGTGTTTTACTAAATTTTTCTACAAAACTGGAAATATTATATTTTCTATGTATCAAATTATATACGATAGTGCCAATGAGGTATTCACTATTTTTTTGTATTTTTTTTAATTTTATTAAGAAATCTCCCAAATTTGGATTCAACGTGCTATAAAATTCATTATATATATTTGTAACTAATTCAAATACTTCATCTATATACCCAGAATAATACAATTCGTATGCCCAAAATAATGCTTCATCGCAGTTTCGATTTAATAAAGACAACATCAACGATGTTTTGACATCATCTAATATGTATAAATACCGAGTAAATATAACCGGTGGGGTATTGTTATTTTCGACTTCGCCAATATATTCTTCGTATTCTTGCATAGTATTCATGATATTTTGTTTTGCAAAATATCATAAAGTAAAAAAATAGTTCAATTTTGTACTATTTCATTATGTCCTACTATTTCATTATGTCCTACTATTTCATTATGTCCTACTATTTCATTATGTCCTACTATTTCATTATGTCCTACTATTTCATTATGTCCTACTATTTCATTATGTCCTACTATTTCATTATGTCCGTAAAATTATGAACCAATTTTTTGTAAAAAGATTTGTATGTATTCTGCAACTTGTCAAATTTCATATTAAATTTACCGTCCATATATCTTACGTCAATATTCTCAATAACAACTTTATCTTGTAACATAGTATTATACATCAATTTTCGAGTAAGAGCGTCACCCATTTCATTATTGCAAAAATTGCGATATGTTTTCACAAACAGCCTACTTTTATTTTCACTCAATGGCAATGCAAACGTTATAACTGTACTAATATAGTCTCCAAAAATAACGCGCGCAACGGTAGTATGTGGTAATATAAATTCATTCTCAATTTTCAAAGTATTAATATTGAATACTTTTTTTACGATAGAATCCTTTCCAGATTCATATTCATAGCTAGTTTTATAATGAAATGGCGACACTAATTTTGGAGGATTTTCATAAGTAGGTGCAGGACGTTCTTTATTACCAAAAGTATGCACAAATCCAATGTGCATAACATCAAGTGAATTTTCACTTAAAATACGAGAATAGCAATTGAAATCCATGTTTAAATAGACTACCGAAAAATTTTTGGCAAATTCTTCCTCTTCAAAAATATTGATTGCCATTTCAGGTTCTGAAATGTTTGTTTGCATAGTGTTTAAATATACCCAACCATTTTTCTCTACAATGGAGTATTTAGAAACATCATAAACCGGAGATGATTGAAAATTCAATCCAGGAACTTTCACCAAAGTTCCATTAGAATTGAATTCATACCCATGATATGGACATACTGCACAGTTGTTATGGATTTTTCCACCAGAAAGAGATGCGCCTTTATGTGAACATACATCATCTAAACAATTATATTTTCCATCTATATTTTTCCAAACAACATAATTTTTGGACCAAACTGTAACTTTTTTAGGTTTATTTGCGACAAAATCGCCGGGGGTTCCAATGACATACCATTGCAAATCATAGTTGTCTTGGTCCGTTAAATAATTAACATTTAATTTAGGATATTCCACCTTTTTATTTAAATAATTGTTTTTCTCGATTGACAATTTATTTGTAACAATATTTATTCTACCAACTGTACTTATTAGTTGTCTTAATAGAAAACACGAAGAGTTCTGAAAAAAAAATAATAAAAAAAATATTCTGTTCATTTAATTAAAAAAGATAATAAAATATCTTTAAATCTGTATATTATATATATTATGGTAAAAACAAAAACATTATCACGAAAAATAAAAAATAGGCGTAAAACAATGCGCAATAGACTGAATATGGCCGAAACCCGTTCTCATATAGTTCGCGTATTTTTAGAAATGCTAAATAATGTAAAATTATATCATTGGAAAACCAAATCATATTCTCAACATAAGGCAACTGATGAATTATATGAACGATTAAATGAAAATATTGATACATTTGTCGAGATTTTATTAGGTAAAGATGAAACACGTATCAAATTATTAAAAAAACAAGTTGACTTACTGGATATCAAAACTACATTTGAATTTAAAAGTCGCATGTATGAATATCGCGAATTCCTAACAAATATGAACGAAGTTTTTGATAGCAAAAAAGACAGTGATTTGCTGAGTGTTCGCGATGAAATTTTAGGAGATATTAATCAATTTTTATATTTATTGACATTCAATAAAGCATAATGCGACAACATCCCATGTAAACCAGGTAGTTCTTCATTTGAGTATTTATTGAATACAGATTGTGGATAATGATTGCATGATAACGCACGTTTTTTCAATGTATCTGTTCTGGTTTTATAAACTTTTTTCCAGTGGCGTTGTATTAAACTTATCCAATGCGTTTTGATAACAACAGTATAATAACTGTCTGTAATGTGCAATTGAAATATATCTATTTTGGGACGTTCAACATATAAAATACTATATGTATGCAGATATGCAACAATATCATCATGTGAATACTTAAACAAAGATTTAGGTGTAACAGAATTGGCTAATAAATATACGCTATCGATTAAAGCTACCAATCCAATATAATATTTTTTATTTTGTTTGTATTTAAGAAAACTATAATCATGTTTATAAATTTGGTCAAGTTGGTCATCATCTTCATGTGAGACATATAAAGATTCATTATCAGTATCAGAATCGGTTTCGTCATACATATCAGTAATATTTAGCTATTTTATTGGATTTATTGGTTTTATTTTATAAACACAATAATAAAAATATATATTCAATTTTTTGGTTATATTTTTTGGTTATATTTTTTGGTTATATATTATATAAAAGATTATAATATATGAGTAGTAATTTAAGACCTCAATATATTGTTGAAGAAAATGCAAAAGAAAAGGATATTGCAGAAAATACAATAGAAACTTTTGCACAAGAGACTCCTAAGGAGAAAGTAGAAAAAATACAAAATCCTATTAACTATTATGTAAAGTTCTCATTTACAATTTCTTATATATTGTTATTAACAACCGGTACAATAACATTTATAGAAGCCTTGCGGACAAATGTTGAAACAGTAAGACACGTTTTGAATTTGGAAACTTGTATTTCGATTGTAGCTGGATATTTCTATTCCGTTTTTGTTGAAAAAATAGAAGAATTTGGTAAACAAGATAAACCAATTGATTGGGCAGATATTACAAAAACAAGATATATCGATTGGGCAATAACCACTCCTATTATGTTATTAGTATTATGTTTAGTATTAGGTCAAAATATCAATCGTAGTGTGACATTCGTCACATATGCTACAATATTGGCTCTTGATTTTATTATGTTGTATATTGGATATTTAGGTGAAACAAACGCAATAACTCGTTTAACTGGAATGATAACTGGGTTTGGGGCATTTTTCGCGTTATTTTATGTTATATACAAAAATTTCATCAAACCAAAATCTGTATTTGCAAACAATGTTTTGTTTGGATTTTATTTAATCATATGGTCAATGTATGGCGTAGTATACATGTTTAATGAAGAATACAAGAACATTTTCATGAACATATTGGATTGCACTGCCAAATGTTTAGTCGGAATAGGATTGTGGGCATACTATACTAAAATAATTGTATAATATTTTTAGTCGCAAATAAAAATTTTATCCAGAATTTCTTTATTATTGAGCGCATCTTGATATCCGTTCTCAACCATCTCACTAAATATGAATTTATTTTTTGAAAATAAAGTAGTATAATCGATTAATTGAATCTTTTTATTATTTTCATTTTTTTCCCAAATACTAGGAGTTATATGCAAGACAGGTTTAGTAATATTCAAATACGGATGCTTACTAAATCCACCATCAAATGCAATGAAATTTTGATAAACATGTTTTAATCCACCAGTAACTAATGGTATATGCGAACTGGCGATACAACAATTTATTGCGTCTTCTAAGTTATGAAATCCAGTAAATATAGTAGTATTATGATGATAATTATCTATGGTAGTTACTCCTATAAATAATCGTTGCAAATCAAAATGATTTGAATTATATTTTTCTAATAATTTGTCTTTCAAAAGCTGTTCCATATTATATATACTCGTTGAATTTTGAATTTGGGCGTCTACTAAATATTTCTCAATTTCATTAGTATCCCCATTAAAAGATAATATCAATGAATTCCATGCTCCCGCAGATGCGCCAGTAAATATGTAATTATCTAAATTATAATGTTTTTTTATATATTTACAGATTCCTAATACATAAAACCCTTTATATCCTCCGGGTGAAATAGATATTAATTTTTTATTTTTGATAAAGTCATTGTTCTTAAAAGTATCTATATCGTTTTCATTATACCAAGTTTTGTTATTTATAACGTGAATATTGATAGAATTTATAGTAGTCCCTTTTTTAATTGCACGCGTTTTTAATTCTGCTAAATGAAACGGAAATTTAAATGAATTCGTAAAAAATATGCCGCTTTTCATCAAAAATAATACTATAAAAAATAGTTGTGTTATTGAAATATAATACATTTTCTATTTATATATTAATACTTTTATTATTAGTATACTTATATACCATTTTACATAAAATTGATAGTAAATAATTTGAAATAAATGAAAATATAAAATATAAAAATGAAGACAATAATGTTTGTTGAAACTGACGATATCAAAGGAAAAATGTGCGTAGGGTTTCATTTGCGTAATTTCAATTATCATTATGCACCAACCGGTATAATACGAATAGCTCGATTTGAACAATCATTTTGTCCAGAAAAAAATTACGGGTATTACGGTGATATATATATGAAACGTTTTATACGAAAATGGAAAACAAAAACTTATGAAAATATACAAAAAAGAAAAGATGGACAAAATGCAAGCGAGGGTTTAGTTGACAAAGATTGTCATGATACAAACAATATTATTATTGATTTTTTGTAAATAATATAAAATCTTTTTGTTAGTTTATATAGAATGAATACGCTTGATATAATAATACAAAAAGTAATAAACAAAAATAATATTATTTATACGATTGAAGATAAAAAAAACACATTTACTTTTTGGAGCGAACTACATAAAAATAATGAATTAAATGGTTCCGATTATTCATTTAAATTTTTTTTTTATATGTTTATTAGTACAAAAAATAATGAAACTAAATTTCAGTTCTTATCTAAAACATTGTCGAATATGTTCTTGAATGAAAGTAACAAAGAAAGTATACTTGAAATTTTTACAAAGGTGCAAAAAACATATAATGCATTTTCAAGAGTAGTAAATATATACCGATTCAAAAAATCGGGTTTGCAAATAAATCATGATTTGTATTTAAATCCTATAACCACGCAAAAATTTATTACTATCTTACAAAATGGTAAAAAATATATGTTTACTGCGACCGATTTAATTAATATTATAAATACTGCATTATCGAATGCACCTCATTTTTTTGTAGAGCCATTAATTGCAAAGAATCCATATAATAACATACCTTTTGATAAATCGACGTTGTATAATATTTATTTTTTCATAAGAAAAACAGATTATAAAATGCCAATATTAATAGAAAAATATTTTTTGACGAATTTTGATATATCTATGTTTTATTTTGAAAATGAAGCTATCATACGCGACATTGCAATCAAAGACTTTGTATTTAAATCAGATGCAAAAATATTATATCCTTCTGTCATTAACATGATATATAAATATGATAAAAAAAATATATTAACAATAAGTGAAGATTTTCCAAAAGATAAATTAGTAGATATTATGAGACCCTATTTGCATTTATATTATACTACAAAATATTCATTTATGTTCAATAAAAAAGAAAATGCTTATGCAGAATTAGTATACAAATTCAAACAATTTATAAAATATAATCCTAAATTTGGGAGAAAATATATATTGAATAATCCATTTACAAAAAAAGCAGATATATCATTTGACGAAAATCATATCAATTTTCATAATATCAAAAAACATAACTATAAAAATAGTCATTTAGCGTTAAATATGGAAAATGAATATAATAATAATTACGATACGGATTCGGACGATGAGCATACGTTCAATATATCTATAAATAATACAAACATAAATGCAGTATATAGAGCACCAATGGGTTCAATTTTTAATTCATTTAATAGCAGTGAAATTGACCGTTCTATTATATATTTTGATAATTCCAATGTACAATATCCAAGTTGGTACAATAATGAACAAGAAAACAATGAACAAGAAAACAATGAACAAGAAAACAATGAACAAGAAAACAATGAACAAGAAAACAATGAACAAGAAAATAATGAACAAGAAATCAATGAACAAGAAAACAATGAAGCAATTGCAAATATAATGAGTGAACAATCTATTATAGACGATATGCAAAATTATGCAAACAGTGATAATGAAACCATTATAAATAGTGATGATGAAATAGTTATTCAAGATGAAGATGACGATGATGATGATGATGATGATGATGCAAGTCTTGACTAACTATACATACAAACTCTGTGATGTTGTAATGTATTTCAAAATCATTGGTTCTATTTGATTTAATTTGTACAATAATTCCAATTGCTGTATTTCTTCACATATACCTGAAATTTCTTTCACGATAGTTGCAATTTTCAACATTGATTTTGTAAAATCGCCCACTGAAATTCCCTTATCTGCTATTTTAGTTTGTATGAAAATTTTACATTCAGTTTCATTTGCACATTCACACCATTCAATTGAATCATCAATAATATCAAATATAAGTGCATCTTCATATATAATACCAGTGTGAATTTCCGAAGTAATTTCAATATTTTGCATATATTGATACTGCTTATTCATTTCTTGAATCGTCGTTTCAAGTAGACTATCGTTTGATTTTGGAACACTCAATCGTTGGTCATTATCAACTTTGACATCAGTAAAGCATGAAAACAATCCAATCAATTGTTTTGATGTAAAATCTTGAAAATAATTGGTAGACAATAATATCTTTGAAAATATCAGTGGATGTATTTCTGCAATCGATGCTGCTATTTTTCCAAGATGTGTTAATTCATAGTCGGATTCTGGGGAATTTTCTACTTGAATTTGATTCATATATCCATATGTTGTCAATATATAACATACGCGACGAATCTGTTCGCTAATATAAGTTCCTAAATAGAGATTATGTTCGCGTTCATGGATAAGTTGTTTTTGTAATTCATCATATTCTGTTACAGTTTTTATTTCTTTCAAAACATTGCAATATTCTTCTGTTATCTTTTGCATTTCTTTTTCGATTTCTCTTTTCTTTTTGTTTACGCTGTTTTTAACAGCATTTTCTAGTTCTAAATATTTACGACATACATCATTTGGAGTTTTTATTGTATCCATTATAACTTTTTTTTTGTTCATTTTATCAACTAATTCATCGATACGTTTTTCACTGTTTTCAATTTCAGTTTGCAATTCATCATATACCATACTTTTACTTGCAAACGTAACGAAGTTTGCTTTTTCGCCGCTACTTTCTGATGCTAATTCGCTTTTCAAAAGATTAAGAATCAATGCGTAGGATATGCGGAATTTTGACACTAATTTTTGCGGCGTTCCACATAGCATATTTTTATATTCAGTCATAATGGGTAAATCGAACAAATTATTACAATGAACTACATGGCCGATAGTATCAATACCTCGTCGCCCCGCTCTACCTGCCATTTGAGTATATTCATGGGATAATAGATATCGTTCATTACATCCATCAAACTTCATTAATCCTGTAAATATAGCAGTTTTGATTGGACAATCTAAACCAATTGCAAAAGATTCGGTTGCAAACAGTATTTTTATATATTTCTTAGAAATCATCAACTCCACGATTTCACGCAATATTGGTATCATTCCAGAATGATGGATACCGATACCTTTTTCTAATAAATCGACTAAATCATTGTATTCCGGTAGTTCTAAATATTCATGAAAATTCGGTAATTTACGTATAATTTGTTCGCATTCGCGTCGTACAATATAAGATACTTTGCTATCATCTTCTAATAAAGGAACGGTTATTTCTTTGGCAGATAATTCAACATGTTTTCTGGAAAATACGAAAGCAATTGCAGGTAACATATCTCTATCTCGCAGAAATAGAGATAAATTGTTTAATACCATTTTCCGTTTATGAATTGCTTTTCTATCATGAAATACTTTCACCGTTTTTTTAATTTCCAATACACCCGCGTCATTGAACTTTCCATGTTCATTTTGTAATAATATGAGTTTATTGGTACTATCACGTATTTGTTTTTGAAGTTCTTTGTCTTTGATGCCTTTCAAAAACGATTCATTAGTTGTCAAGAAACCGTAATGTGAAAGAGGAACCACACGATGGTTGGTGGATGCTAAATATACTTCTTTATCTGTATATCCGCGTTGACACCATGTGGCGAATCTGACTGGGGCATCAATAGTAGCGGACAACATAACCATTTGTATATGTTGAGGTAGCATCAGTATACATTTTTCCCAAACTTGGCCGCGATGTTCGTCATTAATATAATGAACTTCATCAAATATAACGCATGCCAAATCTTCGTGGATATTTATTTGAAATTGCAAACTGGTCGCACTGTTTTCAGTGAACAATGAATTCATCAAGATTTCCGTAGTCATGATTAGAACGTCCGCATCCGGGTTTGTTTTAATATCGCCGGTGAATAAACCAAATGAAATATGTGGATATTTTTGTGTAAATTCATAATATTTTTGATTCGATAAAGCTTTGATAGGACTAGTATAAATCACCTTTTTACCGGTTTTAGACCAATTCTCATTCAATATGCCCCCTTCGGGGGCAGAAATGAATGGATTGTACCTGTTACTTTGCGAATCTTCGATACGAAAAAGTGTAGTAAAATGATTAATCGCAAATTCGGCCGGTAGAGTTTTACCAGAGCCGGTATGTGCAGTAACCAATACATGATGACCTTCTACAATTGCTTCGATTGCATATTTTTGAAAATCACTCAGTGGATATGGATATAGTGCAAAATATTCATCATATTTCGATTCAGTTGAGTAAGGAGTGTTGCAAAGTTTTACCATTTTGCTGTATAGGATATAATTATAATATCTATGCAATAACAATATTATAATTCAATTTTTTATGTTCGTTTTACACTATTTAGCCAATTCATACATATAAAATAATTTTTGAATAAAAAAGTAAGGAAAATTTTTATCAATTAAATCATCATAAGGAACAGTGCCAAACCATACAGCAGTAAAAAATGGAACATAATGTAATGCATCTTTCAAATCTTTTTCATATTCTATACAAGAATAAGAAATTCCTTTCTCAATCAATTTGATATAATAATAGTTTTTGAATAATGGGAACAAAACAGGTAATTTTTCTATATCAAAACTTTCAATTAAAAAGAACACTAAATCTTGAACACCTTTACCGATTGCAATGTGTTGCCAATCAATAAAACATGGTTCATAATTATTGTCTACATCATAGAAAATATTAGGAGATTTGATATCACCATGAATAATTGTTGTATTTCCAACCGACAAACGTTGTTGTATTTGAATAAATTCATTAATAATGTTCTCACCATATTGTATTTCATGATGATGAAGTATTTTTTCCCATTTTTGTTTAAATAATGGCCATCTTTCATAAATAAAATTGTACCAAGCTGGACAGAAAATAGAATCCGTAGACATTTTCAATTCTGGAAATATATTTTTTATTTTTTTATTCCAAAATTTTGTATGAAATTTAGCCATTTGTTCAATAATATTTAGGGAAATTTCTATTTTTTCATTGTTTAAATTCAAATTTACTTTGTAATTTCCTTGCAAAAACAAATTTTCCAAT
>Ga0214921_10001054_pt1 | contig 48078 bp, 28 predicted proteins | sample LL1505_MetaG_FD_177992 | JGI IMG/M metagenome (GOLD analysis project Ga0214921, IMG submission 177992) | Freshwater microbial communities from Lake Lanier, Atlanta, Georgia, United States - LL-1505 | ecosystem: Environmental > Aquatic > Freshwater > Lake | place: USA: Georgia | collected... | reverse complement strand
TTTCTTTAATTAAATTTGAAATGGTTTTGCCATGTCTATATTTATTTAATAGTCCAAATATAATAAAAAAAATATAAATATCATATTTGGACTATCTATTATTTATATTTAGTATTATATTCTTTGTCAGGTTCTAAATCGTGAAGTACATAGTTTCCGTTTTGATCAGTGAGGGTACTATCCATTATTTTACCTTTTACATCTTTAATGTAAACCTTGGCATTTTTAATTTTTTTCTTAGTCACTTTGTCCTCAATATGACCCTTTACAAATACTCTGTTTATTTTTTGAAATAAAAAATATCATCGTCGTGCGTGTGTCTTTTTCTGTTTGAGCTGATATAACCTGTAGAATTATCTGCATTAATAACAATCCCAAAATCATCTTTTTTAGAGTTCATAGGGAAGCCAAGATTTTTCACTTTGGCATTTTTGTGTTTTAAATTAATAGAAAAAACATCTAATCCGCCTAAACCTGCATGTCCGTCTGATGAAAAATATAGCACACTGTCGCTTCCAATGTAAGGAAACATTTCATTATCAAAAGTATTGACACTTGGTCCTGCATTGATAGGTTTGCTCCAAGTATTATTTTCCCACACTGAATAATAAATATCTTTTCCTCCTACACCTCCTGGCATATCCGAAACAAAAAACATGATTTTATTGGATGAATGAATGGTAGGAGAGCCTGTTGAATATTCATCGCTATTGTATGGGAATTCAGTAATATTCACCCACGAAGAATCGGAATCAAGCGTGGCAGTGTATATTTTAAGCTTGTTGATACCATCTTCGCTTTTGCCATATTTTCCTTTGTGATAATTGCTTCTTGTAAAATAAATTGTTTTTTTGTCGGCACTAAATGCAACAGGGCCTTCATGGAATTTAGTGTTCAGTTTTTTGCCAAACATTTTAATATTCGCATTTTCAAAAGCCAAATGGTAATCAATTGGTGAAAAATGTCCGTGGGTACGAGTATCGTTGGGATTATGTTCTGTAACATCTGTATGTCCGTAATTATGCTCAGCTGCTGCATGAAAAATATAATTTTCCGATACAAATTCGTCTGAAATATCAGTTTTATAGGGTGTTTTTTTAAGTTTTAAAGTATCAACAATATATAAATTTAAAAAAGGTGAATTGTTCCAAGCGTATGCTTTGTTGTGCGATTTGTGATGTGTTCTAGCTGAAATAAATACTAAACCTTTTTGATAAAATACAGGACAAAAATCTGCCATTGGTGTGTTCAAATCTTGTAAATCGTAAATCATGCATTTGCTAGAGTCTTTAAAAAATACAGACATATCTTGGTAAGCCTTGGCAAATGACTTTGATTTTGCGTCTAAAAGTGAGGCATACACTTTTTGCGATGCAATGTAATCTCCATTTTCTGCCAAAACACCAGCATATTTAAGTTTAAGCTCATGTGTAAGTGCATTGTCTATTTTATAAAGTCGTTTTAAAATACGTTCTTCATTTTTAGTGTCTTGCAGTTTTTCATAACATAAGGCAAGATTGCTTAATGCTTCATAATTATTACTATCTTTTGCAATAATTTGCTCATACATTTCCATTGCTCTTACATAATGGTATCTGTAAAACGATTTGTTTGCACTTTTTAATAATAAACCTTGGGCATTGATTGCTGAATTTGCAAATAAGATTACTCCCAAAAACAGCATTATATTTTTTATAGTTGAACTTTTCATCATTTCTATTTCTTAAAAATATCTTGGAGTTAACATTTTTGATTTTCTAGCGCCTAATTCGTAACGAACCATTAATTCGTGGCTTCCATTATTGTATGCTCCTAAACCATTGGTTGAGTAATCATAAGCATAACCAATTCTAAATTCAGGTGTTGCTTGAATTTCTAACATTCCCACCAAGGCATCTGCCGAACGGTACGAAAGTCCGAAACCGAAGAAATCGTAATACCAAAAGTTGGCATTTACATCAAACTGAACAGGAGCACCATTTACAGCTTTAATTAAAGTAGATGGTTTGATAACCCAAGTATGTGAAATACGAGAAACAAAACCTGCCATCAACATATAATGTCTATACTGACTTGCTTTGCCTGAAATTTCTTTCATGTTTACTTCAATGTTATTGCTTGATAATCAGTTGTTTAACAATTTTGGTGCAGATAAACCAACGTAAGCTTTATCAGTAGAAAAATACAAACCAAAACCAACATTTGGTACCCATTTGCTGATGTTGTTGTCAAAAGTTGCATCGTCGAGTGTTTGACCAGGGATTTTATAATTTACATTGCTCATGTCAAAAGTAAATTGTTGTCCGCCAAAAGAAGCACCAAAAGACAAAGTGCCTTTTTGTGTAAAACGCAGACGATAAGCTACTTGTCCCATTACACTTGTTACAGAAGTATAACCCACTTTATCAAAAGTAGAAATTAAACCTAAACCAACTTTTTCGTTTAAAATAGGTCCATCGGCAGCAAATGTAAACGTTCGAGGAGCACCATCAATATTTAACCACTGTTGGCGATACAAAGCCGAAAGGTTTACCACATCTCTGTTTCCGGCATAGGCAGGGTTAATAAGCAAAGTGTTAAACATATATTGCGAATAACCAGGGTCTTGTTGTGCAAATATGTTTTGGGCACTTGCAGTAAACATCATTACTGCAAGTAGAAATATTTTATAGCTAGTTTTCATCATTTTATAATATTGAGTAAAGAGAAAATCTGTTTTAAATTATCGTTTGATTAAGATAGTTTTTACTATTTTCTCTCTTGTTCCATCTTTTTTTTAGATATCGAAAGTACCGAAGTAATTTCCGTCAGGTAATTGTTCGCCAACGATAATGCCACCTGCATTTGCTTTTCCGTCAAACTCATCACGGTAGTTGGTTTTTTCAAACACCAAATTACCCCAACGGTTATAAATTTCAACATTTATTAAATGCCCTGCCGGATTGTAAATTGATAACACATCGTGGTTATTATCACCATTTGGCGAGAAACCATCAGGAATAATTACCCCTTCCGAACGAACTTTAATTACAATACTTGCAATATTTGATTTAGCACCTTTTGAATCTTTCAATTGATAAAAAATTGAATCTGTAATTTCTTTGTCTTTTTCTGGAACGAAATTTACAGTTCCATCAGCATTTACCGAGAAAGTTCCAAATCCAGCTTTTGTGAAAGTAGATTGAACACCACTAGTTGATGGATCTAAGTCAATACTTGAAATGTCAAAACCATTTTTACTGATATCATTGGCAAGAACATTAATTACATCATTGGTATTCATAGTTACCACTTTGTAATCTCTGAAAATATGTGGCCCAACGCTGATTACAATGTTTGCAATATTTGATGTGTTTCCAGTATTGTCATTCACTGTGTATTTGAAAACCGCAGTACCTGTAAAGTTTACATCAGGCACAAAAGTTAAGAAACCACCTTGGTCAACAAACACAACACCAGTATCTTTTTTGATAATAGTTTGTTGTAAACCAGATTGTAATACATTTAAATCTGCGGTATTGTTGATGATAATTCCGTCAGGGTCGTAATCGTTTTGGGTAATTTTAAATGTAATGGTTGTTAAATAATCAGTAATTAAAGTTTCATCTAAAGCTACAGGATCAAGATTCAACTCAACCACATCAACATTTACATCAATTTCATTACTACAACCATTTTTGTTTACAATCAATGACCAATTTCCTTTTTTAGCATCGGTTAAGGTATCAGTAGTGGTGGTTTTGAATAATAAACCATCTTTGTACCAAGTATATGTTGCACCAATTCCAGCATTTTTAGCAATTAAATTAACACCTTTTTTACCTGTGTAGTAATTTAACGAATCTTGTGGATTTAAGATAATTGCATCAGGAAGTGGTTTTTCGGTAATTACAGTAGCTAAAGTTGTATCAGAACAACCGTTGATAGTTGCAGACAATGTCCACGAACCAGCATTGGCACTGTTGATAGTTTTGTTTGAACTTTGGAAATTTCCATTATTAAACCATTGATATACAATTGCAGAACTAGTATCGTTTACAGCTAATTTAACATTGTTTGTTCCAGTACAATAAGCTAAGCCTGAAGCAATAATTGCAGGAGTTGGACCTTGTTTTTCAGAAACTTTGAAGGTAGTTGCAGTATCTTTACAACCATTTTGAGTAACTTCTAAAGTCCAGTCGCCAAGTTTAACATTATTGATTGAACTATTGGTTTCAGCTTGAATTGAGCCATTTTTAAACCATTGATAAGTAGCACCATTAACAGCTTGGGCATTTAACGTAACACCATTTTCTTTGCCTTTACAGTAACTCGCTTGCGAAGCCACAATTTCAGCTTTTGGCAACTCCTTAACCTCCACATTTATTTGTGTACTTGGACTACTTTCGCAACCATTCACATTGGTTTGAGTTACAAAATATGAATTGGCAGAAACCGTATTTGCATCAATAATTGGCGTACTTGCCAAAGGCGTACCTTTGATTAAAGTGCTGTACCATTTGATATTAGTACCAATTACTTTGGTATTTAAATCTGGAACAACAATGCTATTTTTACAGATACTAACATTGGTAACTTTAGGAGCAAGTGGTAAAGTATCTACTTGAACCTGAATAGAATCTATATTTTTACAGCCTTTAGCATCAATACCTGTAACTATGTATTTTTTACTTGTACTTGGCGTAAATGCCACACTGTCAACTATTCCATTGTTCCATGTGTAAGTGAATGCACCATTACCTTTTAGTAAAGTAGTAGTTCCAAAACAAATTTTGCTTGATGTTGCAGTAGCTTTTACATTTGGTAATGCATTAACTTTTACGGTTACTGTATCAGTGCTTGTACATTTATTTATGTCAGTACCTGTAACAGTGTATTTTTTAGTAGTTGTTGGGTTGAAAATTGTGTTATCCAGCACTCCATTGTTCCAAGTGTAAGTATTAGCTCCAGTTGCTGATAAAAATACAGCATCATTTGCACAAACTTCTTGCAATGAAGCATTTGCTTTTACAATTGGCAAGTTATTTACTACTAAATCAATTGAAGAAGAATCAATACAACCATTTACGTCAGTACCAATTACAGTGTATTTTTTAGAAACAGAAGGCGTAAATGCAACATTGTTTGTAATGCCGTTATTCCATGTGTAAGTTTTTGCACCAACTCCATTTAAAGTAGTTGTATTACCCATACAAACAGAATCTTCACTAGCAAGAATTGATAATTTAGGTAATTGATTTACTGTAACTTGTACTGTTGCAGTTCCTTTACAACCTCTTATGCTTGTACCTGTAACTGTGTAAATTCTAGTTGAATCTGGGCTGAATGGAGTATTGTTTAAAATATTTTTATCCCAAACAAAACTTACTGCATTTCCACCACCAATTAAAGTAGTGTTTGTGCCAAAACAAACAGTATCTTCTGTTGCTGTTGCAGTAACAACAGGAGCAATATTGTTAGTAACTGTTACTTTTACTGTTGCAGTATTAGAGCAATTGTTTGCTCCCAAACCAGTTACAGTATAAGTTTGTGTAAAGTTTTGACTAAATGCTACATTGTCAACTACATTGTTATCCCAAACATAACTTACTGCACCGTTTCCTGTTAGTTTGGTGCTACCACCTAAACAAATAGAATCGTTACTTGCAGTTGCAGTAACATTTGGTAAGTCTTTTAAAGTAACCGAAATTGTATCAGTATCTTCACAACCAAAAGCATCTGCACCTGTTACGGTATAAACTTTTGTTCCCGAAGGAATAAATTGTTTGTTGTCAGTTACACCATTATCCCAAGTGTAAGTTTTTGCACCAGCACCATTAAATAATACTGAATCACCCAAACAAATAATTGATTTATTGCGAGATGCAGTTACTGTTGGTAATGTATTTACAACCACAGTAATATTGGTATCGTTTTTACAACCAAAAATATCAGTACCTTCAACTATATATTTTTGAGTTCCATTTGGTTTGAAAGGAACATTGTCAACTACGCCATTATCCCAAACATAGGTTGATGCACCATTTCCTTTTAAAGTCAATAATTTATCTTCACAAATTGAATCATTTAAAGTAGAAACTGTAATAGTTGGTAATTGATGTACAATCACATCTATAGTTGCAATGTTGTTACAACCGTTTGCATTTGTACCAACTACAGTATAAGTTCTAGTTGAATCAGGAGTGAAACTTACATTATCGTTTACACCATTGTTCCAAACATAAGTATCTGCACCACTTGCTTTTAAAATGGTACTTTCACCAGCACAAACACTATCTTCTGTTGCAATTGCTGTAATAAGTGGTGGCACATTGGCAGTTACTACAATTTGTTTTGTTGCTGTATTTTTACATTTGTTTGCATCCGTTCCAGTAACAGTATAGGTTGTAGTTGCAATCGGACTAAATAGTTGATTGTCAGTTACACCGTTATCCCAAGTATAAGTTACAGCACCAGCACCAAAAAGTTTGGTAAATCCACCAGCACAAACAGTATCTCTCAATGAATTTGCTACTACTATTGGTAATTGATTAACAACGATTGTTTTACTTGCATTTCCTACACAACCATTAATGTCAGTACCAGTAACTGTATAAGTTTCAGTAGTCGCAGGGTTAAATGCTACATTGTTTGTAAGGCCTTTATCCCAAACATAAGAATCTGCACCGCTACCATTTAAAGTTAAAGGCGAACCATTACAAATTGTATCTTTATTGGCAATTGGCACAATGATAGGCAATTGATTAACTTTCACTGTAACTTGCGCTACTCCTTTACAACCATTTATTGCAGTACCAACTACAGTGTATAGACGAGTAGAATCTGGTGTAAATACCACATCATCAGTTACTCCAAAATCCCACACATAAGAATCTGCACCACTTGCTGTTAATTTGGTTGAACCTCCAATACAAAAATCATTGTTTGACGCTACCGCAGTAATAGTTGGTGGCACATTGCCTGTCACAGTTATTTCAACAGAAGCTGTATTTTGACAACCATTTGCATCTGTTCCAATTACAGTATAAGTATCTGTTTCTGTTGGACTAAATGCTACATTGTTTTGAACACCTTTGTCCCACACATAACTTACTGCACCATTTCCTCTTACAATTACTGAACCTCCCAAACAAACTGATGAAGGAGTTGCATTGATGGTAATTGTTGGTAATTGATTAACTAAAACTTTGGTAGATGCAGTGTTTTTACATCCTTTTGCGTCTGTACCAATTACAGTATATGTCAATGTATTTGTTGGGTTGAATGCTACATTGTCAGTAACGCCATTATCCCATACATAACTTACACCACCAGTTCCGTTTAAAGTTGTTGATGCTCCGTTACATAAAGTATCTTCACTTACGGTTGCACCAATAATTGGTAATGGATTAACTGTAATACTTACATTTTCATTTGTTCCACTACAACCATTAAAAATTGGACTCACAACATAATCAGCTTTGCCAACTAGGTTTGTGTTATTGCTTAATGTTTGTGATAATATGGAAGTATTTCCACTTGTACCACCTGTAACATTGGTTTGTGTTGGGATATTCCAAGCGAATGTTGTACCTGGAATATTTGATTGAATGTTTAAATTGGCAGTAGCTCCCGAACAAATTGCAGTATCATTTACAGAAGCAACAGGACGAGGTTTTACAGTAACAGTTACCAATTGAGTTGAATCAATACATGAACTTGCGTTGGCAATTAATTTATAAACTACAGTTCCGTTAAAAATATCAGTAGCCGAAATTGTTTGGTTAATACTTGTTGGGTTGCCTACACTTGCACTTGCACCAGAAGCATTTGTTTGCGTTGGCGATTTCCAAGTAAATGATGTTCCTCCAACATTTGACCTTAATCTAATATTAATTGGCGAACCTGAACAAACGGTAGTATCATTTGCCCCAATAATTGGTTTAGGATTTACAGTTACAAGTACTGATTTTTCAGCACTTTTACATGAACTTGCACTCGCATTTACTAAATAAGTTACACTTCCTGATGAAGTAGTTGTTGCATTTAATGTTTGAGAAATATTATTTCCTGAACCAGCAAGTCCACCATTTGCATTAATTTGATTAGGTGCTAACCATGCAAAATTAGTATTGGCAACATTTGAAGTTAATGGAATATTGGTTGTTGCTCCTGAACAAATAGTTACATCATTTGCACTAATTACAGGAATTGGATTTACACGAACCAATACAACTTTGGGAGAAACAGAAGTACAATTGTTGGCAGTTCCAGCAATTGAATAACTAACAGTACCTTGAATATTGTTTGTTGTATTTAAAGTATTGGTAATTACAGTTTGATTGGCAACACTTGCTGTACCACCATTTGCATTTACCTGCGTTGGCGATGCCCAAACAAAACTTGTATTTGCAACTGACGAAGTAACTTTAATATTTACTGGCGAACCAGAACATATTGTAGTATCATTTGCCGAAATTACTGGACGAGGATTTACAGTAACTGTCACCAATTTAGCATCACTATTACAGTTTTGAGCCGAAGTTGTTACATTGTAAACAACTGTACCACTTGTATTGCCTGTAGTTAAAAGTGTTTGTGCAATTTTTGTAGGCGAACCCGAACTTGCACTTGCTCCAGTAGCATTTGATTGATTATTAACCGTTCAAGCAAAAGTAGAACTTGCAACATTTGAACTTAATAAAATATCAGTTGTATTTCCAGCACAAATAGTTGCATCATTTGCGGTAAGTACTGGTTTTGGATTCACATTTACGTTTACCACTTTGTTTGCACTTGCACAACCATTTGCGGTAGCAATAACTCCGTATCTTACAGCACCAGCTACATTGGTGGTAGCTGTTAATGTTTGAATGATTCTAGAAGGAGTACCAGTACTTGCAACGCCACCAGTTGCATTAATTAATGTTGGCGAGACCCATGAGAAAGTGGCAGAACCAACCGAAGATCTTAATCTGATATTGGTTGTTGCTCCAGAACAAATAGTTGTATCATTGGCAGTAACAACTGGTTTAGGATTCACTTTTACAAAAATAGTATCAGTTGCACCACTACAACTATTTGCTGTGGTTGTAACTATATATCTCACCAAACCTTGTACAGTATCTGTTGCAGTTAAAGTTTGTGTTATTTTATTTTGAAAACCAACACTCGCTGTTGCTCCCGAAACTTTAGTTTGCAATGGAGTTCCCCAAGTAAATACAGAACCAACAACGGTAGATTTTAAAGTAATATTAGTAGCACTTCCCGAACAAATTGTGGTATCTGTTGTGGTGATATCAATTTGTGGTTTTGGATTTACTGTAATTGTAACTGAATCTGCAGGACCAGTACATAAATTATAAGTACCTCTCACCAAATATTTTACAGAACCAATAGCTGATGTAGTACCTGAAAGTGTTTGTGTAATATTAGTAGGAGTACCTGTACTTGCTGTTCCGCCTGTTGCATTAATTTGTGTAGGAGCCACCCACGAAAATGTAGTACCAACAATATTAGAAGATAATGAAATATTAGTTGTTCTACCTGTACAAACTGTTTGGTTACTACCAGCGGTAACAGTAGGGAATGGTTTTGTAATAAAATCAATTTTAGCTCTAGTACTTTCGCAGTAACCAAATGATTGTGTTACCCAAAATGATTGTGTACCTACAATAGTTGTACTAGGAGTTGGTGCAGTTACACTTCCTGTTCCTCCACTTGCAGAGGTGTACCATTTTAAATTATTTCCAATAGCAGTTAATGGCGATTGTGTACCAAACTGACAAGCAGAAACATTATTTACCACTGGAGAACCCAATGCTTGTGTACTACCTAAAGAAAAATAATATCCATCTGTAGAATTGAAATCAACATTGAAGTCAACATATTGTGCCACACTGTCATAAGCAATTGGAGCAATAATTTTAGATCCAGAAGCAAACACAGCATCTTTATCTATCAATAATCTTATACTTTTATAATCTATACAAGCTGTTCCTAAACTTGTACCTTTTAATAAATATCTGAATCTAACTGCACCAACTGTACCTGTTTCTTGTGTTTGCCAAACCCTTGCAATTCGTGAAGGAATTCCCGCAGGTAAATCTGTTACTCCTGTTGCACCTAATGAACCATTATCATCTCCCCAAAGCAAAAATGATTTATTTGCTGAAAAAGCACTAGTATTATCAACGTTTGAAGCTTTAATATCTCCTAATGACATGGTAACCAAACTAGTTTCATTTACACTTGTACTTTGTTTTTGGTTTAAACCAGAATTGTCATCTCTACCAATTCCAGCCACATTGTTTTGGTATGTTGTACTTCCTATCCAAGGTCTGGTAATTAAATCAGAAGCCAAATAAGTAACTGGCGATGAAGTATTTCCTAAAGTAATACCATATTTAATGGCTAAATAAGATTCAACACGTCGTCTGTCAGATAAAGTAAGGTGTGAGTCAAAATAAATAACTTCAGAAATTTGTCCGACCAATGGAAATGAACCAGTTGCATAATTACCACCCAATTGTAAAATACCACCTATTGTAGGATTAATTGGTCCACTTGCTTGTATTGCTTCAGCTAAGCCGTTGATTAATAAAGTGTCTAGTGTGCCATTAGTCATCCCTGTACCAATAAATGAATATTGATTAACTAAACTTGATGAAGTTTTGGTACCGTTAATTGAAGCATTTCCTGCAATATTTGATTGAGGAAAATCAAAACGTAATTTTGCTTGACTATTAATTTCCCATGAGGCTCTGTTTGCTGTTGAGCTTTCCCATTTAGACATTACTCCAGCTGTACTATTTGGAAGTGCACTAGTGAAAACAATAAACATCGAGTTGTTTGATGCACTAAAAAAGTTAGAACCAAGTACACCATTATTTGAAGCAATTAAGTCTGTATTTGGCGAAGGTAAACCTTTAAATTGTACAGTAGGATTAAAATTTAAACCTGCGGTAGATAAAGTGGGAGTACCTTTTACATTGCTTAAATTTATACCTCCAGCAACTTGGTTGTTCCAACTAGTAACAGTAGTACCAGAAGTTGTAACACTTCCATTTGCTTTTTACCAAGCTTTTAAACTAGAACTTACCCCACCAGGCGATTGGGCATTTGCAATTATAAAATTAAAGGCAAGTGAAATACTTAATAAGTATCGAATTGATAATACTTTTTGTAGTATCGTTTTTATTCTCATAAGTGTTTGTATGTGGTTTTGTAAAGATATGAAATTGATATTCAAATGATAAGGTGTTTTTTAATATTAATGTAATAGTGTCATTTCTAAATCGAAATAGTGAGGCTAAAGTAACCAAAATATAAAACAAAATTAGTAAATTGTTTTTAACTTAAAATAGATTTTAATTGTATTTAATTAATTTTAAGTTCTTTTACAATAAAGGTAAATCTAAAACAATAACCTATTTATCTCAATTATTTTATTAAGATATGGTATTTATCAAAGTTAATTTTCATAAAATGATTGTTCTAGTTTTTCAAAAGTCAATTTGTAGTCTCTGTATTTTTTTAAATTTATTTGATTATCTGTTTAAAAACTTAACTAGAACCTAACAGTAGAATTGCAAAATTAAATACACTAAACTCTTAACTGACAACTGACAACTTTTACTCTTCAAACTGAAAATTGGTATAAGCAGCTTGCAATTCATTCATCAATTTGTTGTTGCCAGCTTCTTTGGCTATTTCTATTCCTGCTAAATATGTTTTTTCGGCATCTTCTCTTCTGTTCAATTCTTCATATAATTTTGCAGCGTGATAATAGGTTCCTACATAATAGGGATGCCATTTTAATAATCCTTCAAAATAAAAAAGTGCTTTATTAATGTCTGATTTCCAATACTCTGTAGCCAAACAATAAATAATAAAAGGGTCGTTAGGATCTTCACGATAAAAATCTTCTAATTGTTCTAATCTTGATTTCTTCATATTTTGCACCTTTTTAATTATATTAACCGTATTATTACAAATTGTTTTTAAAATTTCAAAATCCACGCTTATGAAAATTCTAGTTTGTATCAGTCATGTGCCCGACACCACGACAAAAATAGCATTTACAGACAATAATTCGAAATTAAATACCACAGGAGTTCAATTTATTATTGGCCCTTATGACGAATATGCATTGGCAAGAGCTGTTGAATTAAAAGAAGCCGATGCTAGTATTCACATCACTGCATTAAATGTAGGTGAAGCAGAAACCGAAGCAACTTTGAGAAAAGCATTAGCAATTGGAGCTGACGAAGCAGTAAGAATTAATTCTTTCCCAACTGATGCCTATTTTGTAGCACAACAAATTGTAGCTTATGCCAAAGACAAAAACTTTGATTTAATACTAATGGGCAGAGAATCAATAGATTTTAACGGAGGTTTGGTGCATGGATTCGTAGGTGAATTGTTGGGTTTACCTTCAATATCTCCCGTAATGAAGTTGGATATTGCAGCTGGAAAAGCTACTTTGGGTAAAGAAATTGAAGGTGGAAAAGAAATGGTGGAGGTAAGTTTGCCATTGGTAGCAGGTTGTCAAGAGCCAATTGCAGAATGGAAAATTCCTAACATGAGAGGAATTATGAGTGCAAAAACCAAGCCTTTGCATGTGTTGGAACCAGTTGCGGTACAAAATCCTACTCAACATACTCAATTTGAACTACCTACTCCAAAACAAGGTGTGAAATTGGTGGCAGCAGGCAACGAAGAAGAATTGGTAAGTTTGCTTAAAAATGAAGCGAAAGTTATTTAATTAATTATGAATTTTAAATTGTGAATGTTGAAATAATTATTGATTAAACATTCATACTTATTACCTCATAATTTAAAATTCAAAACTCGAATTGGTAATTCAAAATTAATAATTCAAAATTCAAAATTGAAATAAGATGTCAGTATTAATATTTGTAGAAACAGAAAATGGCTTAGTGAAAAAATCTTCGCAAGAAGCCGTAGCGTATGGTGCTGCAGTAGCACAAAAATGGGGAGTGCCAGCAGTTGCAGTGGCTATTGGTGCTGTAAATCAGGATTCTTTGGCTCAAACGGGTAATTTTGGTGCTTCAAAAGCAATAAATATTACCAATGCAGAATTGAATACGCCATCTATTTTAGCATATTCTTCTGCTTTGGCACAAGTGGCTCAAAGTCAAAATGCAAAATTGGTAGTGTTGGCAAAATCATCTTTAGTAGATGGATTATCATCTCGCTTAGCCATAAAATTACAAGCTGGTATTGTAAGCAATGTGGTAGAATTACCTAATTTTGACAATGGATTTACTGTAAAAAGAGCCATTTATACAGGAAAAGCATTTGCACAAGTAAGCGTAAGCTCAGAAAATAAGGTAATTGTTATTAAAAAGAATGCCATTGCAGTGCAAGCAAGTGCTGATTTGGCAACTGTTGAATCAACTTCTGTGAACCTTCAAAGTGCAGATTTGGCTATCAACGTAAAAGAAACACAAAAATCTACTGGAGAAGTTTTGTTGCCTGAAGCAGAGATTGTTGTATCGGGTGGTAGAGGACTAAAAGGTCCTGAAAACTGGGGATTAATTGAAGATTTGGCAAAAGTATTAGGAGCTGCCACAGGTTGCTCTAAACCAGTTTCTGATATTGGTTGGAGGCCTCATCACGAACATGTGGGACAAACAGGTGTAAAAGTAAGTCCAAATTTGTATATTGCGGTCGGAATTTCTGGAGCCATTCAGCATTTGGCAGGAGTAAACAGTTCAAAAGTAATAGTGGCTATCAACAAAGACCCTGAAGCTCCGTTTTTTAAAGCGGCTGATTATGGGATAGTTGGAGATGCTTTTGAGGTGTTGCCAAGGCTAACTGAAGCTTTCAGAAAAGAGTTAAAAAATTAAGATTTTAAAGTGGAGAAGGTAAAATTGGAAATATTGGGCCTGTCGAGTAGTCAATCTCAGACAGGCTCATTTGCACTTGTTTTAGGTGAAGTAAATGGTAACAGAAGATTGCCAATAATTATAGGAATGTTTGAGGCTCAGGCTATTGCAATAGAAATTGAGAAAATTGCACCCAACAGACCGATGACCCATGATTTATTCAAATTTTTTGCTGAGAAATTTAATTTTACAGTAGAGGAAATTGTGATTTCGGAGTTAAGAGAAGGTGTTTTCTTTGCTAAAATTGTTTGCACGGATGGAAGCAAAAACATTGAAATTGATGCTCGCCCTTCAGATGCAATTGCCATTGGTCTGCGATTTGATGTGGATATTTACAGTACAGAGCAAATAATGTCAGAAGCAGGCATTGTATTGTCGGACATTGAAGAAGATGAAAGTCCTGTAAATGAAGCGGAAGCAGAAACTAGTGCACCAACTGTAACACCCAAATCTAAGGAAGAATTGTTGAGAGAAATACCAATAGACCAACTCACAGGTTTGCTAGAAGATGCCTTAAAAAACGAAGATTACGAAAAAGCCGCCATTCTGAGAGATGAAATTCAAAGAAGAGGGTAATTAGTTTAAAGCCTAAATCAAAAAGGACAGTAAGCGAATGTGTTTATTGTCCTTTTTTTGTTTATAAGTTTGGTAAACAAATAGTTGTACTTTTATTCTACTTTAACCAGATTAGATTTTATAGAAAACGAAGTTTTCAATTTGAGAAATTTTAATAAAAACTTCATTTAAAGATTTTGTTAAGTTTAAATTTATGCTTTTCAAGCATTATGTCTCCCACAGATTTCGCTGATTTCACAATTAAATTTGTGAGATTTGTGTAATCTGTGGGCAAAAAATAGATTTAATTATATGATTATTAATATGTTAAAGTAGAATTAATACGTTGTATTTTAAAGAAAACGAAGTTTTCAATTTGAGAAATTTTAATAAAAACTTCATTTAAAGATTTTGTTAAGTTTAAATTTAATGCTTTTCAAGCATTATGTCTCCCACAGATTTCGCTGATTTCACAAATAAATTTGTGAGATTTGTGTAATCTGTGGGTAAAAAAAAAGATTAATTAGTTAATTTTCAGTGTGTTAAAGTAGAATTAATTCATTTTATTTTCAAGAAAACGAAGTTTTCAATTTGAGAAATTTTCTGCCACGCTTTCACAAGTTGAATTTCAATTGATGATTGACGTGGCACTATTTTTTGTTCATTTATACCAATATGTTAAAGTAGAATTAGTTATTTTGATTTTTACAAGCTTTTTGTTTTTACTAAAATTTATTTATGTTGCATTATCAATTATATTTTTTCAAAAATGGTAAAAAATAAAAAGATTAATGTGCAAGGTTTTGATATAGTTTTGTATCAAAATAATGACCAAGACTATATTTCTTTAACAGATATAGCTAGATATAAAGATGTTAATAATACTGATTCTATTATTCAAAATTGGTTGAGAAATAGAAATACAGTGGAATTATTGGGCTTTTGGGAAACGATGTACAATCCCGATTTTAAACCCGTCGAATTCGACGGGATTAGAGTTTTGAAAGACTTATACAATTAAATAAAGTGGCTATTCTTCAAATGAAATCATTGGTAGAAAGCAGTGCTGTAAAAAGAATAAAGTAATGCAACTTAACATTAATATTTCACAGAAAACGCAGTTTTTAATTCCATCGAATTCGATGGAATTTTCAGTTTTCACTTCGTGAAAACCTGATTTTCTGCCACGAATTCACGAATTAAAATTTAATTCATAGCAGTATTTATAAAATCGAATTTCTACTCTAAAGTAAAATTAAATACACATTTGTTTTGTTTGAAAAAGAAGGAAAGATTATTAAGTTAATAATCCCCAAAACGTGTCAAATGAGCATTTTTTTTAATATTTATAATTTCCCCAATGTAAATAAATTAGTTAACTACACTGTTTGTTTAATAAATTAGCATTTTTTCTTATATTGCTTTCTAGTTTTAACATTACCAAAATCAATGTCTTTTAACGAAAATTCAAGAGTAAAAATACCAGCCATTCTGCATTTGTGCCGTTTGGGGTATCAATATTTATCTTTGAAAAATGTTAAGTACGATGAGAGTACAAATATTTTCACAGAAATTTTTAAAGAAAGTATTTCAAGAATCAATCCTGACCTAACTGAATTAGATGTTAAAAGGGTATATGATAAAGTTTCTCTTACACTTGAAAATGAAGATATTGGTCAAGCTTTTTACAATATGCTCACTTCAAATAGTGGAGTAAAGTTGATTGATTTTAAGGATTTTAGTAATAACTCTTTACATGTTGTAACTGAACTTACCTATAAAAATGGTGATGATGAATTCAGACCGGATATTACTTTACTTATAAATGGGATGCCATTGGTGCTTATTGAGGTTAAAAAGCCTAATAATCACGACGGAATTATAGCTGAACATAGGCGTATTGAAACTAGATTTCAAAATAAGAAATTTAGAAAGTTTGTGAATCTTACACAAATGATGATTTTTTCAAATAATATGCCTTATGACAATAGTGACCCACAGCCACTTCAAGGTGCTTTTTATGCTTCTGCAAGTTATAGTAAACCTTCTTTTAATTATTTCAGAGAAGAACAAACTTTTAATTTAGAGCAACTATTACTTCCTGAAAATGAGGAAACCTTAATAGCTATTTTAAGAGATAATAATCTTGTTGGTATCAAAGATTCAGTTGAATTTTTGACTAATAAAAGTCCATTAACGCCCACAAATTTGATTTCAACATCTTTGCTACATCCTGATAGATTAGCATTTATGTTACTTTATTCAATTTGTTATGTTAAAACAGATAAAGGATTACAAAAACATATAATGCGTTATCCTCAATTGTTTGCTACCAAAGCAATTGAGCAAAAATTAAACGAAGGAATTAGAAAAGGGATAATTTGGCATACCCAAGGAAGTGGTAAAACTGCCTTAACCTATTACAATGTAAAATATTTAACAGATTATTATCAAAAGAAAGGCATTGTACCTAAGTTTTATTTTATTGTTGACCGATTAGATTTATTAACCCAATCTTCTAAAGAGTTTAAAAGTAGAGGATTAAGCGTTCATGCTATTAATTCAAGAGACGAGTTTGCAAAAGATATAAAGTCAAGTAGTGTAATTCATAATAATTCAGGTAAAATAGAAATTACGGTTGTTAATATTCAAAAGTTTAAAGACGACAAAGATGTTGTAAGAAACACCGATTATAATTTAAATATACAGCGTATTTACTTTTTAGATGAGGTACATAGAAGTTATAATCCTAAAGGTAGTTTTTTAGCTAACTTAAATGAATCTGATTCTAATGCTATCAAAATTGGTTTAACTGGTACTCCATTGTTGGGTGATGATTATAATTCTAAACTACTTTTTGGGGATTATATTCATAAATATTATTACAATGCCTCAATAGCAGATGGTTATACGCTACGTTTGATTCGTGAAGAAATAGAAACGAGCTATAAACTTACTATGAAACAAGCCTTGGAGGAAATTGAAATCCTTAAAGGTAATGGCGACAAAAAAGTTGTGTATGCTCACCGCAAGTTTGTAGAGCCAATGCTCGACTACATTGTGGCTGATTTTGAAAAAGCTAGAATAGCCATGAATGATAACACCATTGGAGGTATGGTAGTTTGTGATTCGTCAGAACAAGCCAAAATGATGTTTGAAATTTTTGAAGCTAAATATGCTACTAAAACAAAAACATTACATGAGCCAACTTTACATTCTTTAGCAGCTGAGCCAATTCTTAATTATGGCAATAAAAAAAGTGACAGCTTCAAAGTTACTTCAGCTACTGTTATTTTACATGATATTGGAGATAAATGGTTTAGAACAGAAGAAGTTGAGGATTTTAAAGCTGGCAATATTGATTTACTTTTTGTTTACAATATGCTTTTAACTGGTTTTGATGCGCCACGATTAAAGAAATTATATGTTGGAAGGGTAATTAAAGCACACAATTTATTACAAACTCTTACTCGTGTAAATAGAACTTACAAAGATTACAGATATGGCTATGTAGTTGATTTTGCAGATATTCAAAGAGAGTTTGATAAAACCAATGCTGATTATTTCAAAGAGTTACAATCAGAATTGGGTGATGAAATGGAACACTATTCCAAATTATTCAAAACCAAAGAAGAAATAGAAGCAGACATTAGCGAAATCAAAGAAGCCCTTTTTCATTTTGATACCATAAACAAAGAATTATTTTCACAGCAAATTACTCAAATAAATGATAGAATTGAAATACTTAAAATTGTGAAGGCTTTAAATAATGCCAAAAGCTTATATAATTTAATTCGTTTATCAGGTAATTATGATTTACTTGACAAACTAGATTTCAATACTTTAACTATACTTTCACGCACAGCAAATGATAGACTTGCATTAATCAATGCCAAAGATACTTTAGTTTCTGATTTAGATAGTACCAATTTGCTTAATCTTGCTTTAGAAGATGTTATTTTTGCATTTGTGAAAGTGAAAGAAGAAGAAATGGTATTGGCAGACCAATTAAAAGATATTCTTCAAAAAACGAGGGAAATGCTAAGTGGTAATTTTGACCAAAAAGCCCCTGAGTTTATTTCATTGAAAGAGGAACTGGAACGCTTATTCAAAAAGAAAAACCTGAATGAAGTAACCAAAGAAGAAATGGAAGCCAATATCAAGGCATTAGAATCAATTCATGCAAAAGCCAAAGAGTTGGAACGCAAAAACCAATTACTAAAAGCCAAGTATGATAATGATGCAAAATATGCACGCATTCATAAACGATTAATGGAAAAAGACCCATTAACGGATAAAGAAAGTAAGCTTTATGAAGCATTGCAAGGATTGAAAAAAGAAGTGGACAACCATATTTTGCAAAACTCAAAATTGCTTGAAAATGAAAGTTTTGTAGAAAAAATGATGCTTCGATTGGTGATTGACCAATTTAAAAACAAACATAACATTCCATTAGATACAGTAGCAACAAAGAGAATTAATGGAATGATAGTGAAAGAATATATGAACGAATTTTACGGTAGAGTAGCCTAATTTTAAATTATATGAAAAAGAATGTGGTGAATGTTTTAACAGATATTGTTGATTCAAATGCCTATTGGAGAAAGCTTAAACAACAATTAAAAGAAGTAGGAGATGAAACCGTGACGAATTGTCACGGTTTGAAAAATTAAATATATTATTGAGATGGAAAAGCAAAACGCAATTCAAATTTTTGAAGATAAAAAGGTAAGAACCGTTTGGGATACAAATCAAGAAAAATGGTTTTTTTCTGTTATTGATGTAATTGAAATACTTACTGGTAGCCCAAGAGCCAGAAAATACTGGAATGCTTTAAAAACAAAACTAAAAGCAGAAGGCAGTGAGTTGTCCCATAAATTGGGACAACTGAAAATGTTATCTCCTGATGGTAAGTATTATAAGACCGATGTAGCTGATACAGAGCAATTATTCAGATTAATTCAGTCTATTCCGTCACCTAAGGCAGAACCATTCAAACTTTGGCTTGCTCAAATAGCAGCTGAAAGATTGGATGAAATGCAAGACCCTGAATTGACAATTGACAGAGCATTAGAGCAATATACTAAATTAGGCTATTCTGAGAATTGGATTAATCAACGCCTAAAAAGCATTGAGATTCGTAAAGAATTGACAGACGAATGGAAAAACAGAGGGGTAAAAGAAGGGGTACAATTTGCTACACTTACTGATATTATTACAAAAGCTTGGTCGGGCAGTACAACGAAAGAATACAAAGTATTGAAGGGCTTGAAAAAAGAAAACCTTAGAGATAACATGACTAATACAGAGTTGATTTTGAATATGTTGGCAGAGGCATCTACCAAAGATATTTCACAAGCAACTAACCCTACTTCGTTTGAAGAAAGTAAAAATGTAGCACAACAAGGTGGCAATGTAGCCAAAGTAGCCTTGAAAGAATTAGAATCTAAAACTGGTAAAAAAGTAGTAACTTCTTTAAATGCTAAAGAAACTTTAAGCCAAAAACAAATTGAAGATAAAAACAATGAGTAATACACAAGAATTTGAGAAGAAAACCAAAGAACTCATAGACGGTTTAAAAAGCGTTTGTGCCAATTATGGTTTAGGGAATGATGGGAACGAGTTCAAAATTATTACCCAAGTATTTTTATATAAATTCCTGAATGACAAGTTTGTATATGAGGTAAAGCAAATTGATGAAGCTGTTGCAAATGCTGACAATTGGGTAGATGCATTAAAAGCATATAATGATGACGACTACGAAATGCTAATGATGCAAATGAGTGAAAGTACCGCTCATTTGAAGCCTTCGCAGTTTATACCAAGCTTGTTTGAACGCCAAAACGAAGAAAAATTTGCAGATATTTTTGATTCAACTTTATTAGATATTGCTGCTGAAAATAGTGACATATTTTCCGTTATCACAGATGGTGGCGAAAAAATAGTATTGTTTGAAAACATTAGTAAATACGTTACCGACAAACGAGACGAATTTTGCAAAGCCATTATCAACAAGCTTATTGGCTTTAGTTTTGAGCACATATTTGAAGAAAAATTTGATTTTTTCTCTACCATATTTGAGTATTTAATCAAAGATTACAATACCAATAGTGGAGGCAAATATGCCGAATATTTTACCCCACATGCAGTTGCCAAAATTATGGCTGCCTGCTTGGTAACAGACAATGAAAATATCAGTAATGTTACCTGCAACGACCCATCGGCTGGTTCTGGTACATTGCTTATGAACCTTGCTCATAGAATTGGGGAAGATAAATGCACTATTTATTCACAAGATATATCTCAAAAATCGTCTAACTTATTGAGGTTGAATTTGATTTTAAATAATTTGGTGCATTCAATCCCTAATATTGTAAAAGGCAATACCATATTAGAACCTTACCACAAAGAAGCCAACGGTCAGCTTAAAAAATTCGATTATATAGTTTCCAATCCACCTTTTAAGTTAGATTTTAGCGATTATGTTGCTGACTTAGATACCAAAGAAAACAAAGAACGTTTTTTTGCTGGCTTACCCAATGTGCCAAAAGCTAAATTGGAAAGTATGGCAATTTACCCATTGTTTATACAGCATATCATGTATTCCCTTTCTGCAAAAGGTAAGGCGGCAGTTGTAGTGCCAACTGGTTTTATCACAGCCCAAAGTGGTATAGAACGCAAAATTCGTGAACGTTTGGTAGAAGAAAAAATGCTTCGTGGTGTGGTGAGTATGCCAAGTAATATTTTTGCCACTACAGGTACAAACGTAAGTATTCTCTTTATTGACAATGCCAACAAACAAGGTGACATTGTATTAATGGATGCTTCTAAATTAGGAACAACTATTAAAGATGGTAAAAATCAAAAAACAGTTCTTTCTCATGAGGAAGAACAATTGATTATTGATACTTTTAACCAACACAAAGCCGTTGAAGATTTTACTGTAGTAGTTAGTTATGAGCAAATTAAAGAAAAAAACTATAGCTTTAGTGCAGGGCAATATTTTGATGTAAAAATTGAATATACAGATATTACACCAGAAGAGTTTGAAGCTAAAATGAATAGCTTTAAAACTAATTTAGAAACTCTTTTTGCTGAATCAAAAGCTTTAGAATTAGAAATTCAGAAAAACTTAGTTAGTTTGAAATATGAGTAAGGTATAGAACTATTCGAAATTTTCGAGTAGTTCAGTGATATAAACAATTGATAGAACTAGTGCATTATTTGCACAAGTTTAAAATTAAACATCACATAAAATATAAACTGGGAGCAATTTGCTACTAGTTCAAAATAGAAGATTTTACATGAGCGATACCCCAATTATACTCTCTCAAAATGAGGTAGAAAATAGGATTTTCAACTGTCGTGGCTTGCAAGTAATGATTGATAGCGATTTGGCTGAAATGTATGGCGTAGAAACCAAAGTGCTAAACCAGGCGGTAAAAAGAAATATTGAACGTTTTCCTGATTCATTTAGATTTCAATTATCAGAAATCGAATACCATCAATGTTCAAGGTCACAAATTGTGACCTTGAACATTGATGGTCAAAATTCAAAACCAAAGCGAGGGCAAAATTTAAAGTATTTACCTTATGCGTTTACAGAGCAAGGTGTAGCCATGCTTTCGGCTGTGTTGCGTAGCCAAACTGCCATCAATGTAAGTATTCAGGTGATGAATGCCTTTGTAAATATGCGGAAAACGATTGCAGAAACGGGCATAACTGATTTGAGAATTAACAAGCTGGAGGTGAAGCAGCTTGAAACAGACGAAAAATTTGAACAAATATTTAAAGCCCTAGAAAATAAATCGTTAGCACCAGAAAAAGGGGTGTTTTTTGACGGTCAAATTTTCGATGCTTACCATTTTGTGGCAGAACTTATTCGTGCAGCTAAACAAAGTATTGTATTGATAGACAATTACATAGACGATACCACATTGACGCTTTTGAGCAAACGAAACAACTCAGCAACAGCCAATATTTATACCAAAAATATTAGTAAGGCTTTGCAACTCGACCTCGAAAAATTCAATACACAATATAAGCCAATTGAGATAAAAGAACTGACCACAGCACACGACAGATTTCTACTCATTGACCATACCACCATGTACCATATTGGGGCTTCGCTAAAAGATTTGGGTAAAAAATGGTTTGCTTTCTCCAAAATGGATACCGAAAGCTTAGTGATTTTGAATAAACTAAACGAGCTATAATGAAAAAAACGTATTGCAAGAAAAAGTATTCAATAATGGAAATTCAGAAAAACTTGGGAGGGTTGAAGTATGAGTAAGAAAACAGAACTAGTATCCGAACAATATACCTATCTACTCCATAAAATTTCAAACACCTATGCTGTAGGAAGACAAAAAACAATTGCCGCCATCAATACCAATATGGTACTAACCTATTGGCAAATTGGGCAACATATAGTTAAGTTTGAACAAGGTGGCAATGCAAAAGCAGAGTACGGAACTGCATTATTAGCAAAACTATCTAAAGACCTTGCCCTGTCTCATGGTAAAGGCTTTAGCTTAAGTAATGTGAAGCGTATGAGACAGTTTTATTTGGTGTTTCCAAATGGTGCGACAGTGTCGCACCATTTGGGATGGTCTATTTATGTAGAACTTTTAAAAATTGATAATGCCTTAGAAAGGTCTTTTTACGAACAACAAACCATCATAGAAAACTGGAATGTTAGGGAACTCATCCGCCAGAAAAAGTCCTCATTGTTTTTACGATTAGCGGCTTCTAAAGACAAAGAAGGTGTTTTGCAACTGGCTAAAGAAGGGCAGAAGGTAGAAAAACCTAGCGACATACTGCGTGAACCCTATATTTTTGAATTTCTCAAAATACCCGAACCTTATCATTTGAGTGAAACAGACCTTGAAAAAAGCCTTATTGATAATTTACAGCACTTTTTGTTAGAACTAGGCAAAGGCTTTGCTTTTATAGGCAGGCAATACCGTATTACTTTGGGAAACAGACATCATTATGTGGATTTGGTATTTTACCACCGAATTCTGAAATGTTTTGTATTGATTGACCTCAAAAGAGAAGAAGCCAGTTACCAAGATGTAGGGCAAATGAATATGTATTTGGGCTATTTTGAAAATGAAGAAAACACCGAGGGAGACAATCCTCCAATTGGCATTGTGCTGGCAAAAGAAAAAGACGATTTACTAGTACAATATGCCATGCACAATATTTCTTCGCAACTGTTTGTAAACAAATACCAATTGTATTTGCCTAACGAAGAAGAACTTAAACAATTAATTCAGAAAAATTTGGGAGGGTTGAAGTATGAATTTTAGAAAATTAAAATTAAAAGATATTGCGAGTGAAGATAAGAAATCTATCATTTCAGGTCCTTTTGGATCAGATATAAGTAGTAAATTTTTCCAAGAAATTGGTGTTCCAGTTATACGTGGAAATAATTTAAGTAACAATGTAGAGATAAAATTTAAAGATGAAGGCTTTGCATATTTAACAGAAAATAAAGCTGATGAATTAAATGCTTATGCGATTAAAAATGATTTGATTTTTACAGCCGCAGGTACAATAGGTCAAGTGGGGTTAATTGAAGAAAAATCAAAATATTCTAAATATGTTATTTCTAATAAACAGATAAGGGTTCGTTTAGATTTGGAAAAGGTAAATCCTTTTTATGCATATTATTGGTTTTCTAGTCCTTGGGTTGTTAAGGATATAGTAAATAAAAATACAGGAAGTACTGTTCCTTTGATAAATCTGAGTATAATTAAAGATTTAGAAATTAAAGTCCCTTTTGAAAGGAATTATCAAGACAAAATAGCTTTTGTACTTTCTACTCTTGATTCTAAAATAGAACTCAACAACCGCATCAATGCAGAGTTAGAAGCAATGGCAAAAACTTTGTATGATTACTGGTTTGTGCAATTTGATTTCCCAAATGAAGAAGGTAAACCATACAAAACCAGCGGTGGTGCTATGGTTTGGAATGAAGAATTGAAAAGAGAAGTGCCTGAGGGTTGGGAGGTTGGAAATATTGAAAAATACTGTTCAATAATAGATTGTTTGCATTCAAAAAAATCTGATTTAGTTTATGAAAATGAAAATAGTTATTTACTGCAACTAGAAAACATTAAGGATAATGGACTAATTGATTTGTCAAATAAGTATTATGTAACCCAAAATGAATATAAAAAATGGACTACTAGAGTTGAAGTTGTTGACGGAGATATAGTAATAACAAATGCAGGTAGAGTAGCAGCAACAGCACAAATTCCATTAAATGTGAAAGCTGGAATAGGAAGAAATATTACAGCAATAAGGTCCTTTAATATAAATCCTACTTTCTTGTTTTTATCTTTTAGTGGAATAGATCTTCAAAATCAAATTAAACTTAATACAGATTCAGGTGCTTTTTTTACAAGTTTAAATGTTAAAGGAATAAAGAAAATACAATTACTGAGACCTAATAAATATATAGAAGATCAATTTGAAAAGATTGTTTTTCCTATAAGAAGAAAAAGAGAACAAAATAACACTGAAAACCAAAAACTCTCAGAGCTTCGAGATTGGTTATTGCCAATGTTAATGAATGGGCAGGTGAAGGTTGTCTGAATCAGGATTTTCAGGATTACATAATTTTCAGGATTTTTAAACCTGTAAATCCTAAAATCAATTTAATCATGGTTCAGACAATTAATGAATGGGCAGGTGAAGGTTGTTTGAATCAGGATTTTCAAGATTACATAATTTTCAGGATTTTTAATCATGTAAATCCTAAAATCAATTTAATCATGGTTCAGATAATTAATGAATGGGCAAGTGAAGGTTGTCTGAATCAGGATTTTCAGGATTACATAATGGGCTGGATTGTATAATTGGTAATATTTAAAAAATATTTATAAACAATATGAATGTAATTAAACTTATAAATCAACTTAAAGACAAGGGGATTGTTGGTGAAAATCATTTCATTAAAATAAACAAACAGAATATAATAATTTTTATTCTATTGGTGTTTATGTCTTTGGATTTAAATTATGAAAATAGAGTTATAAAATCCTAAAGAAGAGAGTGAATTTATTGTATATATTCAAGACAAAACATCTACAAAGGACTTTAGTAATCTATAAGATTGTGTCTAAACTTTTATCTATCCACCCCCCACAATTCACATTTCCCCATTCGCCAAAAAATTATTAACTTGCAATAAATTAGCAAAATATGTTGAAGTACCCAATTGGCATACAAAACTTTACCCATTACGTGCTGTGGGATGCAAATAAAAAATACTAAGATGAAAATAAATAATTATTACGAAGAATCAATTGGTGGAAGTCGTGAAAATTTTATAAAATTTGTGAAAGTAAATAATCAAAATTTAACAGACGAAGATATTAAAGATATTGACTTTTTAGTACAAAGAGTTGCAAAAAATATGTTTTATTTTGAGGATAACATATCAACAGCAAAATCTGATTATATAAGTCTAGTTGGGTTGTTAATGAAAAAGGGTGTGATTTTTGAAGATGCAAAGGAGTGATCAATTATTTCTGAAGACATAGGAATTGACAATAAGCAGTGAACAATAATCAATGAACAAAATACTTTTCAACCTTAAACTTTCAACCTTAAACTTTCAACCTTAAACTTTTAACCTTCAACCTTCCACTAAAAAGGAGCTACATCTGGTGCTGCATTGTTGTCGTTCATTTTAGACTCAAAAGTCATTGGGCCACCAAGATCGAAGGAGGTAGTAGAGATATCTTTAAAGACATTTGAAGTATTAAATTCATCAACAAAACCATCAGCTTCAAGGTCCATAAATTTGGTAAATTCACCTTTAAATCTCAGTCTTACAGTATCTAGCGAACCATTTCTGTGTTTTGCAATTATAACTTCACCCACACCAGTGGTTGGTTGTCCGTTTTCATCTTCTGTAATTTTGTAGTACTCAGGTCTGTACAAGAACATAACCATATCGGCATCTTGCTCTATGGCTCCAGACTCCCTTAAATCCGAAAGCTGAGGTCTTTTATCACCGCCTCTGGTTTCCACCGCACGACTCAACTGCGAAAGTGCAATCACTGGTACTTGAATTTCTTTTGCCAATTGTTTTAAACCTCTAGAAATATTTGATATTTCTTGCTCACGATTTCCGCTTCCTTTTCCTCCACCAGTGTCACCACTCATGAGTTGCAAATAATCAATGATTACCATTTGAATATCATGTTGTTGTTTAAGGCGTCGGCATTTAGCCCTTAATTCTAAGATACTTAAAGCAGGCGTGTCGTCAATAAAAATAGGAGCTGTGCTAAGAGCTTTGGTTTTGTTTAACAATTGCGACCATTCAAATTCAGAAAGATTTCCTTTCTTAATTTTTTCACTGTGCAATTCAGCTTCTGCCGAAATTAAACGATTTACCAATTGCACTGAGCTCATTTCCAATGAGAAAATAGCTACCCCTTTGTTAAATTCCACTGCCGCATTTCTCATTGCAGAAACCACAAAAGCAGTTTTACCCATACCCGGACGAGCAGCAATAATAATTAAATCACTTTTTTGCCAGCCTGAGGTCATCCTATCCAAACCAGAAAAACCACTTGGTACACCCGTAAGTCCATCTTTTTGTTTGCCTCTTTCTTCAAGCTCTGTAATAGCTTGTTTCATAAGTGAGCCCATGTCACCCACTTTTTTTCTAATATTGCTTTCAGCAACTCTAAAAATCTCACTCTGAGCAGAATCTAAAAGTTCAAATACATCAGAAGTATATTCAAAAGCCTTGGTTTCTATTTTTGAAGCGATAGAAATAAGCTCTCTTTTCAACGATTGTTCTACTACAATTCTGGCGTGATATTCAATATTGGCCGAAGAGTTTACCTTACTTGTAAGTTGGTTGAGGTAAAAAGCACCACCAGCTCTTTCTAGGTCGCCACTGCTACGTAGTTGAGCAGTAACCGTCATAATATCAATAGGTTCTGATTTGCTAAACAATGCCAAAATAGCAGCATAAATAGCTTGGTGATTATCCTTATAAAAACTCTCAGGTTTTAAAATATCCACTACATCAGTAAGTGCCTTTTGTTCAATCATTAAGGCACCCAAAACTACTTCTTCAAGGTCGGTTGCTTGGGGAGGTATTTTTCCAAGTCCTTGAATTACAGCGTTATTTATTCCTGGTCGGGGTCTTTTAGTAAAATCTTTTTGAGGTGCATCCATGTTACAAAGTAAGTCATTTTTAAGAAAAATTATTAAAAAACTTATTCACGAGTTTTGAACAAAGTAGGGTGTATATCTTTTAAAAGAGAAGGATTTTAAGTCGAATTTTTGTAGGTTTTTGATGAAATTAATGGTGCATAGATTTGATAATTAAGCTGGTAAATGTTTTTGTTTGTAAGATTAATTTTTTATAAATTGCATAAAAAAAAGAATAATTAAAATGCAAACTAAACCATTTACCACCAAAGACGAACTTATTCATTATTTAGTTCAAAGCAAAAAAGAGATGAAGGAAGAAATAAGAAATTCTTATCATAGACCTGAAATTCAGAAGGCTATAGAAGAATTGAGACGCTTAAAAACAAATAAATTATGAGCTATGATTATAAATTTGTAGGTGGACAAAATAATGAATTTGTTTTTGAAACCGACTATTCTGTTGTTTATCTTATTCAATTTAAAGATTCTAATTATTTATTTTCATTAGAAAATGTTCACATTTCTGAACAGGTTTTTGAATTTGTAATAGAAGTTGCCTATAAACCAACTACCGAAAAAATCCCACTTGACCCCAAAATTGAGACAACTGTAGCACTAATTTTTAAAGATTTTTTTGAAAGAAACGAAAATAGGGTTATTGTTTATATTTGCGAATCTGCAGATAATAAACAACTTCAAAGAATGAAAAAATTTGATATTTGGTTTAATAAATATCATGATGTCAGCTTATTAAAAATAGATGAAATACTAGAAGATAGTAATAAAAATAAGTTTCCAATTTCATTGATTTTAAAAAACAATCACCCTCATCTGCACCAAATTATAGATGCATTTATAGCACTTACTAGACTGGGAGAGAAATAGTTGACCTTTTTTTGAAACTATATTTTTACTACCCTTGTCTACTTCTTATTTTACAATTGATTTATTAACTGATTATGAGAGATTTTACTCAAAATTGATTTTCTAATTTATTCTTATTCACTACACTATTTCATCTTTTTCTCTTATTTTTGCTATTTACGGTTACGTTTACTATTCAAAATCAATTTACTAATAATACACATCCATTTTAGGACTTATATAAAGTTCATTTTAAAATAATAAATCTTATGAAGAAATTAATATTTTCAAAATCTAAGTTTTGTAAATCAATAGTTGTTTTATTTCTCTCTCTTATTGGTTACAATGCTGCCAATGCTGTTACTTATTATTCAATGAATTCAGGTAATTTTTTAACTGGATCAAAAATATGGAGTACAGATACTGTAAATCAATCTGTTGAGCCTTCTTTTACCATTATGACAAGTGGCAAATCAGATTTTGTAGTTAGAAATGGTCATAAAATAACAATTGATGATTCAAAAATCTATGTTTTGAGTATAAAAATAAATGAAAAAGGCGCTTTACTTGCAACAACAAATTCATTTACTATTCAAAGTATAGCAGTTACCAGTAATACTTCTTTGTTGATAGACGGAATTTTAGATTTGGGAAACTTTAATCATGCAACTTTAAACAATGCTAAAATTAATAATTCAAAAGGAAAAGGTGAAATAAGAATAGGCGGTAGTGCTTGGACAGGATTTAATTCAACAATATCAGGTGCTTTTTTTTCAACACCAACCAATAAAATTTCATTTTATGGTGGTAATAATAATTTACCAGCAATGACTTACCCAACCTTAAATTTAGAAAATGGCGATTATACTTTTACAGCTGGGGGTACCATAACCATAAATGGCAACCTAAATTTAACTAGTGTAAATAATTTAAAAATTCCATCACCGATAGTTTTTCCAGCTACAGGAATTATTCCACACATTATTTCAGCTACAGGAATCAATAATATCTCTTTACAATCAACTAGTACTATAAACGGAAATACTGAAATTGGGGCTGGAGCCAATGTGCAAACTTCGGGCGTGATTACAGTAAATGCTGGTGTAACACTTACCAACTTAAATAACAATTTCACCATCGATGTAGGTGGTAATATAGCAGGAGCAGGTAGTTTTATCAATAAAAATGGAATATATTGGTTAGCAAATACTGGTCCATTAATGGCTGTTGCCAATATGGATTTCACCACTTTCAAACCAAATTCAATTATTTTTAGAGGAGGTACAGCCTCTATTTGGAATGAAAATTTTGATGCTATAGTTATTGATAAAAATACTAGTATTTCTACTACTGTAAATGCCAACAGTTTGAGTTTTATGAATTCAAATAGAATTTTGACTTTAAATAGTGCTGCTAATTTAACAGTTAATGGTGATGTAATAAATGGTACAGGTATTGAAAATATGATTGATTTTTCAAGTTCACTAACAGCTTCAGCAACATTAACTATAAACGGAAATGTAAATTTGAATAATAAAGCAAGAATTAGATTTAATTCAAGTGTAATTTCTATAACACAAAATTTGATTTTAAAAGGAGCAACAAATACTATTGATACTTTAAAATGTGTTACAAATGCAAATAGTATTGTTACTTTTTTAGGTGCTTCCTCGCAATCATATAAAACGTCATCAAGTACATTTAGAGATTTAATAATCAACAATTCAGCTACTGTTTTATTAAATTCACCTATAAAAGTTGATAACAAACTTACCCTCACACAAGGCAGATTACAAATAGTTAACAACAATTTAACCTTAGCAAGTCCAGATGTAAACAACACCCGCATTAGTGGCTGGATTGAAACCAATGGAACAGGAGTTGTTCAATCTCAAGTAGTTGGCACTTATACTTATCATATAGGAAATAACCAATATTATCAACCTGTTAAAATAAATAATAGTACAGGATTAAATTCTGCTAGATTTGGCACAGGTACTACCCTACCAAGTGGTGGCGTGGGTTCTTGGTTTATAAAACCGGCTGCTGCAACAACTGTTACATTTACATCACCACAACCATTAGCTGGCTTGTCTTCATCTTCTAAAATAGCATCGGTTAATGCAGGTAAATGGACTACAATTAATACAAGTGGTTATCCAACTTTTATATCACAGGTTACTATACCAGCTACCAGTGCTGAATATGCAGTTTTTGATTTGTCTCCTACAACAGTTTCTGCAGTAACCAACATTTCACCCAATAGTTTCACAATCAATTGGTCGGCTACGGCAGCTTCTTTAGTGCTTCAAATTAGTAAAGACCCTTCTTTTGCTACTATTGACTATAATCAAAATTCTATACTTGGCACAACTAAGAGTATTACAATTACCAAAGCTAATTTTGCAACATTTGACCCTACTAAAATTTATTATGTAAGATTAATTACCTCATCTGATGGAATTACAAAAGATGGACAAATCTCCAATGTAAAAGCTTTTTCTGCAATTTTACCCCCAGGTAGTGGAAATGCTTTGACATTGAATGGAACAACTCAATATGTGAATGTAGGTACAGACACAAGTTTTAACTATAACCAAATTAATAATTTCACCATAGAAGCATGGGTAAAATTAGACTCTAGTGCCACTGGTAAAAATGTAATTTTCTCTAAAAGAAATCAGAATTTCCCTTGGGATGGCTATGGTGTACTTTTAGAAAATACAGGTACTAATGTTAATTTCTTAGTAGATTTTGGAAATACTACATCAGGTGGTATTATTACTGGTTTTACATTTAATACTTGGTATCATGTAGCTGTTGTTTTTCAAGGTTCAAGTTTTACAAGATATATTAATGGCGTTTTACATGGCTCCGGTTCAGGACTAGCTTTTCCAAAAACAATAGGTGTTATTCCAAGAATTGGAACTTACAACAACAATATTAATTACTTTAAAGGGAGTATAGATGAAGTAAGAATCTGGAATACAAACCGTTCGCTTGCGAACTTACAAACAACCATGTGTCAGAAATTACAAGGTAATGAAAGTAATCTGGCTGGTTATTTCCGTTTTGATGAAGGATTTGGAGGTACTTCGGAAAACAAAGCAAGTGTTGCAACTACAGATGCAAGTATAGTGGGTACTTCTACTTGGGGTACTTCTGCAGCTGCAATTGGCGATGTTTCAATTGCCGATTATACTGCAGGGAATACCAATTTGGGATTGAATAGCGAAGGTAATTTTATTGTAAGTGGTTACAATCTTTCATTTTCACAAGGAATGCAGGTTTATAAAATTAAACAAGCACCCAACTTCAACACTTTCGGTACAGGAATAGACAGTTTACAGAAAAATGGTTATTGGGGAGTGTTTCCGGTTGGAATTTCTAATTATGCAATCAATTATTTATATGGCGGCAATACAGCTTTAGAAGGTAAATCTTATGAAGCAGGTGTGGTATTGGCTTCAAGAACTGATAACTCAAGCACCACATGGACAAAAGTATCAACCACCAAAGCTGATGTTGTAAATAATTCAATCACAACTCCTACCCTTTCTGCAAGAAGTGAATTTATTGCAGCTCTTGGTCCATTACCATCCAATATAATTTATGTCGATTTAAATGCTGCTGGTTCAAACGATGGCTCAACTTGGACCAATGCTTACAAATCATTACCAACAGCTATATCCGCTGCATCCTCAGGTAAATTGATTTATGTGGCACAAGGAACATATTATGCTGGTAACACTAGTGCCCAATCATTAAGTATTCCATCTGGAGTAACAATTTATGGTGGATTTAAAAGTGGCGATAAATTTAGTGATAGAGATTCTACTCTAATTACTAAAAAAGTAATATTTAGTGGTAATTTTCAACAAGATGCAGATTCTACCAACAATACTATTACTTTTTTAAAGCAGACTTCTGCAACCAATGTGTCTATTAACGGGATTATTTTTGAGCACATGTTTAATGCGGGTGTAAATGGTGGTGTATTGAGTAACACTACGAGTAATACTAGTTTTGTTAATTGTAGTTTTAGAAAAAATACTTCTCCAAGTACTACCGCTTCAGGATCTGTTTTGTTTAATGCTTCTGGAATAGTGAATTTTACTAATTGTATTATTGAGAATAATTATGGGCAATTACAAACTGGGGCAATATTAAGATACCAGACAGGTTCTGAAGGAAATATTAAAAATTGTATTTTTAGAAACAATGTAATTGATGGCAATTCTTCAGGGATTGGAGCTTTAGGAAAAATTACAATTTCCAGCTCTACTTTTAAAGATAATTTACTTAAAGGTACTAATGGAAGTGCGGTGATATCTGCAAATGCATACTCTGGAGGTTCTTTAACAATCAAAGGTTCTGATTTTACTAATAATATAGGTGGAAATGGTGGGGCATGCATTAATGCTTATTATACAGTAATAATTCAAAATTGTAAATTTATTGGTAATTCAGCCAAAATGGGCGGTGCTATTTGGATGCAAAATATTAATAAATGTTACTATGATATCAGTAACTGTTTATTTTATAATAATATAGCCACCGCTGGAGCAGGTGGAGCAATTTATTTTGCTTATGGAGAAGGGGATAATATTTTTTCAAACTGTACATTTGTAGGAAATAAAGCAAGTGGAAGCAATGGTAATGTATTTTATTTACAAGGAGATAATAATGCAGGAAATGGCACATTGAATGTTTTACTTAAAAATTCTATCATCTGGAATAATGGCACTGGTAATCCATTTTCTACGGTTTATGATTGCATTGTATCTTCAAACAATTCAATAATTCAAAATGGTCAATATGGTGGTATAAATTCTGACCCATTGTTTAAAGATGTAGCAATTGGAGATTTAAACTTAACTTCATGCTCACCAGCTATTAATGCGGGTAACAATTCATTTTTATCATCTGATATTTTAGATGTAAACAACAACGGAAATACGAACGAACCATTACCAATTGACTTAGCTAGTAAAACTCGTAAGTTCGGAACGAATGTAGATTTAGGTGCTTATGAATTTCAAACAATACCTCCTTCAGCTCCAACAGCAACAATTTCTGGTACAAGCACTATTTGTAATGGTGCAAAAACTAATCTAACAGTAATATTAACAGGTTCAGAACCATGGAGTTTCACTTATTTTGATGGCACAAAAAATACTACTATTTCAAATATAACTGACCCAAATACTGGTGCTAGATTACAAGGAGCTAGGGTTGCTTTTTCTCCTTATGTATATACTTTAACGGTAAATCCAACAATTAACACAACTTATACCTTAACTTCAGTAAGTGATGCGAGTTGCTCAGGTTCTACAGCAGGAAATGCTGTAATTATTGTTACTCCTTTGCCAGTTATTACCCCAATAGTTGACCAAGCAGTTTGCGTAGGAAATCCATTTGCAAGGGTTAATTTTGTTTCAACAATTGCTGGTTCTTCCTTTAACTATACCAACTCTCAATCTTCCATAGGATTAGCTAATACAGGAAGTGGTGATTTTATTGCTGCATTCAATGGTAAAAATACGGGCTCTACCCAAGTAGATGCCCAAATTATAGTAACTCCTCAAAATAATGGCTGTAATGGAAAACCAGATACTTTTCAATTGAGTGTAAAACCATTGCCTTCAGTTTTTGCCGGTTCTAACCAAACCGTTTGTGCAGAAAATAAAACCTCGGCAATCACATTTACAGGTTCTCCTGTGAGTACTACATTTACTTGGACCAACGATCAAATTAGTATTGGCTTAGCTGCATCTGGCACAGGAAATATTGCAAGCTTTATTGCCAAAAATACGGGAACAAGCACTGTTTTGGCTAATATTAATGTAACGCCTCAATTAAATGGTTGCTCGGGCACTGCAACTTCATTAAACATTACTGTAAATCCTCTGCCAACAGTGAATGCCATACTTGGTCAAACAGTTTGTTCTGCGAGTAATTTCTCTGCCATCAATTTCTCTGGGTCTATTGCAGGTACAACTTACAATTGGACCAATTCATTGCCAACCATTGGTTTAGCTGCTGGTGGTAATGGAAATATCAATGCATTTACTGCCATCAATACCGATTCTGTACAAGTAAATGCAAAAATTGTAGTTACTCCATCACTAAATGGGTGTGTTGGTAAAAAAGATTCACTTGTGATAAGTGTAAAGCCAAAACCTGCTTTGACTGCTCTAAGTAATCAAACTGTTTGTAATGGAAATAACACTTCAATAATCAATTTCAAATCAGTACCAAATGGAGGTTCTTTTGCATGGACTAACAACCTAACAAGTATTGGTTTAGCAGCATCAGGCACAGTAAATATTACTAGTTTTCAAGCATTAAATACAGCAAACACTTCTGTAAATGCTACTATAAATGTTACACCAACAATTAATGGTTGCGTAGGTAGTGCTGTACCCTTAACAATCACGGTAAATCCTACACCAACCTTAAATGCTATTGCTAATCAAACTTATTGTGCAGGAAATATTGTGCCTGCTTCTAGCTTTGTAAGCAATGTAACAGGAACTACTTTTTCTTGGACAAATGATAATACATCCATTGGGATGATTGGTACAGGGGGAGGAAATTATGTATCTTTCATTGCCACGAATCCAAGTTCTTCTGCAATTGTAGGGAATTTTAAAGTTACTCCCACAGCTAATACTTGTGTTGGAACTGCTCAAAACTTTAGTATTACTGTAAATCCACAACCAACAGCTACCATAGGATTTAATGTTTCAAGTGTTTGTAAAACAGGTTCAAATCCTGTTTTGAAACTAGCTAGTGGGGCATCTGCTGGTACATTTACAATTCCAAGTGGTTTAGCTATTAACCAAGCGAATGGCATAGTTGATTTAACAAATACCCAACCTGGAACTTATGTTGTAACCAATACATTTGCAGCTGCAAATGGTTGTAACACTGTTTCAGATACGGCTAATCTTACTGTGTTTGCTTCTCCCAAAGCAGGTTTTAGTTATCCATCAGGTTCTGTTTGTAAAACAGGCTTAAACCCTGTGGTTGTTTTAAATGCAGGTGCTAGTGCTGACACATTTACCTCCACTCCTTCTGGCCTAAACCTAAATGCAAGCACAGGTACAATTACATTAGGTACATCTTTTATTGGCACTTATAAAGTTTATAATTCCATTGCTGCAAATGGGGGTTGTGCTGCAACCAAAGATTCAACCACCATTAGTATTACCGATGCACCCAATGCAACATTTAGTTATGCAGGTTCGCCGTTTTGTAGTTCAGCGGCTAATCCGTCGGCAACTTTTACAGAAGTTGGAGCTTCTGGTGGAGTATTTAGTGCAGGAACAGGTTTAGTATTTTTGAATAACAATACAGGATTAGTTGATTTAAAAAATTCAACTGCAGGTACTTATACAGTTACCAATACAATTGCAGCTTCTGGATTATGTGCTGCAGCAGTAGCAACCAGTTCAATTACTATTCAAAAGGCTTTGGTGCCTAATTTTTCTTACACTGGTAAACCATATTGCTCAAATGCAGTAAATCCAAGTCCTACTTTTAGTGCTGGAGCTGTGGCAGGTAATTTTACATTTTCTCCGGCAGGTTTAAATCTAAATTCAAGCACAGGTTTGGTAAATTTAACTTCTTCAACAGCTGGTAAATTCAATGTTACCAACACTATAGCCGCTGTTGGCGCTTGTCCTAAAGTTGAATATTCTGATTCAATTTTTATTACAAAACTTCCTGATGCAAGTTTTAGTTTTTCTAATGCTAATGTTTGTAAAAATGCAATAAATCCAACCACCACTTTAAATGCTGGTGCTAAAGCTGGTGTTTTCTCTTCAACTCCAAGTGGATTATTTATTAATTCATCAACAGGGGCAATAGATATATTTTCAAGTAATAAAGGTACTTATACAGTATCAAATACTATTGCTGCAGCGGGTGGTTGTGCAAGTGTAACAAGTTCACAAGCATTTACAATATCGCCTACAAAAAATTCGTCATTTGCTATTTCTGCTTGTGGTTCTTATTTGTTTAACGGTTCAAGCAGAACGGTTTCAGGTGTTTATTTAGATACATTATCGAGCAAACAAAATTGTGATTCTGTTATTACTTTAAATTTAACAATAAAACAACCAAGTAGTAATAATATCACACTAACTGCCTGTAGTTCTTATTTCTTCAATGGATTCAACAGAACATTATCAGGCGTTTATAAAGATACTTTGGTGAATAGCTTGGGTTGTGATTCTGTAATTACTTTGAATTTGACCATCAATCAAACTAATACTGCTTCTATTTCTAAAACTACTTGTGGTTCTTATTTCTTCAATGGATTTAACAGAACAATATCTGGCGTTTACAAAGACACATTGGTGAATAGCTTTGGTTGTGATTCTGTAATTACCTTGAATTTGACAATTAACCAACCAAATTCAGCATCTATTTCTAAAACAGCTTGTAGTTCATTTTTCTTCAATGGCTTAAATAGAACTGTATCGGGAATTTTCAAAGATACTTTAGTAAATAAACTAGGTTGTGATTCTGTGATTACTTTGAATTTGACAATTAACCAACCAAATTCAGCTTCTATTTCTAAAACCTCTTGTAGTTTATACTTCTTCAATGGCTTAAACAGAACATTATCTGGAATTTATAAAGATACTTTACTAAATGCAGTGGGTTGTGATTCTGTGATTTCTTTGAATTTGACAATTAACCAACCAAATTCAGGATCTATTTCAAAAACTGCTTGTAGTTCATTTTTCTTCAATGGCTTAAATAGAACTGTATCGGGAATTTATAAAGATACTTTACTAAATAGCTTTGGTTGTGATTCTGTGATTACTTTGAATTTGACAATTAACCAACCAAATTCAGCATCTATTTCTAAAACATCTTGTAGTTCATTCTTCTTCAATGGCTTAAACCGAACAATATCTGGCACTTATAAAGATACTTTACTAAATAGCTTTGGATGTGATTCTGTGATTACTTTGAATTTAACCATCAACCAACCAAGCACAAGTTCAATCTCCAAAACAACTTGTAGTTCTTATTTCTTCAATGGCTTAAACAGAACAATATCTGGCATTTATAAAGACACATTGGTGAATGCAGAGAGTTGTGACTCTATAATTACATTAAATCTGACTATTAGCCAACCAGATTCAGCCTCTATTTCAAAAACTGATTGTGATTCTTATTTCTTTAATGGCTTAAACAGAACAATTTCAGGTATTTATAAAGATACTTTGGTGAATAGCTTGGGTTGCGATTCTATAATTATCTTGAACCTGACCATTGGAAATCCTGAAAATATAACTGTAAATAAATCAGTTTGTACAAGTTATAATTGGAATGAGACTAATCTTACTTCTAGTGGCACTTTTAAAGATACTCTAACTTCAAAATTTGGTTGCGATTCAATTGTATCATTGAATTTATCATTAGGACTCGCTACAGCAACTATCAGTAAATCAAGCTGTAATGCTTATAATTTTAACGGTAAAACTTTAAATTCTACTGGTTTTTATTATGATACCCTAAAAGCTGTAAGTGGTTGTGATTCAGTAATTACCTTGAACTTAACTATCAACCAACCAACTACAAGCACAATCTCAAAAATAACTTGTAGCGATTTCTTCTTCAATGGTACAAATAGATCAATATCAGGAATTTATAAAGATACTTTGGTAAATAGTTTGGGTTGTGATTCTGTGATTACTTTGAACTTAACCATTAATCAACCTACAACAGCATTCATTTCAAAAACAGCTTGTAGTTCATATTTCTTCAATGGTACAAATAGAACATTATCAGGAATTTATTTGGATACTTTGGTGAATACTTGGGGTTGTGATTCTGTGATAACTTTAAATTTAACAATTAATCAACCAACAACTGCATCCATCTCAAAAACTGCATGTGGTAGTTATTTCTTCAATGGTTCAAACAGAACAATTTCAGGAATTTACAAAGATACTTTAGTGAATAGCTTAGGTTGTGATTCTGTACTTACATTGAACTTAACCATTAATCCTTGTGCTGTAAATGCCTCTTATTTAGTGAGTAATTCAAATCCAGCATTAGGAGATACAGTAATATTTACGAGTAATTCAACAGGAAGCACAATTGATTCTTACCTGTGGAATTTTGGTGCTGATGCTAATCCTCAAACATCAACCAGTGCAGGGCCAATAAAAGTGGTATTTGGTAACACAGGTAAAAAAGTTGTTAGTTTAACCGTTACAAGTGGAACTAATTCAAGTACTTATACCGATTCTTTAGTAGAGGTAAAAACTTCAATTCCACTAAGTTCATCATTTACAGTGAGCAACTTAAATCCATTGAATGGGGTAGATACTGTGGTATTTACAAGCACTTCTACAGGAAATATTGATGCGTACGAGTGGTCGTTTGGGGCTGATAGCAAGCCTGCTACAGCTACTGGGCAAGGACCAATAAAAGTTGTGTTTAATAATACTGGCAAAAAAATAGTTTCGCTTACGGTGAAGAATGGTCCATTGTCTAGCACTCATATTGATACTTTAATCAATGTAAAAGATTCAATAAAAGTAGTGCTTACCACTACAGCCATTACCCAAAATGAAGATACCATTAAAGCCGAAATTACCAATCCTCAAATAGGTGTAAATTACTCTTGGTTTGCCAATCCTATTAATGCTGTTACCTTTAGTAGCAATGCATTAAATCCTATTTTAACTTTTGCAGATAGTATTTCTGGCAAAATAAAAGTAAATGCTGTGGCAACTTATCCTAATGGATTTAAAGATACCAGTGAAGTTGTTATTAAAAGAAGTGGTGAATACAAAGTAAAAGTTGATAAAGTAAGTGTATTCTACAATGATTCTGTGCCAGTTACAGTTAATTTTAGAGGCTCAGCTCCTTATGCCTTGAATTATACCATTGGAACTGATTCAATTACACTTACCAATATTCAAACTCCTGTTTATACTTTCAATGTGGGTTACGGACAGCTAAATGTGCTTAAAATTATTGATAAAGACTCTGTGCCAATTACTTATGCTGGTGGAGCTATTCCAAGAATTATTCTTGATACCATTACCGCAGTTTTGCGAAAATCTGAAAATACCACTTGTACTCAAGCTATTAGTCCGTTGTATTTGAAAATAACAGGTGGTAAAGCACCTTATGAAGTGAAAATTGATGGATTTGATTATGATGTAAATGCAGAAGATACCTTGATGTTGAAAGCAGGTAGATTTATAGGTACAATTACCGATGCCGCAGGGTATGTAACTAAAAATCAGGTTTTTGTGGTGGATAGTTCTAAGGTAAGTTTCTTAAATGTTTATCCTGTGCTGGAAAGTGATTCTGTAATAAAAGCAGGTGAAAAAGTTTCATTGAAAGTAGCTGTAAATCAATCGAAGTTAAAAGATTTTATTACCAAAAATTATACTTGGACTTACTCTACTTTAAACAATGATACTTTGGTGAAAAAATTTGATGATGGACAAGGAATTAGCAATATTTCTACCATCACTATGGCTTCAAATTATTCTGGTTATGTGTATGTGAATGTAAAAGTAAATTATGGAACTTGTAGTTCTTCTGTTTCGCAACCATTAAGAATTACGGTGCTACCAAATGCAAGAGTAAAATCAACCCCTAACAAATCTGATCCATTTGTGTTTACATTGGTGGGTAAACAACCGTTTAGATTACAATATGAGGCTGATGGCATAAAAGTAGATACCATGATTACTGATACATCATTTGCACTTGATAATGAGGCTGTATTTAAAGTGGGCTTGGTTAGAATTACAGATGCAAATGGCATTACCCAAGAATTAACTGATGTAACTTTGGATAGAGGCACTTATGATGTAGTAGAAGGTTTTTCACCTGAAGATGGAGATAACATCAATGAGTATTTCTATATTTTCAATTATATAGACAGCCAAGATAAATTCATATTTGGGGCTAAAATGCTGTATGTGTATGATTTAAATGGTTTTGAAGTGTATAATTGCAAAGAATATAAAAATGATTGGAATGGCTATTCTGGCTCAGAAAAAAATCTAATTAAACCACTAGCTGATGGTATTTATCATTACAAACTATTAAACCCTGCTGATAAATCTGAATTCAAGAAAGGGTATGTGATGATAAAAAGAAAGTAAATGGATAGAAAGTTTTAAAATCAATATTAGTTTTTTGAATATTAATTCAGAAAATTAATATTGATTTTTTTTTTATTGGAAAAATGTTTATTTATATTGTGATTCAAAATATTAACAATGAAAAAACTTTTCACAATTGCCTTGTTTTATGTTCCATTGTTTCTTTTTGGGCAGAATAATTCTTTGCAAAAAATGGAAGCAAAAGATTCTCTGAGAAATGATTTTTTAATTTATGCACCCACTACTATAGATTTTTTTGATGTAAAAATAGCTACTGTTTCTAAAAAAGAAGAAAATTTAAGCGATGCTCCAGCTACCGCTTATGTGGTAACAGCAGAACAAATTAAAAACAGAGGTTATGTAAATTTAGAAGAAGTCTTAAATGATATTCCTGAAATTGAAATTCAAAGAAAATCTAATACTGGTTCAAATAATGTAATTTCAATAAGAGGAATTGCAGGAAATGAAAAATTTATAATTTTACAAGACGGAATAAGAATTAATTCTATCGTAGGGCTACCACATGCCATCAATTACAATTTTCCAGTAGGGCATGCCAAACAAATAGAAATTATATTAGGACCTGCTTCTGCTTTGTATGGGGTGGATGCATTTACAGGAATTATTAATATCATCACCCATCATCCTAAGGAAGGTAACGAATTGAATATTTCAACATCTGCTGGGCAATATCAAACCACCAACAATGCTATAAATTGGGGATATGCGAAAAAAGATATATCAGTTAATATCAATGCAAATCAATATTATAGCCAAGATCCAGACCTTGCCAAATATTACCCTAATGAATATGCATGGTATAATAATGAATATAAAAACAATGGATCAATGAAGGGGTTTGGAAATACATTTAAAGTACCTATTAAATCTTTTTCAACTCCACATTTAGCCAATGCAATCAATGCAAATCTTGAATATACTAATTTTCAGATTGGTTTAAATTTCAATACAGAAACACATAGTTCATCTTTAGGTTACAAACCAGAAAATACACTTTATTGGGAAGATGCTAAGTATAAAGTAGCACTAGGAACCTATTTTGCAAGATATAAAATTGAATCAAAAAACAAGAAGCTTAGAGTAACCAGTACCATAAGCTACAGTACATCAAGCATATCCCCTGAAAGTAAATATTTGAATTTTTACACCGATTATAAAGATGGGTTCAAATACGATTTTAGTGATGGGCATAAAATTGAGCAACAATTCAATTATGACTTTAATTCAAAATTAAATTTTACTTCAGGGGCTACTTTTGAGAAATTTAATTCAATTGCCAGAACTGGTGATTTGCCTTTTCAAATCAATCCAAACTACTCATTGGCATCGCAAAATATTTATTATATCGGCACTAATGTGAAAGACAAAAACAATAAAGATTTATCAATTCCGCAAGATTTCCATGAAATTAATTATCACAACTATGGAGCTTACCTTCAATTGAAATACGAATACAATCATATTTTAAAAATTACGGCAGGTACTCGTTTTGACTATAATTCAAGATACAACCCCACTGTGAATCCTAGAATTGGTCTCACCATAAAACCAACCGATGTTTTTACTTTAAAATTATTGTATGGTCATGCTTATTTGGCCCCTTCGCCACACAAAGCATTTTCACATTGGGGTAATTTTACCCAAGTAAAAGATTCACTGGGCAATGTTACTGGTTTTAAATCTAGCTTTTTTCATCTAACTAATTCAAAATTACAACCAGAAAAAAATCAATCTATTGAGTTGAATACGGACTATGTAATTAGGGAAAATTTCAAAATTTCTGGAGATGTATATTATAATCAATTAAATGATTTAATTCAAAATGCAATTTTCTTTAATGAAACCTTTAAAGGTGTATTAGTTAACGCAGTTGAAAGACCGGTAAATAAAGGAAAATCAAATACTTATGGAGGGAGTGTAAAACTAAATTGGCAACTACAAGTTTACTTATTGAAATTAAATATCAACACTTCGTATGCGTATTCAAATGGTGATATCAACATGAAACCACTGCCTTATTCTGCTCAGCATACTTTAAAATCACAAATTGAATTGGTTGCTAAAAAGTATTGTATTTCAATTAATCAAAATTTTAGATCAGCAAGTAAACATAAAGATTATAATGTAAATCGTTTTGAATCAAAGGCTTTTAATCTTTTCAACCTTTATGCTAAATATAATTTTTTGATGAGAGAGAAAGTAAATTCTTCGGTTTTTCTGAAAATAAATAATGTATTAAATACCAAGTATTACAACATTATTTATGATTCAATTTCGCCTGGTATGCCATTTACCCCGCAAGACCCAATGAGAATTTTGGCAGGTATAAATTTTGAACTTTAATCCACTATCTCAATTTTACTAAACTCAGGGCTGTATTTATTTACTTGAATTTGAGTGGTTATACGTTTTTTAAGTTCTTCCACATGCGAAATAATTCCAATTTGTCGGTTTTGAGATGCACGTAGTTTTTCTAGGGTATCCAAGGCATTGTTTAAACTTTCTGGGTCTAAAGTGCCAAATCCTTCGTCAATAAATAAAGAGCGAATAGGAGTGTTTTTGCTTGCCAAATCTGACAAGCCCAAGGCGAGCGATAAACTTACCAAAAATGTTTCACCACCCGAAAGTGAATTAATATTTCGAACTTCTCCAAAAAAATGTTTGTCGGCAATTTGTAATTCCATTTCTTTTGAATTATCGTCTTTGTACAATTCATACCTATCGAACATAATTTTTAAATGTTTATTGGCATGCTGAATTAATAAAGAAAGGGTAAAATCTTGTGCAAATTTCTTGAAATTATCGCCTGTTTTTGAGCCAATTAGCTGATTGAGTTGTTCCCATTTCAAAAATTCTTTTTCTTGAGAATTAATTTCAATTACCAATTTTTGATTACTTTCTTGCTCTAGTTTGTTTTTTCTTAATTGCTCTGTAAAACTTCCAATTTCTTGATTAAGAGAAGTTTGTGAATTTTCAATTTCTGTTTTTTGGACTTCTAAAATTTCAACATCAATATTATCAAATGTATTTTCTTGCAATACTTTTAGTTTTTCTTTAGCAGCACTTAAAACGCCTTTAGTTTCTAACAATGAGGCGTCTAGCGTTTGTTTTTTGATAGTTAATTCTTTGCTGTTGCTGAGCAATAAAGCATTTCTTAGGGCTGTAATGTCTTTAAAACCAGTTTCGGTTATAGCATTTTGTAAAGTGATTTCTTGTTTTTCTAAATCGTTTGTGCAAAAATCGAATTCATCTTTGAGTTGCTTTACAGTTTGAGTTTTTTCAGAAATTACACTATTTAACTCAATTATTGAATTATTGAAAATGTTTAATTCTAGTTGCGTATTTTTAAAGCTATTTTTAAGTCTATTATCTTCATTTTCAGGATTTTTCTCAATAAAATCAGTACTTAAATGCGTGATTTCTTTTTCGATATCATTCAACTGTTGGTTAATATTTTTTTCTGAATCTATCAGTTTCTCAAGACTATTCTTGTTTCCTTCTAGTTGAATATCAAGCTTTTCTAATTCATTGCTGATACTAATTTGAGTTTCTTTACATTGATTTAGTGTTTCGTTTGTGGTTTTGAAAATTTCAAGTTTTTCTGATAAACTTTTGCCTGTGCTAATAATTTCTTCCAGACTAGTTAGTGGATTTTCAATGCCAAATTCTTTAATTATTTCGTTGATTTTTAAATAGTTATCTTCAATGTTCGATTTTAATTCTTGTGTTTGATTTTGAATAGAAATGATTTTTTCTTCAATATTTTTTTCATTTAAAATCAAAGTATTTAGTTTTAATGTGTTTTCATTTAAGGTTTTAGTAAATTTATTTAATGTATTATTTTCGGTTTCTAAGTTTGCATTTATACTATTTAACTCTTTGATTTTCAAGATTATTGATTCAAGTTTGTCAGTAATAGTTTGTTGCTCGTTTTTAATTGAAATTTCATCAATTATTGAATTAATATTTAAAGAAATTATTGAATTCGAAACTAGTTCTTCAATTTCAAAAAGTTGTTTTCTAAAAGTTATTAAATTAGCTTCATTGCTTGCTATATTTTTATCAATTTCTGAAATAGATTTCTGAATATCAGTAAGTTGTTTCTCATTTTTTACAATATCTGCTTCAATTTCATCGCTTGAAAAATGTGGTTTTTCAGCTACAAATGGGTGATGATTTGAGCCACAAAGCGGACATGCTTTACCATCCTCTAAGGCTTCTCTATGTTTTTCTAAAGATGCGATAGATTTTTGAAGTAATTGGTTGTCTTTTAGTAATTTAAGTTTTATTTCAGTTTGTGATTGTTGGTTTTCTAAATTTACTTTATGTTTATTTAATTCTGAGTTATTTGATTCTAAATCAGTTATTTGTAAATTAAATTTGTATTTTTTAGGAAAGTTTTCTTTTAAATTATTCCAACTTTGTAATTGGAAAACTAATCTTTCTTTCTCATTTTCAAGTGTTTGGTTGTTTCCAATTGATTCTTTAATTGAAATTAATTGATTGATTTTCTCTTCAAGTGCTTTAATTTCAGTGTTTTGTATGTCAACATTGCTATTTAAAAACGTTTTTTCTTTAATGATTTTTTCTTTATCTAGAATATAGTTTTCAAGATTTACTCCATTTAAGAGTTGATTATATTTCATAATCTGTCTGCAAACTTCTCTATAAACTTCTACTTTGATAGCCCAGTTTTCAATACTGGCAAATGAAGCAATGTTTTTTTCTAAGTCATTAACTTTAAGTGTATTATTGTCGTATTCTGTTTTTTTAATCGTTAAATTTTGTGCTAAATTTTTGTTTACATTTTTAAGTTCTGCAATATTTTTTTGGGTATCTATTAGGTTCTTTTCTTTTTCAGAATATTCAACCAAGTATTTTTTAACTTGCTCAATGAGAGGAGTTTTATGCTCAATTTCAGCTTCTATTTGAATTGAAATTGTTTTTTTTGTTTCGAAATTATTTTTTTGTTCTTCGAGTTTTGTTTGTGCATCAAGTATTTGTTTCTCATTTGTGCTTAATTCTTTGGAAATTGTATTTAAACGTTCTGAATTTTTATCAAAATTATGCAAAATTATAGCAGCAGTTTGTGCTTTATTAAAATCACTTAGCAGTTCAAATTGTACAGCATTAGCTTTAAATTCATATTCAATTTCAGCTAATTTAACTTCATTTTGTTTTACCTCTTTTTCAGTTTTACATACATCGTTAAACCAATTTAGTTGGTCTGTAATGCTTTTTAAATCAGTCTTGTAGCTTTCAAGTAATTGTGTATTAGTATCTATTTTGTTTTGAATATTGATAATTTCTTCTTCGCTTAGCAAATCTCCTTTTATCAATTTTTTTAGGTTTTCTAGTTGTATTTTTAATTCTGAATATTTATCAAATACATTTTTAGAAATTTGCTCATAAATTTCTGTACCAGTAATTTTGCTCAACATTTCGGCTCTTTCGGCAGGCTGAGCCTTCAAAAAAGCCGAAAAATTGTTCTGTGCCAATAAAACTGATTTTGTAAACTGCTCATAACTAAGCGGCAATATTTTGTCAATAGCTGCTTGCACTTTTGTAATGCCTTCACTTAAAAGATCCAGCTCATTGTTGACTCCTTTTTTAAATAAGGTTCTTTTTATTTCGTTTAGTTTATTGTTCCTGTTAAAATCAACACTCCATCTCACCAAGTAATTTTGGTTGTTGCTATTAAATGCCACTTCCACCACACATTCTTTGGTATTTCTGGTGATAAGTTCCTCTTTTATAGCGGCATTGTGTCGATTTGTTTTGTTGTAAAGTGCAAGTGTGATGGCGTCTAAAATAGTAGTTTTACCAGCTCCTGTGGGGCCTGTAATGGCATACAAACCGGCATTGGCTAAAATTCCTTCTTCAAAATTGATAAAGTTTTCGCCTTTTAATGATTGTAAATTATTGATAAAAATAGATAAGATTTTCATTTGTGTTATTGATTTAAATGATTGATTACAAAATGTAATAAGGGCTTTAATTCATTGATATTCTCTTCGTTAAGTCCACCTTTCTGACATTTGATTTCAAATATTTTTTCAATATTATCCAGCGGATTATTGTCCATTTCTGCTATAAATTCTTCTCTCACATTATGAAAAATTTCTTTAGGAAGATCAGTACTTCCTTTTAAAATTTCTACATTTTTAAGGGCACATATTTCTCTTATATTTTCATTAAAAGTCCTGAAATTTACTTTTTCTGTAATGATAATTTCAACCCAGTTGTTAAGAGTTTTATTTTCGTTATTTGACAGGGAATTTAACTTTTCAATTATTTGATTTTCAGTTCCTTTTATTCTAATTAAAGCTCTTGATTGTGGAATTTGAATAATAGTAGGAGTGAATTTTTGTTCGTTAATTTCTAGAATGGTTACTTCTTTTAAATCATCTCTTTCACTAAAACTCAATGGAATAGGTGAGCCAGCATATTTTACAATAGTTTCACTTGGATGTTTGATTATCTGTGGTTTATGAATGTGACCTAAAGCTACATAAGCGTAATCTTCATTAAAACAAGCAGATGAAATTTGCCCTAATGTGCCAATTGAGTGTAAATCTTTTTCATTGCCAGAAAGGGCAGAACCTGTTACATACAAATGACCAGTGGTGATAATTAATTGATTAGGATATTGATTTTTAGCTTCTTGTAATAAATCATCATAATGTTTTTTAACCGCAAAAGGGAATTTTTCATTGGCCTCTAAGTTTGATTCCTGTGCCGAAATTTCTCTTATTTCTCCATCTCGCAAATAGGGCACAGCCACCAGTACAACTTCTACCTCGCTTGTATTCTTATTTTTTAAAGGTATAATCTTGCTTAATGCATTTTTTTCTCCACCAACTACATGTATATTTAATTGATTTAGAATAGATTGTGTAGTGTTTAGACGAGATGCGGAATCATGATTGCCACCCACAATCACTACTTCAATATTGAGTTTATAGGCTTCAAGTAAAAAATGATGGTACATATCCATGGCTTCTACCGACGGATTACTTACATCAAAAATATCACCCGCAACTATCAAAACATCTATTTGTTCTTGCTTGCAAGTAGCTAATAACCAGTTTATAAAAAGTTGATGTTCGTCTTTTCTAGATTTTTGCATAAAGGTTTGCCCCAAATGCCAATCTGCTGTGTGTAAAATCTTCATTAAAAAAACATGTTTTATAACAATGAAGATAAGAAAAATTGTTAAATCTGTATCAAGTAAAAAGCCAATAATTCATTAAATATTTTAAATGAATTAGGCTTTGTTCAATTAAATATATGATAAATCGGGTATTTTTTTGAGAACATTTATTGTTTCATATGAAGAACAAGCGAGTAAAATAAGCGTTTTGATTGGCACAGAAGCATTTTCTATTTGCTTCTTTATA
>Ga0214921_10001053_pt1 | contig 48079 bp, 40 predicted proteins | sample LL1505_MetaG_FD_177992 | JGI IMG/M metagenome (GOLD analysis project Ga0214921, IMG submission 177992) | Freshwater microbial communities from Lake Lanier, Atlanta, Georgia, United States - LL-1505 | ecosystem: Environmental > Aquatic > Freshwater > Lake | place: USA: Georgia | collected... | reverse complement strand
GCCGGTGTTGGTGAGCGTACTCGCGAAGGTAACGACTTGTTCCTAGAAATGACCGAGACCGGTGTTATCAATAAGACCGCCTTAGTGTTCGGTCAAATGGATGAGCCACCTGGAACGCGTCTTCGTGTTGCACTTTCAGCGCTAACCATGGCGGAATATTTCCGTGATGTGCAGAAGCAAGATGTATTGCTCTTCATCGACAACATTTTCCGTTTCACACAAGCAGGTTCTGAAGTATCAACTCTGCTTGGCCGTATGCCATCTGCGGTGGGCTACCAGCCAACACTTGCTGATGAAATGGGTCAATTACAAGAGCGCATTACTTCAACTCGTGGTCACTCGATTACATCGATGCAGGCAATTTATGTTCCTGCCGATGACATCACCGACCCGGCGCCACACACTACTTTCGCGCACTTAGATGCAACGACAGTGTTGTCTCGTCCGATCTCTGAGCTTGGTATTTATCCAGCGGTAGATCCACTTGACTCAACTTCACGCATCCTTGATCCACGCTACATCGGCGAGCACCACTTCCAGGTTGCTAACCGCATCAAGCAGATCTTGCAGCGCTACAAGGATCTTCAAGACATCATTGCGATTCTTGGTATCGATGAACTCTCTGAAGAAGACCGTATCTTGGTAGGACGCGCACGTCGTATTCAGCGCTTCTTGTCACAGAACACCTTCGTTGCAAAGGTGTTCACCGGTATCGACGGATCATTCGTACCTCTTGCAGACACAATCGCAGCATTCGAAGCACTTGCTGATGGAAAGTACGATCACATTCCAGAACAAGCATTCTTCATGTGCGGCGGTCTCGACGATGTTGAGCGCAAGGCTGCAGAATTGGCAAAGAACTAACTCATGACACTTCAAGTCGCAGTAGTTTCACCAACAGAGAAGGTTTGGTCAGGCGAGGCAACATTTATTTCTGCTCGCACAACCGAAGGTGACCTAGGCGTTCTGCCAGGTCACGCACCTTTATTTGGTGTTCTAGTCGACGGAGCTGTCAGCATCAAAGTATCTGATGGAACTACCCAAGAGTTCAATGTTCATGGTGGCTTCTTATCAGTATCAAATGATCGAGTTTCAATCTTGACTGAGTCAGCTGGCTAATTAGTTCTAAGTAAAAATCCCGGTAGAAATATCTGCCGGGATTTTTTCTGCTTTAAAACAAGAAGATTTAGAGTTCGCGCGTTACGTCAGCGCCAAGTGCGCGCAATTGTTTAGCAAAATCTGGGTATCCGCGATCGATGTGATAACCATCTTCGACGAAAGTTATGCCATCGCTAACCAAACCAGCCAAAACCAAGCCCGCACCAGCCCGAATATCAGTTGCTACCACAGGTGCGCTCGATAGCTTTTCTACCCCTGTGATGGCTGCGTGATGGCCATCGATGGTGATTTGTGCGCCTAATCTGATCAATTCATTAACAAACATAAAGCGACCTTCGAATACATTTTCAGTCACTATGGCATCACCAGTTGCAATTGCATTTAAGGTAATTACCATCGGTTGTAAGTCAGTTGGAAAACCAGGGTAGGGAAGCGTTGAAACGTCAATTGCTTTTGGTCGCGAATCCATGCGCACCCGAATTGAGTTTTCATTCGAAGTAACGATGGCGCCGGCAGCAGTTAATTTCTCAAGTGGGATTTCTAAATCTTGCGCACGGGCTCCGTTAATTGTGATGTCGCCTTGCGTCATCGCTGCGGCAAATGCCCAAGTACCAGTAACGATGCGATCTGCAATTGTGGCGTGATCAGTTGGGTGCATTTTTGCAACACCCGTGATTGTGATCAGTGGTGTGCCCAAGCCTGAAATTTTTGCACCCATGCCAATCAAGAAATTTCCAAGATCAACTAAGTCTGGTTCGCGAGCTGCGTTATCTATCGTAGTTACACCTTTTGCTAACACGGCAGCAGTCATTAAGTTTTCAGTTGCGCCAACGCTAGGAAAATCTAAAACAATTTCGGCACCAGTTAAGCCATCAGGTGCTTCAGCAATTACATAACCATGTTCATTGTGGGCTTTAGCGCCAAGGGACTCAAGACCGCGAATATGAAAATCTAAGCCACGCGAACCAATGGCGTCGCCGCCGGGTAGAGCGACTTCAGCTTGACCAACTCGAGCAACAAGTGGGCCAAGCACGTTAATTGAGGCACGCATCTTGCGCACTAAATCGTAATCAGCGCGATGACCCGGAACTTCTGGCACATCAATTGTTACTAGTTCTGCGCCACGTTCGACGATACAACCTAAACGAGTAAGTAGATCAGCCATGATGTCGACGTCGGCAATATCGGGCACGTTGCGAATAGTGGTTTTACCGGCAGCCAAGAGTGAAGCGGCCATGAGTTTTAGGGCTGAATTTTTAGCACCACTAACGCTAACTTCGCCAACCAGGCGGGCCCCACCGACCACACGAAAGCGATCAATTGCAGCCATGGCGGCACTCCTTCCAAATTCTTTAATGCAACGTTAATTCTCGAGTGGTCGTATCTTATCTGCCCGATTAGGCTCTCCCCATGGTTAATTTAACGCGGATCTACACAAAAACTGGCGATGACGGAACTACTTCTCTAGGCGATATGAGCCGTACTTCGAAGAATGATCCACGTCTTGAGGCATACGCCACTGTTGATGAAGCTAACTCAGCAATTGGTGTTGCACTTTGTGCTGATTCTTTGCCGGCCGAATTAAAGCCGTTGTTGATTCGTATCCAAAATGATCTCTTTGATGTGGGCGCAGATCTCTGCACACCGGTAGTTGATGAACCAAAAATTGAACCACTGCGAGTGCTCGAGTCACAGATTACTTATCTGGAAGAACAGATTGATGCTTACAACGAACAGCTAGAACCACTTCGTTCCTTTGTATTGCCTTCTGGAACTCTAGCGGCGGCAAACTTACATGTGGCACGAACTGTTGCTCGTCGCGCCGAGCGTTGTACCTGGGCAGCCATTCACGCATTCGGTGGCGGCGTTAATCCGCTAGCTGCTAAGTATTTAAACCGTTTATCTGATTTACTCTTTGTGCTTGCTCGTATCTCAAATAAAGCGCAAGGCGACGAACTTTGGGTACCTGGAGCTAACCGCTAGTTTTCAATGGGTGTGTAGACGTTAGTTTTTAACGTCTCGGTTGCGGGTGCATGATGACAAATCACGTTTATATTAGAAATCTTATTTCCGCGATCAATATCTTCGGAACTAATTAAAAGTATTGTTTTATAGACCTTTTTTGCCGTTCCGGTCGTAGTTGTTCGGATCGTGCCAAAGGTAGTAATAGTTTTATCTTCTAAGTTTTTTGGCCCAATAACTTTTGATCTAACTTCCCACCAAAGGCAACCATTTGTTGAAGCCACAGTTATCGCACCACAGGAGTACTTCTGGCAAATCAATACCCCATCAACTTTTTGCGCTAACTGCGCAGTGATTACTTTACTGTTTGAGGCAATTCCAACTAACTCTTTAACTGTTGGAACTTTTGCATAAATCTCGCCTTTAACCGTAAAGCCAACGGGTGGCCACTTTGGTGATGGCGAAGGTTTAATCTTCGATGCGGCACTTGCCCCATTTGCACCTAGCGAAACTACTGCTAAAAGAATTAGTGCCAGTCCCAGACCAAGTCGTTTCATTTGTTCTCCCAGCGGAAAGTCTTAACTGCCAAGAAGAGCCCAACGATTAGCCAAACGACCAGGATTAAAGCGGTGCGGCCACTCTCCCAACTTTTAGCAACTTCTTGAGCTGCGAAAGTATCGGGCAAGAAAACGCTACGCATTCCTTGGGTCAACCACTTAAGCGGAAAAATTGCGGCGACTTGTTGCATCCAGCCGGGCAATTGAGTGAAGACAAAGAAAACACCACTGAAGAACTGCAAGATAATTACAACGGGAGAAACTATGGCAGATGCGCCACGACCATTTTTTGGCACTGATGAGAAAGCCACACCAAGAGCTGTTGAGCTAGCGCTACCGAGTACCAATAACCAAGTGAAAGTTAACCATTTATTTGGCTCACTGGGCAGATTCAAACCAAAGAAAGCTACGCCGATAATTAGCAAGATAAGAACTTGAACAACCATGCTGGCCAATACTGAAATAGCTTTACCAATGAAATAACTAGTTATTGGCAAAGGTGTACCGCGAAGGCGCTTTATGGCGCCCATGTCACGTTCGAGCGGAATATTTATCGCGATATTTTGAAAACCAGTATTAACTAGGCCTGAGGCGATCATGCCGGCTACAAAATACTGGCTAAAAGTTACCCCAGGCGCAATTGTGTCTTTAAAAACGCTGCCAAAGATCACGAGCAAAATCACCGGGAAGAAGATGGTAAATACCACTGCTTCTTTCTGGCGAGTAAATTGAATGATCTCCATTTGCCCACGTAGTAAGCCGAGTTTAAAGGTGCCCGGAACTTTATTCATGCTGGCCACCAATCATCTTTAAGTAAGTATCTTCCAATGTTGGCCGAGTGATAACTAATTCCGGAATCTCGCCACCAAATTGTGCCGCTAATCTAGTTACAACTGCGGTCGGATTATCGCTCTCTTCCGATTCAAGACCAGATGCTCCCAACCAGGAAACCGTAGCTTTTGAAGTACTGCGACCACCCAGAAGCGCCGGTGTAGAAACTTCAATAATTTTGCCGGCGGTGATTACGGCAACGCGATCTGCTAGCTCTTCAGCTTCATCGAGATAGTGGGTAGTTAACAAAATTGTGGTGCCACCTGCTTTTAAGTCCCGGATCAGCGACCAGAATGCGCGTCTTGCTTCTGGGTCAAAACCAGTGGTTGGTTCATCAAGAAATAAGAGTTCGGGGTTTCCAATAATTCCGAGCGCCACATCAAGGCGTCGTCGTTGACCACCGGATAATTCCAAAACCAATGAATTTTGTTTTTCGGTAAGCCCCACTGCTTCGATCACTTGATCAACATCGCGCGGATTGGCATAGAAATTACTGAAATGTTTAACAATTTCGCGCACCTTAAATGAGCCAGCATCGGAGGCCGTCTGTAGAACAATGCCAATTCGATTGCGCCAAGCGCGGCCAGCATCGCCTTTAGTGGCTGGGTCAAACCCCAGCACGCTAACTGTTCCGCTATCTGGTGCTCGAAAACCGGCCAGAATTTCAACGGTAGTGGTCTTTCCTGCGCCATTCGGGCCGAGAAGTGCAAAAATCTCGCCTGCCTCAATGGCTAAATCGATACCAGCAACTGCGGTGAAGTCGTCATATCTCTTTACAAGGCCTTTAACTTCAATCACCTTCATTGCTCCAGCCTGTCACAAGAAGCGCAAAAATGCGAGAAAATGAACCATGAGCCCGCGCCGCAACTACCCCAAGGGGAAAAGACCCCAGGATCCTGAGCGCGAAATTAATACATCTAATGAAAGTATTGAAGAACATAGCGATGGAACATACCGAGTTCGAAAATTAACTGGTTCTTCTTCAAATAAACCATATCGCTGCCCAGGTTGTGATCAAGTTATTCCAATGGCAACACCTCACATTGTTGCTTGGCTAGAACATGATGAAGAATCGCGTCGACATTGGCATACACCATGTTGGGCTAAGAAAAATAATCGTGGCCCGCGCACTGAACGCACCCGAAATGCGCCCCGGTTTTAAATTGTTAACTCAGCCGACCTTTAAGAATCTTAATTGCGCGGACAATTAATTTATCAGCGAAGTAAGTGCGATTAAAGCTAGTAATTGCCAACGGTAATTGGAATCTTGCACGAACTACGGTGCGCGGATAAGTGAACTCGAGAATTCCTTCGGGGCCATGAATCCGGCCGTAACCACTATCTTTCACACCACCAAATGGCACTGATGGAATTGCTGCGAATGAAATAGTTGAGTTAACGGCAACCATTCCACATTGAAGTTGTGAAGCAATCTTCTTACCTTGACGCTTTGACCAGACCGAAGCGCCTAAGCCATATTTACTCGCATTAGCTAACCGAATTGCGTGATCAATAGAGTGGAAACGATTAATAATAATTACTGGGCCAAAAGTTTCTTCAGTCATCGCAATTGCATCTTCGGGTACATCTACTAAAACAACGGGCTGCACATATGGTGGCTGGACTGATTTTTTGCCACCCAAAAGTGCTTTACCGCCTCGCTTTAGTGCATCGGCAATATGGGCTGCAATCACATCAAGTTGTTCGGGCATGGTTGCTGGGCCGTAATTACCAGCCCCTGGCGCACCTGCGGTGATCTTTTCAGCTTCTGCCACAAAAAGTTCAATGAAGCGATCAGCAATCTTTTCATCAACATAAACACGCTCCGCGCCAATACAAGTTTGCCCAGCATTAGACATGGCAGACCATAAAGTATTTTCAACGGCTGCTTTAAGGTTGGCATCTTCAGCAACGATCACTGGGTCCTTGCCACCACATTCCAGAATTACTGGAATCATGTTTGCCGCACATGTTGCTGCAACCAACTTGGCAGTCTTAGTTGAACCTGTGAAAGCTAATTTATTGATTTCACTTTCACATAAATATTTACCGGTATCACCGAAACCGGTAATGACTTGAAAAATATCTTCATTTGGTGCGACTTGGGAGAATGAGTCTGCTAACCAAACACCAACTGCTGGCGTAAATTCACTCGGTTTAAATACCACTGCGTTACCAGCTGCAAGTGCGTAAGTTATTGAACCAAGGGGAGTAAACATCGGATAGTTCCAAGGACCAATTACACCGACAACGCCAACTGGAGAGTGCTCAACCCGAGCTGACATATTTGCCATCAAAGCGCCAGGTGAACGATGTTCTGGACTCATCACAAATTCAGCGTTACGTGCCGCCCAACCAATGTGGTTAATTGAAAGTGCTGCTTCAAGCTTGGCATCGCTAATTGGCTTACCAGTTTCATCAGAAATCAATTCGGCAATTTCATCAACGTGGCTAATTAAGTAGCTACTCCAGTCGAGCAATACTTTCTTGCGACCCTTAAAACCCAAGTGCTGCCATTGATAAAGCGCCTCATGGGCGGTCTCAACAACTAGCGAGACTATGTCTTTGCTATCTACCGGGAAAGTAGCTAAAACTTCACCTGATACTGGATTGATTGAATCAAAGGTCTTTTTGCGTGATGTGGCCATAGCGGCAAAGATACACTTGCCTAATGGCCGAACCAATTCGCCCCAGCACGTTATTACCGGCTAATCGCTCACCTTTTACGCTGATTACAGCTGATGGCGAGACGTTGGTAGGTGAAGTTGCTAGCCCAATTGCTAATCCCACTGGTGCAATTCTTTGTCTGCACCCGCTGCCAATTGCGGGCGGCATGATGGACAGTCATATTTATAAGAAGGCTGCCAATCGTTTACCTGATATGGCAGGAATAACGGTTGTGCGTTTTAATACCCGCGGAACCACAAGTGCCAATGGAACTAGCACTGGGACTTTCGATAATGGTGTGGCAGAGAAATTTGATGTTGAAGCTGCTCTTTCTTATTGCTTTGATACTTTGAAGTTAGAGAACCTCTGGGTCGTGGGATGGTCTTTCGGAACTGATTTAGCACTTCGTCATGCGAAGGATCCACGCCATAAAGGACTTATTTTATTGAGTCCACCGCTGCGCACTTCCGAAACTAGTGATCTGGAATATTGGAATATTGATGGTCGCCCAGTTTTTACAGTTGTTCCTGAGCTAGATGATTATTTACAACCATCAGAGGCAGCAAAACGTTTTGCAGTTATTAAAAATCACCAGATGATCGCAGTTGAGGGTGCAAAGCACTTATGGGTTGGCGAACCAGCTGTTTATCGCGTACTGACTGAAATTACTCAGATTATTGCCCCAGGCAGATTGCCTTTGCCAACGCAAATCTAAGCGTTATCAGTTCTTGGGAAAACTACTTCATCCAAAATCAAGATAATTGCAGCCGCTACTGGCACTGCTAAAAGGCCGCCAACCAAGCCCAATAACGATGAACCAATCAGTGCGGAAATAATTGTTACCGCCCCAGGTACCGAGAGGGTCTTTTTCATTATGCGCGGGGTAATTAAGTAGTTTTCAATCTGCACATATAAAACATAAGCCAAGAACGCCACCACTCCAATGGTTACTGACTGAGTTAGTGCCACCAAGGTCACAATGGTGCAACCAATAAAGTGGCCGATTAACGGAATTAATCCGCATACGAGCACCGTCATTCCAAGTGCAATAGGTGAAGGAATTCCGAGCGCAAGTGAGAGTAAGAAAGTAAAGCTGCCGGCCATAAATGCAATAGTCACTTGGCTGCTAACAAATGATCCCACTCGTGAGATTATTGCTTCAGTCAGTGCGCCAACGCGTTGCCTACGAGATGCTGGCGCAAAACGTAATCCAAGTTTGATCATTTGCGGTAGCGAAGTTAAGAAGTAGAGAGTTAACACCAAAATAGTAAGGGCGGCAAAAGTTCCAGATAGAACAGACTTGCCTACGCCAACCACGCCACCGAATGTGGTGAGTAAAAGTTTTCCATCTGAACTTCTCGAAGTAATTTCACGTTGTAGGGTGTCAAGAATTCCGAATTGCTCATTAAGTCGCATAAACACTGAATTAGATTTCAAATCTTGAATTAGGGATGGTGCTTGATTAATCAAGTTAGAACCCTGTGAAACTACTGGTGGCACTACAATCATGGCAAAGAAAACTACAAATAAAATTACTGATACAAATATTGCAGTAACTGCATTAGTACGTGATAAGCCGCGACGACGAAGAGCTTCGACGGCTGGGTTTAATCCAGTAGCTAAGAACAGGGCAATCAAAATTAAGACGAAGATCTGTGAAGCACTGGCAAGTGCTCGCATCAATACAAATGCTGAGAGTGCGCCGATCGTTGCAATAAATCCAAAATAAAACGGGTGTGATTTGTTAATTGGGTCACCTAGAACGCCCATATCAGTGTTTATTACCTTCGGGTCGCCTGCAACAACTTTTTTAATTCGCTTACTTATCGCCATGTGTTCAAGTGTAATTGCCTAAGATGAGCCCATGACCCTACGAATCACTGGCTTTGGCGAAGAGATCGCGGCCATCTCGGGTCTACCTTGGAATCAGCCACTTGAGCAATGGCCAGAAGATCCCGCCCTTGCCGAAAAGCGCGGCATTTCGCGTCACGTGGTTCGCCTGATTCGGGTAACCGATGAGCCGGATTCAGAAATTTATGCGGTGAAAGAGACAGTTTCTGAGTTCGCTAATCGTGAGTATTCCGCACTGCGCGAATTACGCCGATTACAGGCACCCAGCGTTGATCCCATTGCCGTAGTCGAAGGACGCATAGATCTAAATGGTAATGAGTTGCCGTGTGTATTAGCTACTCGCTTCTTGCCATATTCATTGCCTTATCGAGTTGTGTTATCAGGCGCACTTTCACCTCATGACATTTTAAATATGGCTAACGCTTTAGCGCTGCTACTTGTTCGATTGCATTTGCTTGGTTTCTGGTGGGGCGATTGTTCGCTTTCAAATACTTTATTCCGTCGCGATGCTGAAGGTTTTGCTGCCTACTTAGTTGACGCTGAAACTGGCGAATTTCAAAAATCTTTGAGTGACGGTCAACGTGAACATGATTTAGAGATTGCGCATTTTAATGTTGCCGCTGAACTAGAAGACTTGGCGCTATCCGGGGTCCTGTATCCAGGCATGGATCCAGTTCGCGCAAGTGATGCAGTAATGAAAAGGTATCGACGACTTTGGGCAGCGCTGCGAGACCCACAATCTTTAGACCCAACTGATCGCCGCGCAGTTGAACGCGCAATGCGGCAACTGCATGATCTAGGTTTTGCAGTTGAAGAGGTTTCAATTGCCATTGATGGTGATAATAAAGTCTTGAAGTTCCAACCTAAGTTAGTTGCTGCCGGTTATCACACCAATCGATTGCGCGAATTAATGGGGCTAGAAACCGAAGAGCTGCAAGCGAAACGGATTTTGGCGTCCTTTGATCGCTATCGAGCTCGCGAAAGTAATCTCTCAACAAATGAAAACGAAGTTGCCTTTATATGGTTAACTGAAGTTTTTAATCCAATTGTTAATTCAGTGCCACCACAACTCTTAGGCCGAGTCGAGCCGGCCCAGTTGTTTCATGAAGTCCTAGAGCACCGCTGGTACTTAAGCGAAGCTGCTGGCCATGATGTGGGCTTAGATTTTGCTTGCGAAAGCTATATTTCAGGCGTTCTGCCGTACCGTCGTGATTCCGGCATCGAGTTAGTGGAATGATTAAGTAATGAGTTTGCCACCTAATTTTGGTCGAGCCGTAGATTTGAGTTCGCTAACTAAGCCAGCCCAAGCTACCAAGGCAATAGCTTCGACTTGCGAAATCACAGCTGAGAATTTTGCAGTTAATGCAGTCGAACTTTCGCGTACTAAGCCAGTGATTTTATTGATCTGGTCACCGCGCAGTCCAGAATCAATGACCACTCTTGAAACACTTAGTAAATTAGAAAAAGACGCTAATGGTGCGTGGGCACTAGGAAGCATCAATGCTGATACTCAGCCTCAAGTTGCGCAAGCGCTACAAACAAAAAATGTGCCTTATGCAGTTGCTTTGATTGCTGAGCAGCCTGTTCCACTCTTTGATCAAAGTTATCCAGAAAACCAAATCAAAATGGTAATTGATAAAGTCTTAACTCTTGCTGCTGAGCAGGGAATTGGCAGTGCACCTGTAGAAACCATCGAACCTGAAGAAGATGAAGCACTTACTGCTCTTGAATCTGGTCAGTACGAAATTGCCCGAGCGGCGTATCAAAAATTATTGAACCGTAAGCCAAATGATGCTCTAGCCAAACTAGGTTTGGCGCAAACTGAACTACTAATCCGTACCGAAAAACTTGAAGCTAAATTGGTAACTACGCTAGCCGCATCAGAGCCGGACAATGTAAAAGCCCAACTGGATTGCGCTGACCTTGAAGTTATCAGTGGCGACTTAGATGCCGCGTTTAATCGTTTAATCGAATGCGTTCGCCGTTTTACTGGAACTGATCGCACGGCTGCAAAAGATCACTTGTTGGGGCTATTTCAGTTAGTTGATCCCGCTGATCCGCGACTAAAAGTTGCCCGCACTTCTCTAGCGAGTGCACTTTTCTAATGAATTCGAATAAAGAAATAACTCCCGAAATAGAGTTAAAGACTTTAACAAAACTCTTCTTTTTATATGGATTTGGTGTGATGGCTTGGATACCAAGATTTCCTGATTTTAAGGAGAAATTAGGGCTAACAAATGGTCAATTTGGCTCAATTATCAGCTTAGGAAATGTAGGTGCATTTATAAGCCTACTTACTGTGGGACATATCGTACATAAACTTGGTAGTTACAAAGTTTTAACAGCAAGTACTTACGCTCTTTATCTAAGCCTTATCTTGATGGCGCACACATCTTCCAGTGTTGCATTTATCCCACTTGTAATTCTGATGGGTTTTTCAAGTTCGGCATTTCATATTTCAGTCAACAGTCAGGCCTTTGATAGTCAAACTCGTACCACCAAACCAATAATTGTGAAACTACATGGCATCTGGGCCATGGGCGCAGTAATGACTGGTTTGTGCTCCGGATTATTAATTGGCCGGATCTCAGCTTCGGTACAACTAGATATTATTTTTGTCTTAGTTCTTATTTTAACCATTAGCTATATACGCAAATTGCGACCAATTGCGCTCTTACCGAAACTAGAAGATGACCACTATTCAGTTAAACAAATATTTAAATCGCTACGATTCGATCGCCTGATTGCTGGCGGTATGATTTGTGCGATTCTTCTTGAGATTGCTTTAGGCGATTGGTCAAATATTTTTGCCCGTGAGTATTTAGAAATCAAAGGCGGGCTGATAACACTGCCTTACATTTTATTCATGAGTGCCTTGATAGTGGGCAGGCTAAACATCTCAAAGATTATTACTAAGGTGCCAATTAACCGAGCAGCCAATATTGGTTCCTTGATCGGTGGCACCTTCTTCTTACTTGGAATAACAGCAGCGATTTTGTTTGGCGAAACTCATAAATACTGGGCCTTTGGTATGTTCTCATTTGGTTGCCTTGTAGCTGGAATAGGTACTTCGTTCATTACGCCAAGTTTCTTTAATGCGGCAAGTGCCCGAAGTGAATTTCCAAGCGCAGTAGTAATTGGACAAATCGGTTTGATTAATAATTTCCTAATTTTTGGTGGTAAATGGGTAATTGCATGGACTGCGCAATTCACCTCTCTTGCTATTGCCCTCTTGATTCCAGCGATAATGGTGCTATCTGTACCTCTATTTACCAAGGCGCTATTAAGCGGTAATGCCAAGGGGCAAGCCGAGGAAAAGTAATCGCTAACTAACGGCTAAAGCCAGTATTAACTAGCAGTTAATTTCAGCCAGATTGTCGCAAGCGGGGCAACTCTTAAGGTAATAACCAGATCAGAACCTTCAGTCACATCGACTGGTTGATTGATTACGCCGCTTCCACCAAAAGCTAAATCATCGGTATTTAAAACTTCGTGCCAGGTTCCAGCTTTTGGCATTGGCAAGCGGTAGTTCTCATGTGGCACGGGTGAGAAATTAGTTATGCAGACAAGTGGCGAGCCATCATCTGCCCAGCGCGTAAATGCGAGCACGTTGCTAGCAGCATCGTTGCCAACTAACCAAGAGAATCCTTCGGGTGAAGTATCTTTTTGGTACAAAGCCGGAGTTGATTTATAGAGGCTATTTATTTGTGAAATTGTTTTTGCAACACCGCTGTGTTCAGCGTATTGCGTTAAATGCCACTGCAGGCCAGCGGATTCACTCCACTCATCATTTTGAGCAAATTCTTGACCCATAAAAAGCAATTTCTTACCAGGGTGCGCCCACATAAAACCGTAAAGAGCGCGCAGCGTTGCGAGCTTCTGCCAACGATCACCCGGGAACTTATTTACTAGCGAACCTTTGCCATGTACAACTTCATCGTGAGAAAGTGGCAGCATAAAGTTTTCGGACCAGGCATAAAGAATTGAAAAAGTTATCTCGTTGTGGTGATGAACCCGATGAATTGGATCGCGCTGTAGATATTCCAAAGCATCATGCATCCAGCCCATATTCCACTTGAAGCCAAAACCAATTCCGTCAGAATCAGTACTTCGTGTGACGCCAGGCCAAGCCGTTGATTCTTCAGCAATCATCATGATGCCAGGGTGGGTGCGATATGCCGTAGAAGTTGCCTCTTGCAATAACTGCACAGCTTCAAGGTTTTCGCGGCCACCAAATTTATTAGGAACCCATTCGCCTGCTTTGCGTGAATAATCCAGATAAAGCATCGAAGCAACTGCATCAACCCGCAGCCCATCAATGTGGAATTCGGTTAACCAATAAAGCGCGCTAGCCACGATGAAGTTGCGGACTTCATTGCGCCCAAAGTTAAAGATCAAAGTGCCCCAATCGGGATGCTCGCCTAAACGCGGATCTGCATGCTCATAAAGGGCAGTTCCATCGAATTTAGCCAACGCCCATTCATCCTTCGGGAAGTGAGCAGGCACCCAATCGAGAATTACGCCAATGCCGGCTTCGTGCAAGGCATTAACTAAATATTTAAATTCATCAGGGGAACCAAACCGAGAAGACGGTGCGAAGAAAGAAGTAACTTGATAGCCCCATGACGGACCATACGGATGCTCCATAACCGGTAAGAATTCAACATGTGTGAAGCCGGTTTCTTGTAAGTAGGTAACTAACTCGGTTGCTAAATCGCGGTAACTTAAACCTAAGCGCCAAGAACCTAAATGAACTTCATAAACTGAAACTGCGCTACGCCAAGATTCAAATTTACTTCGCGCCTCAATCCAATCCTGATCACTCCATTGGTAATTCGACTCTTCGACAACTGAAGCAGTTAGTGGTGGGATCTCGGTGGCACGGGCAAGGGGATCAGCATGATCTACCCAACGGCCATCATTGGTATGCACGGCAAATTTATACTTAGTACCTGGTGCTAAATCAGCAATAAAGATTTGCCAGATGCCGGTATTTTCAATGCGCCACATTCGATGCGTGTTGCGATCCCAGAAATTTAGATCACTAATCAAACTTACGTCACGGGCATTTGGTGCCCAGAGCGCAAAAGAGGTACCTAGTAAATTTCCCTCAGCATCGCGTTGAACATGTGAACCTAATACTTTCCAAAGTTCCTCGTGGCGACCTTCGGCAATCAAATAAAGATCAAGTTCGCCCAAAGCGCCAGGTTGATTTGCTACTACCTGAGGTTTTCGACGAAAGATTCTCATTAGTTAAGGGATCCGCACCACGGCAATGTGAGCCACATTGTTGTAATCGCCGCGGGGGTCAAGGCTGACAAAGCTGTCGCGATTCCAACTGAAAGAATTCCCAGTTATCTGATCATCGACCACAAATGAATCACCCGTTAGTCCCAATAACTCCATGTTCCAGTGAACCACAGTGGCTTGAGCATTAGAAGGGTCAAGGTTGACGATTACCAGAACTAGATTCTCGCCATCACGCTTGGAATAAGCGATTATTGCCTCATTATCAGTGTGATGGAAATGCAGATTGCGCAGACGTTGCAAAGCACGATTAGCGTTACGGATTTTGTTTAACTTAGTAACTAGTGGAACTAGAGATTGCTTAGCGCCTTCCCAATCACGCACCTTAATCTGATACTTTTCAGAATCTAAATACTCTTCACGGCCCTCACTTAATACTCGGTGCTCAAAGAGCTCATAACCGGCATACATTCCCCATGAAGGCGTCAAAGTCGAAGCTAAAACTGCACGCAGAGCAAACATGGCAGGATTTCCGCTTTGTAAATGAAACGGCAAGATATCTGGCGTATTCACCCAGAAATTAGGGCGGAAGAACGCACTTGTTTGATGTGAAACTTCATTTCCGTATTCAGTTAGCTCATGCTTCGTGGTGCGCCAAGTGAAATATGTATAAGACTGTTGGAAACCCGCTTTACCGAGTGCGTGCATCATGGCTGGCTTAGTAAAAGCTTCAGCTAAGAAAACTATTTCTGGGTAGTTAGCATTTACTTTTGTAATCAAAGTCTGCCAGAACAAAACGGGCTTAGTGTGTGGGTTATCCACGCGAAAAATAGTTACACCTTTACTAATCCAAAGTTCGCAGATTCGATAAACCTCTTTAACTAACCCTTCAAAATCATCATCAAAGTTAATCGGATAAATATCTTGATACTTCTTTGGCGGATTTTCGGCATATGCAATCGTGCCGTCGGCGCGATAGTTAAACCAGTTCGGATGTTCTTTAACCCACGGATGATCGGGTGAAGTCTGTAGAGCTAGATCGAGTGCGATCTCAAGGCCCAACTTAGTTGCCTCTTTAACAAAGCTTTCAAAGTCTTTCATGGTGCCAAGTGCTGGATTAATCGCATCGTGGCCACCATCAGAATTTCCGATGCCCCATGGAACACCTGGATCATTTGGCCCAGCAGTTAAAGTGTTATTTGGACCCTTACGGTGAGATATACCAATTGGATGAATCGGTGGGATATACAAGACATCAAAACCCATATCTTTTACTGCTTTTAGCCGCTTTGTTGCAGTGCCGAAATTTCCACTGGCGAAAGTGCCATCTTTGTTAATGCTGGCGCCTTCACTTCGTGGGAAGAATTCATACCAGGCACCAACTAAAGCTCGTTCGCGTTCAACGTAGATCGGAAATTGCGGCGAATTAGTGGTCACGGTGCGATATTGGGTAACAATTGCAGCTTCAATTTCGAAGGTGAAGCGACCGAGTTTAGGTAGCGCGATTAAAGCTTCGTAGCGATCAGTCCCGGGGTTACGTTCAATAGCTGTTGCACGAAATAATTCTTTACCGTTGCTATCACGAGTTACTACTTGAACTTGCGGATAGTCGTGACCTTCGCCAGCAACAGTTGCGCTAACCAAAATTTCTTCATTAACAATTGCTTTTACAGGAACAAATTCTCCCCCAAAGTAAATTGTGGGGGAGAGATCAGTGATTGCTACGCGGCCGATCAACCCGAACCCTCGGTGTTGCCAGCTTCAGCGGCAGTCACATCATTGATTTGGTACTTATCAATTGCTTCTTGAACTGTCTTAGCTTTTACATCGCCCAGCTTTGCCAGTTGTTGCAAAGTGGCAACTACGATTGATTCGGCATCAACCTTAAAGTGTCGACGAAGCGCACCACGAGTATCGGATAAACCAAAGCCATCGGTGCCAAGCGAAGCGAATTGGCTCGGAACCCAAGGTGCAATCTGATCTTGAACTGCGCGCATGAAATCACTAACTGCAATTACTGGGCCTTCGGCATTTGCTAACTTCTTAGTTACATATGCCTGCTTGTTATCACTTGGGTGCAACAAGTTATGGCTATCAGTTTCTAAGCCATCACGACGAAGTTCGTTCCAAGAGGTAACTGACCAAACTGAAGCAGCAACGCCCCAATCTTCGGCCAGTAACTTCTGCGCCTTAAGTGCCCAGTTAACGCCAACACCCGAGGCCAAAATTTGAGCCTTCTTCTTGCTGCGAACTTCAGCTGGTGCATACAAGTAAATTCCCTTTAATAAGCCTTCGATATCTAGGTTTTCTGGCTCTGCTGGCTGCATATAAGGCTCGTTGTAAACAGTTAGGTAGTAGTAAACGTTCTCACTGTTTTCGCCATACATGCGACGCAGACCATCTTTCACAATATGACCAAGTTCAAAACCAAAAGCAGGGTCATAAGAAACAATCGCCGGGTTAGTTGATGCAAGAAGATGTGAATGACCATCTTCGTGTTGTAGACCTTCACCATTTAGTGTGGTGCGGCCGGCAGTTGCACCAACTACGAAACCACGGACCAATTGATCAGCTGCTGCCCAGAAAGCATCGCCAGTACGTTGGAAACCAAACATCGAATAGAAGATGTAAATCGGAATCATTGGTTCATCATGTGTTGAATATGAAGATCCAACTGCGGTGAACGAGGCAACTGAGCCAGCTTCGTTGATTCCTTCGTGCAGAATCACACCTGAAGTGGATTCCTTATATGAAAGCATTAATTCACGATCAACTGATAAATACTTCTGACCATTTGGTGAATAGATCTTTAAAGTTGGGAACAATGAGTCCATACCGAAGGTACGAGCTTCGTCAGGAATGATTGGCACTAACCGAGAACCTAGGCCGGGATCCTTAATTAGATCTTTAAGCATGCGCACAAATGCCATCGTGGTAGCAATTTCTTGTTGACCAGAGCCACGTCGGACTGACTCATAAACTGAATCATCTGGTTGTGGCAATGGGCGCGAAATCTTGCGACGTGATGGAATTGAACCACCAAGTGCTGCGCGACGTTCCTGCAGATATTTCGCTTCAGCTGAATCATCGGCGGGGCGATAGTACGGAGGTAACTTGGCATCTAGTTGATCATCGGCAATTGGAATACCTAAACGATCGCGGAATTCGACGATATCTTCCATCGACATCTTCTTCATTTGGTGTGTTGAGTTACGACCTTCGAAGTGCGAACCAAGCGTCCAACCCTTAACGGTTTTTGCAAGGATCACAGTTGGGCGGCCATTTGAATTCATCGCAGCTGTGTAGGCGGCAAATAACTTGCGGTAATCGTGGCCACCTCGGCGTAAGCCCCAAATCTTGTCATCAGACCAGTCCGCAACCATGGCTGCAGTGCGTGGGTCGCGAGCAAAGAAATTATCGCGCACGAACTTTCCGCTTTCGGCTTTGAAGGTTTGGTAATCACCGTCAAGAGTCTTGTTCATCAAATCTACAAGTGCGCCTTCGCGGTCTTGGGCAAGTAGTGGATCCCATTCGCGGCCCCAAACTACTTTGAGCACGTTCCAGCCGGCACCACGGAAGATTGATTCGAGTTCTTGAATAATTTTTCCGTTACCGCGCACTGGGCCATCAAGGCGTTGCAAGTTGCAGTTAACCACGAAAGTTAAATTATCTAGATTTTCACGAGTAGCTAAACCAATTGCACCTAAAGTATCAACTTCATCAACTTCGCCATCGCCCAAGAATGCCCAAACATGTTGCTGGCTCGTGTCTTTGATTCCGCGATTATGTAAGTAACGATTAAAGCGGGCTTGGTAAATTGCATTTAGTGGGCCAATACCCATTGACACAGTTGGGAACTGCCAGAAATCTGGCATCAATCGTGGATGTGGATATGAGGAAAGTCCGCCACCCTTGTGCGAAAGTTCTTGCCGGAAACCATCTAATTGATTTTCGGTAAAGCGACCTTCTAAAAATGCGCGGGCATACATTCCAGGGCTAGCGTGACCTTGGAAGAAAATTTGATCGCCGCCACCTGGGTGATCTTGACCGCGGAAGAAATGGTTAAAACCAACTTCATAAAGCGAAGCTGAAGAAGCATAAGTTGAGATATGTCCGCCAACGCCAACACCAGGGCGTTGCGCACGGTGCACCAACATCGCTGCGTTCCATCGGTTGTATTGTCGGATACGACGTTCGATTGCTTCATCGCCAGGAAAGTCTGGTTCGCTATCTGACGGAATACTGTTTATGTAATCAGTTGCGCGCAAACCTGCGATACCAATGTTCTTCTCCTGCGCACGCTTTAAAAGAGAAAGCATTAAGTAACGAGCGCGAACTGGACCTGCGTTAGCAAGGGCGGCGTCGAAAGAGGCATTCCATTCGGCCGTCTCGCTAGGGTCGATATCAACTAGCTGTTCGACGATGTGATCGGGCGCATCAAATGTTTCGCTCATGGCCCTATTCTCGCGGTTACTGCCCAGTTGTGTGAAATTGAGAGCGGGCAGGTCTTGCTAAGTGAGCAAATTTTGGGTGGACTTAGCCAGTGGCCATGCGTATGGGCTTTGCCAAAGGTGATTTGATCTTAGAAATCGGCTATGCCGCCGACTCTGATGATTCTTTGCGCGCAAAAATTAAGGCAATTACCGAAACTGAATTTATTCAGATTGATCCAACCGAAGTCATAGATGGCGTAATCATCTGGTGGCGCGATGGTGACGGCGACTTAATCGATGAACTAATGGATGCCCTCACCTTTTTATCTGAAACTGGGCCGATTTGGGTGATGACCCCAAAGATGGGCCGCGCAAATTATGTGGAAGCAAGTGAAATTCAGGATGCCGCCCCAACTGCTGGACTAAGTGTTACTTCAACTATTGCCGTAGCTGCAGATTGGACAGCAACTCGTCTAGTGGCACGCAAAGCTGGCAAACGATAGATTTCGCGCCATGACTACGACACTAGTAATTGGCCAACCTGCCCCTGATTTTGAATTAGTAAATCACCATGGCGAAAAAGTCACACTCTCATCATTTCAAGGAAAGCAAAACGTTGTTTTAGTTTTCTATCCATTTGCATTCTCCGGCACCTGCACTGGCGAACTTTGCGCACTACGCGATGACATTTCAGCATTTCAAAATGAGAATGTGCAAGTACTTGGAATTGCGTGTGACCCAATGTATTCAGCTCGCGCCTTTGCTGAGGCCGAAGGTTATACATTTCCAATTTTGGCGGACTTCTGGCCGCATGGTGAAGTTTCAAAACGGTACGGTGTTTTCTTTGAAGAGCGCGGATTCGCATCACGTGGCACATTCATCATCGATAAGTCCGGAATTCTCCGTTGGCAAGTCGTAAATGGCCCAGGTGAAGCGCGTAATGCAGCCGATTACAAGGCGGCGTTAGCACAGCTTTAGTTAGGTTAGACTTACGGTTCTGGCTGCGGCCAGAAAAGTAAGTTCCGGGTGCTTAGCTCAGTGGTAGAGCGTCTCGTTTACACCGAGAATGTCGGGGGTTCGAAACCCTCAGCGCCCACCAGTTCCACTTCATAAAACTACATATCTAATCTAAGTTAGCTTTCAAATCTAATTCGAAAGCGCAGATAGGGAAGGCGTAATGAAAGCTAGCCCGAGCGATCAACGACAGATTTTAGATATCCAGCGCCACGATTTAGCTTTAACTTCCATAGCGCACAAACTTGCCACACTTCCTGAAATTGCGTTACTAAACGCTGCCACTGTTAAATCAAATAACACCCGTGACTTGCGCATTGGCGCTGAAACTGAGCTAAGTGATGTAACTCGCGAGTTAAAGCGTGCCGAAGGTGATGTTGAACAAGTTGTTACAAGACTACAAAAAGATGAGGCGCGTCTTAACTCGGGCACCGGTACACCTAAAGAACTTGAATCACTTCAGCACGAAGTTGTCTCCCTAAATGCGCGTCGCGCCGAACTAGAAGAAGTAGAACTAGAAATTATGTTGCGGGTCGATGGCATCAAAGCGCGCATCGATGAGCTGAAAGCTCTCGAAGCAACGCTAACAACTGAAATTGCCGAACTTACTGATCGCAAAAATATGGCTTCCCTTGCCTTGGAATCTGAAAGTACCCAACTCAAAACTGAACGCTCCGCAAATGTTTCTTCAGTCGACAAAGCCCTTTACGAGCTCTACGAAAAGATTCGCAGTGGTGGCGGAGCCGGCGCTGCTGCACTCTTGGGTGGCCAATGTTTAGGTTGTAACTTGTCGATTAACTCAATTGATCTAAAGCGCATGCTCGAGTCTGCCGAAGATGAAGTAATTCGTTGCGAAGAGTGTCGCTGCATCTTGGTGCGTGGAGTTTAAGTAAATGGCGCGTCACTTTAAATTAACTGCTGATGGTGGTTCGCGCGGCAATCCGGGGCCAGCAGGTTTCGGCGCAGTGGTTTCCGAAAACGGCCAGATAATTGCTGAGATCTACGAGTTCATCGGAACCGCGACAAATAATGTTGCTGAGTATGGTGGGCTAATTGCGGGCCTGAAAGCAATTCATGATTTAGATGACCAGGCCACCGTTGATGTGTGCATGGATAGCAAATTAGTTGTCGAACAGATGTCTGGCCGCTGGCAGATCAAGCATGCCGATATGCGCAAACTTGCCCAGAACGCTCGCGAAGCGCATTCACCTTCACTGGTTAACTACACCTGGATTCCGCGTGATGAAAATTCTCATGCCGATCGATTAGCAAATAAGGCACTCGATGCCCAAAGTAGTGGTCACGACAAAAGTGAACCAATTGCACCCAGACAATTAAATTATTTAACTGAGCGGTTAAAGAGTGCAGAAAAACCAACGGTTTTGCACTTAATTCGCCATGGTGAAACCGTACTAACGCCTAGTCGAAAGTTTTCTGGAGTTGGACCGTTAAACCCAGTGCTTACCGAAACTGGCCGCGCTCAAGCAAGCGTGGTTGCACAAGCTGCTGCAAAGTTAGGTGCTGAGGTTTTAATTGCATCGCCGCTTAATCGAACTAAAGAAACTGCTGAAATAATTTCCCAAAGCGTTGGCTTAACAATTGAGTTCGACGAGATCTGGTTCGAAATGGATTTCGGTTATTGGGATGGACTTTCAGTTGAAGAAGTCAAAGAACAGTATCCCGCTGATTACGAAACTTGGTTAAGTGATTTAGCATTTAAGCCAGCTGGTGGCGAATCTTGGGACGCAATTACGGCTCGCGTCGAAACTGCCCTTTCAAAAATACTTTCAGAGTTCCCCGGACAAACTGTGGTCGTAGTTACCCATAACTGCGTGATTAAAACTGCCGTTGCGATCTGCCTAGGTGCGCCAATCGAATCAGTTTTCCATATGGACATTGGCCCATGTTCGATTAATACTTTATTAATGTGGCCATCTGATGGACTTCGTGCAATTCGTGGAGTAAATCAACAAAGCAATTGAGTTAAACCCTTTATTCCTCGCGGGGCTGACGCTATTCTCGACCAATGAGTTCAACGCTAAATAGTGCCCGCATCTTGCATGCCGCGACTGGTTCGAGTTTAACTGCCAAGGGTTGGGGCCAAGAAGCAGCGCTTCGTATGTTGCATAACAATTTAGATCCAGCCGTTGCCGAACACCCCGAAAATTTAGTTGTCTATGGTGGAACCGGAAAAGCTGCCCGTAACTGGCCGGCCTTTGATGCAATTGTAAAAAGCCTTACTAATCTAAAAGATGACGAAACTCTGCTTGTGCAATCGGGCAAACCAGTTGGCGTATTTCAAACACACGAATGGGCGCCTCGAGTATTAATTGCTAATTCAAATTTGGTGGGAGATTGGGCTAATTGGCCAGAGTTTCGTCGCTTAGAACATTTAGGTTTGACCATGTATGGCCAGATGACAGCTGGCTCTTGGATCTACATTGGCACGCAAGGAATTCTGCAAGGTACTTATGAAACTTTTGCAGCAGTAGCTCGCAAGCATTTCGGGGGAACTCTGCAAGGAACACTCACGCTAACTGGTGGTTGTGGTGGCATGGGCGGTGCGCAACCACTTGCAGTAACTATGAATGGTGGTGTTTGTTTAATTGTTGATATTGATAAGACTAGATTACAAAAGCGCGTGGAGACCCGTTACCTCGATGAGGTAGCAGATAATTTAGATGATGCGATTGCTCGAGTTCTAAAGGCTAAGAATTTGGGCGTCCCGCTTTCTGTCGGTTTAGTTGGCAATACCGCTGAACTGTTTCCAAAGTTGTTAATGATGGATGTCCCAATCGACATCGTTACTGATCAGACCTCAGCGCACGACCCGCTTTCATATATCCCAGCAGGGGTCGATTACCACGATGCCGCTTATCTAGCAGAGGCAGACCCCATTGATTTCACTAAGCGTGCGCAAGCTTCGATGGCAAAACATGTTGAAGCGATGGTTGGCTTTATGGATAAAGGCGTCGTGGTTTTTGATTACGGAAATTCAATTCGTGATGAAGCTCGCCAAGGTGGATTTGGTCGTGCATTCGCATTTCCCGGATTCGTGCCTGCCTATATTCGACCACTTTTCTGTGAAGGCAAAGGTCCTTTTCGCTGGGTAGCTTTATCTGGGGATCCCAAAGATATCTACCGCACAGATAGAGCAGTACTTGATCTCTTTCCGGAAAATCAAGAGCTAAACCGTTGGATCACAATGGCACAAGAAAAGGTGGCTTTCCAAGGGCTACCTGCACGCATCTGTTGGTTAGGTTATGGCGAACGCGAAAAAGCCGGTTTAGCTTTTAATGATCTAGTGGCTCGTGGCGAAGTATCAGCTCCAATTGTGATTGGTCGCGATCACTTAGATTGCGGTTCGGTGGCATCGCCTTATCGCGAAACCGAAGCAATGCTCGATGGCTCAGATGCAATTGCTGACTGGCCGCTGTTAAATGCGATGGTAAATATTGCTTCTGGAGCTTCCTGGGTATCTCTACATCATGGCGGCGGCGTTGGTATGGGTCGATCAATGCACGCAGGTCAGGTTTCAGTTGCCGATGGCACAAAATTGGCTGCCCAAAAATTAGAACGAGTTCTTACAAATGATCCAGGCATGGGCGTTATCCGACATGCAGATGCTGGTTACGACCATGCAATTGATACTGCGAAAGAACGACATGTTCATGTTCCAATGTTGGACATCGAATAATTAATGTCTGATCTACTAGTAACCGACATTGGCTGCCTAGTTACAAATGAAGTAACGATTGATGGCACACCACTGGGCGTAATTTATGATGCAGCATTTGAAGTAACTGCAGGGAAAGTTTCTTGGATTGGTTCACGCAGTGAAGTAAAGGCAAGTGATTATCAAAAAATAGTTAGCGCGAATGGCAAAAGTGTAATTCCTGGTTTCGTTGATAGCCATAACCATTTAGTTTTCGCTGGTGATCGAGCAACTGAGTTTTCAGCACGTATGCAAGGTCAACCATATGCAGCCGGCGGCATTAACTACACGGTCGAACAAACACGTAGCGCCAGTAATGAAGAATTACGCAAAAATACGGTGGCCCTGGTCAGCGAAGGTTTAAGTTCAGGTACCACCACAGTCGAGATTAAGTCGGGCTATGGCCTTTCAGTTGCAGATGAGCTACGCAGTCTCGAAATTGCTCGTGAATTCACCGAAGAGACCACTTTCTTAGGTGCTCATGTTATGCCAACTGAGTTCAAAAGTGCCCCAGAAGATTACGTGGCAATGGTTTGCGGACCAATGCTCGATGCTGTTGCCCCACATGCAAAATGGATTGATGTTTTCTGTGATCGTGGTGCCTTTAGCCCGAATCAAACTCGACAGATTCTAACGGCGGGAATTGCTAAAGGTTTGTTACCTAGATTGCATGCCAATCAACTCGAGCCAGGTGAAGGAATCCAAGTGGGTGTTGAATTCGGCGCTGCCTCCGTTGATCACATTTCGCATTTTGACAACTCCGACATTGCAGCGCTGGCTAACTCAAATACCGTAGCTACTTTTTTGCCTGGAGCCGAGTTTTCAACCCGCAGCAAATACCCCGATGCTCGCCCCATGTTTGCCGCTGGTATCAAAGTTGCCATCGCAAGTGATTGCAACCCCGGCAGTTCATACACCACCAATATGCCACTGATGATTGCGTTGGCAGTTCGCGAAATGTTCTTTACGCCAGAGCAAGCGCTTTGGTCGGCAACAAAAGGTGGCGCTCTGGCTCTTCGCCGCAACGATGTCGGACATTTAGCCGTAGGTGCTAAAGCTGACTTTTCAATTTTAAGTAGTACTTCCTATCTACATTTGGCATATCGGCCGGGTGTAAATTTAGTAGAACAGGTATGGCGCAATGGCAACCAAGTCAGCTGATCAAATCACTGAAGTAGTTCTCGGAACTTCTGGGTTAACTTTCTCCGAAGTTATAGCCGTTGCTCGCTATGGTGCGAAAGTTTCAATTTCGACAGAAAGCGCTACTGCGATTAACAGTTCTCGTAAATATATTGAAGAGTATGCCGCCGGCGGAATTCCGGTTTACGGCGTATCAACTGGTTTTGGCGCACTTGCTAATCGTCATATCGATGTTAAAGATCGTGCGCAATTGCAAAAATCACTTATTCGTTCCCATGCTGCTGGCGTTGGCCCAGCAGTTGAACGCGAAGTTGTGCGTGCACTGATTCTCTTGCGCTTGCGAACCATGGCATCTGGCCGCACAGGTGTGCGACTAAAGCTTGCTCAAACTTATTGCGATCTGCTTAATGCGGGAATTACACCCGTAGTACCTGAATTTGGCTCACTTGGCTGCAGTGGTGATCTTGCCCCTCTTTCCCATTGCGCCTTAGCGCTTATGGGCGAAGGCCGAGTCCATGATGCCAATGGCGTTGAAATGGTAACCGCCAAAGCACTTGCTGCTGCTGGAATTAAGCCAATCGAGCTAGAAGCTAAAGAAGGTTTGGCGCTAATTAACGGTACCGATGGAATGTTAGGCATGTTAATCATGGCAATTAGCGATTTAACCGAACTTTGCACAGTTGCTGACATAACAACTGCGATGAGCATTGAAGGCTTACTTGGTACAGACCGAGTATTCTCTCCCGATCTACATTTCCCACTACGCCCACAAGTTGGTCAAGCTCAAAGTGCGGCAAATATCTTTGCCATGTTAAAAGGTTCACCAATTGTGGCATCACATCGCGAAAATGATTCACGAGTACAAGATGCTTATTCACTTCGTTGTGCGCCACAAGTTGCCGGCGCTGTTCGTGACACCATTGCACATGCCGCAACTATTGCGACTCGCGAATTAGCAAGTGCGATTGATAATCCAGTCGTACTACCTGATGGCCGAGTTGAATCAAATGGTAATTTCCATGGTGCACCAGTTGGTTATGTTTTAGATTTCTTAGCAATTGCCGCAGCCGATCTAGGTTCAATCGCCGAACGTCGTACTGATCGCGCGCTTGATCAAAATCGTTCAGCTGGTTTAGCGCCTTTCTTGGCTAATGACCCAGGTGTTGATTCAGGGTTGATGATTGCGCAATACACCCAAGCCGGATTAGTTAGTGAGAATAAACGTCTAGCAACTCCAGCTAGTGTTGACTCAATTCCAAGCTCAGCCATGCAAGAAGATCATGTATCTATGGGTTGGTCGGCTGCTCGCAAATTACGCAAAGTGGTTGAGAATTTAAATCATATTTTGGCAATTGAGTTAGTTACAGCGGCTCGTGCAATTGAAATGCGCACAGGACTGCAACCTGGCGCTGCTACTGGGCGAGTAATCGCTGAGCTACGTAAAGTCGTTGGTGGCGTTGGTCCAGATCGCTTCTTGTCGCCGGAACTTCAAGCGGCTAGTGCATTAGTTGCATCTGGGGCAGTTGTAAAAGCAGCTCGCGAAGTAGTCGCCGACCTTATTTAGCGGGAGCTTGAGGCTAAACCAGCTGCAATTTCAAGTACCAATAGCGCTGCCAATCGCACTGTGCGGCCATCTGGTGCATCGCTTGCCGCGTCTATCTCGGTGATATCTATTGCGCGCACTCGCGAATCACGCGCAACTAAGTTGGCAGCTTGGCGTAGTTCATCAGCACTTAATCCGCCCGGAACGGATGCCGGGCAAGCAGGCGCAACACTGCGATCACAAACATCGACATCGATATCAACATAAATCTCACGACCATTAGCACCAGCAATCTCAAGTGCTTGAGCAACTACTTCACTCATTTTGCGCTCACGTAGTTCAGCGCGATGAATTGTTGTGATGCCTGCTTCTTTTGCCCGCTTTGCATAAGGACCACTATTAGCAAAGTCGCTTAAGCCAATCTGCACAATATTTTTGCCAGGTAAACCAGCTTCGATTAATCGCCAAACTGGTGAGCCATTTGATATTCCGTCACGAAGATCGTGATGAGCATCAAATGTAATCAAACCAATTTTGCTTAAGTCTGGAAAAAGACCAGCTACGACAGAGTAAGTAATTGAATTATCGCCACCGATAGCAAGCAATATTTTATGAGTATCTAGTAATCCAACTACGGCCGCAGCCACACGTGCTTCGCCATCGGCATGATCAGGCGATAAAATATCGCCTAAGTCCGTGATCCCGGCAGAACTTAACTCAATATCGGATGAACCTGCGAAAGTTGAATACTTAGCGAGTGCTTCACGAATTGCAGCTGGAGTTAAGTGTGCCGATGTATGCGATAACGCGGTAGCCGAAGCGGGCACGCCGATTAGGGCTAATTCTGATTTAGCAGATTTCAATAGTGAAGTTGCACGGGGCCAATTTGGATCATTAGGGATTTCGGCCGCCGACATGAGCACCATCTTACGCAGTTGCAATGCCAGGCATTTGGGCATTTTGATCGAAATTGGACTACCCAGTGCATTGACTAGCGCCTTGTAACCCGCAAATCCATGCATAAAAACACCAAGAAAAATAACAATTTTGTGATATTTCGTTCTGTTATAAATAGCTAACGTAAATAGGCTCGCTAATTCAGCTTTAGCGCAGCAGGTTTAATTTAATGCTGCAAATCAATTGCATCTGTTATATCGGGACAGTATTTATCTATTGCATGCTCAGTATTTATTGGGCACAATTTCTCCACGTTCACCGGAGCTTAGGGCAACCTAATTTCGGAAAATTGATCTAGAGGAGATTCAATGAAACTTTCACGAAGCGTAAAATTTGCGCTCGCAACTACAGCATCGTTGGGGCTAGCTGTTTCATTATTAGCCCCAGCACAGGCTGCAAAGAATGGCACTGTCTATACCTACGAAACTAATCCGCTATCAGGTTTTAACTCTAGCGTTGTTGGTTTTAACTTGGTGACAAATTCGACCGCTGGGTATTTACGTAATTCAGGTTTCGGATATTACGATAACAAGCGTAACTGGATTCAGAACACAACATTTGGAACATACAAAGTTGTCGTCAACAAGGCAACTGATTTCCAAGTTCAATACACAGTTAAGCCTGGACGTCTATGGTCTGATGGCACACCAATTACCGGAATCGATTTGCTTCTAACTCACGTCTCAACCAGCCGTGAATACGCAAAAGCTGCCGGTCTTGGCGATTGGGATGCAAAAGATGTAATGGCATTTAACAATGCAGCCTACTCTTCAAGCACATACGCTCTATTCAACGCGGGTGATCCAATTGTTAGCCCTGATGGAATGTCAGTTACAGTTCGATACAAGCAGAAGTTCCCAGACTGGTGGCTCGGTGGATTATCACCTAACCCAGTTCACGCTTTTGTATTAATGGCTGAAGGAAAGACTAGCTTGCAATCTGTTGCAGCAAACGAAGCAGCACGTGATCGTTTCTATGCAGCTTACAAAGCCAAGTCAACTAGCTTGCTCAAGGAAATTGGCAAGATTTGGTCAACTGGTTACAACACTCCTGATGTAAATGCCGCAACAACTAACCCACTTCTATGGGTTGGCAATGGTGGCTTTAACGTTGTGAGTGCAATCAAGGGATCTTCAGTTACTTTCAAAGCAAATCCTCGATACAACTCAGGACCAGCTGTAACCGGCGATATTGAAAATATCGTAATGAAGTTCATCGCTGACGGTAACCCAGCAATTCAAGCTCTAGAAAATGGCGAACTATCTATTTATGCTGGCCAGCAAACCGTTGATGGTCTTGCTGCCTTGAAGAAGATCAAGGGCATTACCAGCTTGGGTGGAGAAGGCGGAACATATGAGCACGTCGATCTCCGAAGCGGTCCTTACTACAGTGGCGGAACTCCTTACACTGGTCTTTTTGCTGGTAACGGTGCAAAGGCAACGGATCTACGTAGAGCATTCTTGCTTTGCGTGCCTCGCCAAGAAATCGTGGAAAAGCTGATTACACCAGTTAACCCAGATATCCCTGTGTTGAGATCAGTAACAATTCCAACTCACGTTGATCCACTTTATTCATCACTGATTAAGTCAAACGGTTCTGCTTATTATGTTGGAACCCAAGAATCACTTAATGCTCGTGCAATCTCTCTCGTTAAGAAATATCATCCTGATGCACTTCGTAATCCGCTAAAGGTTAATTTCTTAGTACCAGGAAACAATCCACGTAGAGCTGCACAAGCTCTATTGCTTAAGGCAAATCTTGCTAAGTGCGGATTCGATGTTCAAAATGACATCGTCGTTAACTGGTCACCAGAATTGCGCAACTCAAAGTATGACGCGACATTCTTTGGATGGGCAGCGACCAGCACAGCTCAAGGTTCAATTCGAGCAAACTGGCGTTCAGACGGATCGAATAACTACAACGGATCACTTGGTGGCAATGCACTAGATGCAAATCTAGACGATGTCTTCTCGCGTCCAATGACTGATCAATCAAAGCTAGGTGCTTTCACAAAGATTGAACGTACTATCTTCGGAAATGCATACACCTTGCCGATTTATCAGCACCCAGCAGTGTTGGCTTACGATAGCGATCTCAAGAATGTGAAATTGAGTGGTCTATCACCAACAACTGTATGGAACTACTGGGAGTGGAAGTACTAATTTCCTGGCAATAGCTTCAAATCTATAGTGGTTATGGCCTTAGGGGGAAAAACCCTCTAAGGCCATAACCCATTAGGAAAAAGAAATTAATTCAGTTATAAACCGCGAGAAAGTTGTGGGAAAAAATGGTTGCCTATATAGCAAGACGCATTTCCGTGCTTCTCGTGATCCTATTTGGGTCAAGCTTTATTCTTTATAACCTCTCTGCAATAGCCGGAGACCCAATTGGCGATCTTCGCTTTAGCGATGATCCCCAGATTCAAGCTGAAGTCAAGGAATTAGAAACATTTCTACGGCTAGATGTGCCGCCACCATTGCGTTATTTCATTTGGCTGCGCGGAATCTTTGGTGCGTTCTCCGGAAATATTGATTTTGGGCTTACCCGTCTGCGCGCTCCGGTTTCAACTGAGATTGCCGCAGCCATGCCGATCACAATCCGACTAGTTTTATTTGCGACAGTTTTGGCAATCGTACTTGGAATTGCACTTGGCGTTCTGACCGCCTTACGTCAGTATTCACGTTTTGACTATTCAATGACCTTTGTTGCTTTCCTTCTTTTCTCGCTTCCTATTTTTTGGGTAGCAGTTTTACTCAAGCAGTATCTGGCAATTCGATTTAATACTTTCCTGGAAGACCCCAATGTTACGACGACTTGGAAATTAGGCTTTGGCCTAGTCGGTGGCATCTTTTGGGCTGGGCTCTTGGCTATGAAAAAGGGTTCATTTTGGAAAATTTTCGCCGCCGTATTTGTTGGCACCTATCTGGCAATTACATTTCTAGATAGAGCCAACTGGTTCCTTGACCCAGCTTTAGGTCCAGTTCTAATTGGTCTTCTTTCGGTCGGAATCGGCGTTGGCATCACTTTTGTTAGCACCGGATTGCAAAATAAACCTGCACTCTATGCATCACTAACGATGGCACCGCTAACTGTTATCTCTTACTTCGCGACTGCGTCATCCTTGAATTCGTCTTCTTCTATTCCGCAGATTCTTCTTTATGCATTGGTAACAGCAGGCGTTGCAGTAGCTGTCTCGTTGCTCTTTGCCAAAGTTGATCGTGGGCCAGTAGTTAGAACAACCGTGATCACTTCGCTGTTATCGGCACATTTGATTATCGTAGATAAACTCATGACGACCTGGAAGCCATACATGGAAGATGGTGCGGTCAACTTCAGACCTATCCCAACAATTGGCCAAGCCAAAGATTTGCTGCCAAAAGATGAGTTCTGGCTAAATTTCCTAGATATGTTTGTGCACTTATTCTTACCAACAATTGCACTTACTTTGATCTCATTTGCGGGATACATCAGATATTCCAGAGGAACACTTCTTGAAGTGTTAAATCAGGATTACATTAGAACTGCGCGCGCTAAGGGGCTCACTGAGCGAACCGTGATTATGCGACATGCGTTTCGCAATACCTTGATTCCACTAACAACGATCATTGTTGTTGACTTTGCCGGAATCGTTGGCGGTGCGATCATTACCGAACGAGTCTTTGGTTGGTATGGAATGGGAACCCTATTTAATAGAGCTATTCAAACCCAGGATCTAAATCTGCTTATGGGTGTCTTCTTTATTACGGCCAGCCTGGCGGTCTTAGCAAATCTGGTTGCAGATTTGCTCTACTCAGCACTTGATCCACGAATCAGAGTAGGGAGTGGAAAATAATGTTTGGATTTAAGAAGAAAGAAAAAATCGATTCATTCACCGCCTCTGGCGAAAATGCAATTGCCAATAAAGAGGTAGAGGGCTTAAGTCAGGGCCAGATCGTTCTCAAAAGGTTTTTGCGTCACAAGGCTGCGGTTATTTCAGTAATTTTCCTAGCCTCAATTATTGCCTTGGTGTTTTCCGCAGTTAACTCAAGCATTGGGCCAATCAAGATCAATGGTTGGTGGAAATGGGGTACTGAAGATCTGCCTAGTTTGAGAACCGAAGGTTGTGGCGATGGAACTGTTGGCTGCCCTAGTTTCTCATTAATGCCGAAGTTTCTCGGTGGTAGTGGAATTCAATTCGGAGATCATCCATTTGGGCAAGATGATATCGGTCGTGACTATTTTGCTTTAGTCATGAAAGGCACCCAGAGATCAATCTTGGTTATGTTTGTGATTGGAATATTTGCCGCGACTATTGGCACCGTTATCGGAGCTGTTGCCGGATATTTCCGTGGAACTATTGATAACGTGCTTATGCGCCTTACCGACTTCATCATCACAATTCCAGCAGTCATTGTGGGATCTGTAATTGGTGCAAAATTTGGAAACCTTGGTGCCCTTGTTTTGGCTGCGTATCTAGGTTTATTTGCCTGGACTGGTTTGGCACGGTTGGTTCGCGGTGAGTTTTTAACTTTGCGTGAACGAGAGTTCGTCGATGCGGCTCGAGTAGCTGGAGCCTCAACCCGAAGAATTATTTTCAAGCATATTTTGCCGAATGCCGTAGGTGTAATCATTGTCTCGGTTACCTTGCTGTTATCTGGCGCAATTTTGTTGGAGACCGCGCTGTCATATCTCGGTTTCGGAGTGGTTCCACCCGATGTATCCCTAGGTCTTTTGATCAATCAATACCAGGATGCATTCACAACAAGACCATATCTATTCTGGTATCCCGGCTTCTTCATTATTGGAATTGCACTCAGCATTAACTTCATTGGAGACGGCCTGCGTGACGCATTTGATCCGCGTCAAAAGCAGAGACTTACCAAGAAGGACCGGCAGAATGCAAAAGTCTTAGAGAGAGATGCGGCCTAAGAATGAAGAGCACTTATGAAAGCCGCAATCACGCTAATGGCCGTGATCGAGATTCCCAACCAGTCGGTGGTAATCGAAAAGTTAACTGGAGCGGATTTAACATCGACTCTTTGGTTAAGCCGCAATTGAGCGATGTAACCGGCGGTACCCGAATCGGTTCCTGGCGTATCGGAAACTTTGATGTCACTACTTCCTTGGTTTCCTTGGTGAAATCCTCGAAGGTCACTCGGGTGCATTCGTCGGTGGTGACGACGGCCAGGGCCTACCGCGCTCCAGCAGCGGATTTCGCGATCTTTAGTCAAAACCGTAAAAGTGAATTTAGTTTTGATTGCTTTAACATCGTTCCAATCAACGATGGTGGTGGAGAACGGATTTCTGATGCCCAGCGCCGTGTCGGTGAAGAGAAGATACGGTCTGTGCACTACACGATAAATTCCATGGCTAAAGATAAAGCCAATCAGAATTGGGGTAGTTGCTCTGGAAATTTGGAAATCAACGTACTCGAGCGATCCATAAATCATTCCCACAGCGAAAATGTAGGCAGCAAAGCTGTACGCAATAGAGCCACGACCCCTAAGAATCTCGGGGTTACCACCAACTCTTTTAAGTGTCTTGAAGGGAGTAGCGTTCATGAGTAATCCAATATTAGAGGTGCAAGATTTTTCTGTCGATTTTTGGGTAGATGGGGTCTGGTACCCGGCAGCAATCAAAATGAATTTTGAACTGCATCCTGGAAAAGTGCTTGCCATTGTTGGTGAATCAGGATCTGGCAAGTCAACGACTGCCCTGGGTTTGATGTCATTGCTCGCATCGAACGCGAAAATGTCAGGCTCGGTTAAAGTTCGAGATCAAGAAATGCTGAATGCAAATTCTGCAACACTTCGAAAGTTTCGCGGTAAAGAAGTTGCCTATATCTTCCAAGAGCCAATGACTGCTTTAAATCCTATTTACACAATCGGATTCCAAGTAGCTGAAACTTTGCGCACTCACTTCGACTTGAGCCCAAAACGGGCTAGAGCGAGAGCGGTAGAGCTATTCACGCTCGTTGAGATTCCGAACCCAGAACAATCTTTTGACAAGTACCCACATCAACTGTCAGGCGGTCAAAGACAACGCGCGATGATCGCTCAAGCGCTAGCTTGCGATCCAGGGTTGCTAGTTGCCGACGAACCAACAACAGCACTCGATGTAACTGTGCAGGCAGAAATTTTGGATTTAATGCGCGGACTTAAGGACAAACTTAACTCTGCAATTCTGCTCATCACCCACGATATGGGTGTAGTTGCAGACATGGCAGATGAGATTTTGGTGATGAAAGATGGATTAACAGTTGAACGAGGGTCGGCCGACCAAATCTTTAATCGACCTGGTCACCCTTATACGCAGCAACTTTTGGCAGCTGTACCAAAGCTTGGCTCAAGCAAGCGACGTGAACTTGCGCATAGAGATGATGCTCAGGTTAAGCCTGTTTTGAAATTAACTGATGTTTCAATTGAATATCCGAAACGCGGAAGAATTCCAGCTTTTCTGGCAGTTAAAGATTTTAATTTAGAAATCTATCCAGGTGAGATTGTGGGATTAGTGGGTGAATCTGGATCAGGTAAGACGACTGTTGGTAGAGCTGCAATTGGTTTATTGCCAATCAAGCAAGGCGCCATTGAAGTTGTTGGAAATGACATCAGCAGGGCTACGCAAAAAGATCTCTCAGCCATTCGCCGTCATACCGGAATTGTTTTTCAGGATCCGGCTTCTTCACTCAATCCACGTTTGCCGATTGGGGAATCAATCGGCGAACCAATTTTTCTAGCTGGTCTTGCAAAAGGTGCTGATCTTGCCCATAAGGTCGAAGATCTTCTAGATCAGGTGGAATTGCCTAGAAGCTACCGAAATCGCTACCCCCATGAGCTTTCCGGTGGACAGCGTCAGCGCGTTGGAATTGCCCGAGCACTTGCCTTGACCCCAGATCTATTGATTGCAGATGAACCAACATCAGCACTCGATGTTTCGGTTCAAGCCAGATTCTTAGATCTACTTCAAGATTTACAGGTAAAATTAAATTTTGCTTGTCTCTTCATCTCGCACGATCTCGCAGTCGTTGACATCCTTGCGCACCGAATCGCCGTTATGCAAAATGGTTTACTTGTTGAAATTGGAGATCGTGATCAGATTCTGAAGCATCCAGCTAATGAATACACCAAGCGACTCATTGCAGCAGTACCAGTTCCTGATCCGGCTGAACAAAAAATCCGCCGAGAGGCTCGACTCGCTACTAAAAATTAAACTTCGTTGATCGCCGTAGATAGCGGTAACTAGATACCTGCTGCTTGACCTTCGCAACGAGGGTCTGACCCGATCGCATAAGTACCGTTGGCCAGAACTTCCATAAGTTGCACCGAAGATCCATGCCCCCATGGTGCAAGTGCTACTACTTCGTGGCCTTTAGCTCTTAGCTCTTCAAATACATTGGCAGAAACGCGGTCTTCGATCTGTAGAACGCCAAGACCTGACTCTTCGGCAGAACTTAGTCCGGGTGCATTGAGATGCTGCCATCGTGGCGCTTCAATTGCTTCTTGAACATTAAGTTTTAGATCAATCACATTTGTTAGTAGCTGCAGATTAGTCTGAACCTGAATATTCGCACCCGGTGTTCCACCTACTAAGTACAAAGAGCCATCGGGGCGCACTGCCGTAAATGCATTAAGAGTATGTGCTGGTCGCTTTCCAGGTGCGATCAAATTTGGCGAAGTTGGATCTAGCGAGAATCCAGTCAAACGATTATTCAATAAAATTCCAGTTTCTGGAATAACCCAAGAGCTACCAAAGCCATGGAAAACTGATTGAATCCAGGAAACTGCATTTCCTTCTGAATCTGAAACTAAAAAATAAGTGGTATCGCTACCCTCATTCATTGGCGCAATATCGATACTTGCAACATCCATCGAGATAGTACTTACGCGCTGATCAATATGACTCTTGGAAAGTATTCTTTCGGTATTAACTGTGACAAATTCGGGGTCGCCGATAATTTCGTTTCGGTCAGCAAAACCAACTTTTTTGGATTCAACGCCGATGTGAATTCGATCAGACTCAGAAAGTGCGGCAATCTCAAATCGTTCATTGATCAAGAGTTCTTCCATCAAGATCATGCCCTGAGTTGGGGGCGGCTGCCCGTAAACTGTTATGTCACGATACTTAACCGAAAGCGGTTCTAGCACTCGAGTGGTGTGCGCTTTCAAATCTTGCGCGTTAAACCAACCATCTGAACCCTTAACAAGTTGCGCAGCGATTCGACCCTCATAGAAAGCAGATCGACCACTGGTGGCGATTTCCGTTAGCGAGCGAGCCAAATCTTTTTGAATCACCAGGTCGCCAATTTTTACGGTGACGTCAATTCCCATATCTGCAAACATCTGGGTATCCGGAGCAATCGCAAGATGCGCTTTTATTCGGTTAACAAAACCGGCATTTGCCGGAAATCCATTTTCGGCGTAGTTGATTGCCGGGGCCAACAGCTGCGAAAAGGGCAACTTTCCATAGCGTTTGTGAGCTTCAAACCAGGTAGAAACTAACCCCGGAACGGTTCCAGATTTGTATCCGTGAAGTGGAATTCCATCACGATAGTTTTCAGGTGTTGCAGCATGCGAACCTTCGCCACTTCCGTTAAAAGCTAGATTGCTTTTGGTGCCACGGTGGTGAGTTACTAGAAATGCGTCTCCACCTAAATGTGATGCGCCAGGTTCGACCACGCAGATCACAGCACTTAGCGCTATCGCAGCATCAATAAACGAGCCACCATCTTTAAGAATTGAGATCGCCGCACTTACAGCCAGTGGCTGACTGGCAGCGGCCCCACCGTTACGAGCGTAGACAACGCTTCGCCCTGTCTGCATCTTTAGTTGCCCGGGCTCACGGTAGACATATTGAAATCCTTAATAACCATCGGCGGCACAGACATGCTGGTTACATCTCCAGCCCATTCGCGTGGTTGAGTCCATTCGGTTGCACCTGCATGAGCAATGCGCGAAAGCGCACTAACTGGTGAATCATTCCAGCGGAAGTTATTTGTGGCTCCTTGTACTTCGCCATTCTTAACGTAATAAACGCCATCGCGTGTCAGGCCAGTTAGTAGCAATGAGTTTGGATCAACCATGCGGATGTACCACAGTGTTGTTAGCAGCAAACCGTTATCAACTTTCTTAATGAGGTCTTCTAGAATTCCACTTCCGTTATCAACACTCATAATTAAGTTATCGCCCATAGGTGTGTAAGGAAGTGATGTGGCTTTTGCGCTCGCTCTAGTCTGAACCAGAGATTGCAAAACACCATCCTTTATCCAATCAACTTGAGATTGCTTTTGACCATTGTCAAAGACTGAAGTAAATGAACTACTGGTAGCGGCTGAAATAAAAGGTGAACCACCAAACACTGGGTGATTAGGTGTACTAAATAGTTGCAGCCCAACGTTAGATAGTTTTTCACCAACGCGGGTTCCGCCACCTTTCTTGGAAAAGACACTCTGGCCTTCGAAAGCATCTCGGCCACCAGAAACCCACATCATGTAGACGTAAATATCGGCAATAGAGCCAGACGGAAAAATAGTGTCATAACGTCCGGCTGGAAGATCAATCCGCTTTGCTTGCCACTCTAGCCGTTGACGAATATTTGCATCAATCTTTGAAACCGAAACATTCTTAAAGTCATGGGTTTCAACGCCATCCCAGGTGGAACGAGATCGTTGATGAGACTTACCAGTCATCTCAACTCGACCAACTGGCGAATCATGACGTAATCGCATTCCACCTTTTGAGCCAACCCAGATAGTTTGGTGGGTATGTTCGGCGTAACCAAACAATTCAATCGCATCGGCTTTTGAACGCTGCATCATTTCGCCCAGTTCTGGCGCAAAGCTAGCAAAAACTTCAGGACCAGTTGGAGTATGGGGGGCACTCCAATTTCCAAAAGCTACATCACGTGCAAGGGGTGCAAAATCTTCGGCAGCTCCAGCTGCTTTTGCGGCAGCGGTAGCTTCGGAAAGAAGTGCATCAATATCGCTTTCATCAACATTAGTTCGAGTTACTGCAGCTGATGTCATTGAACCGTCGATGGAAACAAAGGCAATAACTGTGACGCTGCGCTGAGCGATTACTCCATTGGTAGTCAGCGTGCTACTTGCCCAACGAAGATTAGCTTGAGTGCTATCTTCGACAAGGACGATGCAGTCATCGGTTGTCGAACGAGCAAGAATCATTTCAACGAGATCTTGTGCTGAAATCATTTGCTCGCCTCCGCAACAGTGTTGAGAACATTAACTTTGTCGAATACCGCAGCTGGACAGCCGTGGCTAACCGCTGCGATCTGCCCTGGTTGCGCCTTACCGCAGTTGAATGCACCACCTAGAACATAAGTAGATGGACCACCAACCGTCTTCATCGATCCCCAAAAATCAGTAGTTGTAGCTTGATATGCCACATCCTTTAGTTGGCCGATAATTTTTCCATTTTTAATTCGATGGAACTGCTGACCCGTAAATTGGAAGTTATAGCGTTGCATATCGATTGACCAAGACTTGTCACCAAGAATGTAGATGCCATCTTCTACTGATTCGATCATCTTTTCTAAGGTCGGCCCAGTCGGATTAGCTTGCAGCGAAACATTTGGCATGCGCTGAATAGGGACACGTGAAGGTGAATCTGCGTAGGCACAGCCATTACTGCGATCTTTATTAACAGCTGCAGCGATTCGGCGATCTAACTGGTAACCAACCAAAACGCCATCTTTAATGATGTCCCAGCGTTGGGCAGCAACACCTTCATCATCCCAACCCACCGTACTTAAACCATGTTCAGTATTACGATCACCGGTTACATTCATTAATGAAGATCCGTATTTTAAAGTGCCAAGTTTGTCTGGCGTAGCAAAAGAAGTGCCCGCATAGTTGGCTTCGTACCCAATTGCGCGATCTAGTTCAGTGGCATGACCAATTGATTCGTGAATTGTTAGCCAAAGGTTAGTTGGGTGAATTAAAAGATCGTAGCGACCCGGCTCTACCGAAGGCGCAGCAACTTTTTCAGCAAGCAGCGTTGGTAGCTGTTCAATTTCGGCATCCCAATTCCAATTTGAGTTATCCATCCACTCCCAGCCGTACCCTGCTGGCTGAGCGAGTGTGCGCATCGATTCGAAACCATGATCACCAGTTGAAATTGCTTCAATCTGAGTTTGAATACGCACGCGCTGTTGAGTCGTACTTGTTCCAGCAGAGTCGGCATAATGCTTTTGCTCTTTAACGTACATCGTGTGCGCACCAGTGTGATTCACACCTTTTGATGCAAGCAACTTTGAACTAAGCGACGCAAGGCGTTCTTTTTTATCTGAATCAGAAACAGCGAATGGATCAATTTCATAAGCAGAAACCCAATTCTTATTTGCATATACAGGTTCTGGCACAATTGAAATCTCATCAGTTGAAAGTGGCTTTGATGTCTTTGCCATAGCAACGGCAGTTGTCGCAAGTTTCTGTGCTGACTCAACACTTACATCAGGAGATGATGCAAAACCCCACGCGCCATTAACAATTACTCGCACACCAATTCCAAAGTTAGTTTCATCTGACTGGGATTCTGGCTTAGCATCACGTAGCGAAAGCAGACCAGTTCGGGTTCGTTCAATTCGAACATCGACGTGAGAAGCGCCAGCACTTGTGGCCGTATTAAGCGCCGCAGCTGAGACTTTTTCGAGTGGTAAAGCTAGGAAATCCGCATCAACTGTCGTAATCATGGGAGTTAGCGTAAGGGAACTCATTTCATCTTGCTACTTTTGTCGCGTACTCTTTGCCTTAGAAGAGTCGCCCGGATCACCGCGTTGTCGCTAGTTTTCTAGAGACACCGAGGAAAGTCCGGACTCCATAGAGCAAAGTGGTGGCTAACAGCCACCCGGAGCAATCCGCGAGATCTCCTACGATATGACGGGTTCTCATACCGGAGTAATGCTTGCTTTAATCGGTAAGAGCGATCGCAAATCTAAAGTGCAATTTGAGAACTTCCAGATTTTTTAGGTGCTCCTATGGAATCTGTTTTTCGTACGGATTTCGATCATTGCTCAATAAACACTCTCTTGATGCGGCCATGAATTGGTTTGCGCGCAATTTGTGGAGTAAAGCAATAGTCGAATTACGACTAAACTACGTTATGACTAGTTAAGATCAGAGTATGTCGAATGTAACAGTCTTTATTGGAGATAGCGTTACCGACTGCGGTCGGTTAGTGGAACCGCCTTACGGAGATGGCTACGTATTTAACATCGCAAATAGTGGCCGACTATCTGGAGAAATCATTAACGTTGGTACGAGCGGTCACCGCTTAGTTGACCTAGAAAACCGCTGGAATACCGATGTTTTGGCCCATAATCCGACGTTAGTCTCAGTAGCTATTGGCATTAACGAAGTCTGGCGTAGATACGATTCTAATGATCCAACTTCGGTTGAAGATTTTGAAGAACGCTATCGCCGAGTTTTAACAGCAACTAAAGCGCATGGAAACCCTGAACTAATTCTCTGCGAACCATTCTTGTTGGAAGTGCGCGATGAAATGAAAACATGGCGCGAAGATCTAGATCCGAAAATTGCAGTAGTTCACAAGATGGCCGCGGAATTTGGGGCCAAGTTAGTATCCTTTGATCAGCGCTTCAAGGCAATCGCGCAAGAAATTGCGATGACTGAGCTAGCAGATGATGGAATTCATCCTTCAAAACTGGGCCATGAAATTATTGCCGATCTCTGGTTACGAACTGTAGGTTTGTAGTTTGGCCGCTAATTCATTAAGCGGACCAACTATTTGATCGCCGAATAAATTCTTGCGGTTACTCTCCATCAACTCAACCAACTTCCGCAATTTAGCGGGTGCATCTGCGGGGCCGACGATGATTAATTTATCTTTGTCGTAAGAGCAAGTACGACTAACTGCACCAAGGCCAATCAAAGCTTCGCCACCTAATTCGCGGAGTAAATCAACAAAGCTAGCGATTACTTCGATTACAAGTAGCATTTCATTCGCAGATGTAAGGTAGCACTTTGTACTTGGTTAATCACCAAGTACAAAGTGCTTTTCTACATTACGCTTTTCGTTTTGGGATTTTGCATTGACCAAATTGGCAGCAAATAGCCCACTTGGCACCAGTTCGGCCGTCCCAAATGGGCTATTTTGAAGTAAACGAATTAAAGGAACGCTACTTCTTTTTATATCCAGCAGGACAGACTGGTTTAACAGCTGTAACTTTTTTAATCAATTTGCCTTTGACGCAGGTAATCGTAATTTTCTTTGCCGCCGCCGCCTTAGCCGCCGCTACTTTATCCGCCGCTACTTTATCCGCCGCTGCCTTATCCGCCGCTACTTTATCCGCCGCTACTTTATCCGCCGCTGCTTTATCCGCCGCTGCTTTAGCCAATGCTGCCTTTTCGGCTTCAGCTTTTGCCACTGCAGGATCCTGATAATAAACCGTAGGGTCACCTTGAATCAGCCAAATTTCTGCAGTTCCATCGCTAGCAAATTTCTCAATAAAGCGATCTTCTTTGATGTCTTTTTCTAGCCATCCATCTCCACCGCGGCGAACAATAAATGCTATACTTGTGTACTTATCTAAGCCGTTAACAGAGACTACGGCGATTTTTCCAAATTTATCTTCATCTGTGAACTTAACACCTTTTGAATCAACATTAGGGTCATCGCCATTCCATGGATTGCGCCACATCCAAAGGTCCCAGTCGGTATAGTCCGAAGCAGTTCTCTGGTAATGAACAGTGATCTTAATTGTCGAGGGAGAAATTGCACTCGCTGCCGGTTGAAATAGTGAAGCAATAACAATCATTATTAAGCTAAGTTGCAGTTTGCTTTTGAAACCAGATGACCTGGATTTCAATCTGTCAGAAGTATTCATGGTCAATCCTTTCATAACGACAAGTGAAGAGATATATTCGACAGGTGTCGAATACTTACCGAAAGATTATTACAGCTTCCGTCAGAAATCAAGAGAACTCAAATAACCCTAAGTGCTCCGAAGAATCAAACTAGAGACACAACGGCAAACACATCAGTTGCCTATGAGGGGTAGTTGCCTTCGATGTGGTGATAATTGGATAAGGGGCCAGCTCTAGGATTACTTACCGTTGAACCTTCAAAGTAAGTCGCTCTCCAAAGAGTATTATCGGGTCCTTCATCAGGCTCACGTAAACTCGAGACTAGTTTCTCGAAAGCCTGAGAACCAATTGCCTTGAAGTCGAATGACATTCGATTGATCTGAGTCATCGAACGTGAGGGCACTTCTTCAGACGAACCCACAGTGATGTAGGAAAGTGTCTCTGTTGTTAGATTGCCGAAGATGAAGTCCCAATGTTCCCGAAACCCAAAACTAGCCTGCGAACTCAGGCAAATGACCGCAGTCGAATCTACATTTTCTTCAATAAATGTCTCAGCTAAATTGCGTCCGGCTAACAAATAATTTTCAATTTGAAATAGTGAAATATTGATCTTCAACTTTTTCACTTTTGATAGAAATGTATTAGAAATTTCATCAGAATATATAAGTGCTACCTTCTTGTGACCATGAGATTTAAGAATTTCTATCGCAGATAATGCAGCGCCTTCGTAATCAACAGTTATCCCATTAAATGATTTTCGTTTAGGGTTATGTTCTACAGAAACATGTGGGTAATCCCGTAACTTTAGCTTTGAACTAAGAGAGTTTAATTTTGGCTCACATAAAACAATGAAACCGGCCATAATTCCAGAATCCAGAAGTGTTTCAAATCTACCTGATTCAAATGTCAATTGATGAGGCACAATTAGCGTTAGAAAGTCCTGCTTAGAGGCAGCCTCAATAATGCCGTTCAAATATTCGCTATAAATTTGCAAATCATTTATAGAATTAGTAGCTGATGAGACTGCAATCATTTTGGATTGTCCAGTAGAAAGTGCGCCGGCCATATAGTTGGGGTGGTAATTCAATTCCTTGATGGCCGCCAGTACTTTTTGTCGAGTTTCCTGGCTAACTTTCCGTTTATTGCTGATGACGTAAGAAACGGAACTTGGAGGAACACCTGCCAGTCGGGCAACATCAGCTCTAGTAGCCAATCGAGACCCCTTTCAGAAGCATGAAAAATAGTTGACAATTTATGTGACTAGGGATAATCTTAGCACTAATTCGACACGTGTCGCAAAAATTCCACTAATAAAGAGGAGAGAGAAAGTGTTAACAATAAAAAATAAGACGTTTTTTCTAGTACTGACTATTCTTATAGCACTCACATTTCTCCCAAACTCAGCTAGAGCTGCAACGCCAAAGATTTTAACTATTTGGACTGAGCAGGCAAACGTTTCTGCCATCAAATCGTTATCTGCAAATTGGGCGAAAGATCGCGGAATAACTGTTGAAGTAGTAGGTAAAAACGGCTTCGGACTGGGCGGAGATTTAGCAACTATTGGGCCAGCAGGAAAAGGTCCAGATATTATTATTTTGGGACACGATTCGATCGCTGGTCTTGCTATTACAGGAGCTATTTCTCCGCTTTCGTCAAATATTTTTGATCCAAAAATGGTTGCAAAGTCCGCGGTAACAGCTGTGTCTTTTAATTCGCAAATTTATGCAGTTCCATTAACCGTTCAGAATTTGGCACTTGCCACAAACCTTACACTGGCAAAATCTTCCCCGTTGACTTTCAGTGAGATGGAAGAGAAGTCAAGAGCTCTGATAGTAGCCGGTAAAGCAACAGTTGGGTTAGTAACCGATGCAAATGGCTATGGCGTATATCCGATTTTTGATGCACTAGGTGGCTACGTGTTCAAGACTTCACTCAACGGAAAGATTGATCCAAAAGTTACTGGCATCTATTCTGCTCAACTGGCAAAGAACGCAGCAGTATTTGAACGGTTCAAGCAGGAGAAATTTATGGATTTTTCAAAGCTATGGGGAAACACCGCATTCTTCGATGGGAAAGCACCCTATATGTTGGTTGGATCATGGAACGTTCCCGCATTAAGCACAAGTCCTTTCAAGTATGAGATTAGTGGAATTCCAAATCTGCAAGGTAGACCAGCTCGAGTCTTAACCGGCGTTCAGGCGGCAATTATGAGCAACTTTGCTAAGAGTAAGTTGGTTGCCCGCGACTATCTGAAGAATGTCGTGAGCAAATCCGATTTTTCATCAGCAATTGCCAAAGCTCAAAATAGTTTTCCAGTAAACCTAGAAGCAGCTGCAGCCCAAGATCCTAATTCGATAGGAAGTAAATTTGGAAAAGTGGGGATAAACGGCTTCCCAATGCCAAATGTTCCTCAGATGCAAAAAGTTTGGTCCTATTGGAATGGCGCTTGGGAAAACTGGGGAAATGACAAAGGATCCTTCTCTGAAATCTTTAGCAAAGCTGCCAAAGATTTGACTCTCGCTCTAAACAGCTGATTTAGCTTGAGAAGTTGAACCAATCTAAATGAGGAGTTCCACTTGCCCACATCAATTTCTACCTTACAGATTTAATTCTAAAAGGCAAAAATGTTGAGAAGCTCTCTTGGCAGCTTTACCAAGATATTGCTAATCAGTTTGATGAATTTCTCCGGTATTTTTGCTGCCGGTGCTTTCGCCGGTCAGCGAAATTGGGCATTCACTTTTGCAACTACCGTTTCACTTGTTGTTTTAAATTATATCTACTTAATCAAACGGATAGTCGCTTGGAAATATGTGATACCTGGAGTTCTCTTTCTGCTTCTATTTCACGCTTATCCTGCACTTTTAAGTGGATATGTTTCAATGACAAATCACTCAAATGGCCACATGCTTCCTAAATCAGATGCTATTCAAGTAATTCTGGATAATTCATTTATTACAGATAAAAGTATCCCACCTTTCAAAATGCAAATCGCTAAGAAAGCTAAGAGTGATATTTCTATAATGGTATTGATCGGTGCAGATAAAGAAGTATTCGTAGGGAGCGAATTAGGATTAAGGTCAGTCCCTTCAAGCAACTATACTTTTGATAAATCTGGATTATTAATTCGCCTTCAGGGTTACAGAATTTTGAGTAAATCCGAAATTGAATTTGAATCTCTAGATTCTTTGTCAGCAAAGTATGGTGAAAATTCCTTCGTAAAGCCTATAGACCTTGACTATGCCGAAGTTTATGGTAGAACTCTCACTTACGACGAAGCAGCAGGGGCAATAACCGAAATTAAGACTGGAAAGATTTTTCATCCAAACAAGACTGGAAATATGGTTAGTTCAGATGGCACCGTACTAACGCCTGGATGGCAGGAATTCATTGGTTTCTCAAATTATTTGACATTTTTCAAAGATCCTCGCTACAGCAAACCATTAGTTAGAGTAATTTCTTGGACTGTTGCTAATGCTGTTATCTCTTTACTACTGAGTTTCTTTCTTGGCTTCTTTTTAACTTTGGTCATGAATTTTGAAAAGTTCAGGGCCAAGCGTTTTTATCAGACGTTTTTCATAATTCCATTTGCCGCGCCTTTTACGCTGATGATTCTTGTATGGAAAGGGTTGCTTCAGGAAAAATCCGGGCTAGTAAATGCCCTTTTTGGAACATCAATTGATTGGTTGGGCGATCCATGGATCGCCAGAGGGATTGTCTTATTGGTTGAAGTTTGGGCAAGCTTCCCATACATGGTTTTGATTACAACTGCGGCTATTTCATCAATTTCTAAAGAAATAATTCAGGCTGCAGAAATTGATGGCGCAAGTAGTAGGCAAATATTCAAATTTATTCAATTACCTTTAACCCTTAAATCTATCGCACCAATCTTAGTTACTTCATTCTCAGGTGCTTTTAGCGGATTTGCGATAATTTATTTACTGACTCAGGGTGGACCTACTTTTTCAGACACTTCGGGAGTAGCAGGTGCGACAGATATTCTGATTTCCTATACCTATAAGTTAGCTTTCTATGGCGGCGAATCAAATAATTACGGTTTGGCAAGCGCTGCCTCAATTATAAATTTCATGTTTATCGCAATTATCTCAGTATCAGCTTTTAAACAAGCCAAGCAATTGGACAATTAGCGATGCATAAAAAAATAAAATTCTGGACCCTCCATATTCTGTGGCGACACATAATTTGTGGATTCTTTGCATTGTTTGCAATTTTCCCAGTATTTTTCATGGCAACCGCAGCCCTCGATAAATATGGCCAATTGAGTACAAGCCGAATTTTTCCTTCATCTTTAAGTTTCGATAACTTCACAAGGCTGTTTGAATATGAAGATGGGGCTTTCTTTATTTGGATGAGAAATGCCATATCAATCTCAATTGCGATAGCTCTTCTCAATCTTTTTGTTGGAACTTCAGCTGCTTATGCAATCAGCCGCTATAAATTCTATGGACGTAGAAACTTATTAATGATTGTTGTGCTTCTGGGAATGTTCCCAACTTTACTTTCGCTTACTACTTTGTATTTAACCTTGTCTAGTATCGGAGATGCAATACCAGCAATTGGTATAGGAACAAGACTTGGACTGATTCTGCTATTTACTGGTGGTGCTCTTTCAGTCGGAACTTGGTTCCTAAAAAACTATATCGATTCAATACCGACTGAGCTAGACGATGCTGCAAAAATGGACGGGGCGCACCATTTCTATATTTTCGCGCGAATTGTGGTTCCACTTTGTGCCCCAGTTTTAGCTATCCAGACACTCTTTGGCTTTCTTGGTGGATTAAACGAATATTTGATCACTTCGATTATTTTAGGAACTGAAAGAAACGTCACTACTGTCGCAGTTGGAATGCAGTCCTTTTTAGCTCAAAATGCGCAGAATTGGGGGGCTTTTGCAGCAGGTGCGTCAATTATTACCTTCCCGGTGATTGGGCTATTTATTTATCTGCAGAAGCACATTGCCGCTGGTCTAACCGCTGGTGCGGTGAATTCATAGAATGCAAAGCCCGAAGAAAGGATGAATACTCAATGCCCATAGCCCAGAACCCGATTCTGCCTGGTTTCTATCCGGACCCATCAATAATTCGGGTCGAAGATGATTTCTATATTGTTAATTCAAGTTTTGAATATTTTCCAGCGATTCCTATTTGGCACTCTCGAGATTTAGTTAATTGGCGCCAAATCGGAAACGCAATTGACCGAGCTGATCAAAAGCTTGATTTATCTGACGTTGCTCCATCGGGTGGCGTTCAAGCAGCCACTATTCGTCATCACAACGGTACTTTTTATGTAACTTCAACTCGGATAAAGCGACAATGGCCCGTATCTAATTATCACTTTGTAGTTACAGCCACTGATATCAATGGCCCTTGGAGCAACTGTCACTTTATCGAAGATGCCTATGGAATTGATAGCTCACTATTTTTCGATGGCGATAAAGCTTATTTCCTAGCAAATAGAGAGAGCTCAAATCCTAGGTTTGAAGATGATGCCGAGATCTGGATCAGTGAAATTAATTTAGCTACCTTCGAATTAGTTGGCGAAAAGTACACACTTTGGAGTGGCACCGGTGGAATTTTTCCTGAGGGGCCACGAATGTTTAAGCGGAACGGTTGGTATTACTTACTAATCGCCGAGGGCGGAACTCTGCATTTTCACACCACCACAATTGCTCGAAGCCAGAGCGTTACTGGCCCCTTTATTTCGAGTCAACGAAATCCGATTCTTACTCATAAACATTTAGCGCGCGAATATCCGGTTCATAATGTTGGTCATGCCGACATGGTCGAACTTAAAGATGGCAGTTGGTGGGGCGTCGCTCTCGCTTCTCGACCACGCGGTGGGTTCTACGATGGCGGCAATGTGAAGTGGTCATTCGGTGGCTACTACCGAAACTTAGGGCGTGAAACTTTTATCTTTCCAGTTACTTGGCCAGCCGATGATCAAAGTCCGCTATTTGCACCAGCGACTGGTCGAGTTGAAGATAGTTACGAGGTAACTGGTTTAACTGAATTTAGCCAAGCCGATGTCCCGATCAACTTCACTCCCGAATCGCTGGCGATTAAGTGGGTAACCATTCGTGATGAAACGCAAGACCACTTCAAGTTAACTGCTGAAAATTCGATAGAGCTAGAACTGCAAAACTCGATTGAAAAAACCTTTCTTGGTACTCGGCAAACTTCATGGCAATTTAAATGTTCAGTAAAAGTTGATTTGGCTGAACTCAAACGGGGCGACCTGGTTGGCCTGGCTGCTTATATTAGAGAAGGCGCATATTTAACGCTAGAAATTCAACTCAGTGATAATTTCGAAATTACCGTACAAGCTGCTTCAGGAAAACAGGCAACCGCTGCAAAATCTACTGAACTTTCAAAATTTACCATCGAACTAACTGGTAACGATCAGGATTACTCTTTTAGTATTCCCGAACTTGATTTCGCGCATACACTCGATGGTCGTGAAATTTCCTGCGATATGACGGGTTCACATACTGGAGTAATGATCGCTCTCATCGGAAAAAGTGATTACAAAACTAAAGTTCAATTTGAGAACTTTCAGATTTTTTAGGTGCTCCTATGGAATCTGTTTTCTGCACCCTTGTCGATAATAGCTGGTTAAACACTTTCTTGATGTGGCCCTCAGACGGTTTGCGGGCAATTCGCGGAGTAAATCAACAAGGCTAGCGAGTCCTTAAAGTGTGGCAAGTGCCTGATTTTCAATACTTTAAGCGCATAAATCGCGATTGCTCGAGCTGCTTTATCTGCCGTATCCTTAACCCAGAAGAGTCGCCCGGATCACCGCGTTGTCGCAAGACACCGAGGAAAGTCCGGACTCCATAGAGCAAAGTGGTGGCTAACGGCCACCCGGAGCAATCCGCGGGATAAGTGCAACAGAAAGTAAACCGCCAATAGCAATATTGGTAAGGATGAAACGGTGGTGTAAGAGACCACCAGCAATTGCAGTGATGCAGTTGGCTATGTAAACCCCACTTGGAGCAAGACTAAACAGATAGCGCTTAGAACGGCTCGTTCAAGTTATCGGGTAGGTCGCTTGATTCTGCAAGCAATTGCAGAACTAGATGGATGGTGATCCCTCGCAAGAGGACAGAATCCGGCTTATAGGGCGACTCTTCTTTTAATCAATACTCACAATTTTAGGATGTAGATTGCGCATGTTTGCGTAGGACCATCGACCTAGAGCTTCAAGAACCTT
>Ga0214921_10001052_pt1 | contig 48090 bp, 50 predicted proteins | sample LL1505_MetaG_FD_177992 | JGI IMG/M metagenome (GOLD analysis project Ga0214921, IMG submission 177992) | Freshwater microbial communities from Lake Lanier, Atlanta, Georgia, United States - LL-1505 | ecosystem: Environmental > Aquatic > Freshwater > Lake | place: USA: Georgia | collected... | reverse complement strand
AGCGTGACAGTATCAAATTGAAAAGCGTGACAGTATCAAATTGAAAAGCGTGACAGTATCAAATTGAAAAGCGTGACAGTATCAAATTGAAAAGCGTGACAGTATCAAATTGAAAAGCGTGACAGTATCAAATTGAAAAGCGTGACAGTATCAAATTGAAAAGCATGACATTCTTAGAGTGCTTGTAGTATCCAACTGAAGCGTAGCCGAATATTTTTCAAACTCAATCAGGTTTTTATAATCCAGTAGAATATCTCTGATAGTATCAATTGATGGGTCTTGTTGTGTGAGTATAGTATTATGGAGAAAAATATCAATGGTACCCGGATTTTTGAGTAAATAAAATAATAAAAATCCTTTTAAAAAGAAATATGAAATAATGTCAGAAGTAAACGTTATTTCTTCCTTCAAATTTCTCCATATTTTAAACATCTGTTTTATTGTCCAATCTACTTCTAATTTGAAAATTTCTTCTGGACTTCTTTTTAGGCGTTTTGCATTAATAAATGACATTATCACAAGAGCAAGTGTATCTGTAGTAGCTTCATTTGGTTCAGTTTGAACATTTCGTGCGAGAGTAAAAAGCTTTCTTGGTATATGTCGAATTTCATCTTGAAATTCTAAGTAGTCCAAGTGAAGCATATGAATTAGTTCGTGACACAACACTTTTGTCATTTCTTCTTTTCTCCAAATATATATTTCTTGAAAATTAATACACACACCAGAATTTATATTTCTAGGACTAAAATTACTACCATCTAATTCTTTAGGGATATCTAAAGGAATAAGTGTTATCTTAGCATTTCTCTTTATTTTGGTTTTAGAAATTTGAGTAACAAATGAATATACCTCAAGTATTTCTTTTAAATTAGGAAATGTCATATCTTGAGACAAAAGCACCAAGTGATAGTCTGGTAATTCACATTTGTATTTCATAGTCCTATTGATTAGTCTGATAAAACTTGGATCAATAAAAGAAACACCAGATAGTCCACTTACGTTATCACACGCTTCCCATTTTAGCACTGGATTTTCCTCAATGTCTTTATAAAAACTATTCCACACTTCAGAATACATTATATACTATACAAGAACAATATCAAGATTTAAATCCCCCTTGATTATTTTTCCTTTTTCAACAATATCATTTCCTGCTTTTTCTATACAGAATAGTTCATCTTCACAATCAAAGTCACCGGGTAAGAAAACAGTAATTTCTTTTTTAACATATTGAAAATCAATGACACTGCCTTTGATGATGTATTCCCAACAATTATAATTTATTTTAATATAGTCATTGACATTGGTCACTTTTATTAATAAATCAATATCTCTGTCCCAAAAGCAGTTTATAGGTATTAAACTACCTATGCCAAAAAGAAGTGTAGCCATTCTACCAACCCAAGAAGTATTTTTCACCGGTTCTAAAGTATCATCATATAATTTCCTCTTGTTTTCATTACTTAAAACTTCGTATGCTTGATGTATTTCTAGAAACTTAGTCTCGTCACCACTTTTATCAGGATGATGAATTTTAGCTAATTTGTAATATTGTCTCTTGATGTCTGTATGACTAATATTTTGTCTATTCTTAGGGTCTAATTCTAATATGCTATACCATTCCATTAAAATATATATATTAAAATTGCTTTACATCTAGAATAATGTTCTCTGAGTAACCAATTCCTGTGCAATCATTCCAACAACTCCAATCATTGCGAGACGACCATTGTTCAGTTCTTTATTGCGTAAGTCTTCATTATACTCTTTGAAATTAAACAAATTTCCTGGAACGTAGTCTTCTTTTAATTCTGACATATACATTGGTCCTTTAGGTGGTTTCCAGTGTGTTGCAATATCGTATGCTTCAATCATTGCAATAATACCTAAAATAAAATATTTGAAGGATGGATGATGAAAATCCATAACTTTGAATTCATAAATTGCAGGAATGGAATTAGCCTTTTCTTGAAGAAGGATTAATACACTTGATAACATCGCCACGCGACCGTGTTTAATTTCAGACTCACGATAACGCATTAATTCCGCTTTAGATTTTCCTGAAGTAATCTTCAAAGGATCAAAAAATCCCATTGGTTGTGTAATGCCTGTCTTATCTATCAATACAGGTGGCTTGAAGCCGACCGTCAATGTTGCTAGTGTGCACAAAATAATAGATTGCTTAATTTGGGTCATCGTATAATTATTTTTATTTAATATTAAATACTTCATAATTCAATTTTTTAGTATATGACAATTTGCGTAGGTATTTCATTTTGATTTTATTTTTAAAATTATATTTAGAATTTTTCCATTTTGTATTATATTATGGATTTATCCAAATATTTGAAAAAGTATCAGATTACAAATAGCGGAGTATATAACTATGTTTTATTAACTTATCCGACTGGAAAGTATTACATCCCTGATACTGCAGAAGAAACTGAAAAGTTACATAATGTCATCCTCAACTGTAAGAAACAAGATATTGATTTTGGATTATGTGAATGTCACAGCGACGAGCTCGATGAACCACTTTACTATGATTTAGACTTTTCTCTTCTTAAAGAAGTTGACATATCAGATGATTTACTCAAACAACTGATAAAAATGATAAATGATAGTATTACAAAGTATCTATCATTTGATGATAGTGAGTTAAAATGCTTTGTTATGAGAAAGTCAAATTATTTAGAAAAGAAAATTAGTGAAGGATATTGGCACATTGGAGTACACCTGATGTATCCGTATATCAGAACGAATGAAATAGGTAGGAGGATTATATACAGTCGGCTCATCAAAGATATTAAAAAACACAATATCTTCAATCACCTCCCTCTTTACGAAGATAAAATAGAGCAAATCATAGATTACCGTGTTATTAAAACTAACAGTATTATCAAGTTTGGTTGTAATAAAGCTCAAAAAGAAAGATACGAGATTTATAAGATTTTGGATAACCATCTTACAGAAATCCCAAATGACTTTAGTGAATTAGAACTGATGGACTTGTTAAGTATCCGTTCTAATCTGTGGAGAGACATTAAAGTTAATACTCCTTTTCGTCTTAATGTGGATTTGGACAAAATTAAGGAGGAACTCTTGATTGAAACAACTATTCGAAAAGATGTGAAAGAAAATAAGAAAGCTAAAAGAGAAATAACTGGAGAGCAATTTGAAAGGATTAGAAGGCTTATTGGTATGCTATCAGAAAAACGTTCCAAGAATTATGATACGTGGATACAAGTGGGTTTATGTCTTCACAACATAAGTGATACACCAGAAATGATGGAAATATGGAAAGAGTGGAGCCAGAAGTGTCAACAGAAAGCCAATAAAACAAATTTTACCAAGATTTGGAAGTCGTTCAAACAAAGAGATGATGGATTAAAAATTGGAACTCTGACACTATGGGCTAAGGAAGATAATGAACGAGAATTTTTACTCTTTAAATTGGATGAAATAGATAAGAAAATTCGGGCGAGTATCGATGGTAATACCCATTATGACATTGCTAAAGTATTGCGTGAGATGTACGATGGTATCTATATATGTGCGAAACTTACAAAGTCTCCTACGTGGTATGAATTTAGGAAACACAGATACGTTGAAATCCAAGAGGGATATACTTTATTTATTAATATATCGGAAGAACTTGTCAGAGAATACCAAAAGAAAGAACTCGATATTGAGACACAGTGCTTAGAACTACGAAAAAAGCTTCATAGCGCAGAAGTTTACAATACACAAGTTATTAACGATGAGATTGAGCAATACAAATCCAGAATTGTAACTATTCAGAAAATCATCAAAAACCTTAAAGAGACTTCATTTAAGAATAAGGTTATGACGGAAGCCAGAAATCTTTTTTATGATGAAGAATTCGATAAGCACTTGAATGAAACAAGAAATCTTCTCGTATTTAATAATGGAGTATACGACCTTGAGAAAAGAGAATTTCGAAATGGGCGACCAGAGGATTATATGTCATACACAACAGGAATAAATTATATGGAATACTGTGAGAATGACCCAGACATCCAAAAGGTGTATCACATTTTTTCACAAATTCACCCTGATGAAGAGAATAGGCACTTCTTTTTTATAACACTTGCTGCAGGACTACACGGTGTGAAAAGAGAACAGAAGCTCGACCTTTGGACTGGTTCGGGTGGAAATGGCAAAAGTGTAGCCATAGATTTTTTAAGCAAGTCGCTAGGTGATTTCTTTGATGCTCCACCCATTACAATGCTAACACGTAAGAGAGGCAACAGCTCTCAAGCATCACCAGAACTTGCCAAACTGAAGGGAAAAAGAACGGTGTGTTTCCTTGAACCAGAATTTGATGACCAACTACATACGTCAATGATGAAACAATTCTTTGGCAATGATTGGATAGAAGCACGAGGACTGTTCAAAGAACCTACCAAATTTAAGCCTCAAGCCAGTGGGTTTCTTGCGTGTAACAAATTACCCAATATTCCTTCTAACGATGGTGGAACGTGGCGTCGAATTCGTGTTTTAGAATTCAAGAGTAAATTTGTGGATGAACCCACTGAACCGCACCATTTCAAAAAAGATCCAATGCTTACTGAACAGATTGATTACCTTACAGAAGCTTTTGTATCTATTCTTATTTTTTATTGGGGTAAATTACAGAAAAACAACTATCGTATCAAGGAGCCCGAAGACGTTACACAGTTTACTAAGAAATACCAGACAGAGAGTGACTTGTATCTTGAATTTATTGAAGATTGTATTGAAACAGTAGAAGACCAGAAAATTAGGATGTTTTTCAAACCCGTTTGGGAAACATTTAAAGTGTGGCACAAAGAAAATAGACCTAATGATAAAGTGCCAAATAAAATTGAGGTAAAGAAACAACTTGAAGGTATACTCGGGGAAACAACAAGAGGTTGGACAGGCAAAAGATTAAAAGACCCAAATGACGAACACCAAGAGTTTATATAGCCACGTAGATAAGGTAATTTATTTCACTTGAATTAAAAACTTCATCACCAGTCGAATTATACACACTTCTATAATTAGTCATAATACTTTGTGTCCAATCATCTTGTGTAAGAATGTTATTAGAATCGTAAATGTAAGGAATACCACTACAAATAAAACCACAAATGGCGTGATTATTATTAATACTAATTGTCGAAGAAACGAGCTGGTATTTTTGGTTATTAATAGTAAGGTCTTTCGGAAATTTTTTAGTAGTTATTAAAGGTTCAAATCCAATAAATATTGAATTACAAATTACAAGTATTTTTTTTATCTCTAGTGGTGTTTCAAGAACTTGGTTAGAGCTACCTGAATTAATTGCACTATATATTTTCTTTGTTTCAGCCTCTGTAGTAGCTCTTTCCAATTCAAGGCTATTAATTTCGTCCAAAAGTTTTTTATCTTTAGTTTTGTTATACTTGACTACTTTTCTGTTATATTCATCCAGTTTTTCATCTATTAAATTTAAAACAGTTGTTATACTTGGTTCAAAGTATGTGTCAAGCACGTATTGAATAGCTGCCTTTGAATTAAATGAGTCTCCATACGATATACTACTCCTCCTAAGATAGTATTTTTCATCTCCGTGTTCACTAAGACCTTTAACTCTTGCTGCTAAAACTCCAACAAAATTACCATCTGTACTTTTAGCCCGAATATTTTCAATATAAATTTTTTGAATGACTGTGTGTAAAAGTTGTTGAAGTGAATATCTACCATTATCAAAGTTTCTTTCACTTAGTTCTAAATCCAAAAAATTGCGTGCATTTTCTACCATTAGTTTTCGTATTTCTGAAACAAGAATGAGCGAATTAAAAGTTGCATTAAACCAACAGGTTCCCGTAGATTGTAGTAATCTACCACGTGCACAAATAGGAATGCTTGTAATCCATTTATACCACCAAGTTTTTTCTAGTGAGGTTGTCTCTGTAGTATTTGATACCAGACGGAAAGAGTAACCATTGTGAATATTTGACCTATCGGATATTAATGTGTCAAACACAGTTGAAGTCCAGTTTCCACTAATAAAACACGTAACGACTTTATGAAAAGAGCTACTTTCTTGTTTAACCAAAAGTGGAAATTCTAACTCACTAGATTGCAATATTAGACTTACATTTTTATAAGGATGCTCCGCAAATTTCTGTAGAAAAATATTTAATTTTTTGACAATTTCTGTATTTCTGGTTCTTGCAAGATTTTCATTGTAATCAGAATACAGTTTTCTTTCTAGTTCTTTAGCTGTCCTGAACTTTTTTAGTTTCAAGACTTTTTGTTTATGAGTATCTATTACGCCTTGTGAAATACGTTTTTGATTATTGTAGGCATTTCCTTTTTCTCTTAGTTGGTCTACAAAACTTAAAAATCGCTGAATATCACTTTCTGTCTGTAATTGTTGTTTCTCCATTTCTAGTCTCATCTTCATCTCACTAAGAGCTTGAAAGTCTTTTTTAATCACGGCTACGGTTTCTAAAATAATTTTTCTTTCTCTTTGCAAATCCTCCTCTAATGGTTGATCGGAGTATTGAATAATTGAACTTCTAACTTTATTTAATTCTTGTACCAATCTATTATCTACACTTTCATTATCAAATAAACGACCATATATTAAAACTTGTGAAACATCACACAGTCCTTTTATTTCAGTTACTAGTTGCGACTCTTCTTCTGGAAAATTGATTGTTCTGTAAATGACATTCGCTTGTGTGGATATGAACTCGCGTTGTGTTGCTTCATTCCGAAGAAATTCATCATTCTGACCAAATCTTAAATGAAATACTGTAAGAGGTTTTAAGCTTTTACAAGTACCTCCTTTTAAGGATAAATATTTCTCTTTATACTGTAAATAACTTGTCTCCATAATTTAGAGAATATTTTTTTAAAAAGTATATGTCTATTTTTATTTCTATTGCTTCTTATCGTGATAATCATATAACTAATACAATCAAGAGTATATATTCAAATGCTTCAGAACCTGAAAGAATATTTTGTGGTGTTTTTTTACAAATAGAAGATGAGGATATTAAAGAAACTTTTGAGAATGTTCGTGTGCTTAAAACACATTATAAGAATGCAAAAGGCCCACTTTGGGCAAGACAGACAATTTTAAAGAAACTCTATAACGGTGAAGACTATTACCTCCAGATTGATTCTCACACTATTTTTAAGAAAAATTGGGACACAACTATTCTAAATGATTTAAAATATACATACTTTCCCCAAATGAGTATTATTTCATTTTATCCGCCATCATTTAATAATATATGTTTAACACTTATTCCACATATGTGTAGCAAGACGGCTTATGAGAGATTTCCAGATATTGATAAGTATGAGGCTATATATAAAAAGTCAAATGGTATTCCACAAAAGATACCGTATTTAGCTGCTGGGTTTCTATTTGGTCACAAGAATATTTTACAATTTTATCCAAACGAGGAAATAGAATATTTGTTTCAAGGCGAAGAAATGTTACTCGTAGAAAGAATGGCTAAGGGTGGTGTAGAATTCTATGCGCCAACGAACAATCTATGCGGCCACTTATATTATCGTAATAATGAGCCTAAAATCTGGTTTGATATTGAAAAATGGGATGAAAAAGAATTTAATGCTATAACACAACTTTTATCGATTTTGAGGAACGGCAAAAAAACTCTTTAGTAATCCATTTTCTTCGTTGACTTTTATTTCAAGCGTATTCCTATCAATCAAAAAATCATCTATGCACACGACGTCACCTATTCCTTTAATAATCCCGCCTATTCTTTCACTATCTTTGTATTGAAATGAGTACTTATAAATAATTCTATCTTGCAATTTTTTTATATGTATTATTTTACCTCGAATAATTTGTTCCTTTTTCTTGCGCTCCCATATTGTAAAATAAAAAAGTAGAGCCAATACTACTAACACGAATAAAAATTTCATAATATAAGAAAGAAATAACTAATTAGATTATATGCGGTATAAAATATGTTCTTGGGATTTTATTGTTCAAAAAAAGTGGAATTGTGGTCAGAGAATTATTAATAATACTAGTGGAAGTGATATTATTGATGTAATCAGCTTGAATACACTCCCTATTAAAAATGTGAAAAATCCAAACTTTTTACATTTAGTCATTTTCTTTGAAAATGGTAGTCGTGTTATTCACGATATAATTGAAATAAAAACTTGGTTTGAAAAACTTGGCATTTGTAAAGAACCACTTACAAATATTATTATTAGTAGCGATGTAGTTTTTGAAATTAGAAAAGCTCTCACACCAAAGAAGCTTCCTTTTTTTTACCGTATTGGAATTAGAAAACGAACAGATGAACTTATACAAAACTCTGTAAATCCTGATTTCACAACTGAATATGGTTACGTTATGGTACTTTCATCTAAGAATACTTTTTATACTGTTTGTAGTATTTTAGATGGATTTAATAAAACAAAGAATAAAATCATATTATACGACATTCAACGTATCCTAAATGGTTATCAGATTAGAGAATATGATTACATTTTTTGTAACCATAAAGTATTACATTGTAACGACACATTAGAACTTTATCTTTTTAGTAAGAAATTTAGTGTTTATGAACTTAGTAAACATAAGAATATCATTCACAATGTCAGTAATGTAAAAATTGTTACTAATCACTATCCAAAAGGTGACATTGCAGATATACTAAAAGTTTGGAATAAAAATATACACTTTATTTAAAAACATAATCTGGGATTTTAGTATTTATTTTTTCTAGATAATCAGTTTCTTCTTTATTTAGCTTAACTTTTTTAATGCTAGAACGAATAAGCTTTAAATTAATGAATGGTAATACTGGTGATGCTTCATACTGTTTGTTTTTATTCAAATTATCTATCTCAAACTTTTCAAGTGCATAATTTTTTAGGTCTGTTTTGTATAGTGTACGATAAGCTTTTGGAACTAGGAAGTCCAACTGTGGTGGAATAACAATAAGCAATTGTTCTAACGGTTGTAGCGGTCTATTCTTCTGGAATTTGATTTCACGGAGTTTACCGTGTGTTAAAAAATGATGAATATCACTTACAAATGGAGCTACATCATAGTGATAATACCAGTGCCACGAGATACAATCTTTAAAATAGTAGTTGGCAATCCAGAATAAACCTTCAATATATTTCTGACAAGCTGGATTTATATTTTTTTCTCCAAAATAATTGTCATAATATCTTTTTCTCCATAAATGTGGTTCATCACTCCCAAGTTGAACAGGGTCTTCATATTGGAACCTCATATTTTCATAATTCCATAAATCAGAATTGAAATCATCCCCAGAACGAGGATTTTTGAGTTTGCCAACTTGATACTGCTTTCGGAAGTAACTGTTCTCTTTGAATTTGAGTTTTTCAAAAATCCTTGTTAAGAATTCCAAGTCAATATTTATTCCGTTGGAAATATCTACCAGGGGTTTTCCTGCGTAAACTTCTTTGTAAATTTCAATAATCAAATCAATCCCATTATTGTGAATATTTAGATTTGGGATACGTGGTATAAAATCATTCCCTAATAAGTAACAGAGGACAATAAAATCATAAATAACATTATCGTGTTCAACACCCTCATTTTTTATAACATTTTTTACACTCTCTTTCAAATTATCAATAATTACCCAGGCAAAGGGTATTTCTGATACACCCTTACAGAGTTCTTTGTATTCTCTGAGTAAAAAAATATTTGGTCTATTTGTTGCCAAGCTCAAGAAAATAAGGTCGGCATCTAGTCCATAAACACAAAGTGATATTTTCTCACTGAATTTAGAACGTTTGATGAAATTCATTATTTTATGTTCACCTTCACCAGGAGTTTGTGCTGTTGAAAATATGATTTTTTTTACTTTTTGTTTTAAATGACTTGTAATGTGAGACTTTAGAGCTTCGGTGAGTTTGAGCATAAATTTTGTCCCAGGTGTAATGCTTGCATTTGTCCAGAAATTGTAAATAGGAACCTCGTGTTGCTGTTTTAATTTTGTTATCACTTCGTGATCGTATACTGATTTATATCTTCGGTGTCTTTGATGCTTCATTTTAGTTAATGGACACACACCATCAATTGCAATATAAAGACACTTCTTTGGATTAACATAATTGACAATAAAGTCTAAGTATTCAAGGATCTTTTCTATCATCAAATTTTCCAAAGTTTTTAAATTTTTACAATCTTTACAATCTTTATTTTCATCTATTACACGAAAACATACCGGATGGATCAGACCATTAAAATCTAGGAATAAATAGTCTACCTCTTGTGTTTCAACTGTAAGGATAGATTTCTTGTAATTCTTTAAGAGCCAAGCAAAAAAACCGGGGACACCCATTCTAATTATTAACTACTATTATGTATTTATATCTTATTTTCATTTTTTTTGAAAAAATAATCCTATTTTTAAAATAACAATTTTCTAACGTATAGATATATGCAAGATTTTCCAGAGTGGTTATCGATAGTTGAATATGAACCAACACAACAAGGAGGTGCTCACCAAGATGACAACCTACACGGTGGTGACACAGAAACAATTGATACTGAAAGAATTCAACGCAAGATTAAAGAAATCTTTGAAGGACAGAGAGGTGGGGCACGTAAGTCTACTAAAAAGGTGAAAAAATCAAGTAAAAAGGCTTCTAAAAAGAAAGCTAGTAGAAAGGCTTCGTCAAAGAAGTCTTCGTCAAAGAAGTCTTCATCAAAGAAGTCTTCATCAAAGAAGTCTTCATCAAGGGTATCTAGTGGTAATCCCACATTTGATGAATACCGAAAATTAGCCACACACATAGGTGACACATTAGGTCTACCCAAGGGTGTTAAAGATAGAGCACCTGTACACGGGATTATCAAGAAAATTACAGCACAGCTTGAATCACAATTCAGTGATTTACCTAAGATTGAAATGTACAAAAAGGTTAAAAAAGTCTTTGATGAAAATCCAAAGGCTTATAAATAAAAAAATTGAAAAAAAATAAATAATCCATTTTTAAGTATATAGTAACACAAACTAACACAAACTAACGCAATCAACTACATATCCCCGATATCAAAAGATGCCCTATCCAACTATTAGAAGTGGAAACTCCTTTGGAGGTTACACTAGTAGTGGTTCTTCAAATGGCTGTGGTGGATTTCAAACTGTAAGGAGAGGAAATTCATATGGATTAGTTAACAGTGGATACGGTAGCAGTGGATTAAAAGTTTCTGGAGGTTATAGAGGAAGAAGATAATAAATAATAAAAATTTTCTATATAATCTTAATGAACACCGAAAAATGGGGTTCGCATATGTGGATTCCTCTTCACGTTATTACCTTCAATGCTCCAAGCATTATTCCAACCGAGTATGCCAAGAACTACACAGATTTTTTTAGAATACTTGGAGTAATGTTACCCTGTAAGTATTGCCGTGAATCGTACTGTTTCTTTTATAAAAACTTACCAATAGAAGAATACCTGGAAGATAGAATGGGATTGACGTATTGGTTATACGCAATACACACTTTAGTAAGTATCAAGCTTAAAAAAAAATACTTACCGACCTTTAATGAGATTGTGTATAAATATGAAGAAATGCGCGCATCAAGTAATCCTGATTATATGAAAAAAGAAACAATCGATAAATTTATTATTTCAGCACAACAAAAATATGCTAAAAAAACATTTGACTATATGCACGTTATTATATCAAAATTAAATAAAATAGAGTGGGATTTTTCAAAATTAGCCTAAGTTTGCCTTGGTTTTACTCTGAACCTATATAATTCAAATGCTACATCTGAATCTCCAACTTTGGTTTCAAACTTTTTCTTGATTAGTTCATTGAATTGTGATAATGTATCTACTGTCATATCACCAGAACCGATGAGCTTATTATCCTTTTTGTATAATTTAAAGTAGAGAACACAGCCTCCCACAGTTTGCTTAATAGTTTCTTTAATATTGTTATATTCGAGTGAACTGATATCGACCATAAATTTAACAAATAGTTTGTAATAACAATATTTGACCCTAACCTTTTCCTTTCTAAACTGATTATAAGCATTCACAGAGTTTTCCAGTGTATCAAATTCTAAAAAGGTAGTAGTTAATGTTTTACTTGTATTTACCAACCCAACAAGATGAGAATAGTCACTATTCTTACTTTCCATAATGAGAAGTGTTCTACTAGGCTTCCGTGTATTTTTCTTTACTTCTTCTGTTGACATTTTCTATGGAATAATAAATGAATATATTTCTAAATATATTTCTGTTTTACTATATAATGAAAATTCATTTATATTCACTACAAGGAGAAAGAGATTACAATGAAGATAGGTACATAATCAATGAAAATGGTGGTGAAACATTTTTAGGGATTTTTGACGGACACGGTGGGGATTTTGTGTCTAATTTTCTTGAGAAAAATATTCTAAAATATTTTGAAAATAATTTTGATAACAAACAAGTCCGAACTGTTGTTCAAAAAATGCAACAAAAGCTAAAGAAAGAAAAAGAAGCGAGAGAGTGTGGTTCGACACTTTTGGTATGTCGTCTCAACAACAAGAATGTCCAGGTGGTAAATGTTGGAGATTCACGAGCAATTATGAAATACGATGGTAAGGTTTATCAGTTAAATACTGAACACAAGCCTACTAACGAAGAAGAAAAGGTTCGAATTACATTATCGGGGGGCGAACTTGAGTACGATGAAGAAGATGAAATATATAGAATTAATGGTTATGCCCTATCAAGAAGCCTGGGGGATACAAATTACGACATAATATCGCAAAAACCAGAAATAAGGAATTTCAAGAAATCATCTAAAATTGAATATATTTTACTCGCAAGTGACGGATTATGGGATGTAATGACAAATCAGGATGTAGAAAACTTTCTAAAAAATAAAATAACCAAAAAAATACCAGACAAATCTTTATCTAAAACAAAAGACAATTTAGCTTTTCAACTCAGTTCCCACGCACATAAATTAGGGTCAATGGATAACATAACAATTCTTCTTTTTATGCCAAATCTATAGGAATGTATTTGTCTAATTGAGTATTATATGTACATTTTACTTTGACTTCTTTCTTATTTCTAATAAATTCTTGGCACTTTTTACTGCATTCAATATTAGGTATATATGCGATTTTTTTAGTCATCTTTTTGTTTTCCTCCAGATTTAAAAAATAAACATCAGGCAAATCGTGTTGTATCATTGTGGCAATTATGTGAATTGGTGTTGACACAATAGTTGTAGTAGGTTCTGAATTAGTTTTGTTTTGTAAGAAAATCATTTGGTTTCCCGGAATTTTAGGAATAAAAATCAAACCGGTTACTTTAGAATCTTCTATTAAAATATTTTTCAATTTTCTAAGATCACGATAAAAATACGGTCGAGTTTCCGGTATCATTTCAATTCTTTCGTTATTGAGTAATTCATAACTTTCTAGTGTAGAATAACCAGTTTTATCCTCTCCTTTCCACATAAACACATTATAAACGTGGAAGAAATTATTAACCATTTTAACATCTAGAATTGTTCCTCTGAATAAATCATTCTTTAGTGATTGATGCGGTTCTATAATCATAACTACTGAACTCCGGACGACATCATTTATATTTTTGGGTTGGTAAACTAAACTTTTTCTATCAATTAAAAAACACATTTTCTTTTCATCAATTAGGAAGAAGACCAAAAGATAACTTTTAGAAGCATAATTCAACAAAAGGTAATGCTCATTTTGTTGCAAGAAATTTAAGTGTGAAGATTTCGTTATTATTGTATAGCGGAATCCGTGTAGGTTGAATTTATCGTATAGAAGCGAAATAACTTTTTTTTTTAGGTCCCAATCATCTAGTAACTTTCTGTGATACTTCATTTATATTATATAAGGTATATGTTTTTAAATGTGTAATTTCATTTTTTTTGTAAAAGCGCGTAAAAGAATGTAGAAATTGTTTTCATTTTTTTCTTAGTGAATTTATGACTAGACCACAAGACGATTTTTTTGAATTTATAAATAAAGAATGGATACAGCGAACGGAAATACCAAAAGACCACACATCGTGTAATAATTACGTTATCTTGCGAGACAAAGTAACTGATGAAATAGATAAATTAATCAGTAAATCTGATGGGACACTCAGAGAATTATATGAATGTTTTATGAAACAGGAAGAAGACTTTACAAAAGTTAAAGGACTATGTAGGTTAATACTTCAAAGTCAAAATATATCTGAATTGCTTGGATTTTTTAATATGGTTAATGCATCAACAATAGTCCAAGTATCTGTAAGTGTGGATACAAAAGACTCAACGAGCTATAAAATTCACCTTTACCAAGGAGGTTTGGGTTTACCCAAGTTATACTATGAAAAAGAAGATATGTGTACTGGTTATAAGAAACTCATTGATGAAGTTCTTGATTATGTGGAAATAAACAAACCTGGTTTGTCTAGTGTAATTTTTAACTTTGAAAAAGAACTCAGTAAATTTCATCTATTACCAGAAGAAACAATGGACGTAGTAAAAACGTATAATCCAGTAACTTTAGATGAATTACAGAAAAAGTGTAATTACATAAATTGGGCTTCTTTATTTGGTAGTCTTGATATTTCCATTCACAGTAAAATTATTTGCGAGTCAGTAGACTACATAACAAAAGTAGACGCAATGTTATCTAGACAAAATATAAAAACCATAAAAATCTATTTACTTTGGTGTGTTATTCGTTCTTTTTCCGAACAGTGCGGAGAAACCTTGTCTGATATTTTTTTTGACTTTTATGGAAAAGTATTAACTGGACAAGAAAAACAAAAACCACTCTTTCGTCGTGCTATTACACTAGTGTCTGGTTTGCTAAGTGACCTAGTGTGTATTGAATACAGAAAAAAGAAGTACCAAGAATATAAAGAAGTTGAAGAGCTGGTTAAAGAAATTTTTAAAGAATACCGGGTTATCCTGGCTGGTTTAAAATGGATGACCAAAAAAACAAAAGAAAGAGCAATGAGGAAACTGGATACACTTAAGTACAAGATTGGCTTTCCAAATAAATATGAAGACTATTCACGTCTTATTCTTGATAGGAATGTGTCCCTCGTTGAGAATGTGATTAGAATAAGTGTATTTCTCAATAAAAAGATGATAAATAAATACAATACTAAAGAACCAGTCGATAAAGAATTATGGTTAATGAAATCGTATGAGGTGAATGCTTGTTACATTCCCAGCTTTAATGAATTAATTATTCCTTCTTCAATACTCAAACCACCATTCTACAGTAGACAACAAAGCTATGTAGAAAACCTTGCTGGTATTGGAACTATAATTGGACACGAAATCTTACACGCTTTTGACGACCACGGAAGACATTATGATGAAGATGGGAACCTATCAGACTGGTGGACTGAAGAAGATAAAAAACTCTATGAAGCTAAAACAAAATTACTAATTGAGCAGTATGATAATTACGGTATTAATGGTGAATTAACTATTGGTGAAAATTTTGCGGATATTGTAGGGTTTGAAGTCGCCATCAATGTCTTAAAAAAACAACCCTTTTCTGATGCTACTCTGAATGATTTCTTTAGGCATTATGCGCTTTGTAATAGAGAAAAGGTAAGGAAAGAAAAAGAAGAACTCCAGAAACACATCGACCCTCATCCAACCGAGAGAGTTAGGTGTAATGGGGTATTATCAGTTAGTCCAGACTTTAATAGAATTCTGAATTTGAAAAAAGGCGATGAAATGTTCATAAAATCTGAAAAACGGTTTTCGATATACTAGGCTTAGAGTTTATTAAATATTTAGAAATATGGAAGAAAATAAATTTGAGAGTAAAGAAAAAATTCTTCTGAATTCTCTACTTGTTTATTTTGATAATAAAAAAAATAAAGACACTTTAATCTCGATTATTAACGAAACGTCTTCTATTTCGCTACGGATATTAGATTGGTTTGTGACAAATTATTCAAAGGAAAATAATAGCAAAATTATGAAAAGCAATTTTTTTGAAGATTTTGATGTTTATAATAGTTACAAGTCTCAACTAAAGGCTTACAACAAAAAACTTTTTGATCCATTTTGTAGAAAACACTCTACAAAAGAGAAATTTAATTTTTACTATGACGAAGGAAAATGTATACTAACCACCACTGGACAATTAAATTTTTTTAAATGGGCTATTGAAAACAAGATAATCGATTATGTAGTTAAAAATTATGATGATATAAAACAAGATCTGAAATCCAAGCAAAAGAAATCGTCAGCAAGTATAAGTTCCTACAGTAATACATCAAGCACACATTCATCTACAGAAACAAAACCTGTCAGTTACATTATTTGTTTTAATTAGACTAACTGTTCGTATTGAACAGTGTCTTTGGAGTTTTCAAAACAACTGAATGTGCACATAACAATCCCATAGCTTAGTAGACATACTAAGGCAATATACGACATACAGATTTCTAGTAAAATTATGTCTCTTACTTCAAGAGACTGTTCTTTGAATAAAATCACTATCCCCCATATGGTTAGACACATGTTTATGTTGTCTAGGAGTGTAGGGAAAATATTTTCAAATTTACCCACCTTTATTCGATTTATTAAATAGATTATTCCAATGCCACCAATAGCAGTATTAAGAGCTATTTTTGACACCAACCAGATTGCAACCTGGCTTTCTGAAAATTTTATCTCAAGTAACTTAATTTGTTCATACGTTCCTAAGCTAAATTGAAAGGTGTAGTAAATACACCTTATAATTAATACTGTATCTGTATAACTATCCATATTATAAAGTAATTATTTCAAAATGTGTAATTTTCAATTTTTACACTTAGACCAATTCATCAGTAAACTTTCCGAACTCAAGGTAATCACGGCTTTGTTTTGTTCTTTGGTCGGGAACAAGAACACAAGACTTGAGTTTGAGTTTAATACTGTACTGCTTGTCAGTCTTACTATGCCAAACCTTTGAGATAACAACATTCACGTTCTTGAACTGTGTTCCTAGCTTAACGTATTCTCGTAAGTCTGCTTTTGAAGACCATTCTAATTCTTTTCCATCAATAATGAATTTAGTCTTGTTGTCTTCCCTATCAAAGAGCTCTAGTTTGAAAATGAGAGCATCTGTGCTATCGGGCTTCATACACGATACGTAATCTAGTTTAGACTTTTTAGTAATATCCCACATTTCACGAAGTTCTTGATTTCTCTCGGAGAATACTTGGTCGAGTTTTTCAAGCACTTCTTGGTTTCCATCTGTAGCAATAATACTAATCTTGGGACGAATATCATCACCATCAAAACTCTCAGGTGGAAGTCCAACATACGAGCCTTCACCCTTTGTTAGAACAAAATCTTCGAGACGGAAACGTTTGCCAACTGCTTCTTTGTATTGGACACGAGCCATCTTTTGTTTGGTCATCATACCATCTTCACCCTTGATGAGTTTGATGTCAGCCTTCAGATCGTTAATATCAATATCGTGGAGACGAACAGCTTTTAATTCTGGGTCAATTTCTTGTCGTCTATCTTTTCTAAACTGCACAAACTTTGCCTTGAGAACAGCATTGACTTCATTATTTTTACCCCTTACTTGATAATCAATTACAAACTTTACATTAACTGTGCATCTAGAACCTACTAGTTGTGTGAGAGCATCAAAGCTTTCCACCTTGACGGGTTGGTTTGTATCATCAAAAAACTTGGTGAGATATGAAAGGTCACCACTATCTTTTGATTCTCTAACGTCCAGATTTAAATCACACGAATAAACGGTTGTTCCATCTTGTCGTGTGTATGGTCGTAAAAATGAACGATACGATAAATCGCTTAAACCAGATAACTCTTCAAAACGACCAAGACTTTCCCTAAAGAAATCATCGAGTGATTTCAAGGCTGGGATATTCTCTTCCGATACATTCATCCTTAAAGTTTGAATAGAAGGATACTGGTCTTTCATTGGTTGTCTCAAGTAAATGGCTTTACCGTCTTTCTCACCATAAATAGTGAATTCACCAGAGGTAAAAAATGCAGTGTAGTTATCGTACAATACATTTCCACGAGTATTGACTGTAGTACTGTATGGAGTAGCTAAGGATAGCTTGTCCTGTGAGAGGTTGCTTAACTTGAAATTCTTGTTTTGGTTTGCCATATATATGTTTAAAAAGTAAGTTCTAAATGTTTATAAATCAATTTTTTCTCCCAAAATATATTAAAAAAATTTATACATAATAATATATGACGTGTCATTCGATTAAAAGTGAAAAAATATACTATGAAAAATGCGCCGGTATTTGTCTTCCAAATAGTATTTTTTGTAAAAAACACCAAGAATTTCATTATCTCTACCTCGACCCACTACAGTCGAACAACGATACTGATATAGTTACACTTGAAACTATCACGTGTATTAAGGATGGCATAAAAGTCCTCGCAGATGAAATTGAACCAAAACATCTTTTTACATACAAGATTGTGATTGATGGTCACGAATATCAGAGAACACTTAATATTTTTACAATGAGAAATTTGATTGAGAAACAAATCTATACGGAACCTTTTTCTAACGTTCCTTTTCCTTCAGAAGTACTAGAAAGAGCCACCAAAATTTTATCTTACTCTAAATTAGTAAAACAAAAGACGACTCTAAGGGATAGAAAAGATGCATTACTTAACACACTAATTACAAAGTTTGAAGAAATAGGTTATATTGTTCATTACGAGTGGTTATCAAAATTGAAACCCTTCCAATATGAAAGTTGGCATCGCGAGTTCAGAGATTATTTTTGGAAAGAATTTAAGCAATTTAATCCGGAAGTAGCATCATTAATTTATCCACCTCTTAATTTACCGATGTTTCAGTATAATAGACATTTTCAAATTCGATGCTTAGAACTATATGTTGAAATATGCACAAATCATATACAAGGTACACAACTAATTATTCAGGCACTAGCGCAAACAAATCATATAATAAAAGATGCCTTAGGAATTTAAAATGTCGGCAATCATTGGGTCTTCCGTAATATTAGTAATCTTAATGTTACTAATGTCCAATAAATATTTATCTTCCACAAATTCTGTATTTTCTAGACGTGGGGTGTCAACAAGAATGTCCATCATACCTGTCCCGCCATTGATGACACGTCCCGCAATAATTCTGCTACTTACAGAGTTCATTCTATCTTTTTCTTGGAAGACTGCAGCCTGAATTAGCTGTTCAATCGTCTTTTCGAATGATGCTCTACTCAATGGATCAGTATCGAGTTTATTAATACCGTAACGATTTACTGGTGTTGGGTTTCCATTTTGAAGCATAATGTCGACTAGAATTGACAGATGTTGAAAATTAATGTCTTGGCTTGCACCACTAAAAATAGAGTTAATCTCTTTAATCAAGAATGCCCTCGTTGTCTCAATTCCCCAAATAGAAAAGATATTGAAGATATCATTGCTAATAGTTCGTGTATTATCTATTCCTTCAAGGTAAAAAATATCTTCAATATTTGAACCAAGTGTAGTTATTACGTATTCATATTTTTCAATTGGTTTTCCTGTATCTTTGTCAAAGATTTTTTCTAGCTCCTTGTTACAAAAGGCTTTTTCGATACCAGAAATTCCCTTAACTTTAAAACCGTGTATAATGGTGTTCATTACTTCAATAATCTGGGTATAATTGTAATTATTAAAGTCAAACCTAATGTGAATTACCGGTGTGTCGTCGTTGTCACTGTTGCTTAAAATACAGATGTTATTCACTAGACTAATAATATCTTTTTCTTTCTTTTTGAAACCTTTTACATCGGCATAATTTGTTATCCAATATTTAATAAACTGTGTCTTTATTTGGAGCATACTGATATTCTTATCTAGAAGCACATCACGATTAATGACGAGCCTTACCACCCACGGCAAGGATTTTAAACTGGCACTCTTGGAAGTTGTGCTCACAAAGAGAATATTCTTTGAGTTGTCGTCCATCTTGTCACGGTTATGTACAGACTGTGCATCAGTGTAATTATTCTCATACCAAATCTCAGTAGCCAGGGTAACATCCATAAGTGTCGTATTCTCAATGATGTTAGTAAGTGCCATCGCTACTTCCTCATTATATTTATATTCCTCTTTCAAGTAAATCTTCATAAAAGGATTCTTAATATTTTTTGTAAAGCTGATGAGTTCTTTGAAACGTGTCATCGAACTCATATTAGAAGTAACATCAGATACACCAGCACTGTGGAAAGTATTAAGTGTAAACTGTGTAAGAGGCTCACCCATACTTTGAGCTGCTAGAATACCAACCATCTCACACGGTTGAACTATATTCATATTAAATGACTCTTTCAAGTCTTGGATCACATCAGTGAAAGTTTCTCTACTCATCTGATAATCAACCAAGACCTTTCGTGGTGACAAGTATTCAAATAATAAGATGCGTAACAGTTTCTTGTGCATTCTATCATTTTCACGTTTGATAGTGTCGCCACTTTTGTGAGCTATGAGATGTGTTTCAGTAGACACTAGTAAGTTTTCTAGTGCAGATAAAATTTCATCAATTGTTACAGAACCCTTTTTAGACTCTTTATTCTGATGATAGCTTATAACTCTGTAGAGATTAAAAGGCAGGTAAAAAGTATCTGTTATAACCTTTGGATTTCCAGTGGCTTTCCTCTGAACGATCCGTAATTCGTTACGATAAGCAATCATCTGTGAGTAAGTATCTTTATTATAACTTTCAGAGATTTTAAATTTCTTCCTTTCCTCGTCCGTAAAAGTGAATTGTTTCATTACAGTTTCATTATCCATCAAAATAAGATTACTCTTGACTTGCATCTGTTTGGAACTATCGTACCCACTATCGCCGTAGATAAATTGAACGACACCATTAGAAGAATTTCTAACAGTTGAATCATAGCTTTGATAAACGTCTTCAGTAGCTTTGACGGTCTTACGTTGCATATAACCTGTATCGGCAGTATCCACGACGTGAAGACCATTTGCTAGACCAAAGTTTAGAGTGCTTGGGACAGTAAGATCATATACGTGACCATATTTACTATCAGATAATGAACTAATACAATTGATTTCTGTAATCATATCTAGAACAACATCATTATGTAATCTAAAGTTTCGATGCTCATTTGATGGATTTATCTTCATTAATTTATTTTGCTTTTCTTGGCTTAGCAAAGTAACAATTCGACTAAATCTTGAAGCCCAATTCGACCGTATAGTTAGTAAATTGATATCAGCCATATTTTCAGTGCCAAGATTATTTGACTTCATTCTTGTTACAGTTATCTTGCTAAAAATTCCAAGACGATTGAGACATATATTTAAACCACAAATAAGTTGTTTTGAAGCAAGTCCAATTTGAATAGAATTTTCTGTAATAGTTCCATCACCAGAAATAATACCACTGATAAGTTCTTTAATGAATTCAATTGGAGCTGTTAGGCATTCTGATGGAATATATTTATTGCGTGAATTATCACCTACAAGATGGTGAAGTACTTTTGCTAGAAGAACAGAATATCCACGAATACAAGTTGAAGTACCTCCAATTTTATTAACTTTGCTATCTATTTTATACTTAATGTTATTTGAATCAAACCATTTCTGAACAAACTTAAGGATAGCAGGCTCAGAATTAGTTATTTGGACATATCCACTCTTAATGTCTGAATTACCTTCTGATAGATACAGACCTAAGAAAAGTCCATTTTCAGAAGTAAATTCAAATTTATCTTTAATAGTTGATATTGACTTTCTAGTTCCATAAGGGTAAATACAACCTTCTTGAATAACATTGGGATTAGACCTCCATAGTGTTCGGAGGAATAGTTGAACTTTACTGTAAGGTAGAATAAACTGTTTTCCATTATTTTCAGACCACCAGTTAGCTGGCACACGTGTGTGACTTGACAAGACTTCACTCACAAGATTACGAGCCTTAACGTACTCCGAACCATAAATGTATTCTGTTTTAGGAAGTACCGATTGTAAGTCAATAGATTGGGAACTGACCGGAACTTCCCCCAAGTCTGCAGTAACTGGTACAAATGCTCCAGTAGTTATTTTGGTAGGTTCAAGTCTCTCAAATTGATTAGATGTTTCATTCCATACAAGTAAAGAATGAGAATCTGTGACAGTAACAGAACGACCACCTTGTGTCTTAATTTCATAAAGTTTTTCGCTTGGTTTATGACGAGTTACACCAGTAACAGAACCCCAAGTTACTTTTCCACTAAGGTCAGTAGTTGGAATGTAGACTGTTTGCGTTAGTTTAAGTTCTTCTCGACACTCTTTGTCAACTTCATCAATTCTGACTTCCTCTTTTCTTTCATCAATTATTTGGTCTATCCACTCTCCAATTTTAACAATCTTAGTATAACCATCTTGATTAATAAGTAGTTCAGTGTCTCTAGTTACTGACTTAATAGCTGTATCAATAGAACCTTGTCGACTATCCAGATTGTGGAAATAAAATTCAGTAGCTGTCATTCCATTAATAAAAGGATTCTGGATAAATCCTCTGGCTAGTGGAGAATCATCTTGTTTGGCATAGTGTGGGATAGTGCGACTGTTCAGTTTCTTTTGAATAATTTTTCCTTCGAGTGTTGCCTGGCCAACACAGCCGACCATCTGACCAATATTAATGTCCTTGCCTTTGGAACCAGATTTTACTTGAACATAAAAGCTGTTTCCATTATCGAGTTTTGACATTGTCGTCTTTGCTAAAGTTGTCATAACACTATTGAGTTCACTAAAGGCTATCTCTTCAAATGTTTTTCTATCAATGAGTTTATTCTTTTCAACTTCAGTAATAAGATTGTATATTTCCATTATTTTCTTTTGATTACTGAAGTTGAGTTCTTCGGCTAATTGAGGTGTCATAATAGCGTCTCCAAGCCCAACGGTAAAACCATAGACTTTCATCAACCAAGCGTTTGTTATCCGCTGGACGTCGTCCATAAAATTAGCCGCACGTTGCTTATCGTAACTATCAATAACGAGATGAATAATACTGTTCTTGCTTCCTGCCAATTCTCCTTTTCCTAGGTTACCAGTTTCAATTTGTCCATTTTTAATCACAACACTGCCATTATTCATATTAACTTTTCTAGGAATGAGATATGAAAATACCTCTCGTCCAGAATATTTATCTCCTTTCTTAACCTTTTTGTGTCCATCAATTAAATCCTCAACAATGGTAGTGTAAGCCAACATATTCATTGCTTCTTTCCAGTTCAATTCATTTTCGTGACTGGTAAATTTGTATCCACCCAGGAGTGCATCTTGTTTTAAATTCACAATCGGCTTACTACTTCCAGGTGAAATAATATAGTTTTTGATATCTGCAAGCATCATTAGTTCAATCTTTGCTTGCTCACTTTGTGGTGCAAATAAATTCATTTCGTCTCCCGACATTTCCCTCAAGTCTCCAAGAGGGCCGGACTGTATCTTAAGCAAGCTCAGGTTGGTTAGACCATCATCGCTCACCAACACCCGTTCAGTCTCTGAATGCCTTCCATATCCTACCAAAACGGACTTAGGAAGTAACACTGCGGATTGCCCTATAACATAACATTTTTACCATTGGGTACGGCTATTAACCGTGTTCTTCACAATCTTTCGAAAAGTGAATGGGTAGTTATGCCTTCAGGGGTTTCCCGCATCAAGGTGTTTTGCACATAATTCTAGGTAATCAAAATCATTGAATCCAAATTTGCTCAAATTTTCAAGATGTTCACGAAGCTGTTCATTACATACTTCGGCTTTTTTATTCATATTTTCCGTCTTATAGAGTGGCATCACGTTAAACCAAGAAAAACAAAGTTCAATATCAGTGCTGTCTTCAAATTCAAACTTGTTAATCGGTATAACGTGATCAATTTCCCAAAGTGTTCCGTAATTTTCAAACGTCATATCAGATTTAAAACAGAGAGAGAACCAGTTTTGTAAGTGTTCCAAGTCACAACCAAGACAATCAATGAACTTTTTAGGATTTTGACCAATCATAGCTTGTTTTAAAGCTACTCGTGTTTTTTTTCTATAATTGGCAATAAATCTAAATTTTTCATCAGTTTTCATTCTTTCACTTCTCTTGGTATAGATTTTTGATTTATTTTCTTGAAACCAGTTTGCTTGTAATTCTTGCATCCTTTCTTTATTTTCAATAACCCAAGTTTCAGATTTTAATTTACCGTAGTCTGATTGTCTGTATTCTCGACCATCTTTTCTCTCACAGTTAAGGCATTTTAATCTTTTTTCTCTGAAATTACATTTGGGTTGTTCAACATGACAATAAGAACATATTTTATTATCAGGATTAACTGATTCTGGTTTAGCTGGTCTCTTACTTTGGTTCAATTCTCGTCTTCTCTCATTAATACAATCTTTACACTGACTTGAATTAACTTTAAATTCTGATAATAGACGTTGAGCATTACATTTGGAACATTCTTTCATTAAGCCTTCTTCCTCAAGAGCTTTCTGCTTCTCTATTTTAATTACACGATTTTCACAACGTTTAATATTTAAACATTCTTTACATTGTGCTCGTTGAGGACGGAAATTTGAATCATCTTTTTCAATATTACAAATAGCACAAGTCTTCATTCTTATACTGTTAATAATTGTGAGCTTTAAGTTGAATTCTTCAATTTTTTGATTACCTAAAATTACATACTAGGAGGTAGCACGCTTTTAACGCCTCCTGTTTTTGACAGAGAACCTTAATTTGTTTAATCAGTTCTTTTTAATCAAAATCAGCATTGTATGGTGTTGTGGCTGTTACATTCAATCTGAAAGTAATAAAATTTGGATTTTCAATTACTTTAATCTTGTGTGCCATCATACTCATCTTGTGTAGAGATGGTTGTCGATTAAACAAAACGATGTCTCCATTTTGTAAGTGCCTGTGAACAATCCAACCATACTGTAGGATAATATCTTTGTTTTTATATTTGAGGTCAATCTTGACCGGCTTTCCATTAGGGCCAAGTTGATTTCTGTTCTCCACAAAATTTGCACCAGGATAGATTCCTCTTCCATTTCGAACTAGTTTTGTAAGTTCCACAATATTATATGGTGTAACAATCTCTGGATAAGTAATTGTCCGAGCAATTTTTAGTGGAACTCCTAGTTCATCTAAATTATTATTTGGGTCAGATGTAATGACTGTTCGTGCTGAATAATCAACACGTTTTCCTTGTAGGTGTCCCCTAATCCTTCCCACTTTACCTCCTTTAAATCTTGATGTAATACTCTTTGCTGCATTCCCACCACTCTTCAATTCGGAACGGGGCAGTACCATAGATTCATTATCAAAATAAGTAGCTACGTGATACTGTAAGCAGTCTTGATAATCTTTCAAATACTTTGTGTTATCACTCGTAGAAATAGATTTTTCTAGCTCTTTTTTGAGCTTAGAATTGAATTTAATGATGTCTACCAGTTTGTGTGTAGTTGCGTGTTCAGAATATCCTTGATTTGTAAAATCACCACGTACTGAGGGACGAATAGCAGGAGGAGGAACAGGAAATACCGTTAAAATCATTCTCTCTGGTCGTGAAATTCCCAATAATTCACAGTCCGCATCACTAATATTTTTAAGTATGTAGTAGCAGTCCGATGCTGTGAGAATTTGAGTAATCTTCTTTTTACTATCGGTCACTGTTTCAGAAGTTGCTTGAACATCGATTTCATCGTTAAGTCCTATTGTATATTCCGCAATAATATTGATTGTAGCTTGGTTTTTCTTAATCTCTTTTTTCAGAGTTGGGACTGGAACTCCAGAATAAGGTGAAATCTTTACCGAAGCACACATTGCTTTTATTTCAGCAAATCTCCCTTTATTAGTTTTGGAAATAACTTTTTTTGCAACATCTTCGTGAGATACGAGTAGTTTACCATTCCTCAAGTCAATACAGCTTAGGACATTCTTTACATAGTCCATAAGTCCATAGTGAAACAGTGGTGTAACCAATTTGACGTGTCCAAAATGAGATGGACATTCGAGATAATTTGATTTGCAAGTGGAACACAATGTAAATTGGTCACTTACACCCATTCTTGTATCCAGAACACCACCAAACTTTGGTTCACCGTTATCATATGTTTCTGGAAATACAATCCCATCATTATCAATAACACTTGAATCTAGAACTTCTTGGTTACCGTATACGTCAAATTGAACTCCTATAACTCGAGAAATATTATCACCTGACATACTTATAAACATATAATTTTTAGCTTTAAATGTTAATTGTCAATTTTTTTTAACTAGTAGATAGCAACTTTTGTTGCCATAAAATTACAAGGTACAGTTTTTGCGCACTTTTTAAAGTGCTTTGAGCTCAAATATATAAAGCTAATAATTTAATATACTGTATGACTAGTGAAAAATTAAATAATAAATGGTGTTTATGGTATCACTCTAATGTGGATTCTTGGTCTAAGGACAGTTTCCAAAAATTATGTACAATCGATACAGTCTCTGATTTCTGGGGAATGATTAATACTCTTAAAGAAAATCCAGCCATAGTGGTTGAACATATCTACTTGATGCGTGAAGGCATATATCCAATATGGGAAGATAAGCATAATAGAAATGGTGGTTGTTGGTCTATTAAAGTTGATATAAAAGACTCCTTTATAACTTTTGTAAATATCATAATTCATATGATTGGTGAAAACATTTTGTATAAAGATGGAAATAATATAAGCTATGAAATCACAGGTTTATCAATGTGTCAGAAAAATAACTATAATTCAGTGCTGCAGATTTGGTCTTCAAACACGAATAATAATAAAATAAATTACTTACATTCTACACTTACAAATAAGTTTGGGTATGAAATTATTTTTAGGTCACATATTCCAGAGAATTAATATTTTACGAATCATCGATTATAGGTGACAAACATAAATGCATAAAGCCGAGTGAAGCCACGCTGTATTTAATGAGCAGTGGATAATCATTTTTAAGATAAATTTCAATATGAGAACATAGATTGGTGCACTTTGTAAACTGTAAAAGATTTTTTAATTCGTATGTTCCAGTAATTATTAGATTTTTGTTTTCTTCTTTTCGATTAATTGTTATTCCATTACCACCTGTAGTATTTTCACTGAACTCAGCACTTCCTACAGCAAACTCGCCTTTTGCCGAAATACGAAAGACATTACCAGAAAGAGTAATATCCACATACTTGGCTTCAATACCATTCATATTTTTACAAACGCTTTGAAAATCAGTTGAATTCATAATAATAACTGCTTGAAATGAAGCTTGTGAAACATCTAAGACATCATTATCGACATCAATAATCTGTAAACTATACTGGAATACTTGTTTTTTATCTTTATTCATTATTTTTACAGATAATTTGCCGAATTCATTATTGGTTCTGTAAATAGTCAATATATCATTATTATTTACGGTCTTTATGATTTTATGAAAAATTTGCATACTTATTCCAATTACCTGACGAGAAGGACAATAAAACTCATCAAAGTTAGAACTTAGGAGTCTCAAGTGAACGAGCATACCCGCTTGATTGTTTACTGCCAAAATCTTGAGATATCCATTTTTTTCACCGTTCTCATCAGGAAAAATCTCCATATTGCAATCAAACAAAATGTCTTTTAAAGCTTCAATTAAATTTTTAAACGCGCCCGTTTGGACAGTAATTATTTTAAGAATTTCTCCTTTAGAATCACTCATATAATCAATTTAAAGTAATAACTTTAAATATAAAAAATCATTTTTTTTTCTTATTATAGATTATATAATGAAATATTCACTAGTAAATCCTTTTATTACTGGAAGTGTTCAAACAACTTCCGAAGCCAAGACAGAAATGGCAGCAGCAAAAGAACTATATTCACGTGTGAGCAAACACTTTACCAACAATTTACCACGTTTTTATTTTACTATTGCTAATGAAAATAACAAGCTTTTTCACTTTGAAGTCAATGAAAAGAAACTAGGTAAAGAAGTGAATTACTCTATCAAACAAGCTAAAATGAAAGCTGCTGGTGAAAAAAAAGTTCTTGAAGTAATTAAAAAGAAAGAGTTACAACAAGGAGGAAAAAAAGTGCTTGATGATTCATCATCCGATTCTTCTGATTCTTCTAGTTCTTCACCGTATCAGGTTCCACTATATGTAAACCCATTAAGAGAGTTACTCTACATTCCTACTTACTATGAAATTGACCTTGTCGATGTTGTTTATGACCTTGAATTCCCTATTATTAGTATACCTACTGGTGCAAGCTACACTTTTATCCTCCCTTAGGTTTTCGTGGAACAGTCCTTTTAAGGTAAGTTCTTTCAGTTATAGGTCTATTATTCATAAGTGACTCGGTTATTAAATTAGCTTCATTATTGTCTTTAGTATATTCTGTTAAAATTTGTTTGATATATTCTTGTTTCAATGAACCTTTAGTTTTAGAAATGCTTCTTCGGATAGAACCACCAGAAGACATATTCAAAATTTCCTGATTACTACTTTTCATTTCACCTAAGATATATTCTTCATATTGTTTTTTTTCTTCCTTCAACTCTTTTACTTGTTTTGACAATTCTTTTATCTTATCATCTGCCTTTAACCACTTAACAACAATTTGCACAAATTCGTTATCCATACTAAATTAAGTTTAATATTTTTAAATATTTAACAAGTGTGCCAACTTTTAAGGTTTGTATCAGGCTCATAAGATGAATTTAAAAAGGGACTTATACTAATCTTGGGATTTGGAATATTGCCTCTTATATCATATGATGGATTTTTAAGTGACTGACCAATAGTGTCAACACCTTGGCAAAATCGTGAAATATCTATTAGAGTTCCTTGATCTACCTCATTCTGAGCCTTGCTTAAGTCTGTGCTAAACCAGTCTGAATTTATTTCTTGAGGGAGAAAATCCTTAACATTAAAATCCTTAGTCTTGAGATTACTTGCTAGTTGATCACTATACTGTTTAATCAAATCAGAATCTAGAGTTGTGGGAGTATCCTCAACTGAAATACCTTCACTACCAAGGTTGGGGGGCTTAATTACAGCATCCTTAGTCAGATTTACTTCATCGTTTTGTGTTGTAAATCCTTTATTGTTTTGAAACTTGCTTGTCATATCATTGACTTGTTCTTTAACTTTATTTTCATCAAAAATTGTAAGTCCTTCTACTGTGCTATAATTTTCAATTAAATATATAACAACAAATATCAAAAATAAAATAATACAAAGTTTAGAAGTATTAACCATATTATATAATATACATAGAAATTATTCTAATTTTATTTGGATAATATTCCAATTTAAATAAAATTTATTTTGTTCTATTTCAACGTGGCTTAGATATACTATACAGGATATCAAACAATTTTTTTCTAAATTTTTTATAGATATTTTTTTTTCATCTTTGTCTGTAATAAGAATATCTATTGAATTTTCATATATAGGTATAAAAAATTTATATATTTTATTCTCGTTTGAGAAACTTTGAAACATTGCTTTAATATTATAACTTTCAAAGCACTTCATTTTTTGGATTTTTTTGCAGATATGATTTTCTATATTAGAAACAATCTTAATAAAATTTTCATTTGGGTTTGTCATTGCTGTATACATTTTTATTCTATTATAATTATTACTAGTTTCCAGTACTAATCTTTTCAATTGCACAAGTGGAACCTGAAGCATAAGACAGTTATCTAATTGGATATAAGATATTTTACTAATCCAATTTTTTATTTCGTGATCATAAACTAAATTGCCTAGTATAATATTAGATACATCGAATTCTTCCATTACAATTTAAATGAATTTTATTTAAAATATCTAACGAATATTATATGAATATAGGAATTTTTTTTCATAACTCGAATACTCCAGTTCAAGATACAGATGGCAATACTGTCTTACATTTAGCAATTCAAAATAAAGATACAGAGGCTATTATTGAAATCCTTGATTATTGTATAAAAATACACAACAGTTCTATTCTCAATGTCCAAAATAAAGATGGTGATACGCCTCTGCACTTAGCAGTAAGAAATTTACCACTTAATAAAATTTCTAATCTGATGATTAGTCTTGGTGCAAAAACGGATATTAAGAACAATGAGAATGAAGTAGTTGTAGTAGCACAAACATTGGGCGAATATCTAGAAAACGCTAATAATACCGACAGTGATAGTATGTGGAACCTTTCCGCTTTAACAATTATTGAAAATGATTTACCAACTGATGACGACAGTGTAAGTTTTCCATCACATCTATCAATAGAGAAAAGCCCCAAGCTATGTGATGTATGGAACGAACCACGACCTGTAGGACAAAAACCGTATAGTGAGTTACCTATGGTGCCAAATAATACGTGGTTATCCGATTCAGTATCGTTTCCTAGTCACTTGAGTGTAGAACCAGTAGTTCCCACCGCACCACAACCAAATGAAGAAAACTCTATTACTTTTCCTAGTCACCTAAGTATTGAAAATAAACCCACAGAAGCCACTCCGACAGAACAAGTATCAGACCTATTTTTAAGAAATTTCTATCAGAAATAATTCGTTTCAAACAATATTTCTAAAACCTCGACTATGGTATGAGCACTGTTTCCGACATCTTTGAAAAGCTAATGAGCAAAGAGAATAAAAATAAAATAAAATACAAAATTATATTTCCTCTAATTAAAGAAATATCGATTGAATTTCAACCATACTTTTTCTTTTTTTGTGGATTATACGGAGCTATTTTAATACTGCTTATAATTATAATTATTATTCTGATAATTCAACAAAGAAAAATATCTAAACTATAGTATGTTGTTTATAAAGTATATCTTACTTGCTTTATTAATTTGTCTTATTGTTTATGTTACTCCTAAAAGGATGAATGTTTCAACCAAATGCGTTTTAATTAGCTCAATTGTAGTAGTGATTTCGATACTGGTCGATTTCCTGACGTCAAAAAGTGTAGAATTCTTCGACGAAGTTTCACAATTTGACAAGACACAAAAGTTGTATCAGCAAATCAAAGATAATAATAATATTGACCTGAAAACGTTTGAAGGAGGATATTTACAAGATAAATACGATATTATAAAACAAGCCAATGAACTCTATTCGCAACCAGCTGATATGAAAAAATACTTTGACCTAGCGTATCGACCTACTACCACTACAAGTATGACATCACCACCTGCAAGTATGACATCACCACCTACCACTGTGTCGCCACCAGCTAGTGACCCCCAACAGCCTATTCCCGTTATGGATGAAGCCGTACAAAAAAAACCAAACGTCAAGCGCGATGAAGAAATTCCAATTCCTCCACAAACCAGTGAACCATCCAAACTGTACTCTGAACAAGAGGTCAGTGATATAGTGAACTCAGCACTCGTTAAAAAAAGAAACGACTGGCTTGACAAGCCCGAATACAAAGAAAAAGATCCACTTTACTACACCAGCAAGGGTGAATTGATTGACAACTCTTGGGATAACCAATATGTAATCTTAGACACCAAACACTGGAAACCCTATATTACACCTCCCCCAATATGTGCCGGAAAGGATGACCCCTGTGACACGTGTCCAACCATTATGCATATGCCCTATTTGGAGTTAAGAAATTTTGATAAAGCTAGTCAGATAACTAAATAGCCGATGCGTCTAGTATATTAATTTATTTTATATAGTTTAAATAATGGATTTCGGAAAAATTATGGACTACCTAAGGCAGTGTGTACTACTTTTTTTAGTAATTTATTTAGTAAAAAAGTTTTATGAACTAGAGAGGAAAGTCTACTATCTGACGCTTAAAATCAATCAGTTAGAAGTAGTTGAAGAATATTCTACAGATGAGATCTCACTCAACCCAGAAAAGTCAAAAAAAGAAGTATTTAGTGATATTTTTGTAAATCTAGCTAACCAGGAGGTGCCACAAGAAACACATAGCATAGCCAAGTCAACTATCAAGACAGAAGAGCCTATCTTCACAGAAAGTAATCCCTTTTCTAAAAAAACACTGAAAGAACTCCAAGCTTTAGCTATAGAGAGAGAAATAGAAATAAAAGTGAATGGAAAAAATAAAACCAAAAAACAGCTATTGGAAGAATTGAAAATTATTTCTTAAAAAAATTCTTTACTTATATTATAATGGGTGATAATATTTATTATAAGTTTAATTGTCCTGCAAAAATGAGTGATGGTCGTTTTCTCACAGAATACCATCATCACGATATTGTTGAAAATTTCTACCAATCTATTCTTCAATCAAAAAATGAACACGATTACAGAAGGCTACTACAAGCTAATGGTGTAAACATATCTCAAGGTACACTGCTATATCAAACAAAAACAAATACCTGTAATTGTGGATATAAACCTTGTGAAATATAATCTACGTATAGTATAATGAATAAACCAAAACTGTCTGGTAATCAATATAAAATAGAACGCGATAGTATCTTTTTAGAACAACAAAAAGATATTATTTCTTTTACAAAGAGGGGAGACCTTCACAAAATTCAATTATATCTTCAAAATAAAACGTTCATAGACCTTAATATTCGAGATGAAAACCAAGATTCACTGCTCCTTATTTTGATGACCTCAGATGAAATAAAAACAGAGGAAAAAAAAATTATTATTCTTAAAGCACTTCTTGATTACGGTCTGGATTTGTATTTAGTCAACAAAATGGAACAAAATGTTTTACACATCTTATTCAAGAGAAAATATTTTAAAATTTTCCAATTTATTTCCGAAACTTTTAATGAAACTTGTGAAGACCTTATGATTTCTGCTGATATCTTTAAGAAGCTTCCAATTGACTATTTGTTTTATATCGATTTAAGTCAAACTCTTACTTCAGACGTATTATCGCACCAAATGGCACTATTTAAACAGAAAAATACTCTTGATGTAGAAAAAGTTAAAGATGATGTTAGTGCAATAATAGCTGCTATTAATGGAACTCAGGAATTTAAAACGTTATTGAATTACATTGAACTTATACCTCAAAATCTGAGTATAGATACATTTAAAACATTAAACGAAGATTTTCAGAGTGGTAAAAGCTACTCTGACCTTAGTCAGAACATTGTAAAATCTATTACGGGCAAAAATTTATTTCATAATTTACACTTATTTCAAGTAAATGAGTTCAATCCAGATAACTACTTTAGAGAATTTGAAGAAAAAATCACTGACTACATTGACGATAATAAAGTAATTAATTCATTTACTGATAATATCGACAGATTAGTAGAAAGAAGTCCAGTATTAAATATCAAAAAATTATATGATTTTGTAATACCGGTTTCCTTCCCTGGGGTAGGAACTGTAGAGTATAATGACACCAAAGATTTCATCAGAAAAGTCAATAATACTATTACACACTATGGTTCTATTAATCCCCGAGACCACATTATTACAGAAAAATACTTTATTCAAAATTTTCGATTTATCAGCCACAGTCCGTTACCTAGAGGAGAACCTGACTCTTTTTATGAAGCTATTACAAAATTAATAGGTCACGATATTAATGGAATGACTATTGATGAAATTAACGAAGATAATGACTTAAATTTTAAAGACAAAATTATCCTAATAATTATCAAAGGAATTATGGATAATATGCTTATGAGTGATGTAGTTGCTTTAGCCTTAAATCTACCAGCACCAATTGTATTTTTTGATCAGCTCAAAGAATTTTACACAAAATACTCCAGGAAAGATTTTCTTTGGTATTGTTTTACCTCAATTATTAGCTCTTCCAATAGACAGAATTTTTCAAAGCTTCATAATAATACAGATATACTTGACGTAAGACGTGTTGTAAGTCAAACATTTTTTAATTCTTTCAGTCTTCAGTATATTCCGCTGATAGAAACTATTTTAAGTGGTGATGCAAGCAACTATCAAGAGTTCTATCGAAAATACTTTAGTACTGTCCAAAGTTTTGATAATATTGATGAATACATTAATGATTTGGATGATAAAATTGCAGATAATCCTAATGATTACATCGAAAATTTAACTTATAATGAAAAATTGATTAGGGTCTTTTATTTACAAGGTAAAACAGATTTAAATGAACAAGACCAACATCGTATTTTTTTATCAAAATTTAATTTTCCTTTTATAGATAGCTGTATTACTGTAATTGATGATAATTTTACAACTATCGATACAACGTATTCTAAAAGATTTAATCAAAACTTATTTGACACATTTATAGTCGAATTACTCACTCCACCGTCTGTTGATATGGATGGTGACAACATTATGATATATACATTTTTAAACAGTATATTCACTTATTTTACTATAAGAGATATTACTACAGATGTTGTCCCTACTGAGGTAGTGGATGCTTCTCCAGATATACTTGAAGCCTTACAAAATATAAAAGAAACGACAAATGAACCTCTTTTTGCAATAAGATACGTGCTTTCTGTTTATGGTATGGATGAAAAATATATTGAATTAATAGCACATTTGTACACATTAATCAGAAATGAGGTACCCGTATCTCTTAAACAAGTTTGTTTAGGCTACACGTTATCACTTGCAATGAACAAAGAATACTTGGGAATGACAAAAATTTTTCAAAATGTAAAATTTGAACCAGTACCAGACCCAACAAATTCAGGACAACCTCCTATTCAACCAACTCCGGCTATTGAATTAAGATACGGTATCTTTAATGAAGATTTTTTTGAAGATAATTTATATCAATGGTATCCTTCTCTATTCGGCAGATTTGATGTTCAACAGGTAGTCTTAAGCCATCACATCAGAGAATTTTTACGTATTTTACGTTTGGAAATTACTCACATTAATAAAATTATTTCAAGAGGCACTATTATCAACCTCAAAGACATTCAATTAGATAATGTCAAATACTACATAGAGAAAATCAATAGTTTTATACAAGGTCTACAGTTAGATATGAAAATTTTAAATAAAACAATTAATACAAGTTCACTTTCTAAACTGTACACAACAACAAATACTTCTGATTTAGATGATTTTATTAAAGACTTGAGTATTTGGATGAAAAAACAAAATACCTTTATCAAAAATTTACAAGGAGTCAATTTTGATAAAATAAAAGCCGAATTAAACATAATTTTGTCTCTACAAAATGGTTTAAATATTATTAATGACTATCCGTATTACTACATCAATCCAATTGAAGAAGATAATGTTAAGATAAGAGGCTCTAGACAACTTATTACAATGACTAAAGAACAAACGGATGCAGAGGAAGCTAGTAGTGATATTCTATCACTGGGTGAAACATTTTTGAGTATAATAAAAGAAGGAATAATTTACAAAGTGGCAGACAACGGACAAGACTATGAAACAACAAGTCGTATCTTGAATGATTATTTAAAATATGTAGTTAATTATCAACTTGATGTCATTTCTTTATCGCTATCTCCGCGTACTGGTGGAGCTATTTTTGACGCACACTTTACTTCTAAAAAAGTAATTAATTTTGCTAATATACTTAAAATTTATGAAAAGTGTCAAAGAGAAGTAGAACCGTTCTTTTACATATTGTCGACTGATTATCTTAGTTACACAGAGGAGTGGGATTATGAAAAATCTTATAATTATTTTGATAATAGTGTCCTAAAAAACATTATTAATACAGAGTGGTTTGACATCAAAAATCCATACGATGGTATGGATTGTATTCAGCGATTAATAAACCTTAAAAATTTTCTTTATATTGACAAATTAAGTGAAGAAGAAGCTTACAAGAAAAAGTTAAAGGAATACGCTAAGCACGTTAAAAAGGATGAATACACCTCTGAAGATATTAAAAAGAAAATTGTTGATAATATTTTTGAAGAAACCTGTAGTGTAATAGGGGGCTTAGTCATCGAAGACCTCAAAAATCTTTACGAAAAAAGTATTGAGAACCTTAGTTCTTTTTATGAGATATATAATGATGAGGATATCATTAATAATTTTTATAGAATAGATAACCAAAATTGTATCTTAAAAAAAGAATCAGTTTTATATGTTGAATATGTACAAAGCGTAGAAGAAACTCTCACGCACGTTTTTGATAAATTTTATGAGACGTGTGAGCTTTTTATAACAGAGATAGGTGTTCCAGTATTACATTCTATTCCAAATGATTACCAAGAATTAATTTCGGAAGCTCTTCATATCATTCTTAAATATCCCGAAGAATCAGAAATGTCAATGAGCTCTTTACTAGAGAAGATGTTATCTAGTCTTGAAGTTTTAAATGATGACGTTATTGCTAATGTAAAAGAACTCTTGATTTATTATGAAAAACTACTTATTAGAGTAGCAAATGATATTAGGAATATACAAAGTAATTATACAAGGTGGGTAATAAATACTGCAATTGATAATCACATTGTTCAATGCTTAAAAAAATAAAGTAATAATTAAATATGTTAGACTGGGATTTTGTTACATTAAAAATATATTTATCATTATTTAGTAGTTTTTGTGTTATAATTAACTCTGACAATACTACTAAATTGTGTTCTAATACTTTGTATTACATATGGTGCCCTATTTTTTTTGATGTCTGTCTGAAGAAAATAAGGAAAAACAATTATATGAACAATTATGTGACAGAGTACTTGAGCACTATAATCAAATACGCTTACTACAGAAAAGTTGTTGAAAATTATGAATTATTGTATAATAAAAACGACACAAGAAATATATTTTTATTAATAAGTAGGAGTTTTTTCGACTTATCTATACTTAAAATAAGGCTGTTCGTTTACCTATTCACTCCTCTATCAATAATATTTATTGTAAGTTATCCACTCCTAAGAGAATTTTTTGCTGAATTTGCTGATTTATTTGAAAACATAAATGATATTCCTATGGAAGATATAGTTAGTTTTGTAAGAGCTGTTCAGAATGGACAATCACTATACATTAGCTACAATCAATTTCAAATAGTCAGTGTCCCAGCAAAAATCCACTACTTTATGACAGAAAATGAATTAGAGGAGAGAGCACCTAAATGCATTACTTATGGTACGATTGGTGACCATACTTGTTCAATTTGTTTTGAAGATTGCACGATGAGTAATCAGCTCTACAGAATACTACCTAAGTGTAACCATTTATTCCACTGTGCTTGTGTTGACAAATGGTTCTTCAGCGGTCATTCAGAGTGTCCGAATTGTAGAACTTTGATTTGTTAGTTTTTACACATTTGTCTTGTGGTGTATATACTTCTTCATTTTTTCTCTCTAATAACTCTATTACAAAAGAGTGTTCAAAGTCTGTAAAATCAACGCTAGTATTATCTACATTGAGGAATTCAAACAGGAGCTTTGAAACACTTTTGAGTGGTGGGTCAAATGTTAGAATATTTGGCGTGTAAGTGTCGTAAAGAGTTTTTCTAATTTTCCCATCAAACCTAAAGTTTGTCAGGACACTGTTATTTTCATTAGATTTGATATTGTTTGTGTAACATATTAGTTTGATATATGAATTCACAAAATCTGTCACTGGTTTTGTATTTTCAACCACATCGACAAAATCACTAAAGTTTTCTATTCCTAGATTACTGTAAATATTATTGTTTACTGGCTCAACCCTTATTGGGTTGAGAATTTTGAATACGACATCATTACCACCAAACGTGATATTATTAATTGTTGAATTATCCAGATTAAAATTACCAAGGTCTATCCTCAATGTGTTATCATCAATCACAAGGACAGAAAATGTTCTGTTCAAAACACTAGCTGGTATTCCCTTAAAACTGATTGCATTTTCGATGGTTATTAAATCATTATTATTTAAGTTATGATTATTTAATCTTAATCGTATTGTCTTTCTAAAGGAAAAGTTAGTAGTAGTTGATGTCTCGTCTTCAATAAATGGCTGATATTCATAAAATACTTGATAACATTGGATTTTGAAAAAGAAATTCCTTATAGTTCCAACAAAGAATAACTGTGTGCTAAATGAATTAAGAGAAGTCAATAATTCATCAAATATTTCATCACTTGTATAACTACCTATTGGAAACTTGATTTCGTTAATAGTAGTTCCAGATGAGTATTTTTTATTAGACCAGCTAAATACGTTATTAGTATCCGTAATATTCTTAATTGTAAATGGAATTTCACTTGAGATAACACGCATTTCAGTGACGTTGGTATACGTTTTGTCAAGTAAAAATTCGTAAAAACTTGGACTAGGATATGCAATAATATTATCAACCACTTTACTCACTACTATGTTTTTCCCACCATTTTCTTGTGTGAGTGTAGCAGCTGTTTTTACTTGAATAATAATGTGATCAGGATCAATTGATTTGATAATATGATTACCATTGATATGGTCTTGGTCTAAAGGGAAATTTGCATTTATTTCATTGAGTGGAATTCCACAAAGGTTCTTTAGTACAATAGTAAAATATTTTTGAATAGGAGATGGTTTTTCCGTGTAGCTAACACCGAGGTTGATATACAATTTATTCAACTCACTATCATATTCAATCTTGTGGCGTTGGGTAAAAAAATTTAAAGGGATTTTTTGAAGGATAAACTTTCTGTCAGTTGAAAGGTTTACAGAGATATCGCCATCTAAATTCAAAATTTGAATATAAGTATTTTCACTCCAAACTTCTTTAAGTTGATTGACTGCCTCTATGCTTTGTAGATTTGAGGTTTCTGTTATGAATAATCTATTATTTACTATTTCTAGTGTGTAATACGTAGACCAAGCATTAGAAGTAACATTATCTAATATAATAAGATCATTTTCTTGAAAGTTATGCTTAGGTGCAAATATAGAAATAAAATTTGAAAATTGTTCAAAATGGAGAGGATTATTTTGTAACTGTATAATCTTATCAAGAATATTGCTCTGGACTTTGTTTCTTTTTGTGCTATTTACAAATATATAGGACTTTTTAAAATAATACTGAGAACTATATTTATTACTTTTTTTATTTTCCAAATAATCTAGCTCAAGAATATCCATATATTTCCATATAAATATTTATCTATGTAGAATAAAAATTATATGCAAAAATAGTGCTTCAAAGTGTAAAACGTATCGAGTAGCATTTTTAAGTTTTGTATCATACTCGCAAATTAGTTTAGAAATTTCTACAACTTTTACCAAGTCTTTTACTTCTAGAGATATACGTTGTAAAATGTATTGAAAAATTTTTTCTGTCTCAATATTTGATATAAATAGTTTGTTAATCGAATCCCTAATCTCTGCAAAATCGATTAGTGTCAACTGTTTACAGTTTAAGGTTTTATTTAGCACTCCATCAAGCACAATCATCCAATAAGATTTGAGTTCAATCTTTAGCTTATAACACTCCAGCGAGTAAAATATTGTTTTTATATCACGATTACTGCTATTAGTTATCTTACTGATTTGCTGCGAGGATAATGCTATTCCTTCCTTTTCAACAATATTATTAATAAAAAATCTGACTTCTTTTTCATTCGGACACACCATTGGTATCTCTAAAAGCCTACTTTTAATGGGGTCTATAATACTACACGTATTTTTACATATTAGAAAAAACCTTATTTTGTCGGAAAACTCTTCAATAATCCTTCTCAATGTTGATTGTGCACTGTGTGAAAGCATATCTGCTTTGTGTATCAGGACTGTTTTGTATGGAACCGAAGCCTTAAAGTAGTGTTTATCATTTTTCTTACAGAATTGGACAATAATTTCTTGGATTATATATTTATCTATAGCACTACCTAAAGGATTAAATATAAAATGATAATGGCTCTGTGTAATCTTTACTTTGACAGTATTACTCCCGTAATTATTTATTTCGTATTCTTCTTCGCGTGTCTCAACAGAACCGTAAACTTCTTTCAGAAGAAAATTGACAAAAGTTTTTTTCCCTGAGGAATCGTATCCGTACACTAAGATATTCTGATTGTTTTTAACCAATGTTGGAAAAATTGTGGTATAGACTTTTCTATTAAAGAAAATATCTTCTAAATCTTTAGGACAATATTTATCTATTAAGAACATATTATATCATATAAATATTAAAAGTATAACTTTCAATAATTTTCTAAACTAAGATATGTTTAGACCTGTAAAGTTTTTTCGTAATCCTATCCTTATGAATGGTGAGGCTGTAGTCCCACTAGAATTTTCACCTTTTGCCCCTTTAAATTTTTCGCCTGTTATTCGATACGAACGTGATGATCCAAAGAGTTATTTTGATCCAAAACCAAAACAATCAATCCTTATAAGAACAAGTGATAAAGGCAACAGCAGTGTTGTTGTTAATGGGACAATGGAGTCAGACCACGTGCTTGTACCTACAACTTCTGTATCATCTGTTGTCTACACACCCTTCGGTCCAATGATTGAACGTATCCCTCTTGCTCCTTCTGTGATGTCTTATACGGCTATTAGACCTGTGAGGTTCTTTGGTTTCTAAAAGATTGATAAACACCATTTTTTACGAATGAGGCTTATTTTATCATTATATCTTTTGATAGTGTAGTCTGATTGTTCTACTAATTCAAGATCACAGTTAATGAAATTAACCCTATTAAAACGACGCTCTTCGTCTATAATTTGAGCAAAAATCGTAGAATTTATGTAACAATTGGTCAAATTCATCGCATCGCATTTTGATGGTAATCTATCCGGTAAAATAGACACTAGTTGAATTTGGTCACAAACTTGTGGCAAAGATACTTTATAGTTACTCACTTTGGACTCCATAAAGATTTTACTCAATTTACTTGGGAACAAAATCTTTTGTTCTTGACCCCAAACTGTGAATTCAACTATTTCAATATTGCATAATTGTAAATCAAGAGTTCCTTTCCAATAGATGTTGTGTAAATTTAAAAACTTGATCTGTTTTAAATTATCAAAAAAGTCTTGTAGAGTTTCTAAATCAAAAAGTATTGGTCTATACACGCTTTGAACAACAAAAGTTTTAATTTTTGTTTCGTTTAGTTTTTCAAAAGCATTTACTAAATAAACATAAAAAAAATGTTGAGGTACCATACAAGCAACATTTTTATAAAAATCTTTTTTAATATTTATCTGTACTCTACTAGTAAGATAGTCTCTTTTTTGAAGTTCTACTAAATTCTTTAAATTATTCTCTATTTCTGTTGAGAAAACACCAAGAATTTCATTCACTGATTTTAAATCAAGTGGTGGTTGTATATCTTTTAGTAAGGTTAGTTCTATTTTATATTCTGTTATTTTTTTATTGTTTTGAATATATTTTAAATATTTAACGACATAAGAATCATTATTTACATTTTCATCAACTAAGCAGCACAAATTATCAAATAGTGTCTTCAAACTAATTTCACGGTGTATTAATTTTAAGACATCTGCGGTAAATTCGAGATTAGTAATAGGATCCCTCAAGATTTTGAATTTTTCTTTCATTTTTTTTAGAGTGTCTATTTTATAGAAATACTTTTCATCACCGTGTGTAACACAAAAGACCCGTTCACCAATATTAATATCGTCAAAAGTTATTGAATCACACACTTCAACGTCATTAATTATAACATTATAACCCATTTATAAGATTAGATTTTATTTTTTTATGTAAATGTCCAAATAATTAACTTATTTAATATAATGGACGAATGTAAAATTTGTTTTACTTTATCTAGTAATTTTTTTAATTTAATCTGTTGTCGAAATAGGTTATGTAGAGCTTGTTTAGATTATTTAAGCATTCCTTTATGTCCATTTTGCAGAGCAGTTATTAATGAAATAAAAGATGATACTAAATATCGACTTTGTCGAAGTTTGGAAACCGATTATTTATCACAACAAATGATCCAGCGCCTTATTAACGAACAAACTATTATGGAACCTTCACGTATACAACGTAGACAACAACGTCGAGAAAGACGACTTGTTGAGAGAGACGAAGATGTTCAAAGAAATAAATACTTATCGCGTGTTAAAAAAAAACAAGAAATCAACAAAGACATTGATGAATGTATATTTGCTTTTGATGATTTAGAAATATAATATAAGTATGTATATGAAACTTTTGTTCTTGGTTCCATTTACATTTTTGAACAATCCACATAATATCTGTAAAAATTGTGAAAATTTTATTGTAATTGATAATTCTGCTTGTTGTAAGTTATATGGTGATGTTGACATTATAAGTGGTAAAATATACTATAATCACTGTTCAATAGCCAGAAAGGATCAAAATAAATGTGATATTGAAGGTAAACATTATAAACGTTACAAACCATTCCGCTACTTAGAGGAAAATGGAGTGGAAACCAATAGAAATATTGACAGGTAATTCAAATTTAGTGTGATTTTTGGTTTTTAAATCATAGATGTTAAAAAAGTTAGTTTCACCGCAGTAAGTAAAACAAAACAACTTATCATCTTTTATAGAGGGTTCACCATAGAGATTTCCCTCAAGATTGATTTCTTCAATAAATTCTAAATCTTTTACCATTATAAGTGTAGAACCTCCTGGTATTACTAATACTGTGTATTCACCATACGATATAGGAAAGTCAACTGAATAGTTTTCTAGAATTGGGTTTTTTTCTATTTTCATTTCTCGTGTGCTTTTGTTTATTATTATACGACGGTACCTACCCTTATTTTCAAACGGATTTGTAAAAGCAAATTCGTCATACATTGGCAAGTACATTTCAATAGTATCTTGATTTTCTTTTACTTTACCAAAGTGAAAAAAATAAAATGAGTGGTCCGATTTTACCTGATAAACTTTAGATGTCTCCTTTGATAAAACCAAAAATCGGGGTTTTAAGCAACTTTTCATTTTAAGAATACTATATGGTTTTTCATATATATTAAAATTAATTGTCATTGGTAAATCTCCAATTATGATAGATTCATTTGTTGTTGCAAAATCGTGTATCATCGATATGTATTTTGTCCAAATAATTGAAGAATCAATTTGTGTCATATTTTTTTTAATTTTGTAGAAAAAAACTAGTGGGAGAGAAGTTGAATAATCTATAGTTTCAATTGTGTCATCTATAACTTTTGAGTGTGCTGAAAAATGACGGATGAATGGAATTTTAAGACGTCCAACAGTTTTAATAGTTTGATTTTTCTGGTTTATATCTATTTCATACGGAAGGTCCCGTTCATTCAAAGCAAGTATCTTAGTTTGATTAAATGGAACTTGAAGCAATGCAGTATTAGCAAGGCCTAAAATATTAGGTCCCATCCCTATTTTTTCCATAAACTTAAAATATGACAAGTTCATTAAGTTTATTTTCACAGAACCGTATTTGTCTTCATAAATTCTTTTTTCTGTTTCAACGATGTGACTTATAAAACGGGCAGTACCATTTGCCATAAAAACACCTTGTACCACACCATTTTCGTTGAATAACTCAAACAAGTCGTTAGGTTGCTTTACTTGAGTATTTGGTCCTATCATACCATAAAAACCACTTATGTCAAATGGTATCCTAAAGAGAAAAAAAAGACGGATGTTCATAATAATATAAATAGAGGTTTAATGTATAAATAAATTATGACAGAATATTATATTTTTACTTGTTTACACTGTAATGAGCCTTTTATTATTTATTCCAACGAACTTAACTGTAGAATTTTAAGACACGGTGCTTACAGAGATACACTAAAACCTATTGAACCCCACGCATCTAAAAGTGTTTGTGATGAGTTAGCCAAAAACTATAAGATTATTGGTTGTGGCAAACCTCTTCAGATAGTTGGTGATGAACCAAATTTAAAAATTATAGTATGTGATTATATATGATTGTATATGAAGTTTTAGGAAGCATAGGAACAGCAATTAGGTGTGTATTACTCATTCCACCAATATACAAAGTCACACAGATTAAAAGTGGTGAAGCATTATCATATACATCATTACTATTGCAATCTTTATCATCTTTTTTGATACTAACTTATGGCATCGGAATAAACAAATATCTTATTATTATAAGAAACGTTTTGGCACTGATTGCAAGTATGATACTTATAGGTCTAAAATATCACTATTACAAAAGAGGAATGCTTACAAATATGCTAGAATCATCCCTGTAGCAATTGTCCAGACCATAGGATTAATTCCATATAGTGAATAATTAAATTCAACACTGGTTAAATACAATATTTTTTCATCAAAATCATCAAGGTTTTGAACTTCACTAAAAGTATTCAATAAAACTATTTCCAGATTATCAAAAAAGTTTTCACTATTTTTATATATTTCTATGTTAAAATATAAATCTCCATATCTTACTACTATATGTTTTTCATTATTATTATACGATAAGTTGTGATACGTAGTCTTATCTATTTTAGAAAAAACTAAGACATAATAGTTTCCAGTATCATCCTTCCCTGTAACAATAGTGTGTGTTTGATTGAGATATACGTGAAAAATAGTAAAGACCATATTGTATTTTTATTTTAAGTAATAAATAATAACAAATTCAATTTTTTAGATATAAGAGTATATTAATCATATGTGTAATAATGTTAAAGAAAATCCAAGAAGAGAGCGTTGTAGCACAAAAGTGTAATTCTTACTATATGTTTCTTCTAGCAAAAAAAAACCTGCAAGCTAATTTTGATGTTTCTATTAAAGTCGAAACCAAGTTTTTGATAGACATTAAGGAATATTGTAAAGAATATACACACATACTAGAAAAAGCAGAAAGCTAATGTATTTCTTTAATCAAGTAATGGCAGATAAATTCAAAGTATTACGTTTCATTTGGCAAATAACAAAGCGTCACAAAACAAACCACGATAAGGTAATATTACTCCTGATTGAAATCCTTCGTGATATGAAATCTGAAAATGGTTTTCATTTTAATGGTGTTGAACACACTTGGGGACAACTCATACGTAATAAGGAATTCTCTGACTTGACAAGTATAAGTTCTTCAACTTTAAGGAAGTGGTCTCACTATGAAGATTTTGTAAATTTCATTGCTTCTTGACTTAAAATATTTATCACTACTAATAGATATGAAATACTTTTTATTTAACCGAGGCTTAAGAATAAAGGATAATACAAGTCTGATTAAATTAGCACAGTGCGACGATAATCCTGTAATATGTATTTTTGTGTTTACTCCAGAACAAATTGATGAAGAAGAAAACTCTTATTTTTCTCATAACGCTGTAGGATTTATGTGTGAAACTCTTAGTGAGTTAAATGACGAGCTTAAAGAGCATCATTCGCAACTGTATTGCTTTAAAGGTGACCTTATCAAAGTCCTCAAAAAAATACATAAAATAGAACCAATTACGGTACTTGGTTTTAATCACGATTACACACCTTACGCTATCAAAAGAGAAAAAGAATTACACGACTTTTGCAAGGAAATAAATGCTACTATAATAGCCGAAGAAGACTATCTTTTATATCCTATTATTGGTGGTGGGACACTTAAAGCAGATGGTTCACCATACAGGATTTTTACACCATACAGGAATAGCGTAATGAAAAAACCAGTCCCAAAAGTAGATGGCTTTAAAAAATTTGATTTTGCTAAAAATAGTAAGCTCAAAGAAATATCACTTGGTAATTTAAGTGGATTTTATGCCGATAATCCTACACGGTTAGTAAAAGGGGGAAGAACAGAAGCACTTAAGAAACTAAATAATCTTAAAAATTTTGATGATTATAATAAGACACGCGATATTCTACACATAAGAACAACGCTACTGTCTGCTTTTATAAGCTTTGGAGTTTTAAGCATAAGAGAGGTTTATTGGAAAATAGTTGATTTACACGGTAAAAATCACGGACTAATTACTGAGTTGATATGGAGAGATTTCTACACAATGATTTTATATTTTTTTCCCTATGTGATTAAAGGAAACTTCAAACAAAATTTTGATAAAATGGAATGGGAAAATAGCAAGAAATGGCTCAAACTATGGGAAGAAGGCCAAACTGGTTTTCCTCTTGTTGATGCTGGGATGAGACAACTTGTCAAAGAAGGCTTTATGGCTAACCGAAATAGAATGGTGGTAAGTTCTTTTTTAATAAAACAAATGTTAATTAATTGGAAATACGGTGAAAAGTTCTTTGCTAAGCATTTAACAGATATTTATCTACCAAGCAATAATGGCGGTTGGCAATGGGCTTTTGGTGGTGTAGATCCTAATTATTGGAGGGTATTTAATCCACTCACACAGGGTCAAAAGTTTGATAAAGATTGCGAATATATCAAGTTTTATATACCAGAATTAAAGGATGTACCACCAGAGCACATCCATCAATGGGATAAGTATCACACCGAGTATAAAGATATAGATTATCCTTCTCCGTGCTTAGACCTCAAAGGAAGACGGTTACATTTTCTTAAGGTAGTAAAAAAAATAAAATAATTTATTCGAGCCTAAGAAAACTGGCAAAATTATAAGGATAATCACCACACACTTTATTACAAATATGTCTAATTATTTCAGAATTTGAAATATCTACATCACCAACCATCACTTTTGGTGAGTATTCGTGTTCAAAGTATTGATCTTTGTCGTCATAGTATGAAGCAATTATAACGCTTACAGTAAACTCTACCCAATTGTGTTCTTTAAGTGCTAATACAAGTTTGTCAGTATACTGCCGTTTATATTTAAACTTGTCATTTACAAGCCAAATATTAGCTGAAAACATTGAAATATCTTTTAGGATAAACTCTAAAAAGGTTTTTCTTGTCATTACGAAAAAGCCAGAATGTTCTCTTTTTTCAAATTTAGAAATGTGTGATGGGTTGGTATCACTATTGTATAATACAACAAGAGTATTAATTGTCTCGATAAGATAATCTTTGTCTTTTTGAGATAAATATTGCCACCTTTTTTGCCATTTATCAAATGGAATTTGAATTGCTTTTTCTTTCTCCTCAAGGGAGAGTGTTGAGAAGTTCTTATAATCAAATGTCATTTCTTCTGTGTAAGCAGGTTTGTGTTATACATAAAGCCTTAGTAATAATTTTTTTAAAATCAATTTTATTTTATTAAAAAGAAAAATAAAAAAATCTAGATATCATCTTCGTCACTCTCAAAGTGGTCATCACCTAAGAAACTAAATAAATCATCACACGAACCACATACTTCGTTGCAAATATATCTGATTAATCTAGAATTGGGAATGTCTATATCACCAATTGTAACATTTGGCGAGTATTCTTCTTCATAATATTTATCTTCATCATCATAGTATGAAAAAGTAGTAAGACTAACATCAAACTCAACACGGTCGTATTTTTGGAGTGCTGAAATAAGAGTATCTGTTTCTCGTCGTTGATATTTGTGCTTGCCGTTAACAAGCCAAATGTTTTCAGATAATACTGAAATTCTTTTGAGTAGAAATTCTAGAAAACTTTTTCGCGTCATAATAAAATACGCAGAGTATTCTCTTTTCTCAATAGTAGAAATGAGAAAAGGATCGGTATCGTTATGGTATAGTACCAATAAAGTGTTCATTGTTTCGAGCAGATAATCCTTGTCTTCCACGGATAAATCAGACCAAAAACTGAACTCATCTTGAATTGCCTTTTCTCTTTCCCCAAAGGGAAGAGTTAAAAACTTGCTGTAGTTGAATGTCATTTGTTGTGTTGTTAGAAAGTTGTGTTATTAATAAATAAATAGTGATTATTTTTAAAAATTCAATTTTTTTGGAGTATTCTAAAAGAGAGACAGAGGTCGAGACACTCTTGGTGATAGTGGGGATACTACTCGTCGCATTGGTGGTGGCACTATTGGTAGTGGCACTACTCCTACTACTCGTCGCATTGGTGGTGGCACTATTGGTGGTGGCACTACTCCTACTACTCGTCGCATTGGTGGTGGCACTACATGCGGTGATACTACACGCACTGGTGGTGGCAGTACTCCTACTACTCGTCGCACTGGTGACGGCACTACACGCATTGGTGACGGCACTACACGCATTGGTGACGGCATTACACGCATTGGTGACGGCACTACACGCATTGGTGACGGCACTACACGCATTGGTAATGGCACTACTCCTACTACTCGTGTCGGTGGCAGTATACGC
>Ga0214921_10001051_pt1 | contig 48095 bp, 30 predicted proteins | sample LL1505_MetaG_FD_177992 | JGI IMG/M metagenome (GOLD analysis project Ga0214921, IMG submission 177992) | Freshwater microbial communities from Lake Lanier, Atlanta, Georgia, United States - LL-1505 | ecosystem: Environmental > Aquatic > Freshwater > Lake | place: USA: Georgia | collected... | reverse complement strand
CGTGCGATACATCACTTGCAGGTTGCTGCGGGCCCGCGCCAGCCAGCGATTCTGCGTGTCGTCGGGAAGTTGGTCGCCACCGCCATCGGCGTCGCTGGCCGTCCGTACGATGCGTGAGCCTTCGCCAGTATCGGCTGCCGACACGATGTCGACCTGCCCCAGAGCGAGCCCATCTTCGCCGTCACGGGAGTAGACAAGGATCGTGCGACCCACCTGGATCTGATCGCCACTGGCGAGTTCCGCCCGCTCGATCTTGCGGCTGTTCAGCCAGGTGCCGTTCGAGCTTTTCAGGTCGCCGACGACGAATGACTCGCCCACCCGGCGCACCTCGGCATGCCGCCTGGAGACCTCGTTGTCATCCAACTGCACGAAGTTGCCCGCCTCGCGGCCAATGCTCATGGCCCCTTCATGGCTCGTGAGGTCGTAGCGAGTGCCGCGGTTACGGCCCTGAATCACGAAAAGGGAAGGCACGGAGAGGCTCCAAAGGGGACTCGACACGAACCCAATCCTACCTGCTGCTCCGCCTCTCACGGGAGATGGCTAAAATAACGGCAGAGAACTCCGGTGGCCTGCGAAGCCGCAAACGAACCCCTTCCGACTCAATCAGGATCTCCCTATGCACCATGGTATGCCCAGGCTGTGCTGGCTTCTGTGCCTCTGTGTCAGCGCGTTTTGGCCAGTGAGAATGGCCCGGGCTGAGTCGGCCTCGTCTTCGGCCGACGACGCTGCCGTCCGCGAACGGCTGAGGCTGGCAGTCGAATGGCTGGCCGCTCCCGAGCGCGAGGGGCGTGGTCCGGGCACGAAGGGGATCGACCAGGCCGCCGATTGGGTGGCCGAACAGTTGACGGGGGTCGGCCTCGAAACGGTCGCAGGGAGTCAGGCTGCGACCGCCCCAGCCGGGTCCGAGGGGCAGGCCGATGGCCGGAGTCCGTTTCAGCGGTTTGGCATGACGCTCGATGCGACGCTGGGTCCCGCGGCCGCCAACACGGCCGAATTGGTGGGGCCGCCCGGAGAGGACGGCGTGTCGCGAACGATCCCTCTCGAACTAGGCAAAGACTTCACGCCGTTGGCCGCGGGCGGCTCGGGTCGATTCGATCTGCCGCTGGTCTTCGCCGGATATGGCATCACGGCCCCCGCGGAGCACTACGACGACTACGCGCCGCTTGCGGCCGCCTCGCCGGATTCACGCGACGGCGAGGGCAAGGAGGGAGCGATCAAGGGCGCGGGGACAATCGTCTTGCGACAGGAACCGCAAAAAGACGACCCGCACAGCGTGTTTGATGGCAATCAGGCGTCGCAGCATGCGGCGTTGGCCCGTAAGGTGGCCAACGCGTCGGAGCACGAGGCGGGCGGCATCATCTTCTGCAATGACGCAGACGCCGACGGCGACGCGTTGATGGCCTTCACCCGTGCCGGCGACGGGTCTGAAAACCGCACCATGCCGATTGTTCAGATCCGTCGGTCGATCATCGACGATGTGGTGAAGGCCTCGCTCGGACAGAATCTCGACGCCATTCAAAAAGGGATCGATGAGTCACTCGCCCCGCAGAGTGGGCCGCTCGCAGGGTGGCGGATTCGCGGCCAGACGGCCATTCATCGCACGGAGGCCGAGGGGCGGAACGTGCTGGCGATGCTGCCGGGTGTGGGCTGGCCGCAGGACGGATCGGCCGACGGTGCTGGAAAACGGCCGCCCGAAACGGTGGTGCTGGGCGCCCACTACGATCATCTCGGCTACGGCGGCGCCAATTCCGCGGCACCGGGCGATCATGCCGTGCACCACGGCGCCGACGACAACGCCAGCGGCACGGCCCTGCTTGTCGAGGTGGCGCGGATCCTCAAACAGGAGGGGCCATTTCCGCGGACCATCCTCTTCGTGGCCTTCTCGGGCGAGGAACGCGGCCTGCTTGGCAGCGCCCACTACGCAGCCAACGCGCTCGTGCCGCTCGCGGAAACCGTTGCCATGGTGAATCTCGACATGGTGGGGCGGCTCGACGGCAACAAGATCATTGTGCACGGCACGGGTACGGGTGTCGGTCTCGATGCGCTCGTGGACAGGTTCGTGGCTGCCCGTGGCTTCGAGGCTGCCAAGGAACCGGGAGGCTTCGGGCCGAGCGACCATTCGAGCTTCTATGCGAAAAAGATTCCCGTGTTGCATCTGTTTACCGGTTCGCATGCCGACTACCATCGGCCCACGGACACTGCCGACAAGATCAACTACGACGGCATGGTGCGAATCACGCGTCTGGTGGCCGATATCGTCCGTGATCTCGCCACGGCTCCCGATCGGCCCACCTACATCGAAGTGGCGTCGACCCAATTCGCCCGCGGCGGCGGCGACCGGCCCTATTTCGGAAGCATTCCCGACTTTGGCAAGCCGGGCAAGGGCTACGCGGTTACCGGTGCCACGAAGGATTCGCCCGCGGCCCAGGGTGGCCTCAAGGGAGGTGATGTGATCGTGCGGCTCGGCGAGAGTGCCGTCACGGGGCTCGAGGATTTCGATAGCGCGCTGCGGAAGCACAAGGGGGGCGACACGGTGCCGGTGGTGGTGCTGCGGGACAATGCCGAGGTCACGCTCCAGATCACGCTGGGTCCGCCAAAGTAGGTTCTCGTGGCCGAAATCTGGCCTTGAGTCAGGCGGGGCGGATCGCCATCATCCGCCCGCCCTCGGATCAAAGGCTGCCCACGAATCGTGTCGGCGGCGATCGGTCAGCACCGAGGGGCACGCGTGTAAAACAACCAGCAAGGAGTGCTTTCTGTGAACAGGCAAATCGCCAGTATCGTGTGTGCAGCCGTCATTGCCCTGACGCAGGCCCCCGCTTTCGCCCAGGCTCCCGCGGCGGTGCCGCAGGGGCAGCCGCAGCAGGTTCAGCCCGCATCGCCGATGTCCCACATCGCCGTGATCGACGTTGGCTACATCTTCAAGAACCATGTCCGGTTCAAGGCCGCCATGGACAAGATGAAGGACGAGGTGATGGCCGCCGAGAATGCCCTCAAGGGCGAGCGCGATCGTATCAATGGGCTGATGGAGCAGCTCAAGGGCTTCAACGTCGGCACTCCCGAGTACAAGAAGCTGGAAGCGGAGATTGCCAAGGGGCAGGGTGACTTCAATGTCAACGCCCAGCTCCAGAAGAAAGATTTCATGGATCGCGAAGCGAAGGTCTATCTGCAGGTCTACACCGAGGTCGAGAAGGCCGTCGGCCAGTTCGCCCGCGATCACGGGATCGCCGTGGTGTTCCGGTTTGATGGCGACCCGGTCGACGGTGCGGACCGCAATCAGATCCTGCGGGGCATCACCAAGCCGATCGTGCACTACGAAGCCGGCAACGACATCACCCCCGACATCCTCAAGATGCTCAACGGTGCCGCTGTGGCCGATCAGACTGGCCGTCCCGGTGCTGTGCCGGCTCGGACTCGCTAGCGTTTTCGGTCCGCCTCCCTCTCGGAGTCGCAGCGGGGCGGCCGCTGCGGGTGTCCCCATGCAATATGAGATGCGACTGCGGTCGCAACGCACGCTCCAGAAGCCGGTGTCCGTGACGGGTGTCGGCTACTGGAGCGGGCGGGAGAATCGTGTCGAACTCGAGCCGGCGGCCGCAGGTGCGGGCGTGGTCTTCGTGCGGGCTGATCTGGCGGTCGCGGTGGCGATTCCAGCCGTGGTCGGGCATCGCGTGGAGGCGTCGAGTCGAACCAATCTCTGTGTCGGCGCGGCTCGCGTTGAAATGGTGGAGCATCTGCTCAGCGCGCTCGCCGGACTCGACATCGACTGCTGCCACGTGCGGGTGCACGGCGAGGAGATGCCCGGCCTCGACGGCTCGTCCCTGGCCTTTGTCGAGGCCATCGACGCAGCCGGAATCGAGGAGCTCGATGCCCCGGTCGATCCCATCGTGGTCGACTCCGTCGTGCGCGTCGGCGACGAGACGGCCTGGATCGAGGCCTCGCCCCCCCGGTTCTCCGGCCTTTCGGTTGACTATGAGTTGGACTACGGAGCCGGTCCGATCGGCAGGCAAACGCTCTCACTCCTCGTGACGCCAAGTGCCTATCGCGGGGGCCTGGCCGCCGCTCGTACGTTTCTGCCGGCCGAGGATGCCGAGCGGCTCCGGTCCGCGGGCCGCGGCCTGTCGGCCACCACCGGCGATCTCCTGATTTTCGGCCCCGATGGACCGATCGACAACACGCTCCGCTGGCCCGACGAGTGCGTACGCCACAAGGTGCTCGACCTGATCGGCGACCTGTCGCTCGCCGGCCGGCCGATCCATGCTCACATTCGTGCCTATCGCAGCGGACACCGCCTCAATGGCGCCCTCGCCAGCCGTCTGGCGGCCGTACGGCTCGAGGCTACTACCGCCTGAAATCGGCACGGTCACCGAAGGACTCCCACGGGATGGATGATTTTCAAGTCACGGTGCCGATGCGGGACGACGCGATGCCGCGCGGGGGAGTGCGACGCGGGTTGCCCGCGTCGGTGCACCCATCGGCTGTGGTCGAGGCGGGCGCGCAGCTCGGCGAGGATGTGACGATCGGCCCCTTTTGCTGGGTGTCGTCCGGCGCGGTGATCGGCGCAGGCACGGTGCTCGAGAATCACGTCACGATCCTCGGCGATGTGCTGATCGGTGAGCAGAACCACCTGTTTTCCAATGCCGTGATTGGCGGCGAGCCGCAGGATGTGAGCTATCGCGGCACGCGGACGCGGGTTGAGATCGGCGATCGCAACGTCATCCGGGAGGGGGTCACCATCAATCGTGGCACCGAGAAGGAAGAGGGCGTGACCTCCATCGGCCACGGCAACTTTCTGATGGCCTGCAGCCACGTGGCGCACGACTGTCGCGTGGGTGATCACTGCATGCTCGCCAACGGCACGCTGCTGGGCGGGCATGTGCGCGTGCACTCGCGGGCATCGCTCTCCGGTGCCGTCGCCGTCCATCACTGGGCCACGATCGGTGCCTGGTCGTTTGTCGCGGGGCTCTCCCGTGTGCTCCATGACGTGCCGCCGTTCATGCTCTGCGAGGGCCTGCCGGCGCGGCCGCGGTGCATCAATGTGGTGGCACTCCGTCGGGGAGGGTTCTCCCGCGAATCGATTGCTGCGGTGACCGAGGCACATCGGCTGCTCTTCCGGGCCAAGGTGGGCCTGGAGCCAGCTCGTGACATCCTGCGCTCGCAGGCGATGCTGCTCCCAGACGTCGTGCAGTTGCTCGAATTTCTGACCATGCAACAGGAAGGGCGTCACGGTCGCGCCCGCGAACGAAGGAGGGCGGCATGACACGTCTGAAAGTGGCAGTAGTCGGTTGCGGACATCTCGGAACGATTCATGCGAGGCTGCTCGCTTCCCGTTCTGACGCCGAACTCGTGGCGGTCGTGGATCCGGTCCCCGAGTCGCGGCAGCGGGTCGCCGATTCCCATGGCTGCGCGGCGCTCGCGGAGCCCCTCGAACTCGTCGGTCTGGCCGATGCCGTCGTCGTCGCGGCTCCCACCTGCCTGCATGCCGAGGTGTCGCTGCCATTGCTCTCGAGCGGACTCGATCTCCTGATCGAAAAACCGATTGCATCGGATCTCCATCAAGCGAAGCAGATCGTGGCCGCCGCCGAGCGTCATGGTCGTGTTGTTGCCGTGGGTCACGTGGAGCGGTTCAATCCGGCCTGGCGGATGGCCGTCGAAAAGTGCGGGCGCATTCTGACCGTCGAGTCGGCACGGCTGGCACCGTTCACGTTTCGGTCGCTCGACGTCGGTGTCGTGCTCGATCTGATGATTCACGACATCGATCTGGTGCTCTCGCTCCAGCCGGGTCGGCTCACGCGCGTCGAGGCTCACGGTATCGTCGCTACCGGCGGTCATGAGGATGCGGTGCGGGCACGGCTTCTGTTTTCGTCCGGTCTGGTCGCCGATCTTTCCGCCTCACGGATTCATCCCACGCTCAGCCGTCGCGTGTCGCTGTGGGGTACCCAGGGGATCGTTACCGCCGACTTCAATGCCAAAACGGTCGAGGTCGTGGGGCCGTCCGCCGCGGTGCGGGGCGGTGAGTTCGTCGCCGCAGCGGTGCCAGCGGCCGATCGAACGGTCCTCAAGGAGAGGTTTTTCAGCGAGATTCTGCCGCGTGAGACGCTGGCCGTTCCCGATGCCAATGCCATCGCGTGCGAGCACGACGAGTTCCTCGCGGCCGTTCGGTCTCGGCGCACGCCTCTTGTTTCGGCGTCCGCGGGGGCCGCGGCGCTTGAGGTCGCGATGCGTGTGCTGGAGGTACTGGCATGCAACCGCTTCGGCTGCGATACGGCTGTCGACGCGATTCCGCTGCCTTCCAGTCAGGCCGCCTGAGCGGGTCCGTCGGTCAGGCGAGTCTTCCGAGGCTTCCCAGGCGTCACGATCGTCACCGACGGTCGCCCTGTCAGTGGCACGAGGCCTGCGGGCGGCGCCGATCGGGCCGCTTGCACCGCCACGCCGATCAGCCCCAAAGCTCGTCGATCCGCGCGCCGAAGAAACCAATCGGGGCGGTGGTGAGACCGCGTCAACTTTGAGCCGGAGGGGGATTCGATGGAACGCTTCGACCGCATTGCGTTGGTGGAGGACGACGTCCGACGTGCCGTCCGCCAGACACGGTTTCTGCCTGCCACGAGTATCGCCGTGGCGGCATTTTCGTTCATTCTCACGACCGTGGTCTGGCGGCTGGTGCACCAGACTAGTGCGGTCGAGGCCGCCGTCCACCGCAGCATCGTCAGCATGAATCGCTTTGGCGCTACGACCACTGGAGATCTGGCTCGCCTCCAGGAGGGCCTCGCCCAGCAGGCAACTGCGGCCGAGCAACTGGAGGCGAGGCTGGTGAGGATGGAATCGTCGGGCACGGCAACCCTCGAGCGGATCGAGGCGCTCGGCACCGAGATGGCCCGACAGTGGTCGATCGCAGACCAGGTGCGGACTGACTTGACGCGAGCGACAGCCGGCATTGCCCAGACGCGGCAGGAGATTCTTGAACGACTCGCCGTTCACTCCGAGCGGAATGCGATCGCGCGGGATGCAATGATCCGGGAGGTCAATGCCGCGATCACCCAGATGGAGCAGTCGCTGCTTGCACAAGCGGAAGACTTCCAGACTCAGAAGCAGCAGTTCGACGCCGCGGCCGAGCGAGACCGGGCGACCAGGCGGGTCATGCTGCACGAGGCCACGCAGGCGTTTACGGTGCAGGTAGAAGGACTCAGGCAGATTCTTGACGGACTGCGTGTCGATTCCGCGACAGTGGAGGCTGGCCTGCCGTCCGGCGCGGTGACGTCGTCGTCGGATGTCTCCACCGGATCTGCCGACGCGGGAGAGAAGGCGGAGTCTGATCGGGTTGAAGAACCTTCGACGGCCGCTCGGGATAAGGAGGCTGTGCTCGAGTAGGAGTCTGTCGTTGATGCTCTGTTGACGGAGCCGACCGCGGCTGCCGATAGACGGAATTCGGGCCGATGGTGACCCGCATTCGGAGGTCAGGAAGCATGCAGCGAATCAGCGTTTTTCTCCTTCTTATCGTGGTAGGGGTGGCGGCATCGCACGAAACGGTTCGCGCGTCACCAAACGCCCCGGTGAGCCCCGTCGTGTTCGACGGACTCGGTCTTGAAGACTTCAAGGGCAGTGGTTCGATCGCTTCCGCGCTGCAGGGGCTGGAAGCGGATGCGAGCCCGGCGGACCTGCCGCTCGGTGTCCCCGTGGACGTGGTGGTACGAGGGCCTTCAGGGCGGGGCAACGGCAGCGATCCGCTGGCTGCCGAGATGAAAAGCCGGGTCGAGGGGATCGATCTCACGGCAGGCATGCAGGCAGACCCGGCCGCCATCGCGGAGGGGCCGGCGAAGTGGCTGGGTGGCGTCGGTGTCTCGAGCCATCACGAGCGTGGACGTGACGTCCTGGAACTGAAGACCTCGCTGGGGCGGAGCCAGCAGATCGGCATCCTCGGCGTGGAGGTGGGGCCGCGGATCGAACGGCGTCTCCGCGGCGGAACCGTTTTTTTCCTCGACGGCAAGGCCCAGGCACAGGCCCGCCGGTCAGCCGAGACGGGTGCCTGGATGATGCCGAGACTGGCCGATCAGACGGGCGCAGGCATGGTGGGCGTGGCCGCCAGCACCGGCCTCGTGCGGTAGGGAGTCGCTGGAATGTGTCGAGCGGCCCAAATCGCCGGGGGCGGTGAAAGCCTCCGACTCGGGGGCAGGATAGCCCTACTCGCTCCGGCTTTCCCTCGACCCCCGGTTCGCGTTACGAGTCGGTTACGCTCAAGCGAAGCCAGACTCACTCTGCTCAAGCAGAGCGTGGAGAGGGTCAAGCCAGGTCGCGGTCCTGGAAGAGCACGAGTGCCACGAGCAGAGCGACGGCTGAGTAGAGGGCGGCATAGAGCGCAGCCCAGCCCAGGTAGCTCCACGGCACCGGCACGCCACCGATCACGGCAGCCTCGATCGTGAAGTGTTCAAGCACCGGAAGGATCGTGGCAAACAGTTGGCCCACGAACCGCACGATCGCGATCTTCCCGACGCTCGACTGCACGATCAGCGGAACAAGGTGGCCCAGCGCATACACCGTGAAGCAGATGATCAGGTTGGGCACGATGCTCAATCGCGTGGAGACAGCCAGGCTCACCGCTGCCAGCAGAATCGTTTCCAGCAGGGAAAGCACCAGCCCGGGCACGACGGTGATCATCTCGTCGGCACAGTCTCGCCAGATCGGATCGACTTTGGAGCCCTCGCGGGCGTCATAGACGACCTTGAGGCTCGTCGTGGCGAGCAACACGGCGCCGAGAATAAGAAATACGAGCAGGGCCACCAGCACCAACCCGGCAAACTTGCCGAGGATGAACTGCGTCCGGGTGAGCGGCTTGGAGAGCACCGTCAATGCCGTGCGTCCCTCGATCTCCTCCGCCACCGACACGCTCGCGGTCCACACGACGACCAGCAAAGCCAGAACCTTGATGAGCGTGAGGCCGCTGTCCTTGAGCATCTTCACGTCTTCGCCGAAGGTGTTGTACGGGATGACGATGAAGGCAACGAGCAGCAATCCCCCCACCAGCAACGCCACGGAGAAGATCGGCTGCCCAATGGCTTCTTTCGTCGTTGACGAGGCGACTGCCGCGATCCGACGGGGCACAAGCCGGAACAGGCCATAGCAGAGCGACAGCGTCAGCAGCGTCACGACCGTCCACGGGAGGATCGCCGCCTGCGGAAACTCAGGCACGAGTTTCCAGGTCGCCTTCAGCTGCACCGGCTTGTCGGATGCGTTGGACGCGTCCAGTTTCGCCTTTGCTCCCAAAAACGGATTGGTCGCGCCTTCGGTACGATTCCACGACCAACGGTTGTCGTTGGTGGCGTCCAGTTCCACGTCAGGCACCTTCGAGAGGGCAAATCCCTCGATCGGCTGTTGGGTGCGGACGAGCAGAGGCGCAGTGCTCTCAAGCTGGAGCGTGGATAGTTCCTGCGGCCGCAGATCGAGCGGTATTTCCTGCAGCGAGGCACCCGCTGGCACATCGACCGTGACCGATGCCTGTTCTGCTGACGTCAGCCGAACAAGCGATCGCCAGATCTGTCCCATCGGCACGAGCGGAGAGAAGGCGACGGCCACCGCGGCAAGTGTCAGTAGCAGCCAGGCCAGCGGACCGGCGAACCCATCGCGGAGGCTGGTGCGGGCCTCTGCGGCGGCACGCGGCGCCACGGCCAGCAGGATGGCCCAGATCACCGCCAAGACGATCAGCGTGATCAACGCGCCGACGCCCAGCAGCCAGATGGGTGGAATGGCGACGAGCCAGCGATTGGCGAACAGTGGAATCATGGCAGCGTGCGGGGTAGTGGGAGAGAGGGGCGGACGGGCAGCGACGCGTGTATCTGCAGCGAGGCGCAGCTGTCGCTCGCGGCCCGGAAAAAGGCGGGCACGCAATCCTCGGCATCGCCTCGCCGATGGCCGGTATTATGCCGACTCCCCGGCCGGAGAGGAAGGCACCGCGCCGGCAGGCCCGGCCAGCACGGTCACGCCGCGGCCATCCAGCGGCCAGCGGGCCAGAACACGCTCCAGGTCGTCGACGGAGAGGTCTTCCACGATGCGGAGGTTGTCGGCCACGGAACGGTAGATGCCGCCGTGTGCCCATTCCAGGCCGACGTGAAAAAGTCGCCGGCGAGGTCGCTCGCCCTCGAGCACCACCCTGCCGGCGAGCTTATTGCGGGCCTGCGTAAACTCTTTGTGGGTGATTCCCTCCGCGGCTGCGTCGCGATAGACGTCGAGGATGCGGGAGAGCAAGGGATCGACCTCGTCGGCATCGCACGAGAGCTGCGTGATCATCAGGCCAGCATCGATGAAGTCGTGATGGTGGCACGAAGCATGTTCGGCCTCCCCGGAATCGACCAGCGACCAGTAGAGGCGGCTGCCGGAATCATCGCCGAGGGCCACCGCCAGAAGTTTGGCGGCAAAGCGGTCGTCGTCATCTCCAGCCGGCCCAGCCGACATACGGACCGCGTATTCGAGCGTGGCGGTGGGACGGACGATGTATTCAACCCGATCGTGGGCGGAGGCAGCCGCGGGCCGACGACGGTCGGGCATCTCCGCCGGCTCCCAGCCGCCGCAGAGCCGCTTTGCCGATTCGACGAGCGCCGCAAAGTCGACGGCCCCGGTCGCCGCCAGGACAATGTTCCCCGGACTGTAGCGACGACGGTGGTAGTCCCGCATCGCCTCCACGGGCAGTGCCTGGATCGATTCCACCGTGCCCAGCACACTCCGGGCCAGCGGATGCTGTCCGAAGAAGGCCGCCCGGCAGCGGTCGTCGGCGCCGAAGGGGGGCTGGTCGTCGTACATCCGGATCTCCTCCAGGATGACGAGCTTCTCCGTGGCGAAGTCCTCTTCCCTCAGGGCCGGACGCATCATCCGGGCCAACAGATCCACGGCCTCGTGCTGCTGCGACGGCAGCACGGCGGCGTGGTAGACCGTGTCCTCCTCACTCGTGAACGCGTTGGCGCTAGCGCCCATCCAGTCGAACCGACGGTTGATCTCATCGGCCGAGAGATCGGCCGTGCCCTTGAACACCATGTGTTCGAGAAAGTGGCTTGCCCCCCAGAGATCGTCGCTCTCGTCCCTGGCGCCGGTGCGCACGAAGAAGCCGATGCTCGTCGAGAGTCCGCCATCGGTCACCTCGGCGATGATCTCCAGACCGTTGTCGAGGCGTTCACGCAGAAACCGCATCCCGCACCTCCAGAGGTTCCCGGCCGAGCGAGACGACCGACAGATCGGCGACCGGATGCTGTGCGAGCCACTCTTCGATCGAACTCACGCTCAGCCGATCGTAGCGATCCAGCTCTTCGGCGAGCGTGCGAACCTTGCCGAGGTGGTACCACTGCCGGGCAATCGCGCCGGCCCTCGCCGCACTCGACTCCTGCTGCATCACCAGGGCGCTCTTCGCCCGCGCCTTCACCCGTTCCAACTCGCCTTCCTGGATCGTGCCGGGCAGGCGGTGGATCTCGGCGAGCATCACGTCGAGCGTCTCCTGCGCCCGCGCGGCCGTTGTGCCCGAGTAGCAGAGTGCCATCGCGAAGTCGCGATGAGTCTGGTACCCGGCTGAGACGCTGTAGCAGAGCCCGCGCCGCTCGCGGACCTCGGAAAAGAGCCGGGAGCTCGAACCACCGCCGAGTACCGCCAGTGCGGCCGTCGCCTCGTAGGAGTCGTCTGAGTGGTATGGCGGTGCCGACCAGGCCAATGCGATGTGGGTCTGCTGGGAGTCGTGGGGAACGTGCCTCACCCGCGGCCCGCGAGATCCGGCCGCGACGGGCTCCACGGCGCCCGTGTTCCAGTCACCGAAGAGGCGCTCGATTCGCGGCACGAAGTCGTCCCAGTCGATGCGGCCAGCGATGGCGATGATGGCACCACGCGGCCGCACGTGGGCGGCGACAAATTCGCGGACGTCTGCCACGGTGAGTGCTTCGACATCAGCGGAGAGCCCCTCCGACGGCATGCCCCAGGGAGCTGGATAGTGGATCTCGCGAAGTGCGAGGATAGCTCGGTGGGCAGGGTCGTCCTCGGTCCCCGCCAGATTCTGAAGCACCATCTGCCGGGCGTTTTCCAGTTCCTCCTCCGCGAGCAGCGGCCGCCGGAGGATGTCGGCGTAGATCGGCAGGGCATCGGCCAATTGCCGGGAGACCATGGCTCCGGAGAAACTGGCATGGCTCATCGAGACAGCCTGGGCCCATTGCACGCCGGCCCCCTCCAGATCTTCGACGATCCGCCGGCTGCTGCGGCTGCCTGCACCGCGGAGCATCATCTCGCCGGAGAGCGTGGCCAGGCCGCAGCGGCCCGGACCGTCGTGGATCGCACCTGCCGGCGAATGGAACGCCACGGCCACTGATTCAAGCCCGGGCAGGTCCTCGCCGAGCAGCACGATGCCGTTGGTGAGCGTCGTCGAGAAAAGCGTCTGCTTCACGGGCACCGGCTCTTGAACGGGATCACGACCACGCAACCGCTGTCACCACGGAACCCGCGGTTCCTCCCGCGGCCGCACCGTCACCGATGGCGGCCGGGCAGTCGTCCGCCGCGGCGCCGTCCACCACTTTGTACACGGTTCGTACCCGACGGAAACCCAGCCGCTGATAGAGACGGACGGCACGGCAGTTATCGGCCGTTACCTCAAGCGACACCATCCTCAGGCCATGCTGGCGAAAGCCCTGCAGGGCCTGCTCAATCAGGCACGAGCCGAGGCCGAGGCCCCGGTGCCCTGGCACCACGCCGATATTCTGGATCAGACCGCAGTTGCCCGGGGCAGCCACTCCCTGGATCGTGCCGCACCACTGCAGGTCTTCCGGCGACCTGCCAAAGGCGATGAGCCAGGTGGCATGTGGCAGAAAACCAGGTTTTTTACGGATCTCCCGCATCAGCCGTCGGCAGCCTTCAAAGCTGGCCAGGCAGGGAAACACGACCGCATCGATCTCATCGCGAAACGCCCGGAATTTGGCCCGGGCGTGAACATCGACCAACGCCTCGTTCCACGGCACGAATCGGTATCCGGCCCGCATCGGCGGTGGCTGGCGGCTCACCGCCAGGTCCACATCCATTCGAAACCGCTTGAAGTAGGTCGATTCCACGGCGGTGCTCCAGGGCAGAGGGGATTCCCGAACTTAAGAATACGCTCTGTTTTGGTCAACGCGCCGGTCGAACAGGTTGCAGTGGTTCATTCGAGCCGTTACACTTTTTGGTGGTTCAAAAAATGTTTTTTGACAGCCCAAAAACGCTGGTGCCAAGTCTGATAGCCGCCATCGCGGTTGTCGTGGCGGCCCTGCCGGCCACGCGGGCAGACCAGCCGGCCTGTGCCGTCATGGCCACGACGACAGTCGTGGCCGATCTTGTCCGGCAGGTCGGCGGCGACAGGGTGACGGTCGACTGCCTGATGGCGGCTGGCATCGACCCGCATTCCTACCGGGCGACACCCCGCGATGCCGACCGTCTCGCCCGGGCGAAACTGGTGATTGCCTCAGGACTGCACCTGGAAGGCAAGTTGTCGGAATTGCTCACGCGACTGGCGCGGCGGGTCCCCGTAACGTTCGTAGCCGACACGCTGCCCCGCGACCGGCTCCTGCCCGTGGCCGACAACCTCCACGATCCGCACGTCTGGTTCGACGCCAGACTCTGGAGCCTCTGCGTGCCCGCCGTCGTCGAGGCGCTCGCGAAACTCGATCCCGCCGGCCGGCCGCACTACGAGGCGCGGGGAGCCGACTTTGTGCGCCGCCTTGAAGCGGTCGATGACCGGCTTCGCGATCGTCTGGCGACGATTCCCAAAGAGCGACGGGTGCTGGTCACGGCCCACGATGCCTTCCGCTACTTCGGCCGGGCTTATGATGTCGAGGTGGTCGGGGTGCAGGGCACGAGCACGGAGAGCGAGGCGGGGCTCTCCGACATCAATCGCCTCGTCGAACTGCTCGTCTCGCGGAACATTCCTGCCGTGTTCGTGGAGACGAGTGTATCGGACCGCAATGTCACCGCCCTTCGCGAAGGGGCGCGGGCCCGTGGGCACACCGTCGCTCTCGGTGGCGAGTTGTATTCCGATTCCCTCGGTGCACCGGGCAGTAACGCTGGCACCCTCGAGGAGATGCTCCTCGCGAACGTGGAGACGATTCACGTCGGACTGACCGGAGGTCGCTAGCGACAATGCCTCCGCAGCTCCCAGTTCCCACGCAGCCTCCGCTGCCCGCGACGCCCGCCACACCGCTGTTGGAATTTCACGATGTGACCGTGGCCTACGGCCGCCGGCCGGTGCTCTGGAACATCGATCTCACGATCAACGACGCCTGCCTGTTTGGCATCATCGGGCCCAATGGTGCCGGGAAAAGCACGCTCCTGAAGGCGGCCCTGGGGTTGGTGCCGCTGGCCGGCGGTGCGATCCGATTCTTCGGTCGGCCGTTCGCCGAGGTCCGCGGCCGCGTCGGCTACGTGCCCCAGCGAGAGACCGTCGACTGGGATTTTCCAGTCAGTGTCAGCGATGTCGTGCTGATGGGGACCTATGCCAAGCTTGGTTGGTTTCGCCGGCCGGGGTCGCGGGAGCGTGAGATCGCCGGAGAGAGCCTCGCGCGGGTCGGCCTTGCCGACGTCGCCGGCCGGCAGATCGGGAAGCTCTCCGGCGGCCAGCAGCAGCGGGTGTTTCTTGCCAGGGCGCTGGCCCAGCGGGCGGACGTCTACGTCCTCGACGAACCGATGGCCGGCGTCGATGCCCGGTCGCAGGAACTGATCTTTGGGGTGCTCTCGGAGTTGCGCGATGCTGGCCGCCTCGTTCTGGTCGTGCACCACGACCTGCGCACGGCAGCCGAGTGGTTCGACCGGGTGGCGCTCATCGACAGGCGGTTGGTGGCGGCCGGCCCGACGGCCACCGTGCTCACAGCCGAGAACCTGGAACGGACCTATGTCGGCCGACTCGATCTCCTCGATGAACTGGGCCGCGCCGTCGAGGAACGGGGGCGGACGCCATGACAGGCATACCCGATCGAGCTGCCATGATTGGCATCCTTGGCGTGCCAGTTCTGCTGGGCAACGGGCTGCCGCTGATGATCTCCCACAACACGCTGGTGGTGGCCTGTGGCGTGGCGGCCGTAGGGTTTGGCGCGGGCGTGATTGGCTGCTTTGGCGTGCTGCGCAGGCGGGCGCTCGTGGGGGATGCCGCGGCGCACGCAACACTCGTCGGTGTGGCGCTAGCGTTTCTGGCCACAGGCCGCCGCGAACTGGCGGTGCTGCTCGCCGGTGGATTCATCTCGGCCATGGCGGCGCTCGGGGTACTGGTGCTGCTGCGACGATTCACCCGCACGCGTGACGATGCCGCCACGGCGATCGTGCTGAGCGTATCGTTTGGACTGGGCATCACCATCGTTTCCGGCATCACGGCCCGCGGCATTCCGGGCGGTGCCGGCCTTGAGCAGTTTCTGCTGGGGCACACCGCCGCGCTCACGGCGGCGGATGCCTGGCTGCTCGGCACGGTATCGGCGGTCGCGGTGCTGCTCCTGCTGCTGGCTCTCAAGGAGGCGACGCTCATCGCCTTCGACCCGTCCTTTGCCGCGGCCACGGGCTGGCCCGTGTCGGCGATCGACTATCTGCTCGTGACGCTCGTGGCAGTGATGGTGGTCGTGGGACTGCCGGCCGCCGGGGCGGTGCTCGTCACGGCGCTGGTCGTCATTCCGCCGGTGGCCGCGCGGCAGTGGACCGATCGCATTCCGACGATGCTCGTGCTCTCCGGCCTCTTCGGCGTCGCGTCGGCGGTGTTTGGCGTGGCAGTGAGCGCGGTCGTACCTCGGCTGGCGACAGGGCCGCTGGTGGTGCTGGCGGCGGCCTTCATCTTTGCATGCTCGTTCTTTCTGGCGCCGGAACGTGGCTGGTGGGCACGCCATCGTCGACGTAGCCACCCGGAAGCCGCGCGGTCCGTGCCGCCGGAGGCCGCGCGGTCCAAGCCGCCGGGGATCGGTGAAAGCCTCCGACTCGAGGGCAGGATAGCCCGACTCGCTCCGGCTTCCACCGATCCCCGGCTCCTCGAATGATGAACAGACTCTGCATGGCAGGATGCCATGCGCAGCACCAGCCGGCGGATGCCGGCCAAGCGAATCTGGCCTGGATGGCCAGGATTCGCGTGTATACGGCTTCCACCGATCCCCGGCTCCTCGAATGATGATCCCCGGCTCCTCGAATGATGATCCCCGGCTCCTCGAATGATGAACAGACTCTGCATGGCAGGATGCCATGCGCAGCACCAGCCGGCGGATGCCGGCCAAAGAAAAAATGTTCCCCATTTCTTTTTTTACTGACGGTGGCGGCATGCATGCCTGGGCAATCGCCACCGCGGCGATGGTCGCGGCTGGCTGCGGACTAGTGGGCACGCTGCTGGTCGTTCGACGGATGAGTCTGTTGGGCGACGCCATCAGCCACGCCATGCTCCCGGGCATCGTGGTCGCGGTGCTTGCCGGCGGTCGTCCAGGTGGGCTGCTGGTACTCCTGGGAGCCGTGGTGGCGGCACTCGTGACGGTCTGGCTCACGCAGGTGCTCCGCACGGAGGGCGGGCTGGCAGAGGACGCTGGGGCGGGCGTGGCGTTCACCACGCTCTTTGCCCTGGGGGTCGTGATGGTCACGGCTGTCGCCTCGCGGATCGATCTCGACCCGGCCTGTGTGCTCTACGGTGTCTTGGAACTCGTGCCGTTCGATACGGTGCCCGTGCTCGGGGTTGAGGTGCCTCGGGCGTTCCTGACGGCCACCGTCGTGTTTGTCCTGCTCGCGGCGGCCGCGATCGCGACCTGGAAGATGCAGGTCTTTACGGCGTTTGATGCCGAGGCGGCACGAGCCGCGGGAGTGCCGGTGGCTGCGGTCACGACCGGGCTCCTGGTCGCGACGGCGCTGGCCACCACGGCGGGCTTCGAAGCGGTGGGGGCGATTCTCGTCGTGGCGATGCTCGTCGTGCCGGCCGCCACGGCCGAACTCCTCTCGCGGCGGCTCCATCGCATCGCCGTGCTGGCGATCCTGCTGGGAGTGGCAGCCGCCTGGATCGGGTATCTCGTTGCCTGGTGGTGCAATACCAGCGCTGCCGGCATGATCGCCGTCGTGCTCGGCTGCGAATATCTGCTCTGTGTCTGCTTCGCCCCTGATGACGGACTGGTATCCCGGGCCTGCAGCCGCGGCTGGTTTCACTGGCGGGTTGCCTGCGAAGACAGACTGGCCGCCTGCTGGCGCCGCGAGGAGATGACGGCACAGGGGAAGTCGCTGCCGGCGATCCATCAGCCGACCCTTGGCGAACACCTCGCGGACCGATGGCTCGCCTTCACCGGCCGTCTCGCTCACGGCCCGCGGGGCTGGATGCTGACCAGCCGCGGACGCGAAGAGGCCGAGACGGTGGTGCGGTCGCACCGACTCTGGGAAACCTGGCTGGGTCGGCATGCGGAACTGCCGCTCGATCATCTGCATCCACCGGCCGAGTGGATCGAACATCACCTGGGAGCAGATGTTCGAAGGCGGATCGAGGCAGAGGTCGGCACGTTCTCCAGTGATCCTCATGGACGGTCGATTCCGCCAGAGCCGTGATTACGGTCCGACGCCGGTTTGAAAAAAAGCCCTGGAAGGAAGCCCGGGGACACCGCGTGCGAGCGATGCGCATGCATTCAACCCGCAACGAATCCTCGCAGCGTCGCCAGGTTGCCGCGATCCTGGTCGGGGCAGGGCTTGCCGTCTGCGCCTTCCTTCGGTGTCTCAAGAATCAGCGGGATGGTTGCCAGTTGCGGGTGGTTCATGATCAGCCGGAAAGCGTCAGGGCCGATTTTCCCCAGCCCGATCGCCTCGTGACGGTCGACCCTCGAGCCGCGCTCTCGTTTCGAGTCGTTGGCATGGATCACCTTCAGTCGATCGAGGCCTATGGCCGTGTCGAACGCTGCCAGTGTGCGGTCGAGTTCCTGTTTCGGTGACAGTCCGTAGCCGGCGGCGAAGACATGGCAGGTGTCGAGGCAGACAGCCACCCGCGCGGCATGCCCGGCGGCGTCGATCGTTTCCAGCATGCAGGCAATCTCCTCGAAGGAATCGCCGAGGCACGAGCCCTGACCCGCCGTTGTCTCGATCAGAATACCGGTGTTCAGGTTGCCCGTGCGGGCGAGTGCTGCGGCGATTCCGTCTGCCGCTCGTTGCACCGCCTCGCCGCGGGGCTGATCGCCGGCGGCGCCTGGGTGAGCCACCACCCATGGAATCCCTAGCAGGGCGGCCCGTTCGAGTTCGATCACGAGTCCATCGATTGATTTCTTCCGCAGCGTCGGATCTGCCGATGCCGGGTTGATCAGGTACGAATCGTGGGCTACGACGAGCGAAAGACCAGCGTCCTTCACCGCTTGTCTGAAGGCCTCTGCAGCAGCGGCATCGATCGGGGAGACATCCCAGCGATTGATGTTGCGGGTGAAGACCTGCAGGCAGTGGCAGCCGGTCTCCACCGCTCGGTCGACAGCCCGACTGAGGCCGCCAGCGATGGATTGGTGGGCGCCTACGATCGGCTTGCGGACAGGGGTCGGCTTCGCGCGGGTTGTTTTTGCTGCCATGTGGGCTCTCGTGGGATGGCGGAATCACGTCAGATTCGTGAGCCGCGTGGATGGCCAGGAGGCTGGAAGTGTACGGCGTTGTGGCGGTTTGGGGCGGTGGTTCACCATGCGATCGGCCGCCGCTGGCACACTCGCCGAGATTCAATTTTGACGGGTCGACCCTGGCTCGTACACTGCGAGGTGTTCTGGGTGAGCATCCTCCGCAGGTGAGACCGTGGGCAGTATCGTGTCGATCATCGTCGCGGGAGCCCTCGCTGCTCTGGCCGGCACCGCGATTGTGGTGGCGCTGCGGCCGATCCGTGCCGCCCGACGGGCGGAGCAACTGGCCCGCATTCAGCGGGACTTCCACCGCCAGCGGGAGCAGTTGGAGGCCAAGTTTATCGACCGTGCCGCCGCCAGCGGCAAGCCGCGTGGCCTGACGTGGTCGAACGTTTTTTTCGATGACGACGTGATCTACGTCCGTGATCGCCGGAATCGCGGCCTCAAGGCGCTCGTGGCGATCGAGGTAAGTTTCGAGGCCGTCGTGGGGGGCGGCATGGAAGATGTCGAAGCGGTCTCGAACGTGCGGGCCGCCACGGCGGAGTTTTTCTTCGATGCAACCCGCTCACGCTGGTGCACGACGGGCCGTGTCTACTTCAACCTCGCGCCGTCGGCGGCCGTGAAGTATCTCAGTGCCGACCTGGAACTCGTTGCCGAAGAGCACGTGGCCACACGCCCCTGACACGTGCGGTTGCCCCAGGATTGCCGGGGAAAGACGCGGCAGATGACACCTGGCAGTTCAGGCAGTCCGCGTCGATTCTGCCGGTTGTGACGCACGAGCGGGATAGGACTGTCCGCTGTGTCGATACAACCAGCGAACGAGAAGGGAGACGGCAAGGGGGGCTGCGTCGTGGTGCTCATTCGCGCTGGCCTGCTGACCGGGCTGATCCTGTTGGGCTTGGTCATGACTACGGTCACGGCCCGCAGCCTTCGGGCTGCCGATGGCCCTGGGCGGCCTTCCCTTATGCCCGCGGTGCCGCCGGATCAGGTGGCGGGAGGGCATCTCCGCCGCGCCCGCGAACTGAACGCCGCCTCATGTGAACTGGCACAAAAATGCGACTGGCACGCCGTCGACGGCTACTACACGGCGTGCGAAGAGGCCTGGAACGCCATCTGGACCTGTCCTGGCTCACGGGAGATCCTCTGCGAGGCGTCGGAGGTCTACGCCGACGCGTTACAGGGTTTGCTCGAATCGGCCCATCGCCATGGCCGGCTGACGGGGCAGGGGCTGATGGTCGGCCCGACCTGGCAGCCCGTCTGCGTGCCGATCCAGACGCGGTCGCTGCCGGTGGATACCACCCTGATCGAGTCGATCGAGGCGGCGTGTCGCAAGGACGATAAGCGGATCTCCCGACGCCAGATCCGGGGGGGCTTTGGTCTGCCCGTCTCGGTGCGGGTGGCCAAGGACGCCGAGGGGAGCGTGGCCCGCGATTTTGCGCCGCCGCGACAGGCGATTGCCGCTACCGCGGTACTGCGGTTCCAGATGCCGGGCGACGAAAATGCCCTGGAAAAGTTTGCGGGCCCGCTGGCCCGCGACCATGCGCCGGCCATTCTCGATCTGGTGAATCCCATGGAATTCGCCGCCGTCCACATCGGTCCCGCGCGGCCGCTGCTCGCCGCCGACCTCACGGTGCCGCTGCTCGACATGCTCGAGAGCCTGCCGCAGACCAACGCCATCCAAGGATTCATCCAGCCGTTCGGCGCGGGCGACACCCAGCCCCGACTGGAATTCCTCCAGCCACACCAGCGCGGCAAGATTCCGGTGGTGTTCATCCACGGCCTGGCCAGCGACGAGGGTACGTGGTTTGACATGATCAACGAACTGCGCGCGTGGCCAACGTTTCACGAACGGTTCGAGCCCTGGCTGTATCACTACCCCACCGGCGCCTCGTTTCTGCAGTCGGCCGCGGTATTGCGCCGCGAACTCACCTCGGCCGTGCAACGGCTCGATCCGCAGGGCACCGACCCGGCGCTCAAGTCGCTGGTGCTGGTCGGCCACAGCATGGGGGGGCTGCACGCGAAGTTGCAGGTGGTGGAGCCCGGCACGGCGATGTGGGACGCGATCGCGTGCCGTCCGTTCGAGGAGATCCGGATGCGGCCGGAACTGCGTCGCCAGGTGGCACCGGCCTACTTCTTCCATCCGCTGCCGTTCGTCAGGCGGGTGGTGTTCATCGCCACGCCGCACGGTGGCTCGGCGTTGGCGTCGCTTGGGATCGGCCGCGTGGCGTCGCTGACGGTGCAGCAGCCTCCGGAGATGAAGGCGATCCACGACGAGATCATCCAGGCCAATCCGGACTCGTTCCGGGCCGACTACGAACGCAGCCTGCCGACCACGGTCGATGTGCTTGAGCCCGACTCGACGATCCTCCAGTCGCTTCGCGGACTACGGGTGCCCTGCTGGGTAACAACGCACAGCATCATCGGCACGGCCCACCAGTCTCCTGTTGGAGAAGGCGGCGACTGTATCGTGCCGGTGTCGAGCGCCCGGCTGCCAGGCGTGGTGAGCGAGATCATGGTGCCGGCCAAACACACGCGGGTGCATCATCATCCGTGCACGATCGCTGAGCTGCAGCGGATTTTGATCCAGCACCTGCGAGAGACCGCCTTGAGCCGGGAGGATGTGGTCGGGGCAGACCCGTTGCGGTAAGGGCGACGAAGATTCCTCCAGGACGCGGTTGGGATAAACGCCCGCGCGGAAAGAGGCGTATTCAGACACGCGAGTTCGCATGTCGAAGTCGCCATTGTTCAGCCAAGCCTGACGCATCCCTGTGGCGAGCGAAGCCGTGGCGAGCAGTACGAGCAGGGCAAAAAGCGCCCAGACCGCAGGACTCCGGTCGATGGTTAGCGAGTTGCGGAGCCGATCAGGGTGGGAGCGGTCGTTGTGCGACCACTCGCCGGCGTGGACGGGAGGCAGTACGTGCAAGTCATTGATTGGAGGGGATTCCACAGGATCTCCTGGAGCAACACCACACAAAACGTACCTGCAGAGTAGATGAAAAAAAATAGGTGCAGCGCGAACGATGCAGCCGCGAATCGGATGCCCCTCTTTTTCAAGCACAACCGATAGAAGTCGTGGTTGAGTGCGGCCACGGCCAGACCGCAGGCGAGGGCGGCCCACAACGCTGCGGGCACGAAGGGTGAGGCCCCCATGAAACCCACCAGGAACAGCGAGCAGAGGCTGCTCAGCCGATTCCGCCAGTTGAGGTTGAGGGTGCCGGGCATGCAGCGGGCATTGATGATCAGTTGCGTCCACGGACGGGCACGGTGCGCCACATCTGTGATCACCATCGAGGTGAGGCTCCAGTGCTTGAGGAGTTTGCAACGGATCTGAGGATCGAGGACGATTCGGCCCCCGTTCGCCACGATCCGCATGCCGAGTTCGATGTCTTCGACGCTCGGAACCGCATACTTCGCGTCGAACCCGCCGACGTCAAGAAATGCCGCCGCTCGCATGGCGCCGCAGCCCGACCAAAATGTCTGGGCCGGGCCGGGGTTCGTCGCGTGGGTGTGGTGATGCAACAGATTGCGAAACGTACTGGCAACGCCATGCGCTGCCGGTTCGTCGTCATAGGCGCCGAAAAGGCCCACCATATCGGGATCGGCATCGAAAGCAGTCCACACGCGTTCGAGTGCATCCGGGGCGAGTTCCACATCGGCGTCGACAAAGAATAAAATGTTGCCACGGGCCGACCGGGCCGCGAGGTTACGGGCAATGGCTGGTCCCGAACGGACGCCCGTCGTGACGACGGTGACACCAGGCTGATCGAGCCACGCCGGGGTTGGAGGGGCTTTGCCATCGAATACGAACACGACCTCGACGGCGGTCTTCGCATGGGCCAGTTGGGAGAGAAGCCGCCGCGCACACCGCTCAAAAGTCCCCGACCAGAAAACAGTCGGCATGATCACGGAGAGCGTGATTGGAAGCGTGGCAGCCGGCTCGGAACCTGACCGCGCTGCGGACGGACGCTCCAGTGCAACCCGATGCGATGGTGTGCGGCCCTGGGTGCTTGCGCTCACGAGATTCCTCGCCTACCCTTGAACGTCTTTTACGACGCCGTTTACGACGCTTTCATGATGCCGCCAGCCATCCATAGCCTGCGACGCACCGCATCGTGTTCGCAAATTTTAGTTCACCTTTCTACTGATGCGAGGAAAAAGTTTTGTTGGTGGCCACTGGTTTCTGCGCAGGGCCGAATTCGCCGTGAAAATGATGAAATGCGGGTAAGGGAACCGGAGGATGAGATCGATTCCCCACCTTTTTGGGCGGGGCGTGGTATGGCGTTCTGGGGCGGGCGGGTCAGCGAGCGTCCGACCGGAGTTCGAAGTTACACACGTTCCTTCCGGCAGACACCCGGGCCTCGAGTTCCGAGTGGGCGTGGTAGCGTGGCGGCAGGAGTTCTTGCGCGCCGTTCTCATCCGAGGCCGTGGTAATCCTCACGGCGTGCCGGTCGACGTTGGCGCCGCGAATATCTCGCAGGTAGGAGAGTTCGTAGTGGCCTCCTGCATCGGTGGTCCCCTGCGAGGTGCGTCCGGCACCTGCGGGGGTGAACAGCACGGTGGCGTTGGCAAGGGCCACGCCATCGAGCGTGATAGTGCCCCTGACCCGGCCCAGAGGCGGCTGCGGCGACCGCCCGCAGCCGAGCATGGTCAGTGCAACGATCGCCACTGGGATGCCCCGGTGCATGCCGGTGACTGGCTGGGGAATGTTCACAGTCAATGGCTCCTCGGCGGGTTACTGGCCGGTTGAGGCCAGGCTCGCCATGCCTCCATCGGACATCGATCCCAGGCGTGGGAAAACAGCGTTGTTGTCTTTGCAATCGATGAACTCGCTGAGCCACTGGACCGACCCGTCGACCATCGCGAAGAAGCAGCCGCCGGCATGCTGGCTGCCCGGAGACTCGAAAAAGAGGTTGTTTATTCCGCCGGGATTGGAATGCCCTGGGTCGGTTGCGGTGCAGAAGAGCGTGGCTACGCCCCCCACGGCCCAGCCATCCTGACTGGTGCGGTTGTAGGTTGTGGCGGCGCTGGTCGCCCCGGCAACCGGCCGCAGCCGTTGCAACTCGCCCAGCATGATTGTGTTGGTCAGTCCGTCGGTCACGGATGCCAGCGGTCGGCCGTTGTTGGGGAAGAATAAGCCTTGGCGACGGCCTGTGGAGCCGACAACGGGGGTGTTGATGTCGGCGAAGCGATGGTCGTTGCTCGTGTCGTTGACAAACCCGTCGAGGCGGCCATAACAGCCGCCATAATCGGTTCCACCTCCTTTCCAACTGGTACGGATCAGATTTTTCGAGTCGTCGCGGTATACGCGGATGCCAGAGCGGCGGGTGGGACAGTAAAGCCCCGGGATGTTGGTCTGAGCCACGGCGGCGTTCCCCAACACATTCGTGGAGTGGTCCCAGAGATTCGCCAGTGTCGCGTGTTCCATGAACGGCAAGACCGGCAGAATCCAACTTGTACCGTGCTTCGCGCCCGGCGTGAACGAGGTGAGTTGGGCCTCTGCCCAGGGGTTCCAGCAACCGGTGCAGGTCGTCGGACTGGATACCTCACTGACCTCTGCCGCAGCCGGCAATCGGGCGTGGCAGGATTCGTAGTTCAGCACCGCCAGGGCCAACTGGCGGAGATTGCCCTGGCATGCCGTCCGCCGAGCCGACTCTCGGGCTGCCTGCACCGCGGGGAGCAGCAGGGCGAGCAGGATCGCGATGATGGTCACCACCACGAGCATTTCGACCAGGCTAAAACCACGGCGGAACGACTGTGTCGCAGGGCTGCCGCGGTGCTGTCGCGTGCATGGCGACAGCACGTGGAATCCACACCAGTTGATGCTGCATCCGTGCCAACTGCCGGTCGACCTCTCCCTGAGCCGACCCGTCCGTGCCAAAGCCACGTCTGACGATTCCTTTCACTTCTTCAGTAAGGCATGTCCTGAATGTGAGACCGACGCCCGCCGATGCGTTATACGGGTGATGAAACCCCCCGCAAGTGGCTGTTTCAAGTCTGGGGAGATTTGGGGAAAAATGCCGTCGACGTGCACCGAGCCGATGCGCCGTGGGCACACACAAAAAGAAAAGGACCCGTGGTTGTGAAACCACGGGTCCGGAAGCGGCTCTAGAAGTGTGGGTCTTTGGGGGGGGGAACAGCCGCTGAAGAGATCGGTGCGTGTGTTGTGGGGAGGCTCACCTCGCCTGAGCGAACTCTACCCCAGAATCCCTGGCGTGTCGAACCCAAAGTAGGAATTTTTTGAACACCGCGGAGAGCCGGCCACTAGAAGCAGCTTTTTCGAGGCCGAGACTGGGTTTTCCGGGGCCGCGACTGTGGACACTTCTCCGGTCGCAGACCGGTTCGGTAGGCTAGCCGAGTTGCGGCGGATTCGGCGATCGACATCCACCGAGATTCGTTTGGTTTTGTACCCCCAAGGTCCCCATCATGGCAGCCACGTTTGTCGATCCGTTTTCGGCCCGCGCCACCTTCGACACCGGCTCCGGGCCGGCGACGCTCTATCGGCTTCGGGCGCTCGACGATGCGGGTATCACGAACACCTCACGGCTGCCCTATTCGATCCGCATGGTGCTCGAGGCCCTGCTGCGGACCTGCGACAACTACGAGGTGACGGAAGCCGACGTCCGCAGCCTCGCCAGCTGGAACGCCGCCAAGCCAGCCGAAACGGAGATTCCGTTCAAGCCGGCCCGTGTGGTGTTGCAGGATTTTACGGGAGTGCCGTGCGTGGTGGATCTGGCGGCCATGCGGGCGGCGATGAAGCGGCTCGGCGGCGATCCCAGGAAGATCAATCCGCTCGTACCGGTTGACCTCGTGATCGACCATTCCGTGCAGGTGGACTTTTTCGGTGCGGCCGACTCATTGGCGAAGAATGTCGACATCGAGTTTGAACGGAACGCCGAACGCTACGCCTTCCTGCGGTGGGGCCAGCAGGCGTTCCAGAACTTCCGGGTCGTGCCTCCGGCGATCGGCATCGTCCATCAGGTGAACCTCGAATATCTCGCCGGCTGCGTGTTTCTCCGCGACGATCCCGCCACGGTGAAGGGGGGCCTGAAGGTGGCCGTGCCCGACACGCTCGTCGGCACCGACAGCCACACGACGATGATCAACGGCCTTGGGGTCGTCGGCTGGGGCGTGGGTGGCATCGAGGCAGAGGCCGTCATGCTCGGCCAGGCCTTGTCGCTCCTCCTGCCGGAAGTGGTCGGCTTCGAGTTCACCGGCCGGCTGCCCGCCGGTGCCACGGCCACCGACCTCGTGCTCACAGTCACCGAAATCCTGCGGAAGGAGGGCGTCGTCGGGAAGTTCGTGGAGTTTTTCGGGAGCGGCCTGAGCGGCATGTCGCTGGCCGACCGGGCCACGATCGCCAACATGGCCCCCGAATATGGCGCCACGATGGGCTTCTTCCCGATCGATGACGAGACGCTTGCCTACCTGCGGCTCACCGGTCGGCCGGCCGAGCAGGTGACGCTCGTGGAGCGGTACATGAAAGAACAGGGGCTCTTCCGCACGGCTGCCGCGGCGGTGCCGGAATTCACGAAACGGCTCAGCCTCGATCTCGGCAGCGTTGTGCCGAGCCTGGCGGGTCCGAAGCGGCCGCAGGATCGTGTCGCGCTTCAGAACGTCAAGAAGACCTTCGCCGAATCGCTCACCGCGCCGACTGCCAAACGGGGTTTTGCGCTCGAGGGACCGGCGCTCACCCGCACCGGCACCGTGCGGGAAAACGGCCATGACTCCACGATCCACCACGGTGCGGTGGTGATCGCCGCCATTACGAGCTGCACCAACACCAGCAACCCGAGCGTGATGGTGGCCGCTGGGCTCGTCGCCCGGAAGGCGGTCGCGAAGGGGCTCACCACGAAGCCGTGGGTGAAGACGAGCCTCGCTCCCGGATCCCGCGTGGTGACCGACTACCTGGAGCGATCGGGCCTCGACAAAGACCTCGATGCCCTCGGCTTCGAGACGGTCGGCTACGGCTGCACCACCTGCATCGGCAATTCGGGCCCGCTGCCCGATGCCGTTGCCAAGGCGGTGACGGACGGGGATCTGGTGGCGGCCGCGGTGCTCTCGGGCAATCGCAATTTCGAGGGCCGGGTCAACCCGTTGGTGAAGGCCAACTGGCTGGCCAGCCCGCCGCTGGTCGTGGCTTACGCATTGGCGGGCACCACCGACATCGACATGGATCACGAGCCGATCGGCACCGGCCGCGATGGCCAGCCGGTGTTTCTCCGCGATATCTGGCCGACCGCTGAGGAGGTCCGGCAGACGGTCGAGGCGAGTGTGCAGCCGAAGCAGTTTCAGCATCGCTACGGCAACGTCTGGAACTCGAACGAACGGTGGAATGCCGTGCCGACATCGCAGGGCGAACTGTACGACTGGCAGGCGGCGAGCACCTATATCCAGGAGCCGCCATTTCTGGCCGACATCACCCGCGAGGCTGTCCCGCCCAAGAGCGTCCGCGGGGCCCGCGTGCTGCTGGCCTTGGGTGACAGCGTGACGACCGATCACATCTCGCCCGCCGGCAGCATCGCCAAGGCGAGCCCGGCCGGTCACTATCTTGTGGAGCATGGCGTCGAGCCGGTCGAGTTCAACAGCTACGGCGCCCGCCGCGGCAACGACCGCGTGATGACGCGGGGGACGTTCGCCAACATCCGTATTCGCAACCTGCTCGTGCCCGGCACGGAGGGGGGCGTCACGCGACTCCTGCCGGGAATGGACGTCATGCCGGTCTACGATGCCGCGGTGAAGTACAAGGTGTCCGGCACGCCGCTGGTGGTGCTGGCCGGCGCCGAATACGGCACCGGTAGTTCCCGCGACTGGGCGGCGAAGGGGACGATGCTGCTGGGCGTGCGAGCAGTCCTTGCCACCAGCTTCGAGCGGATCCATCGCTCGAATCTGGTCGGTATGGGCGTCTTGCCTCTCGTGCTGCCGGAGCCGTGGCAGCAGCTGGGGCTGACGGGTGAGGAGACCTTCGATATTCCGTTCGAGAACCTCGTGCCGCGTACGACCGTGATCGTGAAGGCCACGCGGCCCGACGGCACGGTCAAAGATATTCCCTGCATGGTGCGAATCGATACGCCGGTGGAGCTTGATCAGTTTCGCTCGGGTGGCATTCTGCCGTTCGTGCTGCGGAAGCTGCTGGCGGTGTGACCGCGGCCGGCAGGTCGGGCTGCGGATCGCGTTTTCAACGGAAATCTCTGCGTAGGCAGCAAGGTCTCGACTTGTTTCGCAGAGGCGGCAAAGGGACGTATACTGTGGACTCCTCCGCCCGAATGCGGCGGGCTGTTCGGTGATCATGCAGTCGATTCAGGCTGCATGTGGTGTCGCTCTCGCGTTCACTCGCACGGAGGGGAGCACTCGATGGGAGTTGGCATGATGACTGCTGGGATCACGATCAGTGGAGAGTACGGTGAGCAACTGGTCGCTGACCGGCGCCGCCCGAGGGCACACTCCAGAGAGTCGATCGAACGCGTGGTGTTCGAAGAACTCACCCGAGTGAGTCCGGCAGCGGCGATCCGTACGCCAGGTCCCGAGTCGTTGCTGGCGGACTGCGGTGTCGATGCCGCCAGCTTCCTCGACCTCGTCAGCCGCATCGAGGGCCGCTACCAGATGCGGTTTCGCGACGAATGGCTCCACGGCATCCGAACCGTCCAGGATCTCGTGGACTGCATCGCCGTCCGCATGTTTGACGAGGCAGATCGATCGGCCGAGACGGCCGGTCGAGCAAGCCGGCAACCTGGCCGTCAGCCGGACCGCCTGACGGTTCGGGCCGCAGCGGCGACCCTGTCGCCTGCCGACGACCGCTTCCCGTTTCCCGAGTGTGCCGCGCTCGAGGAGCGGCTCGCTGGGCTCGAGGCGGCAGGACTCGACAATCCCTTCCTGCGTGCCAACGAGGCGGTGCACGGCCGCACGGCGCGGGTCGGCGGCCGCGAGGTCATCAGCTTCACGAGCTTCGACTACCTCGGCTTGGCCGGCCATCCCGACGTGACGCGGGCCGCCAAGGAGGCGATCGATCGCTTCGGCTGCAGCGCCTCGGCCAGCCGCATGGTTGGCGGCAACAACACGATCCTCGACGAACTCGACGTCGAACTGGCGAGATTTCTCGGCACGGAGCGGGCCGTGGTGTTTCCCTGTGGCTACGGCACCAACGCCTCGGTGTTCAACCACCTCTTCGGCGCCGGCGACCTGATCCTCTACGACGAACTGGCCCACAACAGCATCATGCAGGGAGCCGGCGCCTCGAAGGCCGGCAAGCGGTCGTTCCGGCACAACGACCACGTGCAACTCGACGGCCTGCTCCGCGACCTGCGGTCGCAATACAAGCGGATCGTGGTGGCAATCGAGGGCGTCTACAGCATGGATGGCGACTACCCCGACCTGCCGAAGTTCATCGAGGTGAAGAAGCGGCACGACGCGCTACTCTACGTGGACGAGGCGCACTCGCTCGGCACGATGGGCCCCGAAGGCCGGGGCATCTGCGACTTCTTTGGCTGCGACCCCGCCGATGGCGACCTCTGGATGGGCACGATCAGCAAGGCGCTCGGGGCCGGCGGCGGCTACCTCGCCGGCGGTGAACGGCTGATTCGCTATCTTGGCTATACGACGCCAGCGTTCGTGTTTTCGACCGCCTGCTCGCCGCCCAATGCCGCCGCGGCGCTCGAGGGTCTGCGGGTGATCCAGCGCGAGCCGTGGCGGGTGACCCGGCTGCGGGAGCGTTCGGAACTGTTCCTGAAACTCGCCGCCGACTGTGATCTCGACACCGGCGAGAGCAGTGACACGCCCGTGATTCCGGTCATCGTGGGCAGTTCGTCGCGGGCAATCCTCGTCTCGCAGATGCTCCTGGAGCGGGGCATCAACGCCCGGCCGATTCTCTATCCGGCAGTCCGAGAGAGTGCCGCCCGCGTGCGGTTTTTCATCACGAGCGAGCACAGCGAAGAGCAGATCGCGCAGGCGGTCGAAGCGGTCGCCGACGTGATGGCAGCGACGCAGGGCTAACCCGGGCACGCTGCCTGGTAACACGATCGCATCTCCCCCCTACGCGGGGACAAGATTTCATCTTCCCGTGTGGGGACAAGATTTCATCCTCCTACGTGGGGACAAGATTCCATCTTGTCCGTGGCACGTTGAAAACGTGCCACCACGGGCAAGCCCTACGTTGGACGCGGGCTGGCCGTCCACGGCAGCGGCTCGCTGCCAAAAATGCCGTCGTGCCGTGTCGCCGGCCGCCGCCGCACGAAGGCGTCGGTCACGACCAAGAGCGCCGGTAGGAACACGAGCTCCGCAACCGTGGCCGCGGCCACCGCAACACAGGCGAGCATCCCAAATCCGGCCAGCGCCGGTACGGAACTCACCGTGACCGCCGCGAATCCGATCGCCAGCACGATTCCGCCGAGCACGACGGCATTGCCCGTCTCCGCCACGGCGCGGCGAACGGTGCTGGCGATCGACAGTCCCTCGCGACGCTGCCGCTGGAGCGACGAGAGCACGTGTACCGTGTCGTCCACCGCGAGCCCGAGGCAGACGTTGAACACGATCACCGTGGCCGGGTCGAGCGATTTTCCAAGTGCCACGAGTAGCGCCCCGATCACCGCGAGCGGAAAGATGTTGGGTATCAGGCTCACGATGCCCGCCAGCGGTGAGCGGAAGGCCAACGCGAGGATGCCGCCGATCACCATCACCTCCAGCAGCAGGCTGGAGCCGAGGTCGTGGACCAGTTGACGGATGTTGCGGGCGGAGACGACCGACATGCCGGCCAGCTCGAACGACCAGCCGGGCCGGTCGGCCGCGAGCACGGCCAGCCCCGCGTCAATGCGGTCATAGACCCGCTCCAGCGTCCGTGAGCCCAGATCGCTCACCCTGGCCCGCACGATCGCCGTGCGGCCTTCCTCGTCCACCAGATCACGAAACTCCGAGGCATCGAGCCGCTGCCTGGCCCGCTGTGGCAGCGTGCCGGCCACTGTCGCCAACGAAATCGCCCTGGTGATTCCGCCGGACTTTTCAAGAACGTCATGCACCTTCCCGAGCGACTCAACCACTGGGGCGTCGAGCCAGCGATATTCCTTCGGCCAGCGGACCACCACGTCGACCCCCATCGCGCCGCCAAACTCACGATCCACGCTGGCCAGCGTCCGCGATGCTGAAGCGCCTCGAGGCAGGCTATCGGCCACGCGGTTGTCCGCGTCCAGCCCAGCGGCTGCGAGCCCCAGCAGGAGCGTGGCGATGCAGCCCACCGCGGCAATCGGCCACGCATGCCGTACGGAGAATGCCGTGAGGCTGCTCGCCAGACGGCCGGCATACCGTGAGGATCGTCCCAGCCGCATGCCGCTGAAGGCTGATGAGGACGCCAGCAAGGGGGTGAGCAGCGTGACTGCCAGAAAGCTCGCGACGGCCCCGGCGGCGGCAGCCAGACCAAAGTTTCGTACCGCATCGATCCGTGCGGCTGCCAGCGATGCGAAGCCGATCGCCGTCACCAGGCTCGTCAGGCCGCAGGCCACGCCTACCCGCCGAATGGCCCCGCTCGATGCCGCCGCGCCAGCCACACCCCGCCGTGCACTCCGCCGCATGTCCTCGATGAAGTGAATCGAATCGCAGGTGCCTACCACGAGCGCCAGCGACGGCACCACGCTGGTGAGCAGATTTACCGGCACACCGAAGAGGCCGAGGATGCCCATCGCCCACACCGCACCCACAAATGGTGGAAGGCAGGCAACGACCGTCGATCGCACGCTCCGCGCCACGGCCGCCGAGAGCACGACGGCCAGGCCAAGTCCGAGTGAGTTGAAAAACAGCATGTCATGGCGGAGCGCCTGCGCCGCCTGCTCGCGGAGGGCCGGCAGGCCGGTGAGGGCGAGCTTCAGTGCGCCGGTGCCGCGGTCTGCGTTGTGGTCGGCGAGCAGTTTCTCGATGCGAGCCACGACCTCGCTCTGCCGGGGCGGCTTGTCGGCGGCGGCGGACAGACGGGCGATGAGCAGGCTGGATGTGGCGTCGGCGGAGAGCAGGTGGCCTGCGATCAGGGGATGCCCGACGGCGCGAGCCTTGGCGGCTTCGCCTTCCTCCGGAGTCAGGTGGCCCTCGACATGCGGGATCACCGGCAGCACGGCACCGGCGACACCCTGGCGACGGATGTCGTACATCGACCGCACCTGCTCCACGCCGTCGATCGCGGTGAGGCTGTCGGCGAGCGAACGGAGCGCCGCGAGCGAGGGGCCATCGAACAGGTCGCCAGAGCGGGCGGTGGCCCGGATGATGCAATCCCGGTCGGGGGCACCGAAGCGGGCAGCGACCTCGTCGACCAGCCGGAAGTCGGCGTCGGCGTCTCGCAGCAGCGACCGCAGGTCGTCGTCTATCTTCAGTCGCGACAGCCCGAATGCGGCCAGCAGCGTCAGGAGGCCGACGGCGGCTGCGGCGAAGAATCGCCAGCGGTCTTGGGCAGGAGGTGCAGTTCCTCCGGATCGACGATCCAGCCCCGGCAGCCCGGCACCCCGCAGCGGCACGGGATCGCCGCGTCGGCCGGCCAGCAATAGTCGATCAGCAGCTCGTCGCCCGCGTTGATCGAACGAATCGTTTGCAGCCACAGCCGGTCTTCCTGAAGGCTTCCGTCCTCATCAAACCAATAGAAAAGCTCGCAGTTGGGATCGCAACTGTGGTTCAGAAAACGCAGCGGAGCGGCCGGTTCCAGCACCATGCCGCTGGGCAATTCCATGCAATAGCTCGGATCCTCGGGCTCCACCGGGAAAATCTGGCCGTGGATTTCCCCCAACACCATGCCGGCCTTGAGTTTCCGGCGGGCAAACACGCCTCGACCCACGTGTGTTTCTTCGACATCGACAAGTTGCCGGAGTCTATCAGCGCCGGTGGAACGGGCCTTCTTCGCCGATCCGGTCTTCGATCCCGTGGGCCGCTCCGAAAGCAGATGGGTATCCTGTGGTAACGTCATGGGTGGGCGTCGGCGTTTCCTGGGCGGTACTTCTCTTCGAACGGGGAAAACTCTAGCGGTGATGAACAGCGTCCGTCAACAGTCGGTGCGTGTCGAGGCTCTGTCGTTGTCGTTGGCGAGGGCACGCTCAGTGTGCGCAGCCGACCTGCGGTTATTCCTGCTCCCGCTCCCGTTCGTGGTGTCGCTGATGATGCCCTGGGGAATATTGGCGCGGGCTGAGGAGCCGCCGCCGCGGCCGCAGTGCCTTCTGCGAGTGGCCTGTTTCAATGCCGAGAACCTCGCCGCTCCGGGCGAGCGGACCACGCTGACCAGGTTTCGGTTCGAGCCAGCCCGCCGGCGTCACCTCGAACACATCGCAGCTGTGATTGAAACGCTGGCAGCGGATGTCGTGGTCATGCCGGAGGTTGTGTCTCGTGCCGGGGTCGACGCGGTCGTCGACCTGCTCCATGCCAAGGGTCTGGGAGAGTATCGCGGCTATCACGTGGATGGCCGGGACAAGTTCTCCGGGTTCGACGTGGCCATTCTCTCGCGGATCGAGCCCGACGCAGTGAATGACAAGCCGATTCAGATCTTCGTGCCCTCAGGAAACAAGCGATCGACGAAGCCTGCCGCGGATGGCGACGCGACGACGGAGGGGGGCGATGAGTGGCTGCGGCGGGCCTACAGCCACGTCGACAGCCGTGGCACCACCCAACACGAGCAGGCGGTGTTGCAGCGGCATGCGGTCGCCTACTTCACGGTCTGTGGCCGAAAGATCGGTCTGTTGGGGCTGCATCTGAAGAGCAATCCCTCCGATGGTGCCAGCAACGCGCAGCGGACCGCGGAGACGGCGATCGCCCGCGAGATCGTCCGCCGGGAGATCGTCGCCCGCGGCTACTCGCCGATCGTGCTCGGCGACATCAACGACTACGATCCCGACGTGCCAATGGCCGACTCCGGCCGTCGAACTCGCACGACCGTGCTGCACGATCTCAAAGACTATGACGACGCTTCCGCGGGCGATGAACTCGTCAATTCGGCTCAATTTATCCCGCGGGTGGCCGATCGCTACACGTCGCACTGGGATTTCAACGAGAACGGCGCGGCAGACAGCGACGACGTGTTCACGATGATCGACCACGTGCTCGTGCACCGCGATCTGGTGCCGGCGATCACCCGGGTCTTCATCTGCCACGCGATCGATCTCGACATCTCGGACCATTTTCCGGTCGTCGTCGATTTCGACCTCGGCAAGGTGCCGTCAGAGTGAACGGCCCACAATCCCGTGGCGAGGTTGCGCCCCGTCCCCCCGTGGCGGCGAGTTTCCAACTTGCCGAGGACAAGATGGAATCTTGTCCCCACGAGGACACGATGAAATCTCATCCCCACGAGGAAGGGATGGCGGGCATCGTGCCCCCGGGCGGAGGCCCGCACAACGCTACGCCTGCAACTCCGATCGCACCTTCTCAAGCAGCTTCTTGGTGGCGAGGATTCCCTCCGGCTCCGAGAGGGCCTTCCCCTCGTACTCGATGCCGATCCAGCCGTGGTAGCCAGCAGCCATCACCAGTTGCAGCATCCGCCGGTAGTCGGTCCGAACCTCGTTGCCATCGGCGTCGAACTCGTGGCTCTTCGCGCTGACGGCCTTCGCAAACGGGAGCAGTTCCTCTACGCCCCGGTAGCGGTCGTAGTCGTGGAAGTTGCCGAAGTCGGGGAGCGTGCCGCAGTTCGGTTTGTCCACGAGCCGGATCACCCCCGACAGCCACTCTCCGTTACTCGACAGGCCGCCGTGGTTTTCAACGAGCACCGCCATCTCCATCTGGGAAGCGTAATCAGACAGTCGCGACAGACCATCGGCCGCCAGTTTCTGCTGTTCTTCGGGTGTGCCCTTGCTCGCCGCGTTCACCCGGATCGAGTGGCAGCCGAGCCGCTTGGCGGCCTCGACCCACGGGAAGTGATTCTCGATGGCTTTGGTGCGAGCCGCGTTGTCGGGATCGCCGAGGTTGCCGAGCCCGTCGCACATGATCAGGACATTCGTGACGCCATGATCGTCGGCCTGCTTGGCGAGGTCGGCCAGATAGACCGCGTCCTTCGCCTTGTCTTTAAAGAACTGGTTGACGTATTCGACGGCCTCGATGCCGAACTGCTCCTTGGCCGCCCGAGGGAAGTCGAGGTTGTCGAGCTTGCCGGCGAAGATCGTGCGATGCAGGGACCATTCCGCCAGCGAGATGCGGAAGAGCGGGGCCGGAGTCGGGGCATCCACAGCCCACGCCTGCGAGTTGGCGACCGCTGCAGATAGGGCGGCCAAGAACTTCCGCCGATTCCATCCACCTCGGTGAATGGTAGCGATGTGCTGAAGATAGTCGGCGGAGTTTGGCATGGGTGCACCCTTGCCGGAAGAGTACCAGACGCCGATGCCGCGGCACCATGCCGCACGGCAGCCGCCGGAAAAACGGTTCCAACGACATACCACCAGCTTCAGGTGTGTGGCTCGTCCTGCAGGTATTCACGGGTGCGGTAGGTCCACATCACCGGCAGCAGCAGCAGGGTGGCCGCGGCCATGCAGCCGCAGAAAAACCAGTAATAAGCCGCCCCCGACAAGAGGGCATTCCCAGCCGCGTCCTGAGAGAAGGTGTTGACCAGCGCCGTGAACAGGTTGCCGAGCGACACGCTCAATAGATAGAGGCTCATGATGAACGACTTCATCTGTGGCGGGGCCTGTGTGTAGCTGAACTCGAGGCAGGTGATCGAGACAAGGATCTCAGCGGCGGTGATCACGACGTAGGCCAGCAGTTGCCAGCCCACAGAGGGCCAGGCGGCGGTCAGCCGGGTGCCGTCAGCGGTGATTGCCAGGCCGGCGCTGACCATCGCCTCCACTCGGGCGTCGCGCCGCTGCGGCCCATCTGATCGATCGGCAGGCCGCGCCGTGCCGTCGTTCTTGAGGGTGTCGGCCATTGCGTTGAGGCCCGCCTCCCGCATCGCGGCCTCCGTCGCCGCCCGGTCCACGCCGTCGCCAGCTGCAATCGGCGCCACCAGGCCGCGAAATCGTACTCCTTCGGTGTCGATCAGTCGCTGGGCGTGTGCCGTGATCGCAAAGGCGAGGATCGTCAGCAGAAAGCCGGCGAGGATCTTGCGGAGCGGCGTGAGCGGAATGAACCGAGTGATGCTTGGATAGATCACAAGGCTGAAGAGCGGGATGAATGCGAGCACCAGCAGCGGGTTGATCGCCTGGATCTGGCTCTCCAGCCACTCGACACCGAGAAACCGCCGGTCCATCTGCTGCGCCTGCTGCACCCAGGCTCCGCCGGATTGGTCGTATAGCGACCAGAAGACGGCTACCAGCAGGTAGAGCGGCACGAGTTTGAGAATGGCGGCCCGCCCTTCGGGGCCAAATGTCTCGGCGAAGTAGCGGGGGCCCCGTGGCGGCACGTGGATGAAGCTATGCCTCCCCAGCCAGAAAACGAGCGTGGCAAGCGCCATGAGGATACCGGGCACGCCGAAGGCCCAGCCGGCGCCGTAGTTCTTGAGCAGCCACGGCGTGAGTAGTGTCGAGAAGAACGAGCCGAAGTTGATGGCGAAATAGAACCAGCCGAAGACCCGCTCGAGCAAGTGGCGGTTTGCGTGGCCGAACTGGTCGCCCACGTGCGCCGACACGCAGGGCTTGATGCCGCCGGAGCCGATTGCGACGAGGGCCAGGCCGGCCAGCAGCCAGCCCCGCGGTTCCAGCGTGGCCGCCAGCAGCGGCTGCGGCAGATCCATCAGTGCCAGACAGAGATGCCCGAGGCAGTAGACGATCGACAGCAGCAGGATCGTCAGATATTTCCCCAGGAAGGCGTCGGCCACGATGCCGCCGAGAACCGGAAAAAAATAGGCACTGGCTACGAAGAGGTGCATCCATTCCCGCGACTCAGGCTCCGTCATGAAGTCGGGGCCGCCAGCCGTGGAGTGCAAAAACTGCGTCATGAACACGACCAGAATCGTCTTCATGCCGTAGAACGAAAACCGTTCCGCCGCCTCGTTGCCGACGATGTAGGGGATGCCTGGCGGCATGCCTGTTGTCGTGGATGGCTGCGTGGCAAATCCGGTCCGGGCGGCGGTCGTGCTGGTCATCTCGGGCTCCCGGGCCCACGCGGGGCAGGTTGGCAGTGCGGCCAGGCAGGCCGATCCTGCAGCAGAATGTGGCACATCTCTCGTCTCTGGTGCAAACGCCGCCTCCAGCGGACACTGGTGACCTTATGGAGTCGAAGCTGAATCCGCCGAACCCGTCCACCGAACCCGCGGCGATCCCGTCGGCGGGGCTGCTCGTCATCACGGTCGATCGGCTGCCAGCCTGGATGCTGGCCGCATACGGCTCCACGTGGGTGTCGACGCCGGCCCTCGACAGTCTGGCGGCACGAGGCCTTGTCTTCGACCGGCTGATCGCGACGTCAACCACTCCCAGTGACACGCTCCACGACCTTGGCGACCACCTCCTCGCGGCCGCTGGCGGCTGGCAGGCCGCGGTCGTGACCGACGATCCTACCGTGGCGGCGGGCTTGACGGCTGCCACCACCGCCGAGCCTGCGGTCAGCGTCCGGCTGGTCGAGGCGGCGGCGAAGACGGAGGTCGAACGGAACGATGCAGAGACGAACATCGCGCGACTGGTCGATGCTGCGATCGATGTGATCGTGACGGGAACGTACCGGCTGGTCTGGTGCCACGTCGGTAGTCTCGGCGTGGCATGGGATGCCCCGGAACAGTATCGCGACCGCTACATCGACCCGGAGGATCCGCCGCCGCCAAGCGGAGCCCACGTGCCGGGGTTTGCGGTCGATGCCGACACCGATCCCGATCGTGTGGTGGGAATGCGACAGGTGTTCGCAGGCCAGGTCACGCTCCTCGACAGCCAGCTTGCGCGCCTGTTCGCTTCAACGCAGCAGGGAAAGGGCACCGCTGGCGACTGGGCGGTGCTCGTTGTTGGGATCCGCGGCCTGCCGCTCGGGCTCCATGGCTGGGTTGGCGTGGGCGGACAGGAACTGCCCTACGGCGAACTGATCCATCTGCCGGCGATCGTTGTCGATGCGGCTGGGCGGATGGCCGCCCAGCGGTATGGCGGGCTGGTCGTGCCGGCGGATCTGGGGCGGACGCTTTGCGAGTGGATGGCGGAGGCAGTTGGATTGCCCCGCGCATCCAGCGTCGATCCGCTGACGCCTTGGCAAGGCAGAAGCCTGGCCAGCCTGTTCGAGAGTTGGTCGGTGCCGGCTCGTGATCGGGTGGTGGTGGCGGGACCCGATGGTGCTGCGATCGTCACGCCCGCGTGGCATTGTCTGCTGGCTGCCCGGCCTGCGGAGCCCAAACTGAAGCCCGCGGCAGCGCACCCGCACGACCGTGCCGTTCGTCTCTTTGCCAAGCCGGACGATTTCTTCGAACTGGCCGATGTCGCCAATCGGTGTTCAGACGTCGCTGGGCCGCTCGGCGACCTGTTGGAACGGGCCATCGCAGGTGAGGACCGAGCCGTGTGGGTGGCGCCGTTGCCGGATGCGGCAAGCGAATAACAGCCGATAAACCACGGTTTCTCGGCGGTAAAACCCGCTTGGTGGCGCAGGTTGGCCCCCGCTACCATCCCCGGATGGTGCGGCCATTACCACACACCGTTCGATGCTCTCTCTGTCGCAGCCGCGGGCTGGCCGGGCTGTGGCTTGCCGTGGCTGCGGTGGCGGTGAGTTGGACCCTCGGACCTGCAGGAGCCCAGGATGCCGGGCTCATCGAACGCCCGGTCACCATTCGCGTGACCTGGGGAGGCGGTAAGGCCCATGCCTGGTCGGGGTCGATCCGGCTGATGCCGGCTGAGGGGATGGTGAACTCCGCCGCCGATCTTGAGTGGCAGACGCTCTGTGCCGATGCCGATGCGGCCGCCACCGTTCATGCGGTTGACGGCACGATCTTCGTGCATGAACCGAGCCGCCGCAGTAGCAACGGGGTTGAGCTATCGATTCCGCGGTGGCAGGGTGCGCGGATCGCCGTGCGACTGGTGGCGGATGAAGATGAGCGGACGGTTTCGACATTCGAGGTACCCGTCGCCGATCTGTTGATGGAGCCCCGTCAGCAGCCGTTGGATCGGGACGGCAACCGGCTGATCTTGAAGCCTGCTCCGGGAGATGCGTTGCGGGTGGTATGCGTTCCTCTCGCCGCGGGTGCCGCGCATGCCTCCAGTACGACGTCTTTGTTTCGCCCAGGAGAGATCGTCCGCGTGAACGTCGATCCGCTCCTACCGAAGCGGTCGCCTGGATCGAGCGCGGTCGAACTGCGTATGCGGATCAAATCCGCAGCCGATGCCGAGCCAACGGCCGCCCAATCGTTGCTGCTCGTCGAAGCCAACGCAGTTGCTGCCTCGGCGGCGGCTGAGCCACGACTGCAGCGGTACGAACGGTGTTCCTTCGAGATCCCGCTGCCGGCCCGCGAAGGGGCCTACGACATCGAACTCGAGGCTGTCGAACGGGGCGGCCTGCGGTGGTCTCGGCCACTTGCCACGCGGACGGTGCAAGTGCTGGCCGTGGCCGATCTCGCCCCCGACGCCACCGCATCGGCTGCCGACCGCGGTGAAGGCTGGAAGGTGATCCACGAGCTCGATCCGGGTAGCCCTCGATTGCACGAACGGCTACGCCGGCTGCCGGGCGTGGGCAAATCCTATGTGCCGATGCCAGCCATGCCGATGCCGTCGATGTCCATGCCATCGATGGCACTGCCGAACGTCAGTCTGCCCAACGTGCCCATCCCCAGCGTGCCGATGCCGAAGCTGCCGATTCCAGCGGTCTCTCTGCCGTCGGTATCGTCGGTGACGTCGATGGTGCCCCGACTGAGTGGTCTGCTCGCTGCGGGCCACTCCACCGTCGAGGTGCACGCCCTGGGGCCGATGCTTCGGCTACCGTCGGCGCGATCGGCCGATGAGCCTGCCTGGGAGGGCATTGTGATCGCCGGAGCTCAGCCGGGGCTGCCACATCTGGTGGAGGTGGAGTTTCCACTCGATCAGCGGGCGGTCGTGGGCATGACCGTGCTGGAGTCCGATGCGGCAGGGGCGTCGGTGGAGGTTCGATCGAGTGGTGGATTCGAAGTGACGCCCCCCCTTGCCAGTGCCGCTCACGCTGGGCCAACGGGGCTCGGCCGACACGGCTTCATCTTCTGGCCGACCACGCGCAATCCGCTGATCGTGATCGCCAACCCCTCGACGCATGCCGAGGCCGTCTTCGGCCGGGTGCGGGTGTCAGCCGGTCCACTACGGCCGCCGGCAAAGACTGCAGTCGCCGTCGGCGGTAGCCTCACCACCGCCGCCAGTCGCGGTCGGCGGGTACATGCCTATGTGCCGACTCCAGACTTTTCCCAGTTCGGCGCGTCTGAGCGACCGGCCAGTGGTGTCGGCCGACCGTTTGCCGACTGGAACACGTTTCTTTCCGGGGCGTCGCATGCCGCCGAATGGTTTTCGGCGCAGGGGGCCGCCGGGGCGATGGTGGTTGTCTACCGTGATGGTGCAGCCACCTGGCCATCGCGGCTGACGCGGGGCGCCCCCCGCTGGGATAGTGGCGCCACCTCCGATGCAGGCCTCGATCCCGTTCGCAAGGATCTGCTCGGTATGCTCTGCCGCATCCACGGCCGTGAGGGCCTGCGGCTCCTGCCGGCGCTGTCGTTTAATGCACCGCTGCCGGCCGTCGAGTCGCTGCTCGTGAGTGGCGGTGCGGGGGCAGCCGGCATTGCCTGCGTGGGCCGTGACGGGAAGCCGAAGCAGACCGACGGTGGCCGGGGCTGCCACTACAACGTGCTCGATCCGCGGGTCCAGCAGGCCGTGGAGGATGTCGTGCGGGAATTGGCGGGACGGATCCATGGCGCCGAGACCGTCGATGGCCTGGCGCTTGTGCTGCCGCATGACGGCTGGATGCATCTGCCTGGTACGACATGGGGGCTCGACGACGTCACCTTCTCTCGGTTTCTTGCGGAGGTGGGTGGTCAGGAGCCGGCGACGGGCGGAGAGCGGTTTGCCCGCAGGGCGGCGCTCGTCGAGGGACCGCTGCGAGAACAGTGGCTGGAATGGCGAGCCGCGTCGATGGCACGGTTCCATGCCCGGCTGGCTGACGTGCTCACGGAGCACGATCCAGGGTGGAGTCTGCACGTGGTGCCCACGTCGCTGTTTGCCGAAGGGGAATTGGCCTCCCGATTTCGTCCATCCCTCGCAGCGGAGCCTGCCGACACCGATCTGCTTCGGGAGATTGGGCTCGATCCAACGCGGCTCACCGCCGATCGACGGATCGTGTTCGTGTCGCCGCATGTCCATGCTGCCGCAGACACGCTCCTTGACCGCTGTATTGTCGACAACGCCAACCACTCGCTCGCGGTGGCCCGCGGCGTCGCCGGCGCAGCGCGCCGGGGTGTGATTGCGCTCGAGCAGCCGCTGCCACTGTCCATCAATCCAATCGTGCCGCACGGCCCGTTCAGCGGCGTGGCGGCGGCCGATGAGGCCACGATCCATGCCGTGGCCGAGGGCGCGGCGCGAGCCAAGTCACTCGCGGAATCGCTCGTGGTGTCGGATGTGGAGGTGGTGTTTGATATGGGGCTGCTGTTTGGCCGCGTCGAGCCGGCGTTTGAACGCTGCCTGCAGGCCTTCGCAGCATTGCCGGCTGGGCGACTCGACCTCGCCGAGTCGCTGGCTGCACCGCTGGTGGTTCGTAGCCGGCGCGACGAGGGGCTGACGGTGGTGAGTGTCGCCAATGCCGGTCCGGCTCCTTGCCGGGCCGGGCTTGCGCTCGCTGGCTCGGCTTCGGCCGTCGTCGATGCCGTCGATGGCACGCGGCTGCCGCTCGATCCGACGGGGGGAGCGACCGTGCCGCTACGGCCGTGGGAGGTTCGCACGCTGGTGCTGGATGGCGGAGTGGCGGTGCAAGGGGCGCGGGTGGAGTTTGACGACGATGTGCGCGAAGCGATCGCAGCACAGCTGGCCGACCTGAATCGCCGCCGTGCCGTGCTCGAGACGCCGGTGCCGCTCGACGTGCTCGATAATCCCGGATTTGAACTGGCTGGCCCCGGTGGCGCCGCCGCCGATGCGGGCGGACGTGCACCGGGTGGCGGCGTGGGAGGCTGGGAACTCGTGGAGGCCAGTCGCGGCGCGGTCGCCTTCGTTCCCGGCGTCAATGGTGCGGCAGGCCGTGGGATCGGCTTCTCGTCGGTGAACGGGCTGTCGACCGTGCGGAGCAACCCGTTTCCGCCACCCGCGACTGGCCGTGTGAGCGTGGCCGTGTGGCTCCGTATCGCCGAGGGGGATCCGCAGCCGCCGCTGCGACTCGCGCTCGAGGGGATGCAGGAGGGTCGCGAGTATTACCGGTTTGCTCCGGTGGGCGGGCTGGCGGGCGGCAAGCCGCTCGCGGCCGGCTGGTCGCAGTTCGTTCTCCAGGTTGACGATCTGCCGGCCCATGGGCTCGAGTCGTTGCGGGTACGGTTCGACCTGCTGGGGCCGGGCACCGTGGAGATCGACGGTGTGCGGGTGTTCGATCTGGCTTTCGACGAATCGCAACGGGTGCAGTTGTCGCGGCGATTGTCGGTGATGGAGCAGCGACTGATGGCCAGCGATCTGGGGTCATGCCTCGTCGAACTCGACACCTACTGGCCGCGGTTTCTTAAGGAATTCGTCACCGACGACGCCGTTGCCGCGGTGGCCACGGCGCGAAGCGACTCGCTCCGCGGCACGGAAAGCCCAGTTCAACCATCCCCGCCGGCCGAACGGTCGGGCAGCATGTTCGACCGGGTACGACGGTGGTGGCAGTAGCCGTGACAGTTGCGAGAGTGGCCCTCTTGGCGGGCGTCCTCTGGCATCAATGCGGCACGAATGTGTGACGCACCGTCACCTGCCGCACCTCGCGGCTCGATGGCTCATAGCAGCGGATGCGGATCTCGATCCCGCGGAGCGGAACCGGGTAGGGGGGGCGAGTGTCCCGCTCGCCGTCATCGTCCACGACGCCGTCGGCGTTGTTGTCGAGGCCGTCTGTGCTGCCGTCCACGACGGTGTCGCTATTCTCGTCGATGCCGTTGCACTCGTAATGCGTGCTCCAGGTATCGTAGACGCGGGTCAGTTTCGAGAGGGCTGTGGCCGAGCCTGTGAGCGTCGTTGAGCCGGTCAAGGTGGCGAGCGAACCGAGATCGACGTAACAGCCCAGGGCCGCCGGACTCGGGGGCGTTGCTGCAGCATAGCCCGGGTCTCCAGGCACGAGGCCCACGGTGCTCCCTGATACGGCACGGATCGCCGCCTCTGGATCAAACACCCGCACGTCGAACGCCAGCACATTCCGCAACACGATCTCCTCGCCCTGCCGGGAGCCTGAGAGAACAGGGAAAGTAGTGCCGCTGGTCAGATTGCCGGTGTAGGGAAAGGCCGCACTGCTGATCGTGCCCGACAGATTGTGGGCGTACCTATTCTCCCGCTTGGTGAGGTCGCCGAGTGTGTTCGGCAGAAAAGCGGTGCCCTCCGCACGGAGCGAGATGTCGTATGACTGCAGGACCGAGAACGTTGCCGCAGGGAGCACGCCAAACGACGCGACCGCAAGCCGGTTTGAGCCAGTTGCGAAAGCGCCCGCGCCAACGTAGTCGAGCACGAGCAGTTGCCGGCGGTAGAGATCGAAGAGCGTCATGCCGGCGGTGGGGGCGGCGGAGGGACGGCAGAACCAGGCCACCTCCGCCGTTCGTGACTCGATCGACGATGTGCCGGAAAAGACTCCCACGTAGGGCTGGTCGAGCGTGCTCGTGGTGAAGAGCAGTGCGTCGTCGCAGTCGCCGATCAATTGCGATGTTCCCCGCGAGGTGTCGGTGTCGGTGCCCTCGATGATCTCGAGATACCCAGCGTCGCCATCGGCGGCCACCGGCGGAACCGTTGGTGCGGTGACGCCGGCGAGATCGATCCGCAGGGCGTGCGACACGGCCCGCAGTTGGGCCGACGTGATCAGCGCAGCGCGGCTGCGGGAGATGCTGTTGCCAAGGATGCCGAACAGTTGCGCGATGACGCCCATGATGATCAGCGTGAGCGTCGTCGCCACGAGCATTTCGACCAACGTCATGCCGCGACGCACGCTCATTCGATGATCCTCCGCAACAGGATCGCATCGCGCACGTTGTGGTTGCGACCGCGTTCGTAGGCGACGGGAATCGAACGGTCGAAGATGTAGAAGCCGCGGTTGCGTTCGACAGGCGTCATCTCGATGCTGCCAGCGGTGTCGCTGAAATAGCCAATCGTCACCCAGACTGCAAACACGTTGGAGCGGACAGTTACGGCGTTGGAGAGTTGGTTCATCGTCTGGTAGCGGAAGAAGGCGTGGCGGTCGCTGTTGCGGTGGTTGTTGATGTCGAGTTTGCCGTTGCCGTTCTTGTCTTCAAGGGAGTCGAGCAAGCCGTTGCCGTTGGCATCCTCGCTAACAAACGAATCGCGGTAGCCGCCGTTGCGGCCGGCGATCCATTGGGAGCTTCCAGCGGTGGGCATCTTGAGAAACAGGTCTCCCGGACTTTGTAGGCACGCTGTCCCACTTTGGAGGACCGCCTGATTGTTGTCCCACAGCGGCAGTTTGTCGAAAAAGTGCGGGGCCACGACGTCTGCATCACCCTGGGCCTTCAGCCCGCCAAACAGCGCGCGCCAGGTGCGGGCATCGGTGATCGTGTTGACGTTCACCCGTCCCGGTTCGCGGAAGTCGGAGAACTGGTTGAGTGGCAGGCCGTCGAGACCGAGCTTGGCCAGACCGCCACGGTTGGCCTGCTGGGTGGCAGTGGCAGTGCCAGAAAGAACCGTGTTGTAGATTCCCGCAAACGGCGACGGCACGTGGAGAAAATCGAACAGCGACGCCGCGTTCGTGGCCGACCTGCCGGTAACGGCGTTCCATGGTGCCGATGGCGTCGCATCCTCGAAGAACCCCGGCAGATGACTGAAGGGAGAAGCAGGAGCGGGGGAGCCAACGACGGAGTGCGACTGCAGCAGTTCGGCTGGCGAGCCCACCGGCACAAGGGCCAGTTCATACGCGGTAGCAAACGGCCTGTTGAAGAAGCAGAGCCACGGGAATCTGGGGGTGGATGTCTCCGATCCACCGTTGGCGTAGAAGCGGCTGGGAAGCCCGGTCAGCGGCTGGCCGCTGGTGTCCCTGGTGAACTCCCGCAGCGTGCTCTTCAATTCGTAGGTGGCCGTGCCAAAGCCCGGGGCCGCCTGGAGTTTCTTCGTCGATCCCACAGTCAGGAGAGGGGTGGTGGTACGCGGTGACGAGGTCGTTGAGACGGTCATCACTGGCGACGGGGTGGGGCTTGCCTCGGCCCGTACGCGACCGTTCCAGATATCGGATTCGGGGGACGGCGCGGGGGTCGAGGGTAAGTCAGTCCATTTCCCGCCCCGCTCGGCCGATTGAAACCGATAGGGCCGCTGGCTAGCAAATCGTGTGTCGTCGACGTTGGCCTGCGTGGAGCCGGCGGGCGGATTGGAGACAGCGTTATCCGTGGCATTCATCGTGTTGATGACGGTCAGGTCGACCGTCATCGAGTCGACGGTGATGTAGGGGTTGGTGGAGCTATTCCAGCCGATCGTGGGATTGGCCAGTCGCTGCAGGTGCACGACGGCAAAGTTGTCGTGCGTGCCGTTGAGCATCAGGAGCGGTGTGGCTGTCGAAGTTGTGCCGGTGCCCTTGGCGAAGAATTGCGGGCTGACAGCCGGATTGCCATTGAGGAAGTAGCCGTCGAGAGGTGAGTCGACCGGTTTCTGCAGCTTGATGGGATTTTTGCTGTCGTCGTAGGTGTGGGGTTCCGCATTGAAATCGGGTGTGAATTTGTTGTTGGCCCCATAGGCGGCCTCTGCAATGACCTCGTAGGGCTCCGATTTGTCGAGGGCCGTTGGTTCCGACAATGTTGCGGCGAAACGCCCCTGGCTGGAGTTCTTGGTAGATGTATCGAACTTGGCAGATGCATCAAAGCGGAGCGACACCTTGTTGATATAGGCCAGTTCCTGACGGGTTGCATTGGCCGGCAGATCATTGGAGTAGGGATCTGACTTGTTCCCGGAGCCCTTCCGGTCAGGAGGTGTGTCGTGATAATCGAATAGGAGATTGTCGGTTCCCACCACGATATACCGCGTCTGTGAAGGCTGAGCTGTGGCCGTCCCAGTGGCCCAGTAAACGCCATGAACTCCGGTTCCCGAGACGGTCTGCAGGAATGTAGGAGGGGGCGCAAAGTAGAAGGCGCGGTCGATCTTGGCGGTGGAATTGGCCGCCGCTGGATCTATGATCTTGCCCTGGGCGTCAAACCCTGTGCCCCCCTCGACATTTCCGCGGACACTTACGAGTCGCCAGACCGGCGTCTTCTCAGAAGTAGTGCTTGTCAGCGACAGACTGATCGTCGTGTTTGTCGAGAATGAATCGGTACCGCTGACCGTAAGTTCGCTCGGCACCGGTTCAGCACGGGCGATTCCTGATGGCGAGAGCGTAACATCCCCTATCGTACCGCTGACAAACTGCTTTGCCTGTGATTTCCACGGGGAATACAGTTCGACGAAGAAGGCTCCCCAAGGCCGCCGGGACTGATCGAGGTCATTGTCTGCATTGGTCCCGCCTTCTTCTTCTTCTTCTTCTTCGCCATTGCCAGCACTGCTCGCGGCAGTGATGCTGCCGCCGACGCTGAGGTTGTCCGTCCGCCGATTGTGCCAGGCGAGAGTCTCCGTGATCAGCAGCTCCGGCCGTTCGCAGCCCCAGACGTAGTCGCTCGATCCGGGCGTCCACGAGACCGAGTTGGACGGGCCAAAGTTTGGAAAGTTCGGGTCGAAAAAAAACTGGGTCATCACCGAGTCCTCGTCGCGGAAATCGACGATGTTGATCGCGTACTGGGCGATTTTTCGGGCATCGCTGGCGGAGAGCGTTCCGCCGTTATTGGCCCGCACGATCGACACCATCAGGCAGTAGAGCTGCCGGGCAAAGACCTGCCGACGCCCCAGTGGGGCGGTGGCCTGATTGCCGGTGGGATCGTTGGGCTCATGGGTCAGCGTGTCGTGGAACGGCCGATTGATGTCCATTCGATGACCCATTAGCACCTCTGGTGCGAACAGGTCCTGCGGGCGATTGCTACCGGTAGCGGTGCCGGAGGTGTTGATGAATCCGGCGAACGTGCCTCCCACGACGGTTTTCCAGCGGGTGCCCGCGATCGCCGGCGTATCCCAGCTCTCTGTGGTAAGCGCCAGTCTGTTGCGGCTGGCGTCGACGCCGCTGAGCACAACGAGCCGGCGGCCGAGTCGGAGCGAATCGGGATCCCAATACCGCAGCAACCCCTCCAGATCGGCAGGTCCAAATAGGTTGTCGTCGGGCGCGGCGGCGCCGAAGGGGGTCGCCGAGTAGCCCGTTCGGGCGCCGCGACGGGTCAGGTTTACCTCATAGGGATCGTCGACTGCATCGTTGAAACCGCTGGCCTGATACCACACGGGCTTGTAGTAGACGGGCTGTCCGAAGCCATCCACCCACACCCGCATGGTGCCATGGAGATCACCAGGCGATCCAAAACGCCCAGGCGAGACGAAGTAATCGAGGGCACGGTTGGTGGCGGCATCGAGAGAGGTCCGCCAAGGATCAGAAAATGCCCCTGGATAGTCGTTGCTGCCGATGACACCGGGCTGAGCCGGCAGCGTGACCGCCGTTGTTCCAGTCCAGCTGGTGGTGTTCCAGACCGCGTCGCCGTGGCGGCCTTCCACACTGCCGATCTGCGGGGTTGCTCGGCTGCTGAGGGCATCCGTTTCGTCACTCGATGGCTGCGTTCTGCCGGCCGTGAATCGGGTCGACTGCTTGAGCATTGCAGACGTGCTCGTCGTCCCAGAGCCGGTTGGATCAAAGGTCAGCCCCCGCACAAGGCTCACACCCGCCGGACCGCTCGGCGCACCAAGCGGCAATTGTTCGAGCGGCACGGTATCGGGCGAACTGGATCCGGTGGTCAACGTCGGATACGTGCCGAGCGTTTCGGTGTCGGCATTGTTGCCGTGAGCGTTAACATTCATGCGGCCGTCGAGATCGACGACCAGCACCGCTGCCCGGGGGTAGACCGTACGTCCGAAGGCGTCAATCAGGGGCGGCAGGCCGATGTCCAGAAACCGGCTGTCGGCCACGCCGTCGCCGTCGTTGTCGACTGTGGGCGTTCCCGAGCTCAGCGGAGCGACCGTCACTGTCGGGATCGTGCCGGAGAGAATTCGGGTCAACAGCGGATTGCGGGCATCGAAGCCGTCCCAGGGTTCGTTCGTGTCGAGGCTGCTGGGCGCCGGATCGCCGCTGAACTCCCGCCCGTTGATGACCAGCGTCGGCTGCGTTCCGGAGACGGCCGTCAACGCGCTCGCCAGCACCGTCTGCGACAGCGTCTGGCCCGACGCGGTGGGGCCGGCCGCGACAATGAGCGTTGGTGCGGCCGAAGAGCCACTCGCCTGTAGGATGCGTGTGCTCGTGCAGAGCCGCGGCAGCAGCAGCGTGAGCACACGGCCATTCAGCTCGGAGACGTTTACGGGCAGCGACGAACTGCCCGTTGTGGTTGCCGTCAGGCCGGCCGTGGTGAGTTGAATCAGCGAGTTGGTCGTTCCGCTGCCGGTGACGACGAGCGATGCGCCTATGATGCGGCCCGTGATCGCCGAGTTGTGGCCG
>Ga0214921_10001050_pt1 | contig 48103 bp, 24 predicted proteins | sample LL1505_MetaG_FD_177992 | JGI IMG/M metagenome (GOLD analysis project Ga0214921, IMG submission 177992) | Freshwater microbial communities from Lake Lanier, Atlanta, Georgia, United States - LL-1505 | ecosystem: Environmental > Aquatic > Freshwater > Lake | place: USA: Georgia | collected... | reverse complement strand
GCCGAACGCCACGGGCGCCGTGTTCGCCAGAAGCGCAAGACAGGCCGCCTCGAGCGCGGGAAAGCCCGCGCCCACCAGGAGCGCAGCCGAGATCGCCACCGGCGCACCGAAGCCTGCCACGCCCTCGAGAAACGCCCCGAACGAAAACGCCACGAGCAGCGCCTGGAGCCGGTGGTCGGCCGTGAGCCCCATCACCGACCGCTTCATCACGTCGAGGGCGCCGGCTTCGACCGAGAGCCGATAGAGAAACATCGCGGTCACGATGATCCAGCCGATCGGAAACAGTCCGAACGCCGCACCGTAGATGGCTGCCGCCCCCGCCGCATCGGCCGGCATTCCCACGACGCCGACGGCGATCCCCAGCGCTGTGGCCAAGCCCGCGAGCGCCGCCCGCGGTGCCGACCAGCCCGCCACCGCGAGCAGGCCCAGGAGCACGACGAGCGGCAAGGCCGCCACGAGCGTCGAGAGCACGGGCGAGCCGAGCGGATCGTAGACGTGCAGCCAGACCATCACCCGCCCACCGGGCCGGGAATCTCGGGGTTGGAAAAGTGCACGAGCATCAGCGCGAGCGCCGCGAGGCCGACGATGACGATCGCGATCCCCATGTATCGCGCGATTGGGGGCCGATCGGCATAGCGGTAGTCGTCGCGCGACACCGATTCGAGCATCCGCTTGTGCTCCCACATGCCGGCCAGCGTGGCTGCGACGCCGAGGGCGATGAGCGACGCGCCAAAGAGCCGCGTCTTGAGCGGAGAGAATCCGGTGAGACGGCCGTCGAAGGCGAGCGCGGCCTGCCCCAGCCGCTCGATGCCGAACCCAAGCGAGATCATGGCCAGGCTCGTGCGAATCCAGGCGAGGAGCGTGCGATCGGCCGCCTCGCGGTTCCGCTCGCGGGCCAGTTCATTCGTGAGTGACGTGTCGCGGTCGGCCATGAGGCAAGAATAACACGAACGTAGGACAGGCTTTCGCCTGTCATGAATACCGACAGGCTGAAGCCTGTCCTACTCGACGTCCACGGCGATGCTCGCCGAGTGGGCAGAGAACTCCGGGGCGTAGCGGCTCTGGATCGTCGCAAACCCGCTCGACGCGCTGCCCCGGTGGGCCGCCCGCAGCGAATACTCGAACACGTGCGTGCCCCGCGGCAGCCGTTCGAAGAAGAGCTGCATCGAGGCGTCGCGCACAGCCGCATACCAGCCCACGCCGTCGCCCCAGCGCCAGCCTGAGAGCACGTCCACGGGCTCCGTGAGGCTCGGCCGGTGATCCGCCAGCTCCAAAAACTCATAGTCGCGGTCGCTCGTCACCACGAGCCGCACCACGAGTTCATCGCCAATCGCGAGCGGCTTGCCAGGTGCCACGGGCTCGAGCGTCGGCCCCGCCTTCGTAAACCGCTTCACGAACAGCTGCTTCTCGATCGCCAGCTCCTCACGGCCCGCGGCGGGCACGTGGGCGATGTCGTCGAGATACTGCCAGTGGATCCCACCCCAGGCGATTCCCTTGTCGGCCTTCTTGATCGCGACGTCGGCGAGCCGCGGCGTGATCTCGCGGCGCGTGAACCGCTCCTCGAAGAAGCCCGTGCCCGCCTCGATCGCTCCCGGCTTCACCGCCTCGCCGCCCACGGTCACGGTCACAGCCTCCTGCGAGGCGAGCAAATCGTCGCCGCGGCCAAGCAGCGCCGCGACCGCGTCGGCCGTGGCCCTGTTGCCTTCCCAGCGGCTCGTCCGCTTCTGCGAGAGCAGCCACGCCTTCAGCCCCTCGACGGCCGCCGCGTCGCCAGCCACCTCGTCGAAGGCCTCGATCATGATCGACTGCGTCTCTATGGGCGCGCTCGCCCAGCTCCACCACACCGGATGCGGATCGCGCCACCACATCCCCTGCCAGTTGCCCACGTTGAAGTCCAGCTGGCCGTCGAGCCCCGTGCTCCGCTGCTTGAGGCTATCGATGATCGAGAGTGCGGTCTCTCGGTCGCCGGCTCGCTTGAGCGCAATCGCCAGGTGCCCCTGCGAGCGCCTGTAATCGATCTTCATCCAGCGCTTCTTGCCCACGTCGAGCCCCCAGGCGTGGGCCTCCGCCGCCGGCCCGGCGAGTGGCACGTCTTCGTTGAAGAAACTGCGGGCGTAGAGCGCGAAGGCGCCGATCGGCGTGAGCACGGGTTCCCCCACCTTCTCCGCCCAGTTCTTTTCCTGGACGAGCCGGTTGTCGAGCCACGGAATCGTGCCCACCGCCGGCTGCACGTCGATCTCGACGCCGCTTGCCCGCAGCCGGCCGAAGCCGGCGATGATCCCGAGCGTCACCGAATCGCACGTGCCCCCTCCCGGGAACCACGGCCAGCCACCATCAGCGTTGCGGAGCGTGTCGAGCCGGGTGAACGCCGCCTGCACCTCGTTCGCCGCGCGATTGGCGTCGAACAAGAGTGCGATCCTGGCCCGGGCCTCCTGCTCATCCACCGCCTCCCGCACCCACGGCGTCTCGGCGAGGAGCGTTCTCGTGAGATCCGTGTTCTTTTCGAGCGGGCTCTCCAGGGCCTTCGTGCCCTTCCACTGTTCGAACACCTTCGCGATCCGCGGGTCACGGGTGGCGAGGTGCCGCGCGAGCGAGTTGGCGTAGAGCCGCGTGAACAGCGTCTCAACGCTCTCGTCGCTCGCCTCCATGATCGCTGGCAAGCTGAGCACGGCATACCAGGCCGGATTCGACGCCGCCTGGATCACGAGCGACTGGCTCTCGATCGTGTCGGCCGGCTTCGCGAGCCGCTCGACCACGATCCGCTTCTCGCCTGGCCCGCGCACCGTGATCGGCACCGTCTCGGCCACAAGCACTCGCCGCGGCAGCACCGGCAGCATTGCTTCTTCACCATCGCTCGCAGCTCCAGCTGAGCCCGTGGCCAGATACCGCAGCGTCTCGGTGCCGTCGGCGACTTTTACCGTAAAAAACACCGGCTTTGACTCGCCGGCCGCGAGGTCGAACGGCTGCGACTGCGACGTCGCCACGAGCTCGTTGCGGCCCACGCCCGTGCGGGCATCGGTGAGCTCGAACCGCACCTGGCCCGTGAGCCGACCCGTGGACTTGTTGCTCACCTTCACTGGGATCTCGACCACGTCGCCTTCCCGCAGGAACCGCGGCACGAGTGGTTCGACCATCAGGTCCTTGGCGGCGATGCATGTGTCCGACAGCACGCCGCTGCGCAGGGCGGCGTCATGGGCGAGCGCCTTGAACTGCCACGTGGTGAGCGTGTCGGGCAACGTGAACTCGAGCGTCACGATGCCGCTGGCGTTCGACGTGAGCGTGGGCAGGAAGAACGCCGTCTCGGCGAGGTTCTTGCGCGGGGGAGGCGGAGCAGCGGCGCCGCGCGGGGGTTCCGCCGGTGGCACGCCCCCATTGCGCGCCTCGCCTTCCTTGTCTTGCCCCTTCCGCAGGATGCCGTTGGTCGCGATGCCGTCGGCCATCATCGCCTCTGCCGGCGCGGCCGCCATCGCCATGGGCATCGGCATGCCGCGGTGCCGCCTGCCTCCAAAGGCGCCCATCCAACGGGCTTGCGATCCGAATGGCTCGCGGAGGTGCCGGTAGGTCATATCGACCGGCTCATACCGCGTCTCGAATTGCCCGAGGATCTGATTGAGCAACTGCCCCGCGTTCGTGAACGCCACCATGCGCTGGTCCGATTCACGGCGCAACAGTCCCTGCAATCCACCCGGCCAGTCGTGCGTGGCCAGGGCATCGAGCGATTGGTCGTAGAGCGTGGCCACCATCTCGGCCACGGCCGGGGCCGCCGGCCCAGCGAGCGGGTCGGCAGCGGTCATGATCTTCGCCCGCCACACCTCCTGCTTCCCCGGCTCCACCCGCCGCGTGAACCGCTCCCATTCAATCGCGAGGCTCTTGTTCGTCCACGGCACGTCGATCGTGAGCGCCTGGGACTCAAGCCTGCCCTCGTGCACGAGCCAGGCCCGCACGGTGAACCCGCCGCGGTCGTCGTCGCCCACCTTCACGCTCATCGGCCATTGAGTTCGGCCCGGCTCCGTCCAGAACCGCGCGAGCGTCTTCCCCGCCCGCGACACCTCGACGAGCGCCCGGCCCCGGTCGTAGCCCGTGCCCACGAGCGCCTTGAACTCGCTCCCCGGCTGGGCGACGAGTTTTTCCGCCACGAGCACGAGCGGGCGTTTCACGGCGTAGCGGGTGCCGGCCGGATCGAGCACCTCGATCGTGTGCCGCGCCTTCACGGGCGGCGCATCGCCGGCCGCCGGCATGACGAACTCGGCCCGATAGATGCCTGGTGGCAATGACGCCGTCACGGCCACTTTGCCGGTGGCCTGATCGGTCGAGACCTGCTGGGTGAAGACCACCTCACCAGCTTCCCACGACTCGACATCTGTGGGATCGACGGGCCGCGGGGCCGGCTTGGCCGTCACAGGCCTGCCCCTGCCACGCCGGCGCGGCGCGATCGGTTGCGGGCCATCCATGAAGAGACTGCCCCGCGGCACCTGCTCCGGCTGCACAAGCCTCGCGACCGTGAGCGTGCCCGACGCAGCCCGCGGCTGGCCGTCGAGCGCGTGCGTCGCGAGCGTGACCGGCACGGCCGCAGGCTTGCCATCGGCAGCCACTTGCCAGGCCTCGGCCGACACACTCGCCTCGAATGGTGCGAAGCCGGCCGACACTCGTCGCTCGTCGCTCCGCGTCTCGCCCCCCGAGTCGGTCACGTCGGCCGTGATGGCAAACGTGAACACGGGCGCGCTCTCCTTCGGCACCGAGCGGTCGGGCTTGGCCGGAAACGTAATCGTGAACGCGCCATTGGCGTCGGTGACGGCCGTGCCCCGTGCGATCTGCGCCGCCTCGCCGCCGAACGGCAGCCCCGGAAAGAACCAGCGGCACCACGGCGGAAACCGCACCTCGCGCTCCACCCGCCAGCGGACCTTCGCGTTCGCCACCGCCAGGCCGGTGTAGGTCGTGGCCGTGCCAGTGAGGGTGACGTCGCGATCGAGCACGACGTCGCCCTTGGCCGCGGCGAGCGTCACCTGAAACTTCGGCCGCTTGTACTCCTCGACCCGCACCGCTGCGACGCCCGTGGCCCCCGCCCCCTCGGCCAGGATCGTCCACTGGCCCGGCAACGCACCCGTCGCGATCGGAAAGTTACCGTGGAACGAACCGTTGGCGTTCGTCGTGTGTTCCAGCCGTGCCGTCTCCCGGCCGTTCGCATCCCGCAGCACGGCCGACACCTTTTGATTGGCGAGCGCCGCATAGTTTTTGTTCGTCGGATCGGCCGAGCAGAGAATGCCCTTGTAAAACACGATCTGGCCGGGGCGATGGATGCCTCGATCGGTCATGAGCACGATCGCATGGTGGGCAGCCGCGTCGTCGTGCTGCCAGACGTGCGTCGGCTCGGTGGCAGTGGCATGGTCGCGGCCGTCGAGCCGGGCCTTCGCGTGGAGGAGCACCTGCCGGCCCTGCACCGCAGGCAACGCAAACCGGCCGTCGCGGTCGGTGGTAGCGGGCGCACCGGCGGCGAATCGCGGCGGATGCCGACCCTCTTCCTGCACGAAGGCCTGCACGCTGGCATTGGCGATCGGCTCCCCGGTGGCCACGTCGACGACGTATCCCGCGAGCGGCTCTCCCTTTCGGCTGCCGCCCCCCTCCGAAACGATCGCGATCCGGCTCACCCACACGAGCGTGGCCTCGACGACGTTGTCCTTCTCGCCAAAGTCAGCCGCATGGCTCGCGAGCACCCAATAACTGCCCGGCTCCAAATCCTGCGGCACGGGCACGTCGTGCCGCACGTCGGAAAAATCCTGCGGGTTCGGCACCGCGACCGCAAAACTCTTCACGGGCGGCTGGGAGAGCAGCGCCTTGCGATCGGCGTCGTCGAGCCACTGCCACTGCGGCTTACCGGCCGTCACGCGGGCGAGCCAGTCGGCCTTCACAATCCGCACATGGGCCGTGTCGAGGTTTCGCGCGGTGATCCGGAGCACGGGCCACGGCGCAGCCCACATCCGCTCCGTTTCCACGACGAGCGACTTCGCCTCGATCTCCACGATCAGGTTTTTGCAGAGCGCACCGCCCGGCGTGCCGGGGTGGGCCTTCACGCCCTGCTTCGCGAGGTCGTGTGCCTCGACGAGTTCGCCTGCCTCGCGCGCAAGCCCCGCGAGGTGAAAGCGTGCGAGCGTGACGGTCTCGTGATTCCCGGCCCGCTCGATGAAGGCCTCGAGCGCCGCCTCTTTCTTCTGGGCGAGGTCGTCGCCAACCGCCGCTCCACTCGCCCACAGAATCCGGTCGAGATCGGCGGCGAAAAACGCGGTGCGGTCGGCAGCGGACGAGTGAAACGCGAGCAGGTCGCGATACAGCCGGGCCGTTTCGATGAGCGGCGAGCCGCGGTCGGTGACGGCTGGATCCTCCTCTGGCTTCCAGGCGAGAAACTGCTCGGGTGTGCCGAGGGCGGGCGAATCAGCTGCGAGTTCAAAGACGTCTTCGGGCTCGACCACGCCCCGCTCGCCCGACGTGGCGAATTCGAGTGCGTCGCGCACGATCACGTCCCACACCGTGGGCCGGTAGGCATCGGGCATCGAGCCTGGGGCGATGAGTGCGGTCCACTCAGCCACGGGCAGCTTTTGCAGCGCCGCAGGCTCGGCGAGCGCCGCGGCGAACCGGCGGCGGATCTCGCCCACGATCGTGGGCAGGTCCCACGAGGCGATCGTCGCGAGATCGCTCGCCGTCGTCGCCCCCGTCGTGCGCTGGGCAAACCGCCAGCGGTTCTGCTGGAAGAAGCCCCAGGTCCAGTTCGCCTGGATCGCCTGGAGCACGGCCTTCGTTTCGGCCGGCGCCTTCTCGATCGCAGCGGCCAACTGCACCAACCGCTCGGGGTCGTCGGGCGGCCGGTCACCTGTCGCCGTGAGCACGCGCGTGGCGATCGCCCGGGCAGCCTCGGCCCACGGCCCGGCGGGAGTGTCGTCGCCCCGTGCTGCGCGATACCCCATGCCGATGCCTCCCAGAACCACCACGATCCCGGCCAGCGCGGCCGGACCACACCACGAAGAACACCTGGCTCCCAAACGCATTGCCCCGGTCCTCCGGTCGGACGATTGTCACGAACCGCCAAGTCTATGCGGCCGGCCGTTTCCCGTACCATGAGCCAATTCGAAAAGTGTCCTCGGGAGTCGTGCCATGCGATGCCTCCGCAGTCTCGCACTTCTGTTCGCCGGAATCACGGCGATCGCTCCCTGTTCGACACTCCAGTGCGCCCTGCACGAGCCACGAGATGTCGTCGTCTACGGCGGCTCCTCGGCGGCCGTGATCGCGGCGGTCCAGGCGAAGCGCATGGGCAAGTCGGTCATCGTGGTCTCGCCCGACCGGCATCTGGGCGGGCTCTCGAGCGGCGGCCTCGGCTGGACTGACACCGGCGACAAGGCCGTGATCGGCGGCCTCGCCCGCGACTTCTACCACCGCGTCTGGAACCACTATGAGCAGCCCAAGGCCTGGCGCTGGCAGGAACGCGCCGCTTACGGCAACCGCGGCCAGGGCCACGCGGCCGGCGACGGCGAGGCCAGGACGATGTGGGTCTTCGAGCCGCATGTCGCCGAGCGGATCTTCGAGGAGTACGTCGCGGAGAACGGGATCGAGGTCGTTCGCGACGAATGGCTCGACCGGGAGCGGGGCGTGCGCACCGACGCCGGCCAGATCGTCTCGATCACCACGCTCGCCGGCAACACATACCCGGGAAAGATGTTCATTGACGCCACCTACGAGGGTGATCTGATGGCGGCGGTCGGCGTCGAATACCACGTGGGCCGCGAGGCGAATTCCGTCTACGGCGAGGAGCACAACGGGGTGCAGGTGGGCGTGCTCCATCACCGCCACCACTTCGGCGCGGTCAAGCAGCCGATCAGCCCGTTTCGTGCGCCGGGCGACCCGACGAGCGGGCTCCTGCCGCGGATCAGCACCGAGCCCGTCGGCGAGTTCGGCTCGGGCGACAAGCGGGTGCAGGCTTACTGCTTCCGGATGTGCCTCACGGACGTCGCGGAGAACCGGGTCCCGTTTCCGAAGCCGGCTGGCTACGACGCTGAGCAATACGAACTCATCCTGCGGGTGTTCGACGCCGGCTGGGACGAGTTCTTCAAGAAGTTCGACCTGATCCCCAACGGCAAGACTGACACCAACAACCACGGCCCCTTCAGCTTCGACAACATCGGCTTCAACTACGACTATCCCGAGGCGAGCTACGAACGCCGCCGCGAGATCATCGCCGAGCACGCGACCTACCAGCAGGGGCTCCTCTGGTTCGTTGCGAACGATCCCCGCGTGCCGAAGCCGGTGCAGGAAAAGCTGCGGGCGTGGGGCCTGCCGAAGGACGAGTTCACCGACAACGGCCACTGGAGCCACCAACTTTACATCCGCGAGGCGCGGCGGATGGTGGGCGCCTTCGTGATGACAGAGAACGAGCTGCGAAAGAAGAAGCCCACGCCCGATTCCGTCGGCATGGGCAGCTACTTGATCGACAGCCACAACGTGCAGCGCTATGTCACGCCCGAGGGCACCGTGCAAAACGAGGGGGACATCGGCGTGAGCACGGGGGGCCCCTACGAGATCGCCTACGGAGCGCTCGTGCCGAAGCGGGGGCAGTGCGAAAACCTGCTCGTGCCGGTGGCGGTGTCGGCCAGCCACATCGCCTACGGGTCGATCCGGATGGAGCCCGTGTTCATGATCCTCGGCCAATCGGCGGCCACGGCCGCGGCGCTCGCGATCGACGGCGGCACGAGCGTCCAGGCCGTGCCCTACGAGCGTCTCCGCGAGCGACTTCTCGCCGACGGCCAGGTGCTCGAATATGCCACGAAGCGGCAGACCAGCCGCTTTTGGAGTGCGGGCACCACGTCGGCCTCGGCCCATCGATACCGGTCAGGTATTAAGGCTGTAGCGTCAGCTCCACTGGCTTCATGCCCGCCGTGACGGTAAGCACCAGGCCCGAGGTTTTTGCATCGAAATATTTCACCGGTACCAGTTTCGCGGGCAGGACGAGGTTACCCTTTTCATCGAGGTGCTCGAAACCGTCGGTCGCTCTCACCACCACCGCATAATCGCCTGGAAACAGTTTCGCTCGGAAGCCGCCTCGCTCATCGAGACCGACAGCGGAATCGCCGTGTCCCGACGAGGTGGCGAACAGCACCCGCCCCACTCGTACTGGCTGCCCGTCATAGATCACCCGCCCGACCACGGCGATGCGACCGTCGTTTCGCTGTCCACTGCAGCCAGAGACGAGCACGACGGCGACGGCTACCGCCCCAATGGAGACCGCAGCATAGTGCCGGTAACGTCCGTCTTCGCTTGCCGAAGTCATGGCGCGCTCGCATCGATCGGAGGCAGGCCAAATCCGGCATCGTCGCGGCATCCGAGATAGTTGTACACCTGGAAATCAACGCCCTCGGTAAGGAAACGCGTTGACCCGTCGCCCATGCAGAAGCCCGCGCCTCCCTTGTGGTGGCTTGCGGCGCCGCCGTTGGAGTAATCCGCCGTCATGGTGTTCTCCTGAATACTTGTGCTGTTGATCCGGATGCCGGTCCACAGGCAAGCGTTGTAGTACGACAATTGCCCACAGTTTCTGCACAATTCACCCCGTCGTTCACCCAGCATGATCGTCTTTGAAAGCCCGTCCGACACCGCCGAAAACGGCACTTGGAGCGTGCTGCGGCCGCTGAACATTCCCGGCGTGGCTGACAACTGCTGCACGCGGGGGTCCGAATTGTCAGCGGAACAGTAGGATTTGTCGCTGGCGCAATCTACCGGCACGGTGTTGTACGCCGCAGGCCGCGAATTACCCATGCTCGGCACGTAACATCCAACGGCCATCTTGATCGTGCCGCTCGGCGGGAAAAACCATGTTGCCGTATCCTTTGGCTGCATCGAGGACACATACGGATTGCTGGCACATTCAAATGTCGGAAACCTGACTCCCCGCAGTTGGGAACTGGTCCAAAAGTCGGCCGCGAAGTTGATCTTGTCGTAGATGTTGCCCATCTCCATGTACGGAAAGATCATCTCGCACCATGTGTGCGCGGGCCAGTAGTTGTCGGGGGTTGATCCGGTCAAACCCGACCAGTCCTGCGTACCAAGCGACGACTCTGGATTCACCATCTTCATGGACATGCTGGGTGAGGGGAGTTTTTTCCTGGCATCGTGGTAACTATGGAGGGCCAACCCCATCTGCCGGAGATTATTTTGGCAACCGGCCCGCCGTCCCGATTCACGAGTCGACTGTACCGCGGGCAAGAGGAGCCCCACGAGCAGCCCGATGATTGCGATCACCACGAGCAACTCGATCAGTGTAAATGCGCAGTGTCGGCGATAAGACGAAGCCCGAGATTCCTTCACCGCTGCCTCCTTGAGACCGGGACTCTAGGCACCCGCGTTACCGCCTGCCCGCACCAATCCTACGCCGTCAACTCCAGCGCGGCTGGTCAGGTGACTGGGCATCGCCGTCTCCACACGGCCCAACCGGCCGTGAGGACCGCCATCCCGGCTAGAATCGCGGCACTCGGCTCCGGCACGACGACCACGTTCGCCGTCACCGTGAGCGTGTTCGTGTTCGTACCGCCTGACAGCCCCGTCTTGTCTGCCATCGTGAGGGTGAACGTCTTCGACTGCGTGCCTGACGTCAGGAATGACGAGGGATCGACCGAGATCGTAAACGGCGACGACTGGCCGCCGAGGATGTCGGCATAGTTACTCAGGTTCGTCGAGAATCCGCCGCCGTTGGCCGTGTAGCCCGTGAGCGACAGGTCGGCCGTGAGCGAAGCCCCGGCGAGGCTCGCAAGATTGGAGATGAAGAACGTCCCAGTGTTGCTGCCGGAAGTCCACGTCTGGCTGCCGTAGTCCCACGTGCCCAGATCGAGAACTGCGCTCAGGACGGCTGCCGTGTCCGAGAGGCTCGACGTCGCATGGTCGAGCACCGTCACCGTCGCCGCACTCGTGGAACCCGTCAGGGCGTTGGTGCCGATGTTCGTGTTCGTGGCCGTGGCCACGCTCGGCGTGAACGTGTAAGTGCCGGCCGTCACCGTCGTAAATGCCCCCGATGTCGCGCTCGTGCCGCCGGCCGTGATCCCGGAACCGCCCGTGGACCCGAGCGACACGCCATTCCCGACCGACAAGCCCGTGAAGCTCAGCGCGTCGGGGCTGTTTGCCGGATTACCGGCGTTGGTGACGCTGGCAGAGATCGTGGCAGTGCCGCCAACGATGATCTGAGCGGCGCTCGTCGCGGCTGCCAGTGACCGAGTCGCCGACGGTGCGTAGTTGAGCAGGAGGTTGCTGCCTGATTGCGACACCCAGAAGCCGGCGCTCGTGGGGAGCGTGTTGTTGTTCGTAAAGCCGCTCGTATCGACTGTGAACTTCGTCTTGTCGAAGCCGGAGATCCCGGTCGACGATGTGGCGATTGTGAACGAAGTGCCAGTCGTGCCGGCCCCGAAGTTAGGCACGGCGCCCGATGTGTTGCCCGCCGTGAGCCCCGTGACGGCGATTGTGAACGTGGTGCCGCTCGTGGCCGTGATATTCAAGGCGCTCCCCGAAACGGCCAGTTGGTCGTAGCCCGTGCCGGCGGAGCCGGCCCAGTTGTTGATTTCCCAGGTGTATTGGCCGCCGGTGCCGAAGGTGAGGCCGCTTGTGTAACTCTGGACACCGGGCGAGTTGCCGGGGGAGAGGACATTACCAACGCCGACGGTCACCGCCGTGCCGATCGTGCCGGTGCCGGAGAGCGTGCCGGCCGTGAAAGTGATCGGCCGCGTGAGCGTCGTCGACGAGTTGTACTTGAGTTCGCCACCGTTGATCGTGACGCTGCCCGCCGTGCCGCTCAGGGCCCCCGTCGTTGCCACCGACAGCATGCCGCCGTTGATCATCGTGCCGCCGTAGTGCTGCCAGGCGCCAGAGAGCGTAAACGTGCCGCTGCCGGCCTTCACGAACGCGAGATTGTTTGTGCTGCCGATGCCGCCGCTGTAGCTGCTCGAGGCGTTTCCAGAGCCGATCGTCAACGTTTTCAGCGTGGCGTTGTTGGTGTTGAAGATGCCGCCGTTACCCGAAAAGTTGCCGACGGTCGCGTCGCCCGTCACGCCCCATGTGCCGTTGTTTGTGACCGCCGAGCCCACTGGGACGCTGTTGTTCTGACCGCCGTGCCAGTAGCCGCTGGAAGCAACGATGCCGCCGGCGAACGAATTCGAGCCGGTTAGCTGGAACGTGTTGAGGCCCCGCGAATCCAGCGTCACGGCGCCCGAGCCCGACAGGTTCCCACTGAGATTGACCCATGCCCCGGAGGAGGTCGACGAGGCGGCGACGGTCAGGCCGCTGGCCCCAATCACCATCGGGGCGGTTACGGCAACGTTCGTACCCGCTTGGTTTGCGAACGTCACGCCCGACACGCTGATCGTGCCGGACGCACCCGTCGTCAGGTTGCCAGAGGCACCCGTGATATTGATCTGATTGTTGGTCAGCGTGAGTGTGCCGTTGTGTGCTCTGAGCGTGCCGGCCAGCGCGATCGTGCCGCTGGTGGCGAACGGCGCGGCTGTCGAGTCGCTACCGAGTTGGAGCGTGCCGCCATTCACCGTGGTCGAGCCCGAGTAGCCATTCGTGCCCGTGAGGATCCAGAGGCCTGCGCCGCTTTTCGAGAGGCTCGTGGCGCCGCCGCTGTCGCCGATGGCAACGGCGAGCGCGTTGTTTGCCGTGCTCGTACCGGAGAGCGTCAACGTGCGGGCGCCCGACTGGCTGTTGAAGCCCATCGGGCCGGTCCCTGTGAACACGAGGGCCGCCGCCCCTGAGGCATCGATGCCTCCGCCCGCGGTGCCGGTGCTGAACAACCGGTTCGTCGAATCACCGGAACCGGTGTACCGGAGAATACCGCCGGCAAGTACGAGATCGGCGGCCGACCCCGCCGACGACCCCTTGCCGATGCTGCTGACAGTGTTGATGTTCGCGAGTTTCACGACCTCCATCGTTCCGACACTGATGGTGGTCGTGCCGACATAACTACTATTGCCATTCGTGAGCGACCACGTGCCGGATCCGATCTTGGTGACGTTGATTGCGTTGATGTTGGTGCTGTTGTTGTCTGTGACATAGCCGGCAAAGCTACTCGACGCGTTGCCCGAACCCACGGTGATCGTCTTCGTGCCGGCTTGATTCCGGAAAAAGTAGCTCGCTGAATTAGTGCCGCTCAACGTGCTCAGCGTGACGTCATTAATCAGACCCCAGGAAGAGCCGTTGTATGTCACTGCCGCGCCGGTCGGAATCGAGGAAGCGCCGTCGTTGTTGAACGCGCCAGCGCCGGCGGCGATTGTCAGCGGCCCGGTGAATGTGTTCGCGCCACCAAACCGGCTGTTGCCGGCGCTCGTAATCGTGATTCCCAAAGCGCCACCGGCGCCATCGATGATCGCTCCGTTGATCGTGGTCTGGGCCGGCCCGGCGATCGAAAGTGTGCTCGTGCCAGTGGAGGCCCCCGTAATGCCTCCAGCCAGTGAGAGCGTTTTGCCCGATGCGCTATTGGAGACGGTACCGCTGGCACCCAGCACGATCTTCGCATTGATCGTCTGAGAGTTTGTGGCGCTGGCCGTTACCGTGATCGACCCGTTGTTGTCGAGCGTGATCTGGCCGGTGCCCGCCGCAGCGCCTCCGACCGTGTACGCGCCGACGCTGGCCGTGTCGAACAGCAGGCTGCCGAGCGTGATTGTGCCGGTGACGATCGTCTGGTTGTTACTCGTGCCGCTGAACGTCGCCGTGTTGCCCGTTCCCGGCACACCGCCGTTCCAGTTGCCTGTAGTGGCCCACGACCCGTTCGTGGTCGAGGTTTTCCATGTGCCGGTCTGGGCGACAGCGGGGATGGCGGTGAGGCCAATGAAGAGAGCAGAAAACGACGCGAGAAAAACGGTCGCTCGCGGAGCAGCCTGCTGACAATACTGGCTGGAGACGCACTTCCACATGGACATCAAATCCAGGTTGGTCACCGGGGCAAAGTTCCCCATCCCTAAAAAAGTAGGCCCGGACTCGGGGTGCCGAAATAGCCAGAACTGGCGAGTCATATTTTTCCTCCAGCGCCGGTTTTTCTGGTTTTCGGGCGGCATAATGGGTGAAAGGGTCAGATTTCCGACATTCCCGCATGACAAGACGATTCCCCCAGTGGTGCCCCGCGGCCCTGATCATGGCTCAGGCCTTGATCGCCGTTTCGGCGGCCTTGGGCAACGCCGAAGATGGCCACCAGCACGATGGGCAGGCGGCGGTCGCGGCTGTGTCGGTCAACGGCAATCCCGTCGATGTTGTCCCGGGGCAGAGGATCGAGCTGCCCCCCCGGTCGCAAGCCGATCTGCAGGTGAGTTTCGAGCCCTTCGACCGGGCGAGAGCAGGCCCGTCAGGCACGAGGCTGCTCTTCAAGCTCGAAGGCATCGACGCCGACTGGCGGGACATTGAGCCCGACCACAACCACATGCGCATGAGCCTGATATTTTTCAGCGACGACGGCCGCACGGCCGGCATGGTCGAGTTTTTCATGAAAGGAAAGAGCGATGGATGGCGGGGAACGCTGGCCGCATCGCAGGCCAGCAGCCGGTCGGTGCATGCGACGGTCCCCCCAGATGCCACGCGACTCGGTGTCGCGCTCTGGTCAGGAGGCTCGTTCACGACCGTCGGCGTCCTTGCGATCGATCACATCATCGTCCATCGGGTGCGCAGCCCCGGCGAACGGGAAGTGCTCGCGACCTACACGTTCGAGGAGCCGGATGCCTCGTGGGAAAAGTTTGGCAGCAATTCGACTCCCGCCGTGACTGGCACGCACAATGGCGTGCCCGTGCTCGAATTCATCGACTCGGATCCGGAAAACTTTGCGGGGTGGCGAATGCGCGGGCGAGCCCATACGAAGGTGACCGCGGGGGATGAGCTTGAAGTCGAATGGGGTGAATTGTTTTCGATCGGTGCAAACTGCGTTGGCAGGACACGGTATCGTCTCGAGGCACCGGGCACGCACCGCTTTCGCCTCGCAGCCGCCACCAACGAGGGCGTGCCCACGGGGGTGGAGACCGTGACGGAGATTGTGCTCCCTGAGCCGCTCTGGAAAAGGCCGTGGTTCTGGGCGGCATGCGGGCTGGCGGCCAGCAGTGCGTTGTTTGGCACGTGGCGATATTTCGAATGGAATCGGCTGCAGTTGAAGCTGGCACGCCTCGAAAAAGCCCATGCCGTGAGCACCGAACGCACGCGGATCGCCCAGGATCTCCACGATGAACTCGGCGGGAGCCTCACGCAGATCGCCCTGGCGAGCGAACTCACGCGCGACCGCCTCGCCGATACCGAAGGGGCCCGGTCACAGCTCGACACGATCTTCTCGACGGCCCGCCATCTCGCCCGCCAGCTCGACGCCGTCGTGTGGGCGATCAGCCCCGGCCAAGACTCGGTCGAAAGCCTTGCCACGTTTCTCTCGAAGGAGGCACAGCACTCGTTGCGCTCGGCAGGCATCGCCTGTCGTCTGCAGATACCAGACGAAATGCCCACGGGTCAGCTCTCGTCGATCGAGCGGCGTGGCATCTTCCTCGCGATCAAGGAAGCGCTCCACAACGTGATGCAACACGCCCACGCGACGGAGGTGTGGATTCGGATGCACTCCGCCGACAGCATGCTCACGCTCGAGGTCGAAGACGACGGCGTTGGCATCCCCGCCGATGCACTGGCCGGACGCCTGTCGCCGGGCCATGATGGACTGCACAACATGCGGGCCCGGATCGTGGCGCTTGGCGGAACCTGCGAGATCGCGGGTAGGCCGGGAGGCCACGGCACGGTCGTACGGTTTCGCGTGCCGCTGAAGCCCGGGCACCCCGAGGACCAGCGCTCATGACCAAGCCAGCCGTCGAATCTCCGGCAACTGTGCGGCTGGGGGACCTGATCACCGTCGCGATCGTGGAGGACGACGCGGCCGTCCGCTCGTCGCTGGAGCAGATTCTAAAAACAGCCTCCGACGTGCGTTGCGTCGCCGCCTACGGCTCGGCCGAGGAGGCGATCCGGGGCCTGCCCAAGCTGGCACCGAAGGTGGCAATTCTCGACATCAACCTGCCGGGCATGAGCGGCGTCGAGTGCGTGAAGCACCTGGCCGAGAAGTCACCGGCCACGCAGATCATGATGCTCACCGTCTACGATCACAACGACGCGATCTTCGATTCCCTCGCGGCCGGTGCGCATGGCTACCTTGTAAAACCGGTGCGGGCGGCGGAATTTCTCGCCGCGGTCCGCGACGTCCACGCCGGCGGCGCCCCGATGACGAGCAACATCGCCCGCCGCGTGGTGCAGGCCTTCAAGAAGCCGACTGGCCCGGCTCGGCCGGGCATGGAAGCCCTCTCGGAGCGCGAGGCCGAGGTGCTCGACCTGCTCGCGCAAGGCTACCTTTACAAGGAGATCGCCAAGCAGATGGGCGTGAGCTACCACACCATCCACGCCCACGTGAGGCACATCTACGAGAAGCTCCACGTCCGCTCCCGCGCCCAAGCCGTCGCCCTCTACAATCGCCGCGGGTGATGTCGTGGTTGATGCCGACCATTGACGCGCCAGGTGCACGCCGGTACACTCCCAGCACGTTCGCGCTCAGGAAACTTCTGTTATGACGACGTCGGAACTTCGTAAAGAGATCAAGAAGATCATCGATCACCTTCCGGCGGATCGACTTGCATCACTGGCCGACTACGTGCAGTTCCTGGATCGACCCCCACTGTCGCAGCGGCTCAAAACGGCCGAAAGGGCGCTCGCTGCAGGCCGTGGATTGAACTGGCGGAAAGTCCGGACGGATGTTTGAGGTCGTCCTGTCGCCAGAAGCACAGGACTTCTACGCCGCAGCCGAACGACCCCTCGCGAAGAAACTCGCTCGCTGCTTTGCACAGCTGGAAAAGGAGCCACGTCGGCACAACAGCATCAAGCTGCTGACGGGGAATTTTGTTGGCTGTCGTCGGTATCGAGTCGGCGACTGGCGTGTAATTTTTTCGATCGATGCCGAACACAGCCTCGTGCTTGTGCTTTCGATCGCACACCGCCGCGAAATCTACGAGTGATCGCCACAATTGGCGATAGAGATCAGCAGAGGGCCGGGAGAGCCTAAAGGGTGGATTTCAAGGTGTTTTCAGCACCTGCCCGCCCCCCCGAGGCGTCGCCATGCTTCGTTCCATGCCCCCCGAGTGTCTTCTGCTCGCAGCCAGATCACTCGCCGTGGCGGCGCTCGCGCTTTTAGCACCCTACGCCCCAGCTGATGCGGCAGGCCCACGACCGCCCAACGTGATCGTGATCGTGGCCGACGACCTCGGCTACGGTGAGCTCGGCTGCTACGGCGGCACCGACGCACCCTCGCCGAACATCGATGCGATGGCGCAGGCCGGTGCGAGGTGCACCGCCGGCTACGTCACCTGCCCCGTCTGCAGCCCCACTCGGGCGGGCCTGCTCACCGGCTGCTACCAGCAGCGGTTCGGCCACGAAAACAACATCGCCCAAGGTTTCGAGATCGAGCATCCCGAGCTGATGGGGCTGCCCGTCGATGAGCAGACGCTCGCGGAGCGCCTCAAGGCGACCGGCTATCGTACGGCCGCAGTGGGCAAATGGCACCTCGGCGTCCACGACCGCTATCACCCGCTCTCTCGCGGGTTCGACGAGTTCTTCGGCTTTCTCGACGGCGGGCGGGCCTACCTCCCCGACGACGATCCAGGCAATTTCTACTTCAAGAGCACGCCGCCATACCCCCAGGTGCACTTCAAGGAAAACCCCCGCTCCCCCGTGATGCGCGGCCGCGAGCCTGTGCTTGAGCGCGAGTATCTCACCGATGCCTTCACCCGCGAGGCGCTCGCGTTCATCGAGTCCAACAAAACGCAGCCCTTCCTGCTCTACCTCGCGTATAGCGCCCCCCACACGCCGATCACGCCCTGCGCCCGCTGGGAGGAAAAACTTTCCCGCATCCAAAACCCGATCCGCCGCACGATCGCCTCGATGGTGGCGGCGATGGATGAAGGGATCGGGAAGATTCGCGAGCGTCTCCGCACGCACGGCCTGGCCGACGACACGATCGTCGTGTTTCTCTCCGACAACGGCGGCAGCCCGGGCGGCAACAAGACACTCGTCGAGGCAGGCTGCGACAACTACTCGCTCAATACGCCGCTACGTGGCTTCAAGGGGGAGTGCTACGAGGGGGGCATCCGCGTGCCGTATCTCGTAGAGTGGCCGGGGCATGTCGCCGCAGGCACCACCTACGACAAGCCGGTCTCATCGCTCGACATCGTGCCGACGGCGCTCGCAGCAGCTGGCATCCCCGTTCCCAGCGATACCGACGGCACAAGCCTGCTGCCGTTTCTTACCGCCGACCAAACCGACGAACGGCCCCATGCAACCCTGTTCTGGCGGTTTGGGGGATGGAAGGCCGTACGGCAGGGCGATCTCAAGATGCTCAAGGCCCAGGGCAAGCCGGACGTGCTTTACGATCTCGCCAGCGACGTCGGTGAATCGAGAAATCTTGCCGCGGAGCGGCCTGAGGATATAACGCGGCTGAACAAGGCGCTCGCCGAGTGGGAACGCGGCATGATCGCGCCGCGTTGGACGGGCACGTCGCCCCGGGCCCGTGTCGGTGTGTTCGTCGATCGCGACTTCGCCGGCGTCGGCAAGAACGACTGCCTGCCCGGCCCCATCTGCGTCCGCGCGCTCGAGGCATTCCTGCCGGTCGAACAGCTCACTGTGTCCGACCTCGCCGATCCCACGAAGCTCAACGCCTCGCGGCTGCCGCTGCTCGTCATGCCGTCCGGCGACGCATTCCCCGAGGCGGCCCTCGACAACCTGCGCCGCTACCGCCGCTCAGGCGGCAGCCTGATCACGTTCGGCACGCCGTTTCATCTGGCTGCCTCCCGTAAGCCCGACGGCAAGAGGGATGACTGGACCACGCGACACATCAAGGATCTCTGGGCCCACAACGATGCAGGCCTCGCCACGGGCGGTCTGCGCGGCCCGCTCCCCCGCGATGCGGCGATCGAACGGATGGTGCCGGAGAATCCGCTGGGCTTCACGGCGGCAATGCTCACAGGCGCAAACCTCCATCAGCGCCGGCTCGAGCCCAAGACGTTTCCTGCGGGCGACGAGGTGATCCCGCTCGTGACGATCCGGTCGGCCGACGACGCGGAGCTGCCGATTGCCGCTGCGATCCACCATCGCTGCCGGTTTTGTCCTGGAGCATGCGACGTGTGGCTCGGCCAGACCGTCTGGAATCTCGATGCCGGTGAGCGGTATGCCGGCGAACAACTGCTCGTGCGCGGGGCGCTCTGGAGCCTGAAGGAACGGCAGTTGCTCGGCGCTGCCGACGTGGCGGAGCGGCTCGCGAGGCTCGACACGATACCGAAGCCTGCGGATCCGGCCGCGGCGCCAGTCAAGGCAATCTTGAAGGGGCGTTCGTGGGGCGACACGTTCATGCCGACGTCGCCGCCGCCGGCCCGCACGATCCAGACGGTGTCAATCTATGGGCTCCCTGCGGACGAGCGGATCGCGGTCACGTGCCTGCAGGGCTTGCTCGCCCGCACGCAGCCCCGGCTGTTCCTCGGGCGCAACCCGGCCGAGGACAAGGTTTGGATGGACTGGTGCGTGGCGAAGGGGCATGTCGACGCCTTCGAGCCCGTCGCCGACTGGAAGTCGCTCGTTCTCGCGCATCGCGACAGCATCAAGGGCGTGGTCCTTCCCGATCCTGCGCTCTACCGCGGCGACCTGCTCGCCGTGAACGTCGCGGCCTGTGAAGACCTGCTCGTCGCTTCGCCCCGGCTCGCCGAAAAACTAGGGCTGCCCGTGGTGGTCGATCTCCGCGGGCGGTTCGCGAGCTACGCCGAGGGGCTCGAGTGGCTGTGGGACACCTACAAAGACCGCCTCAATCCCCACCTCTGCGACTTCCGCTTTCCAGGGCTGCTTCCGCATGGAACGTTCGATTACGCCTACCAGTGGCGCGGGCTGATGTTCTGGGTGGCCGGGCCGCGCGAGGAACATCAGCCCGGCGTCGATCGCCTCGCAGAACGCGATCTCATGGCCCGCATTCTCGCCGAGATGCCGGCCAACGGCGTGTGCGTCGGCTTTTCAGGCATGGGCGACGGCGAGGGCATGGGGGAGCCGCCGGGCGTGGAACTCCTCAGCCGATTCGGCAAGTCGCTCGTCTGCACCAACCATCAGGGCAACTATTCCCTGTCGAGCGGCATGCGGATCGACCGCCTCGCTCCCTCACCCGCTCCGTCACCACCCGTGCTCGAGCGAGACAAGATCTATATCGCGCTCAACCTCTCCGACGGCGACAACCAGATTCTCTGGCCCGGGTATTTCCGCCGCCACTTCGAGCACCCGTCATTCGGATCGTTCCCGCTCGCCTTTGGCATTGGCCCGGCGATCCGCGAACTCCAGCCCGCAGTCGCCCAGTGGTATTTCGAGCATGCCTCCCCCACGACCGAATTCTTCGCCGATGTGTCGGGCGCAGGCTACATGCAGCCGGATCACTTCGGGGAGGCGTTTACAAATCGCGAGCAGGTGTGGGCTGGCTATCTAGAATCGACCCGCCGCCTCATGGAGCCGCTCGGCCTGCGCACGATCCGCACGGTCGGCGGCAACGATGACAACGTGGCCCGCTACGCCGCAGCGCTGCCCTTCTGCCACAGCATCTTCGCCGACATGGGCCGCTACTCGGGCCGGTCGGGCATCGAAAATCTCACGTATTCACTGCCCGACGGCATGCCCGTGTTTCGCGCGGTGACGAGTTGGCGATACGGCAAGGAGGGCTTCCTGCGAGAGATCCGCGAGCAGGTGGGCGACCAGCGGCCCGCCTTCGTGAATGGCTTCGTCCATTGCTGGACGTTCTCGATGGACGACCTCGCGAAGATCCACGCCGAGCGCGATGCCGACATGGTGTTCGTGACCCCGTCGCAACTAGCATCGCTCTACCGGCAGGCCCAAAAATCCGCGGCAAAACCCTGACTGCAAACGACTTGCGGCAAGCACGCGGAATGGCTTCCAGGAAATCCCGTGCTATAGTATTGATGTGGTTGTCAGTGCCGGCGGAGCGCAACGCCGACACCCTTGGAATGTTCGTTGAAAGTCTCCTTGGCTCCCAAGCCGAGGCGGCCTGTCAGCAACCAGGAGGTTTCATGCTCCGCTCTCTCGTGCATCGTGTCGCGCTCGCCGTCGTCTTCTGCGTGGGCCTCGTCCACGTGGCTGGGGCCGCAGAGACGCTCTCGTTCAACAAAGACATCCGGGCGATCCTGGTCGAGAACTGCTTCGGCTGCCACGGGGCCGACTCGGCTGGCCGCAAGGCCGACCTCCGGCTCGACGACCGTGACGCGGCCGTCGAGAGCGGCGCGATCGTGCCTGGCAATCCCGATTCGAGTGTGGCCCTCGATCGCATCTTCTCCGACGACCCCGAAGAGGTGATGCCGCCACCAAGTCTGAAGAAGGTGCTCACGGCCGAACAAAAGGAGCTCCTCAAGCGGTGGATCGCCGAGGGCGCGGAATACGAGCCTCACTGGTCGTTCATCCCGCCTGGGCGGCCGGCGCTACCGGCGGTCAAGAACGAGGCCTGGATCAAAAACCCGCTCGATCGCTTTATCCTCGCCCGGCTCGAGCAGGAGGGCCTCGCTCCCGCCCCCGAGGCCGATCGCCGCGTGCTCGCCCGCCGGCTCGCGCTCGACCTCACGGGCCTGCCGCCCGAACCGGCACTCGTCGACGCGTTCGTCGCCGATCCGCACCCCGACGCCTACGAGCGGCTCGTCGACACGCTGCTGGCGAGCCTCGAGTGGGGCGAGCACCGCGGCCGCCACTGGCTCGACTATGCCCGCTACGGCGACACGCACGGCATCCACATCGACAACTTCCGCGAGATGTGGACCTACCGGCAGTGGGTGATCAACGCCTTCAACCGCAACATGCCGTTCGACCGGTTCACGATCCTGCAACTCGCCGGCGACCTCGTGCAGGATCACGGGCCTGCCGCCACGCCCGACCAGATTCTCGACAACCGGATCGCCAGCGGCTTCAACCGCTGCAACATCACGACGAGCGAAGGCGGCACGATCCCCGAGGAATACGCCGTGCTCTACACCCGCGACCGCACGGAGACGACGTCGGCGGTGTGGCTGGGCCTCACGACCGGCTGCGCCGTCTGCCACAACCACAAGTTCGACCCGCTGTCGCAGAAGGAGTTCTACGAACTCTCGGCGTTCTTCAATAACACGACGCAGAATCCGATGGACGGCAACGTCCACAACACCCCGCCGATCCTGCCGGTGCCAAAGCCCGAAGACCGCCCGCGGTTCGCAGAGCTCGAGCAGGCGATCCCGCAGGGCAAGGCGGCCGTGGAGGCCCGGCGCACCGACGCCAAGCCGGTGTTCGACGACTGGATCCAGAAGGCCGACATGAGCGTCGTCGCGAAGATCCTTCCCCAGGACACACCGCTCGTCGACCTGCCGCTCGCCGAGGGTCAGGGTACCACGACCCGCGTCAAGCTCGTCGGCAAGGAGAGCGACCTGCAGCTCACGGCCGCGACGACGTGGCAGCCCGGCCCCAACGGGGCTCCCGCGATCCTGCTCAACGGCAAGGCGACCGAGATTCCGAACGCGGGCGACTTCGAGCACGATCAGCCGTTCAGCGTGTCGTTTTGGATCCGCCCGCCGGCCAACGACACTTCCTACTCCGTGGTCGCGCGGATGGATGAAGCCACGGCCCATCGCGGCTGGGACGTGTGGGTGCAGGGCCGTCGCGTCGGCATGCACATGGTCCACGCCTGGCCCGAAGACGCCTTCAAGGTGGTCGCGAAGGAGCAGCTCAAGCCCGATGCCTGGACGCTCGTGACGCTGGCCTACGACAGCTCCGGGAAGGCCGAGGGGGTGAGCGTCTACTACGACGGAAAACTGCAGGCCAAGCCGAACGTCGAGAACAACAAGTTCAAGAAGCAAAACACGATTCGCACCGCGGTGCCGCTCACGGTTGGCAGCCGCACGCCCAACGCGCCGGCCCACGGCGTCGGCCTCTCGGGGCTCGCCATCTGGGGCCGGGCTCTTTCAGCCGGCGAGGTGGAGGGCCTGTCGCAGGCGCAGAAGATCTCCGACATCGTGAAGCTGCCGCCCGCCGAGCGGCCGCAGGCCGCGGCGGCCCTTTACGACTGGTGGCTGGCGACGGCGGACGAGCCCTTCAAGCAGGCCACGGCCGCCGCCGTGAAGCTCGAGGCCGAAAGCGCGGAGATCCGCAACCGCGGCACGATCGCCCACGTGATGCAGGAAAAGCCCGAGATGCCCAAGGCCTACGTCCTCGACCGCGGCGAATACGACAAGCGGAAAGACGAGGTGCAGCCCGACACGCCCGACATTCTCCCCGCCTTCCCCGCCGAGTTGCCGAAAAACCGCCTCGGTCTCGCGAAATGGCTCCTGCTGCAGGATCATCCGCTCACCACCCGCGTGACGGTGAACCGCTTCTGGCAGGAGGTGTTCGGCACGGGCCTTGTGCGCACGAGCGGCGACTTCGGGATCACCGGCGAGCTGCCGAGCCATCCCGAACTGCTCGACTGGCTGTCCGTGGAGTTTCGCGAGAGCGGCTGGGACGTGAAGAAGCTCTTCAAGCTCATGGTCACAAGCGCCGCCTATCGGCAGAGCGCGGCGACCACGCCCGACAAGCTCACGAAGGACAACGCCAATCGGCTGCTTTCGCGCGGCCCTCGCTTCCGCATGGACGCCGAAATGGTTCGCGACTACGCCCTGGCTGCCAGCGGCCTGCTCGTGAAACAGATCGGCGGCCCGAGCGTACGGCCCTACCAGCCCGAGGGCGTCTGGGAGGCGGTGGCCATGGAAGGCAGCAACACGCGCAACTACACGCCCGACAAGGGGGAGGGCCTCTACCGCCGCAGCATGTATTGGTTTTGGAAGCGGTCGGCGCCGCCGGCGTCGATGGACATCTTCAACGCCCCGTCGCGTGAGAACTGCTGCGTGAAGCGCGAGCGGACCAACACGCCGCTCCAGGCCCTCGTCACGCTCAACGACCCGCAGTTCGTCGAGGCCGCCCGTTCGCTGGCCGACCGGGCGCTCGAGATTGGCGGGCCCGCCGACGACGCCCGGATCGAATTCATCGCCGAGCGGCTCCTCGCCCGGCCCCTGGCCGCCGACGAACTGGGGATCGTGAAGCAGTCGCTCGCCGGCCTCACCGAGTGGTACACGGCCCACCCCGACGACGCGAAGGCCGTGATCACGGTCGGCCAGACGAAGCCGCGGGCCGCCGACCCAGTGCAGCTCGCCAGCTGGACGATGCTCACGAATGAACTCATGAACCTCGACGAGGTGCTCTGCAAATGAACCGTCCCCCGATCCGCTCGCCGCTCGACGAACTGGGCCTGAACCTCACGCGCAGGCGATTTTTCGAGCAGGGCAGCCATCTGCTCGGCGGTGCGGCGCTCGCCTCGCTCATGGGCGAAGGCCGCGCCTTCGCCAACGCATCGGCAGGGCCAGCAGCCGCCGCCATCGATCGCGTACCCGGTGCCGTGGGCCCGCACTTCGCCCCGAAGGCGAAGCACGTGATCTACCTGCACATGGTGGGCGGCCCGCCGCAGATGGATCTCTTCGACTACAAGCCGAAGATGGACGAGTGGTACGACAAGGATCTTCCCGAAAGCATCCGCAACGGCCAGCGGCTCACCACGATGACCTCGGGACAAACACGGTTCCCGATCGCGCCCTCCATCTTCAAGTTCGCCCAGCATGGCAAGAGCGGCATGTGGGTGAGTGAGCTCCTGCCGCACACGGCCAAGATGGCCGACGAGATGTGCTTCATCCGCTCGATGCACACCGAGGCGATCAACCATGAGCCGGCGATCTGCTACATGCAGACCGGCAACCAGATCGTGGGCCGCCCCTGCCTTGGCTCCTGGGCGAGCTACGGCCTGGGCTCGCTCAACAAGGATTTGCCCACGTTCGTCGTGCTCGTGGCCCGCTCCACGAAGCCCGAGCAGGCGCAGGCGATCGGGGCCCGGCTGTGGTCGAGCGGCTACCTGCCGGGGGAATACGCCGGCGTCAGCTTTCGCAGTGCCGGCGACCCGATCCTCTACATCAACAACCCGACAGGCGTCTCGGCCGAGGTCCGCCGCAAGACGCTCGACGGCCTCCAGGCCCTCAACCAGCGCACGCTCGAGCAGATCGGCGATCCCGAAACCCGCACCCGGATCGCGCAATACGAGATGGCCTTCCGGATGCAGTCGAGCGTGCCCGATCTCACGAACATTGCCAGCGAGTCGGAGAGCACGCTTGCGCTCTACGGTGACGACGTGAAAAACCCCGGCTCGTTCGCGAACTCCGTGCTCATGGCTCGGCGGATGGTGGAGCGCGGCGTGCGGTTCGTACAGCTCTATCTCAATCACTGGGACACCCACGCCAACGTCGTCGGCCGCCTCAAGAACGGCTGCAAAGACATCGACCAGCCCTGCGCAGGGCTCATCCAAGACCTCAAGGCCCGCGGCCTCTTGGACGAGACGCTCATCATCTGGGGCGGTGAGTTTGGCCGCACGATCTACTCTCAGGGGGGCCTGTCGAAGGAGAACTACGGCCGCGACCATCATCCGCGGTGCTTCACGATGTGGATGGCCGGCGGCGGCGCCCGGCCGGGCCAGGTCTACGGCGAGACCGACGACTTCTCCTACAACATCGTCAAAGACCCGGTGCACATCCGCGACTTCCACGCGTCGGTGCTGCAGCTCTTGGGCTTCGACCACGAGCGGTTCACCTACCGCCACCTCGGCCTCGACCAGAAGCTCACCGGCGTCGAGCACGCCCACGTGATCCCCGATTTACTGGCGTAGTTCCCCGTGTAGGACAGGCTTCAGCCTGTCACGCTTCCGACACGCGAAAGCCTGTCCTAGGTGTCACCCGCGGGCCACGCGATTCTTTTCGTCGAGTACGATCACGGCCGGAGCATGCGTCGCGGCCGCTGCCTCGTCGAACCAGGCGAACGACATGATCGTCAGCCGGTCGCCGGGCTTTCCGAGGTGGGCCGTGGCGCCATTGAGCTCGATCACGCCCGAGCCGGCCTTGCCGTAGATCACGTAGGTCTCGAACCGCTCGCCGTTGGCCATGTTGCCCACGAGAATACGTTCGTAGGCACGCAGGCCCACGCGCTCGGCGAGATCTGCGGCGATCGTCAGGCTGCCCTCGTAATCAACCGAGGCGCCGGTGACCGCAGCACGATGGATTTTTGACTTGAGCAGGCAGATCGTCATGGCTGAATGGCAGGGGCTCCTACTGTACACCGCATCCGACCGGCGATGTCAGTCCACGGCGAGTTTCCGCCGATAGACCGCATCGCCGTTGGTGACGTAGAGCTGGTCGCGGTTTGGGCCGGCAAGAACGCAACTCGTGAGCGGCTTGTCGGGCCGGGGTTTTGGCAGCACGCCGCACAGCCGGCCAGTGGGATCGAACACCTGCACGCCGAGGGCCGACGTCACATACCACCGCCCCGCCCGGTCCACCGCCATCCCGTCACCCCCTGATGCAGCGAGGAGCGGCGGCGGCTCGTGGAACTTGAATTCCCCCTTCGGGTCGATCGGCCGCCGCATCTCCATCGTCGGCATCTTTGCGTCGAGCGAGCCGTCGGCTCCCACACGAAACATCCACGTGTGGGAGCCCTTGTAGTCTGACACCGCGAGCGTGCCCGAGTCGTTCGCAAGCGCGATCCCGTTCGGCCCGGTGATCCCCGTGTCGGCGGCTGACTTCGCGCCAGTCTTCGGGTCGATCCGCGTCACCTGCTGCTTGCCCGTCTCAGTCACATAGATCGTCCCGTCGGGCAGGATGGCGAGGTCGTTGGGCGCGAGATCGCCTGCGATCTCCTCGACCCGGCCGGTGGCGGGATCGATCGCGATCAGCCGCTTCTTCGGCCCGCTGCAGCCGTAGAGGCGGCCGTCGGGGCCGAACTCGAGGCCGCTCACCGCCTCTGAGGCAATCGTCGTGCGAGCGCCATCGGCTACGGCGATCCGATAGATGGCCGGAGCCTTCATGTCGCAGACATAAAAATTCCCGTCGGCGTCGCTGCAGGGCGCGTCGGCGAAGCCGAGCCCATCGGACACCACTTCCCACCCGGCCCCCGGCACGAGCAGCCTCCGGAGCGACATGTCGCCGGGGAGATCAGGCCGTGCGGGCGGCGCGGGCAGATGCCGTTCCTCGCGCCACAGCCACGCGAGCGCGTCGGGAAAGAGCCGGCTCGCATGGTGAGCGTCGTGGGCATAGCCCTCGGCCCAGTCGAACCGCGCGTCGTAGCCCATGAACTCGAGCGCTGCCGCCATCTGCTTGTTGGCGAGCGGCCAGCTGCCGAAAGGGTTGTCGTTATCGCCGCTGGTGTCGGCGAGGTAGATGCGGAGTGGCTTGGGCTCGGTCTTCCGTACGAGCGACGGATACGCATTCCCGCCGCGGAGCCCCGTGAAGCTCCCGATCGTGGAAAGCACGCGGCCGAAGGAATCCGGTCGCTCCCAGGCGACGGTGAAGGCACAGATCCCTCCCGAACTCGCGCCGCAGATCGCCCGCAGCGCCGGATCACTCGTGAGCGGCTGCTTCTTCGCCACCTCGGGCAGGATCTCCTCGAGCAGAAACCGGGCGTAGCGGTCGCCGAGCGAGTCATACTCGAACGACCGGTTCGAGTTTTTCCACGGGCTCGGCGGCTTCTCCTTTGCCTTGTCGTGGCCCGGATCGAGAAACACCGCCACCGTCGGCGGCATTGTTCCCGCAGCGATGAGGTTGTCGAACACGACGGGCACGCGCCACTGGCCGTCGACCTTTAGATAGCCGTGGCCGTCCTGAAAGACCATGAGGGCCGCCGGCACATCGGGCTTGGCCTGCGCCGGCACATAAATCGCCCACTCGCGCACCGTGCCCGGAAAAATCTTTGACTCGAAAGAGGGCATCCGCTCCACGCGGCCCTTCGGCACGTCGTCTTTCGGAACGGCGAGCGGATGCGGCTCCCACTTGCCAGGCTTTTCGGGTGCGGGCGAGTGGACCGGCGGCGGCGGCGCATCCAACCACAGCCATCGCAAGCCGTCGGCGAAGATCGCGCCCGCCGCCTTGCCATTGTGGCCGCCGTCGGTCAGTTCGAAGCGGTGGTCGTAGCCGGCGAATGCAAGCGCGGCAGCCATGTCGGCATTGCCGAGCGGCCAACTCCCGAACAGGTTGTCGAGATCGTCACGGCCGTCCTGGAGATACACCTTGATCGGCTTCGGCTTGTCCTTCGTCTTCCGCACGAGCACGGGATAGGCGTAGCCACCGCGGATGTCGGTGAAACTGCCGATGTGGCTCATCACCCGGCCGAACTGGTCGGGCCGCTCCCAGGCGGCCGTGAATGCGCAGATCCCGCCCGACGACTGGCCACAGATCGCCCGGTGCTTCGGATCGGCCGACACGTTCAAGCCCTCGAGCGCCGCCGGCAGCAGTTCCTCGACAAGAAAGCGTGCGTAGCGGTCGCCGAGCGAGTCGTATTCGAACGACCTGTTGCTGCGGTCCTTCGCCCCCGGCCGATCGGCTGGAATCGTGCCGGGGGTCACGAACACCGCGATCGTGACGGGCATCTCTCCCTTGGCGATCAATTCGTCGAACACGAGCGGCACGCGATAGGGCCCGTCGGCTTTCGCGTAGGCAGGCCCATCCTGAAACACCATCAACCGCGCCGTCTCCGCCCCCGTGTATTCCGCCGGCACATACACCGACCACTCCCGCCGCGTGCCCGGGAAGATCGTGCTCGCCTCGAAGACACCCTCGAGGAACCGTCCCCGAGGGCCCTCTGCCTCGGCACCGTCCATCACAGCCCACGGCCATGCCGCAGCGAAGAACACGATCGCGATCAACACGACACGAGATGGCACCGTCTGTCCTCCCTCGTTGCGCCGAGCCGACAGCATGCCATGGCTCTGGATTCACCCGGTATGCTACTCCTCACGATCTCCGCCGCCTATTGGCCATGAGGATCTTCATGACCGACCCGACTGCCCCATCGATCCGCCCGCTCGACGCCGCCGAGCGGCGCGTGCTGGGCACGCTCGTCGAAAAGGCGAAGACGACGCCCGACCAGTATCCGCTCTCGCTCAACGCCCTTGTCAACGGCTGCAACCAGAAGAGCAACCGTGATCCCGCGATGAACCTCGACGAGGAGCAGGTGATGAAGGCGATCACAAGCCTGCGGGCCCTCGGGGCGGTGGCGGAGGTGTTCGGCAACGGCAGCCTCGCCCGCTACCGTCACCATGCCTATGAGTGGCTCGGCGTCGGCAAGGAGGAGCTCGCGATCCTCGCCGAACTCTTGTTACGCGGCGAGCAGACCGAGGGCAGCCTGCGCGGCCGCGCCAGCCGCATGGACGAGATCGCCGACCTGCCCACGCTCCGCCGCCACCTCGACGCGCTCGCCGCCCGAGGCCTCGTCGTCTGGCTCTCGCCTGCCGGCCGCGGGCGGATGCTCACCCACGGTCTCCTGCCGCCCGAGAAGCTCGAGAAGGTCCGGGCGGAGGTCGGCCAGGCCTGATCCGGACTCCTGCCACGTAGCCTACGAGCATCACGGCTGGCCGGCGCAACGCTCCGATACCGATGGCAATCGATCCTATCTGCGGCATGACCGTCGATGAGACAACCGCCGAAAGCGCGGTTCGCGACGGTGTCACCTTCTTTTTTTGCTGCGCGGGCTGCCGCCGGAAGTTCCTAGGAGAGGTGCCGCTGGCCGCTCCGGCAGCCGATGCCGGCGCCATCTATACCTGCCCGATGCATCCAGAGATCGAGCAGATCGGCCCCGGCGCCTGCCCGAAGTGCGGCATGGATCTGGAGCCCAAAACGGTGCAGGCGGGCACGGGCGAAGACGATCCGGAGCTCCGCCGCATGAGCCGGCGATTCTGGATCGCTGCGTCGCTCACGCTGCCCGTTTTTTTGCTGGCGATGCTGCCGATGGTGGGCGTGCCCCTGGATCGCTGGATCGGGATCTCGGCGAGCCACTGGCTGCAGTTCGCGCTCGCCACTCCCGTGGTGCTCTGGGCCGGCTGGCCGATTTTCGAGCGCGGCGGGCGCTCGCTCGTGACGGGCCATCTCAACATGTTCACGCTGATCGCCATCGGCACGGCCGCGGCCTATCTCTTCAGCGTGGCGGCACTCGTGTTTCCTGATAGCATCCCCCATCAGTTCCAGCACGACGGCGGTGCGCCCCTCTATTTCGAGGCGGCCGCGGTGATCATCACGCTCGTGCTGCTCGGGCAATTGCTCGAACTGCGAGCCCGGCACCGCACCGGCGCCGCCATCCGCGCGCTCATGTCGCTGGCCCCGCCGCTGGCCCGCGTGGTCCGCGACGGCATGGAGCGGGAGGTGCCGCTTGATGACGTGCGCGTGGGCGACACCCTGCGGGTGCGACCGGGTGAGAAGATTCCCGTGGACGGCTGGCTCACGGACGGGGACAGCTCAGTCGAGGAATCGATGATCACCGGCGAGCCGATGCCCGTCGAAAAACGGATCGGTGACGCCGTGATCGGCGGCACGCTCAACCAGACGGGCGGCTTCCTGATGGTGGCCGACAAGGTCGGCCACGACACCCTGCTCGCGCGGATCATCGGCCTGGTGGCCGACGCACAGCGCAGCCGGGCGCCAATCCAAAAGGTGGCCGACGCGGTGGCGGGCTATTTTGTGCCGGCGGTGCTCGCGATCGCGGTCGTGACGTTTCTCGTGTGGGCCATCGCGGCGCCCGAGCAGCCGCCGCTGGCCTGGGCGCTCGTCAATTCGATCGCCGTGCTGATCATCGCCTGCCCGTGTGCGCTCGGCCTGGCCACGCCGATGTCGATCATGGTCGGGATCGGCCGCGGGGCCCAGGAGGGGGTGCTCGTCAAAAACGCCGAGGTCCTCGAACGGCTGGAGAAGGTCGATACGCTCGTCGTCGACAAGACGGGCACGCTCACGACTGGCCGGCCCGCGGTGACGGAATGCGTGGCCAGTGGGCCGATCTCGGAGACGGACCTGCTGCGGGCTGCGGCTGGCATCGAGCAGAACAGCGAGCATCCGCTGGCCAGGGCGGTCGTGACTGCGGCGCGGGAGCGGGGCCTGCCGCTGCCGATCGCGACGCGATTCGCCTCGGTGACGGGGGGCGGCGCCCGCGGCAGCGCGGAAGGCCGGGAAGTGCTCGTCGGCAGCCGCGAGTGGCTTTCCAGCCAGGGCGTTGCCGATCTCAGCGCGCTCGACGGCCGCGCCGTTGCGCTCCAGCAGCAGGGCCGCACGGTGATGCATGTCGCAGTCGATCACCGGCTGGCGGGCATCGTCGCCGTCTCCGACCCGCTCAAGCCCTCGGCAGTGGAAGCGGTCCGGCGGCTGCACGGCATGGGCCTGCGGATCATCATGCTCACGGGCGATGCCGAGCAGACGGCCCGCACCGTGGCAACGCAGCTCGAAATCGACGAGTTTCGGGCCCGAGTGCAGCCGGGCGAAAAGTACGCCCTCGTGAAGTCGCTCCGGGCCCAGGGCCGCGTGGTGGCGATGGCCGGCGACGGCATCAACGACGCGCCCGCCCTGGCGGAGGCCGACGTCGGCATCGCCATGGGCACGGGCACCGACGCGGCGATCGAATCGGCCGGCGTCACGCTCGTCAAAGGTGATCTCGGGGGGATCGTCAAGGCGATCGACCTCAGCCGCCACACCATGCGCAACATCCGGCAAAACCTGTTCTTCGCGCTGGCCTACAATGCCGTGTGCGTGCCGCTCGCGGCCGGGGTGCTCTATCCGCTCTCGAGCCACCTGCTCCTGAACCCGATGGTCGCCGCGGCGGCGATGAGCCTCAGCTCCCTGTCGGTGGTTGCCAACGCGCTGCGGCTGCGCTCGATGACGATGGAGTCCTCGCTTCGGAGGCCGAATCATGCCTGAAACTTTTAGCCCTCTCGTCAACATCGGCGACCTGGTCGCCGTCACCGGTGCGACCGGGTATGTCGGCGGCCGGCTCGTGCCCGCGCTGCTCGAAGCCGGCTATCGGGTGCGCTGTCTGGTGCGGGAGCCGCGCAAGCTCGATTCACGCCCCTGGCGGCACGATCCGCGGGTCGAGGTGATCGCGGGCGATCTCGCCGACACCGCCGCGGTCGCGCGGTCCCTGCAGGGCTGCCGGGCGGCCTATTACCTCGTGCACTCGATGGTGGCCACGGGGGGCACCTATGCCGATCGCGACCGGGAACTCGCCGCCGGCTTCGCCGCTGCCGCCCGGGACGCAGGCATCGCGCGAATCATCTATCTCGGCGGGCTCGGCGAGATGGGGCCCGACCTCAGCGAGCACCTGCGCTCGCGCCGACAGGTCGAGCAGGAGCTCGCATCGTGCGGCGTGCCGGTGACGACGTTCCGGGCGGCGATGATCATCGGCTCCGGCTCGGCATCGTTCGAAATTCTGCGCTACCTCGTCGAGCGGCTCCCGATCATGATCACGCCCAAGTGGGTGACCACCGAGTGCCAGCCGGTGGCGATCGCCGACGTGCTGCACTGGCTCGTGCGCTGCCTCGCTGTGCCCGAAACCGCCGGCAAGACACTCGAGATCGGCGGGCCCGACGTGATGCCCTACCAGGAGCTGATGCGGGTGATGGCCGAAGAACTCGGCCTGCGCCGGCGCATCATCCTGCCGGTGCCCGTGCTCACGCCACGGCTGAGCTCGCTGTGGATCAACCTCGTCACGCCCGTCTCCTATCGGATCGCCCGGCCCTTGGCGGAAGGCTTGAAAAACCGCGTGGTCGTCACCGACGACACCACGCAGCGGCTCATGCCACACGAGGCGCTCGGCGTGCGCGAGTCGATCCACCGGGCGAAGGTGAAGATCGATCGCCACGCGGTCGAAACCCACTGGAGCGTGGCGGGACCCGTGCCGGGAGACCCGGCCTGGGCGGGAGGCACCGTGTTCACCGACGAGCGGGTCGTGGATATCGAGGCCGACCCGACGAGCGTGTACGCCGCGGTCTGCCGAATCGGGGGCGGCAACGGCTGGTATGCCGGCGACGTGCTCTGGCAGCTGCGCGGCTGGCTCGATAAGCTCGTGGGCGGGCCGGGGCTGCGGCGGGGCCGGCGTCATCCGGAGATGGTGGAGTTTGGCGAGGCGCTCGACTTCTGGCGAGTGGTCGGGATCGACCGCGATCGATCGCTCTCCTTGCGCGCCGAGATGAAGCTGCCGGGCGAAGCCCAGCTCGATTTCGCGATCGAGGAGATCGACGCCCGCGCGACGCCGCCCTTGACGAGGCTCGTGATGACGGCCCGCTTTCGTCCCCGGGGGCTCTTTGGCATCCTCTATTGGTATGCCGTCGTGCCACTCCATGAATTCGTGTTCGGCGGCATGCTCAGCGGCATCCAGAGAACAGCCGAGGCGATGCACCGTTCGAAAACGATGGCCGGCAGCGAACCCCCGGCGGCCGAGTCTGCACCCGGCTATGGCCGGGCGCGGCTGTGGCTGGGCATGAGCGGCGTGGGCACGATGGTCGTGCTCGCGATGGTAGGCCTGGCATACGGTCTGCCGGCCCGACTGCTGCCTGCGGCAGACAAGCCGCTCGGAAGCCAGATCGCGGCGCTCGCCGGCTTCGTCCTGGCATACGCCGCCGTCCACCTGCCCTTCGACCTGTTCGGTGGCTACCTGCTGCCACGCCGGTATGGACGGCGGCATCTGCCGCTCGGGGTGTTTTGCGGAAGGCTCGCGCGGGGCGTGGGCGTCCACTCCGCGCTCATGCTCCTCACGGCGGTTGTTCTCCTGTTGGCCGGCAGGGCTGGGGGCGCCGCGGGCGTGATCGCCGCGGCCGTGGCGCTCATCGTCACCCTGCTCCAAGGGCGCATCGCCCTGGCCGCTGCGCTGGCTCCGCTCGACGTCACGCCGAGCCTGCCGCTCGCGGACGACGAGCCTCATCCCGGTGACACGCCCGTCGCCGACGCGCTGCCGACGTTCATGGGCGAATCGGACGACGAGGCCTTCACCGGCGCGGTCCTGGGCGTGACGCGGCCCCAGCTGCATCTCTTGCCGATGCGCTGGCGTGAGTCGCTCGATCCCGAAGCGTTCGCCGTGGCGGTGCGGCGGCGGCAGATGGCGGTGCAGACCGGGGGCTGGTGGCGCGGCCGCATGCTCGCCCTCGGCTTCACGCTCGGCGGCATCGTCCTGGCCGCGATCGTCATCGGGGATCGGCGGCTCGGCACGGCCGAGGGGATCGTGAGTTTCAGCCTCGTGTTCACGCTCTGGTCGTTTCTGGGGCTGCTCACGCTTCCCACACCGAGCCGGCGCGGCGTGGCCGAGGTCGATCAGGCCCTGCTAGCGGCTGGGTGCCGGAGGGATGCGATGGCACGCCCGCTCGAGATGCGCGACGACTTTCAAGACCGCGAGCGGCAGCGAAGCTCACTCGTGGAGGTGATCTTCCATCCGGTGCCGAGCGTGCAGTCGCGGCTCCGCGGGCCGCGGGCGGCCGGCACCGCCGGCTGCTGGGATGCCGCACGGTCTGCGGTCTACTTGAGCGTCACCGGCCTCGGGCTCTTGGGCCGCGCGGTGCACTGCAACTGCGGCCGCCCATCCCTATGGGCCTTCCTGCCGGTCGACTGACCGCGCCCGGCGGCTTCGGGAGTGCCTGCTCACGCAAATCTCACCGTTTCCGGCGCTGCCCGGGACCGATGTCTCGGATAGCATCGCTCCCATGACAGCGAGGTGATGCCTTGCGAGTTCGCGCCCTCTTCATCTCCGACGTGCATCTTGGCTGCGGGTTTTCCCGCACGCAGGATCTATTCGATTTTCTCGGCCGCCTCGAGCCCGATCGCCTCTATCTCGTGGGCGACATCGTGGACGGCTGGAAGCTGAAGCGCAACTTCGTCTGGACCGACACCGCGAGCTACGTGGTCCGCCGCATCCTCGGCATGCTCAAGCGCGGCACGCGGGTGTTCTACGTGACCGGCAACCACGACGAATTTCTGCGCGGATTCTCGCCACACACCTTCGGCCACATGGAACTCGCCGACCAATTCGTGCACGTCACGGTCGACGGCCGGCGGCTGCTCGTGATCCACGGCGACTGCTTCGATCATCTCACGCGGCACGCGGCCTGGGTCTACCATCTCGGCGACCACGCCTACACGCTCGCCCTCCATGCCAATGCCTGGCTGAACGCCGCCCGCAAGGCGCTCGGCTTCCCCTATTGGTCGCTGAGCGCCACGCTCAAGAGCAAGGTCAAGCGGGCGGTGAACTTCGTCAACGATTTCGAGCACTTCGTGGCCCGACACACGCGGATGGCCGGCTGCAGCGGCGTGGTCTGCGGCCACATCCACGTGCCCGCAATCCGGAAGATCGACGGCATCGACTACTACAACTGTGGCGACTGGATCGAGCACTGCTCGGCCCTCGTCGAGCACCTCGACGGTCGGATCGAACTCGTGGGCATGAACAGTTTTCCACCGGCGACCGGGTATGACGAGGCCGAGACGCCGCTCCTGCCCGAATTCGCCACCTCGGCGTTCGACCTGGGCTGACGGCGCGCTCCAGGCGTACTATGTTCACAGGTCGCCCTGTGTGAACGCCTCGAGGAACCGCCCGTGCCCCCCTGGCGCCGCCGTGACTTCATCCGTCTAGGAAACCTCGCCGTCACCGGAACGTGGCTGGCCGGCGGCCCGGCCTGGGGCGATGCATCGGCAATCGCCACCGACGTCTGCGTGTATGGCGGCACGGCCGCGGGCGTCGTGGCTGCGGTGGCCGCAAGCCGCGAGGGCTGCCGGGTCGTGATCATCGAACCGAGCCGCTGGCTCGGCGGCATGACAGGCGGCGGCCTCAGCCACATCGACTGGGGACGCAAGGAGGCAGTCGGCGGCATGGCCCGGAAGATCCTCAAGGACGGCGGCGACGACGCCCACTACCGATCGAGGTTTCTCGATCTCGTCCGCGAGCACGGGATCGAGGTCGTCTTCGAGCATCGCCTGGCGGACGTGCAACTGGCCGACGCAAAGATCGAGTCGATGATGCTCGATCATGCCCCGCCCGATCCGATGGGCTGTCCGGTTGCGACGCCGACCAAACCCCGCAACCGAACCGTCAGGGCCCGCGTCTTCATCGACTGCTCCTACGAGGGCGACCTGATGGCGAAGGCAGGCGTCTCTTACAGCTTCGGCCGCGAGTCGCGGGAACAGTACGGCGAATCGCTCGCCGGCGTCCGGCCCACCATGGCGGCCTACGAGGTCGATCCCTACCTCAGGCCGGGCGATCCCAAGAGCGGCCTGCTGCCGTTGCTGCAGGACGTCACCATGGGCCCGCTTGGGAGTGCCGACAAGCTCACAATGGGCTACGGCTTCCGCTGGAAATTCGCCTTCGAGGGAGACCGGCTGCCGCTCGATCCGCCCGCCGACTACGACCCCCGCACCTTCGAGGTCTATCGCCGGGCCTTCGCGGCCGGGATCGATCTCAACGGCCGGCGGATGCGAAAGCTCGACGTCTACGAGGTGGCCGGTGGCCGGGTGCATGCGCTCGGCGGCGGAAACCTCGCCCGCAGCCTGCTCGCCCCCACCGTCTACGGCTGCAACTCCGGCTATCCCGACGGCGACTGGGCCGAGCGGTCGCGGATCTGGAAGTTTCACCAAAACTTCATGCGCGGGATGACCCAGTTTCTCCGCACCGACCCCTCCGTTCCCGAGAAACTCCGGCAACTTGCCCTCACGGTCGGCTTCCAGCCCGGCGCCTTCGACGACACCGCGGGCTGGCCGCACCAGCTCTATGTCCGCGAGGCTCGCCGGATGGTGTCGGGCTACGTCGTCACCCAGAAGGACCTCGAGGGCACGACCGATCCCGAGGATTCGGTCGGCCTCGCCTCCTACGGCGTCGACGACTGGCCGTATGCGATGTTTCCGCTCGACGGCAAGGTCGCGCTCCAAGGGGGCGAGTTCTCGATGCTCTATCTCGACGAGGTCCACCGCGGCATCTACAAGATTCCCTACCGGTCGATCGTGCCGCCCGAGGCAGCATGCCGAAACCTGCTCGTGCCCGTCTGCTGCTCCGCGAGCCACATTGCGATGACGTCGATCCGGATGGAGCCGGTGTGGATGATCCTCGCCGAATCAGCCGGCGTGGCGGCATCGATGGCCGTGCGGACCGAAGGCCCGGTGCAGTCAGTCGATTTCAAAAGCCTGCGGCGGCGGCTCATCGATCTCGATCAGGTGCTCGACCGCCCTACCTGACGAGATGGGGTTCGACCGCCTTCGCGACGGCCTTGCCCATCGCCGCGGCCGCATCGTCGGTCCAGTGCGTGTGGTCCTTGGCCTGCAGCCGGCTGCGGTCATTGATCAAGATCGCATGCAGATCGACGCTGTCGATGCCTTCCTCCTTCGCGACCGAGTCGGACGTCTCGTTCGTCTTCGGGCTTCGGTCCACCGTGAGGTCATCCTCGGCGCGCCCCCAGGGAGTCGTTCGCACCCAGACGATCGTGGCCCCCGTCTGCCTCAGCCGGGCGAAAATTTTTCGGAGATTGTCCGCAAACTGCTGCGGCGACTTGTCGTAGTCGTGGATACCAAAGTTTACGGTGATAACGTCCCACGAATCGCTGCCGTTTTGGTTGAGCCAGGCCTCGCCGCTCTTGAAGAAGTTTTCTGTGCGGCCGCAGTTGGCGGGAGCGCGGTGCACGTTCGCCTTGCCCACGAGCGCCACCCGCGCAGCGGCCGTGTAGCTGCGGGAGATCGAGTCGCCGATGATGAGCACCCGGGGCAGGGTGGGATCGTCTTTCACGTAGGCCCAGGCATCGTTCTCCTCGGTCACCTTGGGATTCGCGGTCATCAGGTCCTTCATGTAGGGCGGCGCGTAGAACGCGCCCAGCTGGTCTTCGAGCGTCTTGAGCCAGATCCGCCGTTCGGGCTCCTGCTTCGCCACGTACTCAAGCCAAGCGGCATATTCGGCGTTCGACAACTTGTCGAGGTATTTGTTCTGCGACTGGACCTCCGCGTCGTTGGTCGGCTCGTGGTCGAGCGCGACGACAGCCTCGCGCCGTTCAGGCAGCGGGCCGCTCCAGAGCCGAAAGCGATTGCCGCCGGGCTTCAGGTCCGCAAAGGGCCCGGGGCGCGGCTGCCCACTGCCGGAGACGAAGGGCTTCCCGAAGAAATCCTTCGCCACGCGATCCTCGGCCGTGCAGCGCGGAAATTCCGCCTTCCAGGGTATCCGCAGCACGAGGTCCGTCGTGGCGGGATCGAAATAGTGCTCGATCGGGCCAGTGGTCGTGCTGCCGCCGTCGGCATCGCGGCCGCCGTTGGCATCCTCGAGAACCTTTTCCCAGCCCGCGAATGGTTCCGGAGCCGGCTTCGGGGACGAGAAGGCCCACTTCGACTCGGCGGGATCGGCCGCGTAGAGGTTGCCGTCGAATCGGCGGCCGGCGCTCCGCATGAAGTCGGGCCGCGTCACGCTGACGAGCAGGCCCGGCGCCGCGATCACGTTGTTGAAGCAGCCGATGTCCTCTGCCGACCAGTTGCCGGGGCGGCTTTTCTCGACCGAGCACTCGATCGCCGCCTTCTTCGAACCAAGCACGAGGTTGTGCAGCAGGCTTACGCTGCCAGCCTCACGGAGCGAGATGCCGACATCGTTGTCGACGAGCACGTTCGCGGCGACGACGGCGTTGTCCTTGCCACCGATCTCGAAGTCGATGCCCTGCTTGTTGCCGATGCTGACGTTGCGGACGACCTGCGTCTGCGTGCCGGGGCCCTGATCGCACCAGATCCCCGCCGCGCCGTTGTTCCAGGCGACGAAATTGCCCTCGATCAGCGATCGCTTCGGGCCGTGGAGTTTCACGCCGGCGCTTTCCCAGCGTTTCGGCCCGGAAAACCGGAGCGCGTTGTTGCCGATGACGACGTTCCGCCGCAGCACGACGTCTGCCGGAAAGTAGCCGGCCGTGCCGGCAGCACCGTTGTCGAGAATCCAGTTTTCCTCGACCACGTGGTGGCCCGGACTGCCCCGGCGCTTGCGGTCGCCGGTTTCGATGTCCTTGTCGTCCGACCCCTCCCGGCCGATGTCGAGGCCGATGCCGGCAGCCAGCTGGATGACGTTGCGGCGGATCGTCCAGTGGTGGCCGCTTCTCGTGCCGACGGCACCCGCCTGCTGATTCTGGGGCTTCTCTTTCATCCAGAAGTCGGTCGGATACTGGTTGCCGCAGTGCTCGAAGACGAAGCCGTCGATCTCGATGTGGCCGAGCCCGCGCTCGTGCGGCGCGAAGATGCGCCGCCGGGTCGTGATCTCCACCTCGTGATCCTGCGGGCCGCCAGCCGCGAAATGCACGAACAACCTCTGGCCGTCGCGGTCATACCACCACGTGCCCGGCTCCCGCTGCAGTTCCTCGCGGTAGGGCGCCTGACGCAGGATGGCGCCATCGACGAAGACCTGCCCGAGCGAATAGACGAGCTTGGGATCGGCCTTGGGGTTGCCGGCCCGTTCCTTCGCGAGATGCCGCTCGTATTCGGGCTTGCCCTCCCGGCCCCAGGGCGTGCTTGAGAAACCGATATCAAAGGGGTTGGCACCATCGACGTGCGCGGTGTCGGTGAAGAGCGCCGGATCCACGGCCCCCGACCAGATGCCGGCCCGTTCCTGCCGCCACTCGGGCTTCCAGATCTCGGAGCCCTTGATGACGGCCTTGCGCAGCTCCGCGGAGCGAAAGATGATCGGCTTGCCGTCGGCGCCGCCGCGTGGCGGCGCGACCCGCTCCCGATAGATGCCGGGGGCCACGAGCACGGTGTCGCCCGGCTGGGCCGCCTCGGCCCCGCGTTGCACCGTGCGAAACGGCGCGGCAGCCGTGCCCGCGGCCCGGTCGTCGCCCGCCGGCGAGACGTGAAACGTCTCCGCGAGGGCGATCGGGGCCATCAGCATCGCCACCACGACACTCAGCCGCAGGCCCCAAGATAAGCGAAAACAAGATCCGCGAAAAACCATTTTTCCACCTGAATGCCTAGGAATCCTCGGGGCCCTGTCCGCATTCTCCCAGATGCGAAAAACCGCTCCCATTGGCCACTCGGACAATGGGTCCGGATTCTCGAGCAATCTACTGTTCTAGAATAGAAACGGGTTGGGACATTCTTTCTTATCAACTCTCATGGAAAGAGCGACCGTGAATCCGTGGAATTCCCAGCGTGGTTTTACGCTTGTGGAGTTGCTCGTCGTGATCGCGATCATCGGGGTCATGGTCGGGCTGCTGTTGCCGGCTGTGCAGTCGGCCCGTGAATCGGGCCGCCGCTCGACGTGCAGCAACAATCTCAAGCAGTTCGGCATCGCGCTGCACGCGCATCACGACTCCAAGGGGGCGCTGCCATATGGGTGTGGGGGGCCGAGTTGGTCCGATTTTGGGACGACCTACCCGGACACCGCTGGCGGCTTCAGCGGTTTCGTGCCGATGTTGCCATTCTGCGAGAACAATGAACTGTACGACCGGATCATCGCCACGGGAACGCGACCAGACCCGGGTACGCAGGCCATCTTCCGTACGCAGGTCGCCAATGGTCTCTGCCCGTCGGATGCCTCGTCGCCGCGGCTCGCGACCGAGGCGGGCCGCAGCAACTACCTCCTCTCCACCGGTGACAAACTCGTGCAACTCCTCTGCGAGGAAGGAGCGGTGTGTGCGGCAGCGCCCGCCACGACGCCGATTGGTGTCGGCCGCGGACTCTTCGGGCTCAATCGTGGAGTCCGCTTCAAGGATGTCACCGATGGCGTCTCGAAGACGATCGCCATGGCGGAGTATTCATTCAGCAACCTGTACACGGACGCATCAAACTACCGTCGCACCGTGAACGATGCACACGCGACGGGGAGTTACGTTGATGGAACGGAGCGGAGCCCGCGCAACTGCCGGGCGGCCTACCTGGGCGACACCGGATACAACCCTGCGGCCAACGGCATGGAATACATCGTCCCCGGCAGCAACATGTATGCCGGCCGTGTCATCCTCTTCAATACGATGCTTCGGCCCAATAGTGCCGTGTGCGTAAACAGGAACAACTTAACCACATCGGCATGGCAGTGGGGCACGATCCCGCCGCGCAGCCGCCATCCCGGCGGTATGCAGGTGATGTTCGCCGACGGGGCCGTGCTCTGGATCGCCGACACGATCGACAACGGCACGGCCGATTCCTACGGCCTGCAAGGCAGCGCCGGCCCGACCGGGGCGAGCATCGCCGGCGTCTGGGGAGCACTCGGCACGCGTAACGGCGGAGAAGGATCGAGCCTTCCATGAACCGTCTGTATGGCAGGAACTTTGCGTGGCTCGACTCCTCTGCACTCGTGCTCTTGCTCGCCGCGGGCTGTAGTTCGCGCGTGGATGACAAGTGGACGCGGATGCGGCCGCCCGTGTTTCCGGCGACGGGAATCGTCGTCTACCAAGACAAGCCCGTTGCGGGCGCGACAGTGATGCTCGAGTCGCAGAGCTCTGACGAGAAGGCCCGCGGCAAGGTCGCCATCGGCCACACCGACTCCGGCGGCCGGTTCCGCGTGCGCACCTACAAGGAATACGAGGGCGCGGTGGCCGGCCCGCATCGCGTCAGTGTCACAAAGTTTGAATATGTGGAAAACAAGCCCGCGAACGCCGATCCGAACATCGACTACCCACTGATTCCGAAGCCGCTCCTACCGGAGCGATACAAAGACTTCGCAACGTCGGGACTGACCGCGACCGTCACCGAACAGGGGCCGAACTCTTTTCGGCTCCAACTCGAGGAATGAGGTCGCCCGCGTTTCTGTCGGCTGCACTCACCCCGGTCGGCGCGGTGCCGGTCGTGTCGTCACGACCTTGAGCAGCCCCAGGTCGAAGGCCCTTGCAACGGCCTGCGTGCGGTCGTGCACGTCGAGTTTTTCGATGACTCCCTCGACGTGGGCCTTCGCGGTGCGGGCCGAGATCCCGAGCAGACGGCCAATGTCGGCGTTTGTGAATCCTTCCCGCATCAGTCCGAGCACTTCGACCTCGCGCGGCGAGAGGGGCGATGCTCCGCCCGCCACGGGGAGCGCGTCGGCCAGGTCACTGCTCATCGGCCTCTCACCCGAATGCACTGCGCGAATTGCTGCGACAAGTTCGTCGTGCTGCACGTGCTTCGTGATGTAGCCACTCGCTCCCGCCTTCATCGCCTGCGTCACATCCTCCGGCGACTCCGACGATGTCAGCATCAAGACGCGTGCCGCCGGTGCGATCTGTCGCAGGCGGCGGAGCGTTTCGATGCCATCGATGCCGTGCATCGTCACATCGAGCAGGCAGACGTCGGGCTTCTGCTCCTGCCAGAGCCGGAGTGCCGATTCGCCATCGTCGGCCTGCGCCACGACCTGGAAGTCGTCCTCGGCGCAGAGCAGATTCGCAAGCCCGGCCCGCATGACGGGATGGTCATCAACGAGCAAAAGACGAATGGGGTGATCGGTGGCCATACAGTCACACAAGCGAGTCTGACGAACACCACCTCATGGTAACGCCGCTTCCTTGGGCCGTGCGGCCCTCGCGAAGACCGACCATGGGCATTGTCCGAACGGACAATACCCATCGGAGGGGATTCTGTTTTCTGGGCGGTTTTCACGGTTTTTTCAACCGTCGGGGCCTAGGCCCGCCGGCGGCAAAAATATTGCGTCGATGACCACTCGGACAATAGCGGCGGCTGGAATCGGGGCCTATCTTTCGAGAGTGGGAGCGGGGGAAACCTTTCTCTCCACGTTCTTATCGAGAGGACTCCTCATGAACCGTTCGTTCCGGTTGGCCTTCGTCGCACTCGTCGCACTCTTCGCGCTCCCGGCAGGGAAATCGCTTGGACAGAACGTGACGTACACCTACACGATTCCCTCGACGTCGGGCACGGTCGATTGGTCCACGGGAACCAACTGGGCTGGCAGTACTGCACCGGTCAGCAGCGCCACGACGGCGCTCGTATTCACCGGTTCGATGTCAGCGAGTGAGGTGTTTCTTTCGAACAACAACACGAGCGGCACGTTCACCCTCAACTATCTCCAATTCACGGGCAGCGCCGGCAACAACACGCCGATGCTCACGATTTCCGGCAATCCGCTGTCATTCTCAGGCGCCAGTCCGAGAATCTCGGTCTCTTCAGGTACCACGCCCGGCGGCACCGGCCGACCGCAGTGGACGATCTCCAACAACATCGTCATCAATTCGGCAGCGCTGAGTCTCCAGAATCCGAATGCCAGTAACTCCGCGTTTCTAACGGGCACGATCAGTGGCACCGGCGGCCTCAACAAGGATAGCGGCACCGGTGGCGTGAGGATCTCTGGTACAGCGAATACGTTCAGCGGGCCCGTGTCGATCGCGGCCGGCGGCTCTTTGGATGCCGTTACGTTCGGCACAGCGGCTGGGTCCGCCAGTTCGCTTGGCACCTCCGGCACGATCACTTTGGGCAGCTCCTCCAACGCGGGCACCCTGAATTGGGTTGGCAGTGGCACTGAAACGACGAGCAAGGTGTTCGTCATGGCCGGCACTACGGGAGCTGCCACGATCACCAACAATTCGGCCGGCAACCTACTGGCGATCACGAGCGACCTCTCGATCACCGGCTCGGGCAACAAAACGCTCACGTTTGGCGGCAGCGGCAACTTGAGTTTTTCGGGATTGATCGGAGCCGGGCCGGGAAGTTCGGTCATCAGCTTTACAAAGTCTGGCACGGGCACGGTGACGCTCTCCGGCACCGCGAACGCATTTACAGGCAGCGTGGGCATCAACGGCGGCACGCTCGCGGCCGCACGCATCGGCGCCGCCGCAGGCTCGGTGAGCTCGCTCGGCACGAGCGGCACGATCTCGATCGGCAGCACCACAACCGCGGCGAGCCTCACCTGGATCGGCAGCGGCACGGAGACGACGAGCAAGGTATTCGCCATGGCCGGCACGACCGGCGGCGCCACGATCACAAGCGCCACCGCCGGCCAATTGCTCTCGATCTCGAGCGACCTGCTCGTGTCGGGCTCGGGCAACAAGACGCTCACGCTCGGCGGTGCCGGCAATCTGACATTCTCCGGCGCGATCGCTGACGGATCCGGTGCTGCTGCGGGCTCGGTCATCACGCTCGCGAAGACGGGCGCCGGCACCGTGACGCTGACGGGCAACAACACGTACACCGGCAACATCACCGCGTCCGGCGGGTCGCTCGTGGGCACGACCTCGAGCCTGCGGAACAACATCACGCTCTCAAACTCCGCCGGCGTCGCGTTCGATCAGGCGACGACCGGCTCGTACACGGGCGTGATCAGTGGCACCGGCAGCCTGACGAAGGCCGGGGCGGGCAGCGTGACGCTCACGACGGCCAACACCTTCAACGGGGCCACGACGATCTCGGGCGGCACGCTCGCTCTGGGCTCTGCAGCGTCGGTCGGGTCGTCGGCGTTCAACGTCGGCTCCGGGGCGACGTACGACGTGAGCGCCGTGACGGGCGGCCTGTCGCTCACCTCGACGAAGACGCTCAGCGGTGCCGGCACCGTGCTCGGCGGCGTCAGCATCTCCGGCACGGTCAACCCCGGCGACGCGGGCGGGATCGGCACGCTCACGACCGGGGCGACCACGCTGAACGGCGGCGGCGTGCTCAATATCCAGATGACGAACGCCTCGCTCGCCGCGGGCACCGGCTGGGATCTGCTCTCGACCGGGGCCCTCACGTTTGCGAACACGAGCGGCTCGAAGTTCGTGATCAACCTGTCTGGCAGTGCCGCCAACTTCGACAGTTCGAACGACAAGGTCTTCAAGATTCTGGGCGCGACGAGCTTCGGCTCCTCATTCGACTCGGCCGCGTTCACGCTCAACAACACGCTGACGGGCTACAACGGCGGCTCGTTCGCACTCACGAGCGCGGGCAGCGAGATCAACATCACCTACACCGCCGCCCAGGTGCTCAACTGGCTCAATGGCACCGGCGGTGACGGGTCATGGACGGCCACGGGCGGCACGAACTGGAGCGGCGGTGCCTGGAACCCCGCGAAGACGGCCGCCTTCGCAGGCACTCCGGGCACGGTCACGGTCGATGCCGCTGGAGTCTCCGCCAATAAGGGCCTGCAGTTCGACGTGGCCGGCTACACGGTGACCGGCGGCACGATCTCGCTCGGTGGCGCCGATTCGGCCACCAACTCGCTCACCGCCTCGACCGGCACCACGACGATCACCAGCGTTCTCACCGGCTCCACGGGTTTCACGAAGGCCGGAGCGGGCACGCTCGCACTCGGCGGTGCCAACACGGTGAGCGGTGCCGTCGACGTGTCGGCGGGCACGCTCTCGACGACCGGGCCCAATGTGCTTGCCGACGCTGCGGCCGTCACCGTCCAAAATGCCGCCGCGCTCGCCCTCGGCGGCAGCGACGCGATCGGCTCGATCGCCGGGGCTGGATCGGTGGCGCTTGGTAGCAACACGCTCACGACGGGCGGCGACAACACCTCGACCACGTTCTCCGGTGCGATCGCGGGCACGGGCGGCCTCACGAAGTCGGGCACTGGCACGTTCATCCTCACTGGCTCGAGCGGCTATTCGGGCGCGACGGCCATCAACGGTGGCTCGCTGCAGATCGGTAATGGCGGCACGGCCGGCTCGATCGCCTCCACCAGCGGCATCGCCGTCGGCTCGGGCGGCTCGCTCGTCTTCGCCCGCACCGACAACCAGGGCGGCAGCGTCGGCACGCTCATCAGCGGCTCGGGCGCCGTCACGCTCGCCAGCGGCACGCTCCAACTCACCAACGCCGGCAACAGCTTCTCGGGCGGTCTGAACGTCCAGCGGGGCCTGCTGACCTCGTCGGCGGTGGGCAACAATGGTTCGAACGGCGTCCTCGGCTCAGGGGGCACGATCACCCTCGGCAACGCAGCGACTTCGGGAACGTTCACCTGGACGGGCAGCGGCACGGAGTCGACGAACCGGGCATTTGCCCTCGGTGGGGCGACCGGCGGGGCGACGATCAACTCGGCGACGAGCGGCCAGCAGCTCACGATCACGAGCGACTGGACCGCGCCGAGCGAAGGCGCCAAGACGCTCACGCTCGGAGGTTCCGGCAACGTCCGGCTCGAGGGGGCGATCCCGGCCGGTGCTGGCAGTTCGGTGATCTCATTCGTCAAAACGGGTGCTGGCAGCGGGTATCTCACGTCTGAAACCAGTGCCTTCACCGGCAGTGTTTCGGTGAATCAGGGCACGCTCTACGTCGCAAAGATCGGCATGGCTGGTGCGGCGAGTTCCATCGGCACCAGCGGCACGATCTCACTCGGATCGACTTCCAACGCCGGCACGCTGCGGTGGCTCGGGGCCTCTGAAACGTCGGACAAGGTGATCGCACTCGCCGGCACGTCTGGCGGCGGTACGCTGCAGCTCGAGACGGGCACGCTTTCGATCTCGGGAGGTGTCGTCGTCACCGGCAGCGGTGCCAAGACGTTCACCCTCAACGCCGGGAATACCGCTTCTGGGGAATTCAGTGGAGTCATTGCTGATGGTGTCGGCAGCGCTGTCGGCGTCAGAAAGCAGGGGAACGGAATCTGGACGATCTCCGGCGCGAATACCTACACCGGCCCCACGAATGTCAATCAAAACACGCTGGCATTCACGAGCGGCGCCATTCCCACGGCGAGCACGGTCCAGATGACGAACGGTGAATTGCGGTGGGCGCCCGGCAATACCGACGACATCTCCGGCCGGCTCCAGATCGGCACCGGGTCGGCAGCAATGACGGCCTACTTCGACACCGGCGCCAACAACGTCACGTTTGCCAGCAACATCGCCAACACCGGCACGTGGGCCGCGACGCTCTCGAAGGCCAATGGCACCGGAACTCTCTCGCTCCGGGGTACCAACAGTTATTCAGGCGGTACCCGCGTCATGTATGGCACAGTCAACTTCGCCTCGGTCGCGAATCTTGGCACCGGCACGATCACAATCGGCTCGGGCACGACCCGCACGGATAGCAATGTCGGCTACGGCACGCTCCAGTGGGCGACTGGTAACACGGCCGACATCTCGGACCGGCTCACGTTCGACACGAAGGCGGGCACCGTCGCCACGCTCGACACGAACGGCAACAACGTCTCGTTTGCCAATGCCATCGGCGGCGCGACGTCTGGCGCCCTCAACAAGATCGGCGCCGGCACGCTCACGCTTTCCGCGGCCAACGCCTACACCGGCGACACGACGGTTTCGGCCGGCGGGCTCGTGGTCAACGGTAGCCTGCAGAGCCCCACCGTCACCGTGGCGACCAACGCAGCGCTCGGCGGCTCCGGCACGCTCGCCGGCACGCTCGCCGGTGCCGGCCTCGTCGGCCCCGGCAACTCGCCCGGCATCCTCACGGCCGCAGCCGTCAATCCTTCGGCTGGGCTCGGCTTCGCGTTCGAGTTCACCGCTGCGGATCCGCTCTACACAAGCCCGAGCGGTAGCCTCAACGACGTGCTCTGGCTCACCGGGGCCACGCCGTTCACGTCGAGCCTCACGAGCGCCAACGAGGTGGACATCTACTTCTCGCAAGCCGCCGTGGAACTCGGCACGCTGACCGGCGGTTTTTTCACCGCCAATGTGGCGGACTTCTTGTCGAGCATCTCCGGGGCGAACTTCCAGTATTTCGTCCAGAGCAATTCGGGCTCGTATAGCTACGGTGGCTCGTCGTATCAGACGCTCGCCCAATTCGACGCCGGGAAGTCGGTGACGATCTCGACCGTCGCCGCCAACGGCGGCCAGGTGATGCAGATGGTCGTCGTGCCCGAACCGTCGGCGATGGTCGTGGCGGGCATCGGCATCGCGGTCGCCGGCTGGCGGCTGCTGCGCCGCCGCGGCACGACTCTGGCGGCGACGTCTTGCGACGGCTGATGCCTGCCGCACAAGGACGGCTCGAACCAAAAAAGGGATTTCACCCGGCCATGCGCTCCCGCACCTCCGGCTTTACGCTCGTCGAACTGCTCGTCGTGATCGCGATCATCGGCGTGCTCGTGGGCTTGTTGCTGCCAGCCGTGCAGTCGGCCCGCGAATCTGGCCGCCGCAGTTCCTGCTCCAACAACATGAAGCAGATCGGGCTTGGCATGCACGGGCATCTGTCGGCGAAGCGCAAGTTTCCGGCAGGGTATATCTACGAGTCTGCCGACCACCCCGGGAGCGGCAGTAGCGGGAGCAATGGTCCGCCCGCCTGGGGCTGGGCCGTCTTTATCATGCCCTTCATCGAGCAGGGGCAACTTTTCGATGCCCTCG
>Ga0214921_10001049_pt1 | contig 48119 bp, 65 predicted proteins | sample LL1505_MetaG_FD_177992 | JGI IMG/M metagenome (GOLD analysis project Ga0214921, IMG submission 177992) | Freshwater microbial communities from Lake Lanier, Atlanta, Georgia, United States - LL-1505 | ecosystem: Environmental > Aquatic > Freshwater > Lake | place: USA: Georgia | collected... | reverse complement strand
CTGCAATTTCAAAATAATAGCCATTATTGGTTGTTGGATTGAGCAACATTGCTATTCCACCAGAGCCACCACCAATGCTAACATTTTTATCTGGTGCTGATCCAGTTACTTGATAAAACGTTGTGCTACCAATTGGTGTTTGTGTTCTATTTTCGTTATTTTCAATTTTTCCAACGATACGCATTCTTGTTCCAAAATGTTTATATGCATTGTCTAGTTCTTTATAAACATAAGAAATAAAATTAATTGGTGTCTCTGTAGTTGTAAATGATGGACCATTCATAATAAATGCTGATGATTGAACTGTTCCACTTTGTGTAGAATTTAATTTGTTTACATCTGTTTCTGTTAAAAATGCAGAAGATGCAAAGTTTTTAATAATTCCATTTCTAGATGTTTGCCTTGCTTTTGTATTATTAACACCTGCAGCGCCTGTTGTAGTGGCTGGTGTTGTTATGTCGCTTAATAATGTAGTTGTATACAAGTATTGTGATTTCATGTCGCATCCACGAACATAATCATTATTGGACCAATATGATGATAATCCAGCCGAATGACTTGCTATTGATGTTCCAAATTGTGCACGACCATGCTGGTAGACATTTCCATTCTTTAAACGAGTAATGCCATCAACTGTTTCATAGTATGGCTCTGTATAAATTCTTATTGAACCAGTTGGATATATTTTTCCATTAAATGGTAATGAAGAAAAATAATTTTGATATTCTTGATTACTAGAAATCCAAACATTCCCAGTGCCAGTGACGTTATATTCTGCTGCGTCATATTTAATTATTTCGCCATTAGCATAAAGAAAACCATTGTATCTTGTTAAGCCGTAAACATTTTCTCCAATGTCTATAATATTATTTATTAGTTGATTATTTACAACTGTTGGCTCTGAGTCTGTAAGGTCTGAATTTAAAGGCATGGCCCCAAGCACATAACTTCCCTGTTTTGAAACTACAGAGTTAATTGTTTTTAACTCATCCGTTCCTGCAACTTCCCACAATAAAACTGGCTTATAGATCCATGTTTTTTCTTTGTCAATCATGTTTGCTTGTTTTACCGACCCGTATGATCTTTGTATGTATCTAGTCGTATAATTAATTTTTCCATTATTATAAACTTTTTTATTTTGTGATGTTATATCAAGAATGTTTGGCAAGATACCACTACTTTGGTTTTCTATAATTCCATCTTGTGTTTGATTATTTGTTCCTGATAAAACCATGTCAGTATCTCTGTCGTCAATAGTTGGAAGTATATAGTTTTTACTCATAATAATAAAGTTATTATATTCATCAAAAAACATTGCAGTCTGTGTTGAAACTGCTAATTGATTTAAAACTTCTGCAACATTTTGATCAGGGGAAATAAAGAAATATGGAATGATTGGATCATTTTCAGAATCAATTCTATTAAATGAATAATTGCTAAAGCCAATGTAGTCAAGAAGTAAACTTGTTGCGTAACTTAAAGATACTTGTGTAACAAGCATTCTTGGCGCTGGCATTGATTCTAGGAAAAAATAAAAATCTCTTAGTTGAATTTGAAGCGTTGCACCAGTAGTATCTGCTTGTGGGAAACCTTCAGAGTATAAAGTTTTAATTGGAACCCAATAGTCAAATCCATCAACGTTTAATATCTTTTCGTAAAAATTAAATTTAATATTTTTGCGAATATACTTTGAAACAATACTTGTTGTGTTGTTATCATTAAGTGCTTGATCATCATCAAAAAGTGTTATTGAACCAGTTGATGCGAGTAACTGTCCAACTGGCAAAGCAGAGTTTCCTAAATCTGAAAGAATTTTATTTATAGAATAATCAATTGTTTTATCTGACATGTTAACTATTAATCTTGGAGACATTTCAATTAAATCAAAAGTACAGTCAAACTTATTCATTGTTTCTACAACAATTCTTATTCCTTGAATATATTCAAACTCTCTATATTTTGTTGTGCCATCTGTTGTACTAATATACGAAAGTGGTGATGTAAGGTCTGTAACAAAACTTGTTTTATTATCAATTTCTTCTGATCCAAGATACCATCCATAATTTGGAATAAAGGTTTCGTATTCTCCAGTTGCTGAATCCCAAATGTAAAAAACACCAATACTATTATTTGTTTCAATTACTAGGTATGCATATCCATTTAAAGAAACATTTGGCAAAAGTGTTGATGAAGAAAATGTTTCTGCAAAAACAAAAGAGTTTTTATACTTATCTGGAACTATTAGCCCATACTGTAACTCAACATATCCGTCATAGCCAACTATTACAGATCCATCTTCACGTAGATCATTTTCTGTAAATGAATAAGCATCCTGCCATTGATTATTTTTTAAATATTGAATCTTCCATCTTGATGGAGTTGTTCTATTAGCATTGCCATAGAATGGGTCATTAAAGGCTTCTGAGGCATTTGTAAAGGGTCCAAGATCAATGTCCCCAACGTTTGTTTGCATTTTAACTATAAGCCTGTTTGTTGGCACTTCTTCTTTATATACTACAAATGGTACAGCGTCATCAATATAATAATTACCATTTGAAATATTATTTGATATACCTCGCTCAATTCCGTCTTCAGTTCTATAAGATGTCCAATATTTAAATTGATCATATTTAGATGGCATATAATATCTTGGTCGTCTTGCTAGGTTTGCTCCAGAATTTGGAAGATAGTCTCCAGCAAAATAAAGTGGTTTATTAATTCCAGATCTTGGTCTGAATGGTTTAATGCAATCTTCTAATGAATATATCATTTTCATTTTTTCATTAGTTGATGTAAAACTTACTGGCGTTCCATTATTTTGAAAACCACCATCTACAATTATGTCTGCATCTGTTGCACCAGTATAGTAATTTCCAGCATCCTGATTATCAAATGATATTGGTAAATTTCTTAACTGTGCGTCTGAACCAAGAGGTCTGTATCTATAGTTGCCAAGTTTAGAAATATTATCTGGCATATTCATATTCCATTCAGCAAGAACTAAAGATTCCGCCTGTATCGTTGCTGATGTTTCTAAATGTGTTTTTAATGCTTCACTAACAAACAATTTAGACCTCTTCCAGATTTACCGAAATATTCCAAAGGTCATGATTATTCCCACCACGTTTAACAACGGAATAATTAAAGTCTGCAAAGTAAACTTGAATTATTTGATTATATTGTCCAAGATGATTATATTCATCTACTCCTGAAAAATTATTATGCTTGTCATATGCAAGGTACATCCAAAATGGTCCTTGATGATTTTCATACCATTCAAGAATTTCTCCTCCACCTGCACCACCGTCTGATGTATATTCATTTGTTGTATTAAAGTTTGAAGATTTTCCAGTTGTAGTGTTAAAGTTTGGATCATCTGCGTACGATCTTGATGGAACCATATCCCAAGAAACAGTCATGCTAAGTTTATCTGCAATATGATATGAGCGCATGCGACCATTAATTGTTCTTTTTCTTTGTTCAATTCTTTGTGGTACAAAATTCATTTCAGAACGATTGTGATCTGTTAATATAATAAACTGATCTAATAGATTTGGGTCTGTTGAATTAGTGTCTGCACCAACTTCAAACCCAGTTGGAACATATAGCCCATTGCTTAGCGTTCCAGCATTTTCTGACCATAAAATTCCCTGTGGTCTTTGATATCTTTTTCTTCCAGAGATATAAGCGCTTGTAGCCATTATGCTCTTTGTCTCCTAATTCTTTGTGCATCAACTTGTTTAATCTGTGTCATAACGGCTCGTGCTATATCATTAGCATTTGAGTTATTTCCATTAATATTAAAGCCTAGACTATAATTATACACTGCTGTGGAGTTATCGCTTACAGAACTAGATACATTATTTATTGGAGTTGCATACCCTGAATTTCCTCCACCAATCATTGATGGATATTTAGACTCGTTTAACATTGAAAGCAATGGTCCAAACTTCTTAGATGCTGCTTTATTTACAACAAACTCTCCAGGAGTAAGCATGGTAGGAACTGAATCAGATCCTATTCTTCCACCACTTGCAAAATATTTAGGAACGATTCCTCCCATAGACATTGGTTTTATTTTTCCACCATACATGCTGGTACGACCAGAAGATACTGAGCCACTGGTTACATAATTTGTTGTAATAGTTATAACTTTACTTGTTATTTTATTCCATATATCAAATATAGCCTGTGCTGCTGATTTTGCATCAATTAAATTTTGTTTAGTAAATTCAATTTGAGCATTTGCAGCCTCAACTTTAATTCTATTTGTTTCCCATTCATCAGCAGTTTGTTTAAGATATGTAACACTAGCAACAATTTTATCTGTAGTATCGTTGTAGTTCTTTAGTATTTCCGAAGTACTATCAACTATTTTTTGGTTTGGAACTAATGATGCTTCTTTAATGTTATAAATTTGTTGTTCAATTTCATAGTTCTTATCTTGAATAGCCACAATTTGATCTTGTATAAGTTTTTTTTGTTGTTCAAGTAAAAATGTTTGTTGTCCAATTTGATATGCACGTGCTTCAATTTGATCTTTAGTCATTCCACCAGCAGTTAAACCAGAAAGAGCCTGTTGACGAGATGCCTCCATTGCTGTTTTTTGTTGGTCTATTCTTGATGCTGCTGCTTGTGCTCTTGCTTCTTGAATTGCAACCGCTGCTGCAGAAATGTCTCCAGTAGTTAAAGCATCAGCAATTGTAAGTCTTGACTTTTCTTGTGCTGCAACTTCCTGATTAAGTGAAGAAATTTTTTCAAGTGCAGTTATTTGTGCATCATATTGTTTATTAATTCCGTCTTCTTGATTACGAATAATATCAAGATTATTATTTAAAACTGCAGATTCATCTTGAAGTTTTTCAATTGGGCGATCATAGTTAAGTTCAACCTTACGATTCAATAAATCTATTTCATGGCTATTTGCATCAATTAGTTCTTGCTTTGCATTAATTTCCTTTTGTGCTGCATCTACTGCCTTTTGAGCATTATCAATCTTAGTCTGTAAAAGATCTGCTTCAGACTTTCTTTGACGTCTAATTAATGCTTCTTGTGTATCAAAAAAGTTCTTTATGATTGCATAATACTTATTATATTTTTCCATATTGGTAAGACCTGGGGTTCCAGTTTTAGTTCCAGTCTGTGTTCCAGCAATAGATTTTGCAATTTCTTCTACCATTTTCATTCTATCTTTAATTTGTTTTGTTAGTTCTGCCCTAATTCTTCCTTTAGCACGTTCATTTCCACCCTCACCACTTTGAATTGCAAGAGTATTAAGCATTGAAGAAGTAACTGCTACACCCAGTGTTGCTGCTTTAAGAATCATCATTTGATCTGAAACATTTTTAATTCCTGCTGCTGATTGTGCAAGTTCTGAAGGTAAAGACCTCATAAGTTGTGACATTAGATAAAGAGCATCAGCCTTTGGCATTTTATTAATACTTGCAGATATTCCATCAAATGATTGTCCAAATTGTTCTGCATTAATTATTCCAGTACGAAGTTGTGTGTCAAGTGCCATAAAAGTATTTTGAAGTACATTTGATACTGTTGCAAACTTTTTCTTTAGATCTGTTGAAAGAATATCAACATCTTTAACTACTCCACCACCTCTTCCTCCACCAACAAAAATCTTTGATTTCTTATAGCCTTTATCAAATGCAGATTTATAATCATTAAGAAGTGTATCAACAGACTTTTGTAGATTAGCCTGTCCTTCCTTTGTTTTAATATCAATGCTCTTAACATAAAACTTTACATCTGTCTTTCCTGCTTCTTGTTGAAGTGCATAAATATAATTTGTTACTGCATCTTTAGTTGCACCCTGTCCAGTCAATCTTAAGGCAAGTGACTTAAATATAATATCTGCCTGCTCGTTTGTTGCTTTCTTTACTGATGCAACTTGATTCTTAAACTCTTTATCACTACCCAATAATTTTTGAACTTCTGCAACTTGCTTGCTTTTTTCTGGTGTCAAACCAGATACTGCTGGCTTTGCCATTTCAAGATTACTCTTTAATGGTGTAAATCCTAAAACTCCACCAAGTTTATCAATTTGGCTAGATGAAAGATTTGCAGCCTTACCAAGTCCTTCAATTGCTTGACGTTCTTTTTCTCTAAGTGCATTTGTTAACTTCATAATTCCATACATTCCTGCAAGCCCACCAGCAACTAGTTTTAAAGGTCCTGGTAGCATCATCATTGCTTGTGCAACAAAGGCAATGCCTGAAATCTGTCCTGCAATATTTCCAGCCTGTCCAGGAAGCATTGATGCAGCCATGCCTACACCCATGATGCCTATGCTTGCTTTCATTGGATTAACGTTCTTTAATCTTCCAAGTATGCTAGGCTTTTGTGACTGTTGACCTACTCTTCCCATAATTCCTGGACCAATAGCCATACCCTGCTGTATTTCAGAAAGTCTTGCTCTCTTGTCTAATTGTCTGCGAATAGATTTTTGAACAGGATCAATTCCACCAGTTGTTCCATATAAACTTGTTTTTGATAGTGTTGCAATATCTGCTGTTTTTTGTGCTTGTGCCTGAAGTATTCTTTCTTCATCTTGCATTCCAACAACTAGTCCAGACATAATGTCTTTTCCTAGTTTTCTTGTTCTTCTTGATGGAGACTTTGTTTGTGCACTTTTTTCCATAGCAATAATTAAATTATCAACTGCCTGTGTGCCCTGTCCTTGTAATTTTCTAATAAATGTTGTATCGCCTCTAAATTTTGTTCTAATTAGTGCTTGTCGTGCCATTTCTGTTTCTGCTGCAGTTCTTGAACCAACACCAGAGGCTGCTGGCCCCAATGCTGCCCTTGCTTTACCTGCAGCAATAGTTCCAACTGCAACTCTACCAAACTGTCCAGTTGTTGTTTTCATAAGAGCAGTATCTTTTTGCATTGCTTCAAGGATTCTTACTTGAGCCTGTAACTCATCCTCTGTTAATGCAATATCTTTTGTAATTTTATTAAGTATTGAACGTTTCATTTCTTCAGACTCACCTGATTGCTGAAGAACATTTACATATGCTTTTTGATTTTTTTCATTTGTTAAAAGCATACTCATTTCATTTTCTGCTCTTGCCTGTGCAACAAATAATCTAGTATCCCATGCTTCTCTGTAGCGTTTTTCTGCTTGTGTTACCTCAACAATATGTGCACGGTCTACTTGAATTGATTGTGCTAATTGTTGACCACTTACACCCATTGCCTCGTATGCCTTTTGAGTTGCTTCTGCAGCAATTTGTGCACGACGATATTCTTCTGCACCTGCAGCACCTCTTGTTGTGCCTAACTGTGTTGCTACACTACCCTTTATACCTGCTCCAGATGCACTATAATCTCTTTCTCCAACAATGTTTTCAGGAATCTGTATTTTTTCCATTTCTCCTGCAACAATGTCAAGTTCTTTAACAAACTTAGTAGCACTTGCTTTTGTATCTGTTGACAATCTATAAAGAGTTTCAGCAACAACACCTTCTGCATCACTTAATTTAGCAGCACCAGAAACAAGTTTATTAATAATATTCTGTATAGCAGACATATTCTTAGCATTTAAGAACTGCATTTGAACTGCTTTACCACCTACATTTAATGTACCTTCTGCATATCTACGTGCAACCTTGCCTGCAAATAACGATCCAAGTAGTGACATGTTTTCTTGAGCAATACCCTTTGGAACAACAACTTCTCCAGGAGTAAGCATGGCTGGAACGCTATCTTTATTTCCAGATCCTAGAACTACACCACCTTTAGCAAACTTTTTGCGTCCTTTAATAGGCATCATCATTCCTGGATTTGTTGCTGCAAATCTTGCTGATGCTGAAATTGCAGATTGATATGCAGTGACAAGATCTTTAACTGCAGATGCTTCTGCTGTAAATGTTTGTATTAGGTTGGCGTGTGTTTGATTAAGAGAGTGTGCTGCTGCTGTAGCATCTAACTGCTCCATTGTCATATACTGTGTTTGTTCACCAAGAACCTGTGTTTGTCCAGTTAATCTTAAATATCCATTACGAAGTGTTAAAAATAATTTAATAATATTTGCAAGACCATTAGCAAGCAAACCAAATGTCATAAGAAGAATTGGTCCAGCAGCACCTATTCCAACAGTTAATAATGTAATTACTCTTTTTGTTCCATCTGAAAGATTAGCAAATTTTTCAAGAATATTTCCAACAAATTCAACTATTGGTGTTGCTGCTTCTAAGAATGCTTTACCAACTGGAACAAGTGCTATCTTTAAATCTTCAACACTCTTTTTAAATTTATTCATAGCAGAATCAGCAGTCATGCCTAACTCTTTATTGGATACATTTGCTAAATCTTCAACACTTGCAGATGCTAAATCAAGAACACGAGATGCTTGTGTTCCATCTTTTGTAACATTTTGGAATAATGTAGATAAACGTGCAAACTGAAATTTACCAAACATTTGTTCAATTGCTTGTGCTCTTTGTAACGGAGCAAGCCTATCTAATGCTTTTGCAAAATCAACAACAGTAGCACGTAAATTACCTTTGTCTTTTTGAACAATTCCTACTATATCAATACCCAAACCACTAAGCATATCTTTTGCTTTTTTAGTTGGATTAATTAATGATGCAAGACCAGATTTAAGTGCGTTAGCACCTTCTGATGCATTAACACCACCTTCTTTCATTGCTGTTAAGAAAAAGGCTAAATCTTTAACATTTCCACCAAGTTGTTTAATTACTGGAGCAACCTTTGGAATTGCTGTTGTAATATCATCTAGAGATGTTACAGTTTGGTTTTCTACCGCATTTAAAAAGTCAATATTAGAAGCAAGATCTTGTGAAGAAATACTAAATGCATTTTGAAGTGCAATAGTTGTTTGTAGAGCCTGTTGTTGATCAATTTGACCAAGAACAGAAAGTCTAGTTGCTTCTTTTGTTTGCGCTTGTAAATCTAGTCCTTTAAAGCCTGCTGCTGCTGCATCTGCAGCGAGTCCGACTGTTTGTGATGCTGCAATACCATATTGTGTAAATGAATTAGCAAGTTCTTTAACTCCAGCAAGTGCAGCATTTGTTTCTCCTGGAGTTGTAAATAAATCTCCATAAACCTTTCTAAATTTTAATGCCTGTGTTTCCATATCCATGAAGGCTTTTGATGCTGTGCTTCCAAATGCCACCAAAGGAAGAGTAAAACCAACCATCAACTGACGACCAGCCCACTGTGTATTCTTACCAAAGTTCAGTAGGTTAGTTGACCCCTGCTTCATTAATTGATTAAATAGTGCTTGTTTTTGTGCTGTTAGTTGAACTTGTGTTCCATAATCATCCATATTAAGTTCTGTAGGCATAATAGCCATTGCTCTCATTGCACCGCTTGAATCACGGCCCATCTTAATATATTGTGTTTGGAGTTTCTTTACACGTTCTTCTGCTACCTTGCCAATTGTGTCAAACTCTGTTTTAAATAAACGACCAAATGTTTTTGTTGATGCTCCCGCATAGCGGAAGTATTCTCGCATTGAGAACTTGTTCTTTTCTAATGAATCAGTAAATGATTCTGCAGATGTTCTTACTGTTCGCATCTCGGCTGTAAAAGCACCGATTGAGTTTATGCTGCCTAAAAGATTTTTTTGTAGGCTTTTTTGTGCAAGTGCTGCTGTTTCACTTGATTTGGCTATTGAGGTATGGAACTGCGAAATCTGTCGTTGAAGAGATTTTAACTGTGCTAATGCAGCAGATGAATCAATATTAATGTCAATATTTGCATTAACATCAGCCATTTAGTTCCATACCTCTTTTAAATTATTCAGCCATAGTTACGCCAAGAACGTCTGAAACTTCAGCAAGTTTAATTCCTGATGCTGCTTCTACGATCTTGTAAACAGTTGGAAGATCAACAATCTCTTCTAACTTTGCTACGTCTTCTGAGAGTTCTGGCTTATATTGTTTCATCGCAATCTGAACACATTCCATAAGAATGTCCATAGACTTTTCGTTGTTATCCGCCACTGCTCCCACACCCTCAAACTTCTTCATAAATGGACGAAGTAGAGAGATTTTTAGAGGACGTACTGTAACCTTTGTGCCATCAATTAACGTAAGAGTTGTTTCCTCATGCGTAGTTGTTGCCATTATTTCCTCCTATAGGTTATGTTAATTATAGCATAAAAACATTATTTTCTAAGGTCTTCATAATCAATACCCATTCCAATTCCAAACCCTGCTTGCCTTGCATTCTGACCTTGAAGTGCTAATATATCATTGCTATCATTTGTTGCACCTTGACTAAATACTCTTGCTTTCATATCTTCCCATTCTTTTTGCCCCCTACTAGATCCAGCCTGTTGTTCTAAATCCACACCCTGTATTGCTGCAAAAAACTTTTTTTCTTCATAGTCAAGTTCTCTACGACTTGAAAGAGTTGCCATTAACTCTGGCATTGATAAAGATTCTTCAAGTTCTTTATAATCCTTCCATATACCCAGCAAGAAAACCTCAGACTCTATTTTTGCAAGATCTAGGTCTGACCATGTGGCTCCGCTATCTGTTGCTTGATCCTTTACAGGTTCTTCTGATTTTTGATTAATCTTGATTCCAGCAGACACATCCAGTATTTTATAAATTGTTGGCATGTCAAAACTATCTTCTACGACTTCTTTTGTTTTTGATATTTCTGGATAGTATTGTTTCATTGCTATCCTTACGCATTCAACTAAACTTTCTATGGCTTCGTCATCATTTTTTGTTAATTTAACATTCTCAAATGCCTCCATAAATTCACGCAAATATTTTATTTTTAATGGAGTTATCTCTAATTCTGAACCATCAATTAGATTTATTATTTTGCTTTGATAAACGGTTGTTGCCATAATCTTTCTATTCTATCACAGACAAAACAAAAAACCCACCTCGTTAGAGATGGGCTTTGAGTTAATCTAAATCTAGATTATGACTGGCCCCAAGTACGATCTACGATCTTACCGTAGGATCCAGATGTGTCTTCAGGAAGAAGACGGAATGAAACTTCAAACATTGATGGCTCATCACGCTTAGCGGATACAGTTACGTTCTCAATTGATAGAGCACGGTAGGCTGTATAAACACGCTCAACGGTGTCAGATGCATCGCAATCTCCAGTTCCTGGACCAACAGCAACGATTCCTCGTTCTACTGGACATTCTCCAAGTTCACCTGCAGATAGATTAAGTGTCTTACCTGTAGATGCATTCTTGTTTCCTGTAAGTTGTGTCTCTTTGAATGCTAGTGCAAGAAGCAAGTTTTCTAATGTTGCTTCAGCAAAAGCGGTAGCAAGATTAACCTGCATACCTTGCTTATATAGTTTTGCAACGTCAAGAATCTGATCAACTGCAACCTCACCGAAGTCAGGTTGGAATTGTAGTTCAAGACCGTTCATGGTGTAACCTACGTTAGTATATGCTGCGTCTGCTGAAAGCGTAGTCTTAAAAGACTCGCTTGAATCAAAACCTTCCAGTGTACCTGGAGTAAGTGTTGTATCCGCAACAAAAAGTGCTGCTGCACCAACGATAATGTTATTTGACGTACCACGGCTATATGGCATATTTGTTCACCTCTTTCATAAAGTATTATTAAGTTGTTTGGCGTGTTTCCTCAAGACTAATTATACAACCTTTTATGTATATCTAGAATCTGGCTCAGTCTTAATATGATAGTCATATTCAACAATAATCTTGTTTACAAACAAGGTTCTAGCCGATGCCAATTCTGCAACGTCTCTGCTTTCGTCTGCTTGGTATACCCTTGTATTATGGAAGAAAATATTATATGGGATTACGCTTCCTTGGGAATTTAAAATAGGATTATTAACTGCCCATGAATTAATGTCTTGAGCAGATGAGTCTTCACGATCCAGGGCATTTGATATTACACGAACAGAGTCTATCAGTTTGCCAACATCTGTAGAATATAAGAAATAGATTAATTGCTCTCTCTTGCGAGCATAGAATGGTGTTGGTCTAAACCTCATGAGTCTGTCATATACAACTAGCAATGGACTTTCTGTCTGTCTAATTATAATGCTATCGTTGTATAGGTCTTCAATATTTGTAGGAAATTGCGCTGGAACCATTGGACTTGGATTAACTAAATCTGCATCTGCAATTAAATTATAGTGAGCCAACTCTGAAAGAATATAGCCGTTTAGAAATGTTGGTGGGAATCCCGTATCTGTTAATATAGTCATAAGTCTATTCTACTCCAATTATTGCATTTGCTATCCATTTAAATCCAGTATCAACGCCCTTGCTTCTTCCAAGTTTAGATCCAGCAGCAAAGTTCTTTTTATATAGAACTGGTTTTTTAATATAATCGTAAAGTCCAGATGCTCTTAAAAATGATTGCTTAAAGTATCTTGAAATAAAAATATCAACTGTAGATTCAAAACTACCAAACACTTCGTCTCCTCCTGGAGAATCAACCTTGATTGGTTTTTTAGTAAATACATCTCCGCTTGGACCGCTAAATCTTAAGACTTGTGATTTGGTTGGTGAAATTGTAACTGGAATTCCATTTTCCATAATCTTTGCTTTATTATAAAAAGGCACTGTCATATTTTCTGACACTGTTCTTGATTGTCTAAATGTAGAATTAATTGATAACCCAAGATTGCTAACTGTGTAATTAAGATCAAACAATCTAGATGTAGGACTTCCAGTTTGATTCCACTCATAAACATGATGCAATGCTTTTGGATTAGACCTTGCCTCAGCGTCAATATATTGAGCAAGGGCTTGTATTACGCCTTTACCTAGTTTATCAAGAAATATTTTTTTACCTTTTTGAACGCCTTCTAAAAAACCAAAGGAATAGTTAATTATATTGTTCATCTGCATTTCAAAACTTTTAGAGTTCATTGTGACTATCATTAGTCGCCTACCGTTTGATTCTCAGTTCTACGCCATAACATTTTGTAATATTCTACTGAGCCAAATGGTCCAGTAAATGGTTCTACTGTTGCTACTTCATAAATGGTTCCTCTGCCAGACCTTGGGCCAGCAGTTTCTCTATATATAACAACGTCTCCAGCATCTCTAATGTTGGTAACTAAAATATTAGTAATTGCATTATTTGCATTATTTGATGATACTCTTGGGTCATTTTTTGTTCTTACAATAAGTTTATTCTCATATTGTAGAAATGCTTCTGGCTTAATATCTTCATTGCCTAAACCGCCTACTGGTGTAGCATTACATATAATTGTTCTATCATATACCCAGTCTTTTTTAGGTTGTCCATAATCACCTTGTTGAAGGATTGGAAAGTATATATCTGCCTTCATTGGAAACATGAATTCTGTAGTTTCGCATACAGTCATTACAACACTCCAGGACGAACAATATTATTAACATATTTAGACAAAATCTTGTCTACAATAATATTTCCAGTACCCTCAATCATTCTCTTATCGTACTCAATCTTAAATTGATCAGTGCTGTAGTTCTTTACATATCTCTTATAATAATCTAATTTGCCACATTTAATATCGTTAATTAGTAGCATGGTTGCATCTTGAATATCAATCGGAACAACCTTGTATCCAGTTTCTAGCAAGAAAATATAATCTGTTCCTTGCCTAAAGCCTACACCAGGTGTAATTGTCTGTGTGTTTCCACTATCTTCTGTATCAAAAAGTGCGTATGAGTCAGATACTGCTAAAGGAATTCTTGATGGGCGTCTTTCTGCTCTATTTAATGAATCTGTTACTTGAACTGGATCTTTTGTGATTGCTGTTTTATCTTTTGTAATAATATAATTAAACTCTCCAAGTGCTGGACCGTCTGGGTCACTTACATCATATACAAGTTCTGCATTTTCATATGCCTTTAAAATTTTATGTGTTCTATCCCAAAGAGGGATGTAGTCTGTCTCTTGACCTACAACTTCTAGGTAATTTCGTTTATAATAAAACCCATCAACTATTGAATCAATAATTGCTCTAGCCAAAGATTCGTGTTGTTTATATTCTGCTATTTCTGTTGCTGTTGTTCCTAAAGTATTTGGATCAACATATGGACGTTCAATCTGTAGATTGTCTTCAATAACAATATCTCCACGTTCGCCATCAATGTCTTCATATACTGTTACAGAATAAGACTTATCATATTTTACAAAGTCTCCAGACAGGGTGTATGTTATGGTTCCTTCTGATGAAGATGTTTGTCCAGACTCTCCACTGACAAACACTTCAAGTTCTGTTTGCTCTGGTACGTCTTCAATAACAAGTATGTAATCTGCTGACTCATCTGGAACTGTATAGGTTACAGAAAGCGGGTATGGTGGAATGCGAAGAATGACTGACATTATTGTTTACCGTAGTATGAGGCTACTTCTTCAGGCTGTGCAATTCTGACTGCCTTACGAGTAATCCACTTTTCCGATGCCTCCTTTGAGACGATGTTATATCCCACTTTTACTTCTCCAACCCCATCCCAATAGATGTTTCTATCTGAATAAAGTGCTACCTTTTCAACTGGTGCTTTTTGTTCTGTAACGACTTCTGTTTGTCCGTTTGGAATAAAACTTGCAATTACTTCTAAAATTTCTAATTTAGTAGATACCCCAAATAGATCAATGTTATTTTTCTTAGCATAAGATTTTAGTTCCATTACGGTCTTTTTTGCTAATTCTTCAATTGTCATATAATCTCCCATACTCATTTGTAATTATACCAGAATATGACTAAGGGAGGACAGAAATTAATCCATCCTCCCTCAATCTGGGTGGTCAATGATTACGAATCAGTTGCATCTGCATCTGCATAAGATACAGCGTCTAGTTCTTCCCATTGAATACCAAAACGGACGAATACTGTGTATTCAATTGTGTCCTTCTTTGGCTTGTATTCACGGTTTACAGTGATGTCTCTCTGGAATCCCCATACACGGTTTGCTGGGAATGTAAGATCTACATAACCTGCAGGGTAGTAAGGAACTTCAAGAACATCTACACCTAGTACACGAGTTGTGCGTGAGTTACCAAGTGTTTGTGCATTTCCATCAAGGTAATCTTGACGGTTTGCTGGTGTTCCTGCTGTACGAGTAGCGAATGCTTCTGCTACTGCATCTGCAAGTGTACCGTTGTTCTTAACGATACCTTGGAATGCATCTGTACCTGCATAGAACTTAAGATTGCTCTTAATTGCACGATACTTACGTGGCATGGCCAAGATAATGCTTTGCATTGTGGCTGTTGTCCACTCGTTGTTTGCTACAGTAACTGCTGCTTCGTGAGCATCATTTGCTGCAACTTGGTTTACCTGAGCAACGAAGCCAGGCATAATTGAAAGGAATGCGTCTGCGCCAGATCCAGTTCCATTAATTGCAAGATCTTCAATATCGTTAGCGAAAGCATTTGTCATCAAGCGAACTAGATGATCTTCAAGTGCTGCACCTTCAATATTGTCTTCTAGTGATTCTGTAGAAACTTCCCAGTCCAAACGAATCTTCTTTGTTGTGAGTTCTACCTTAGAAAATGTAGCACCAACGTTTGTGTAGTCTGGTGCACCCTGTGCTGCTGCACGGATAACACGCTCTCCAACGTTGACCTTCTCAATTTCCATTGTATTTGCTCGCATAGTGACCTTACGGCCATCCTTGGCGAGAACAGTTGCATCCCACACGTAGTCAATAAAACGACGTGCTTGTTCAGGTGCTAGAATACCACCAGAGACTCCTGTAGGATTTACGGCATTTGCTCCTGTTGTAGAACCAAATGCTGCTGTTGCTGTGTTACCAAGCGCTGCTGCTGGACTTACGTTACCGTCAGCATTACGTCCTGTTGCACCACCAACACCACCAGATACTAATGCGCCTTGGGAGTTAAGTTCTGCTCCTGAGCCACCTGAACCTGGATAGTTTTTTTCTATATTTGTATTTTGTTCCGACATATTGTTCACCTCCTAGTGATATATACCTTAGTTAAATAGGTCGGTATTTGTGAGGAAACGACCGCCCCATAGGGATTTTTGAACCACTTGTGGTGATTCCTGTACGATCTCGCCTAGATCGCCAGACTTGCGGAAAGCGGTGTCTTGTTCTACAAGATCTACTCGCTTGCCAAACTCGTTAAAGTTACTCTTAATATTGTTAACATCAGATGTTACTGTATCAAGAGACTTTGTTACTGCTGCTACCTGCTCATTAAGAGACTTAATAGTTGCAGCAAGATCGCCAAAGGCATTAGTTAGAGAAGCATTAATTTCTGAAACTGCTTTAGCAACTTCTTCTTTAACTTCTGAAACAGCATCTACTGTTGTTTCTGATTTCTCTACTTCTACTGCTGCTTCTGCAACAGGAGAATCTGCACCACCGTCAACTGCTTCTGCAACAGGTGCTTCTTCAGCAACTGCAACTTCTTCAGCAACTACAGGTGTTTCAACAACATCTGCTGGTTGTACCTCTGGAGCAACCTCTGCATTTTCAACTACAGCGTCTACGGCTGTTTCTGTTGATTCTGTCATTGGATTTACCTCCTTAGTAATCTTAATTGTACTAATGCCTTTAGCACTATCAACTAAGAATTTTATCATTTCAGTATTTTCTTTATCATTTTTTTCTATAAAACCTATATTTTGCATCTTATTACCGTTAGTTGGACTTACTGCTGAATCAGAATCTGATACCATAACAATACCGCTTTCTGAATCCCAGAAAACATTTTCAATCTCTGTTTTTGATAAATATCCATCAACAACGTTTTGGCCATTTACTTTTTCAATAGATACAATGTTTGCAAACTGATTTGCTGGATTATCAACAAGAGAAAGTTCATGTAGTTCATAATTTTTAATTACACGGATTGACTTATCCATTTTTTCATCATAGGCATCATCCCATGACTTAATATTTCCACCGATTGAAAAACCAGTATATGTTCCGTCTAAAACCTTTTCCCATGCATCCTGTGCACCCTTTGAAACGTATGCAGATACATAAACTCCGCTATAAAACTTTTTATCATTTGGATCAAAATATTTGTCTTCTTTAAATGAAACGATCTTTCCAACTGCTGATGGTTGGTGCATTTCACGAAGATTGCCACGAAAGTTTTTAAATGCATCTACGCTAGATTCTGTTGTTACAATATCTCCTTGGCGATCAACGTTATCAAGCGTTGCAAAGCCTGACACCATACGGCGTTCAACATCTACTTTTCCGATGGGCATTGAGAGGCGAACATTGTCACCTTCAGTTACCCAATGAGCCTTATTTATTAACATAGCCTTCCTATTATAGCATTTGTTTATAAGGTTTTCTCATCTATTGAGATGCTCTTCCTTCTCCTTGTGGATTGCGTCCAGAAACTGTTGTTGTTGAATCAGAATTATTATTTGTTCGTTCTGCATCTCTTTGTCGTGTACCTGCTAAATTTGCTCTAGCATCAGTTGCTTGTCTTGGAGACATAATAAATGGTTCATCCCCGTCTGCTCTTTGTGGCAAGTCAAGTTTTTCACGAGCCTCGTTTGGAGTCATGACTTGTGTCTTTACATATCTTTCAAGAATCTGAGACTGTGCAATTTCATCAGTTAGTGTCAACTCATTAAACTTTAACTCAAGGACATCTGTTTTTTCCTTAATAATCTTGTTCACAATCTTTTCCAGGTGCCTTTGTGCTGGACGAGATACCTGTTCTTTAAATGTACGATCCTGAGATAGTGCTGCTGCAATGCCGCCAGAGTCTGCACCACCAAGTTTGGACATTGGAACCTGATGAGCAATTAAAATGTCATCACGATTCTGCTTACGATACTCTTTAAATGATCCATCTTGGATACCATTTTCAATTGGCTCCATCTTAAACTCAACCTTGTTGGTATCAGTATCACCAGGAAGTGGTATGTAGAGGGTTCTGTGTGATTGAGCCTTTAGTCCAGTCTGAAGGAATCTAAACATCTTGTCTTCGGCATCCCCTGAAAGTTTTGCTCCTTTAAGAGTTACAACATATCTTGGAACAGCCTTATTTTCAAAGTAGTCAATATTATACTGAGATGCAAGTTGGTCTCCAACTAAAGATGGCATTGCTGCAATAATGTCTGGAATTCCATAAAATGTATTTAATGGTGAGTATTCTTTAAGATGAATAATCTCATTTGGTCTTGGATCTGTTCCCATTGGGTTTGGATTCTTTGCGCTAAAGTTTCTAAAGTAAACTACTTTCTGTCCAATGATTTGAACAAATCCGTCACGAAGACGACGAACACGAACAGTCGTTGCTGGAATATGACCAACATATCCAATCTCTCCTGCTGTTGTTCTTCCTACTTCAATAAATCCATTTCCAGTTGCCTGAAGATCTGTATAAACTTTTTCCATTGTTTTAGTAAAACTGTCATCATCATTAAGGTTCTCTAGCCAGTCACGTAATTCAATTTTCATTCTTTCAATACGACGACGTGCACGATCAACGGCTGCTTGGTCATCGTTATTTTCAAAACGTAGCATAGTTCTATCTGTTACATCAAAACGGTATCCAAGACCAACAACATTTTCTACTTTGGCATCAATTGCAGCATGATTAGCAAAAGATGTATCATAGAAGTTGGCCAACTCATACATATTATATGGTGGTGTAATTACGTCAAACAAACCATAACCATTACGATATACGGTACCAGGATTAATTTGTTTTGATCCAGAATCAACACCTGAAGGGGTTACGTTTGCAGCATTTAAATATGCTTCGTTGCCTTCTGGGTTAACATACTTTGACATATTGCGTGTTGTTCTACGACGGAAATTTTGATCAAGACCAGAATAATCTTTTAAATTTTCCCAAGACTTATTAAATGGGTCTTGAGACTTAAAAATATTTTCATCACGCTCTTGCGTATTTAATCCTGCACGTACGTATTCTTGATCAGCCATTTTCGTATGAGTCTCTTCCATGTTTGTCTAATGTTTGTTGTGCTGCATGCCAAGCACCCAAATCGTTCATTGAAGGAATTAATCCAGCATTAAGTCTTTCTTTTTGTTCTGAATATTCTTCTTCACTAATTCTATGTAGGCCAGGAACAAATACTGCCTTGCCTTCTCCATCATCGCCGTATAAGACTGCAGCACTTCTTAGTTCAGAAATCTTTGAAAGATCCCCTCGCTCTGCAGGTATGTTTAAAACTGATCCTTCGTTATCAGTGAACCACTTCCCATTTGACTTTTTATATACATATAGTCCCCAGTCATAGTGCTTTTCAATTACCTTGCGTCGCACATTCTTTACATAGGGTTTACCAGTTTTTGGATTAATTAACGATTCCATAGCCATAAGTATAGCAGATTATACTGGTGTAGAGATACTTGTTGACCATTCTGTCTCTGTATATATCTTGATTAATTCTGGTGCATACGATATTCCCTGAGCATCATCAACAATAATCTTATTAGTTCCAGTATAGGTCTTATAAATATCTGATGGATTTACAAAATAAAATTCTGTCTGTCCTAGATTAAGCACACCGTCCCATGTAAAACTATTTAACCAGAACTGCCATTGAAAGGTGGTAACTGTATCTGTCAAAACCTTGAGCCAAGGTCGCTTTGCACTGCTCTGAACTTCTCTAATACTATTTGCCTGATAATATGCAATATTATTAAATACCGCTGGGCCTGTAAGATTAATATTTCCAAGATATGAGTCAAATAATAAAGATACCGCAAAGGATATGCCAATAACTGACCATTCTTTAATGTTTAAGACTGGCTCTCTAACTATTGATCCGTTCAGATAAAATGATATACCCTCATAAGGAGTTCCTGATGCGTTTAAAGCAAAAAGCCTTCCTCTATTTCCAGAATCGCTGTTGGCTACCACGTAAACTTTAACAGTACCCTGTTTATGGTTTATTTCAAATAACTCAACTGGATCTGCTGGGAAAAAATCTTTGTCATATCTAAACCACAATTGGGTTGCGCTAATTCTATAGTTTGAAGCAAGTTGGCTATTTATTGGGAAAGAAATTCCACGATTAATTAAATTGTTTTGCTCTCCCCTTATCTCTATACCTGAATTTTTTGTTAAATACAGATATGGTGTGCTTTCTTTATATATGCTAAATGGATTCTTGGTTTTATAATCATAATAGATTCCACTCTTTTTATATGGGAAAAGATCTACGCCAAATCTTGTGCCAACTGGATTTGATGAGTTACTATTTAAGACTTGTGAAGCAAATTGAAGTTTATTTAATAGTATTGGCTTTGTTAATATGCCACGACTTGTAATCTCTAAATTGTATACAATTGCCAAAGAGTTAAAGTCAATGTTTTGTTTTGGATATATAATTGTATTGTTTATAATTTCAAACTTTGTAGTTTCCCAATCAGTATAGTCATTTAGATCAATAATATTATATTGGTTTGGCTTTACTATATCGGCATACTCTTCAACAGAGTTGGCTCCATCTACTACATACTGAAAGGTTGCATAACTCTTGATTTCTGAGTTGGTTGTATCATAATAATATTCTCCACCAGAATCTTCTGTAAGTTCTGCAGGCGATGGATATCCAATATTAAATTGCAAAAAGTCTAAATCATAATGACTGCTGCCAGTCTCATCAGTTACATATTTTGCAAAGTAAGAAAGTGGTAGATAGTCTTGCCAGTATGAAGCAACACCAATATCTAAGAAATATTTACCATAGGACTCTGTTGGCAAAAGCGTATAACTTGCTGTGTGATCAAGAAGTTCTTGACCTGATGATGCTATTGCAATTCCATTATCTGCAAAATGAGTTGCTACATATGAAGCATTTATTGCTGTTGAAAGTCCAACTGAGTAAATTCTTCCACTAAACACGTTGCTTGTTCCATCTCCACCAACATATAAATTTAATCCATTTTGATTGCCAAAGAATGCAGCAAGATTTCCACCATAGTTATTGACTAATGAACTTATCTGGAATCCAGCGGAAAACAATGCAGCATCTGGTATTCCATATTCTTCAACATATATTTCTTCTTCTACCCCATTATAAAATAATGTATAAACTATGTCTGCGTCTAATGTCTTTACTTCAAAATAGTTTCCATTTTGTGAATTAACAACCTTTAATAATATTGTATTATCTTCCGTATTATTTATTATTGAAAATACTCCGTACACTGTGTGGATTTGATCAGCCAGGATGTTTAGTCTTGAAAAGTTAATGTATGAGTTTGTTGAGTTCCAACTAGCATTTGGTCTTAAGCGTATGAACTTGTTGTCTAAAAATGGCCCTGAGTCAATAGTTTGTAACTCTTGATTATCTGCATACAGTTCATCTAACGTTTTGTTACCTAAAAATATTTCTGGCAAAGAATACTCTGGGGTTCTTAGTGTGGTTGCGGTAGTTAATAAATTATCAAATGTACCCTGCTGCCACTGTGCAAAATCTGGATAGTTATAATTTACAGCATAGTTTGAGAATGGATAGTCAATAAAGGCTGTGGTTCCACCATAGGCTGAGTTAATTCCTTCTGGAGAAATAACTCCTTGGCCATATACCCATCTACGTTTTGCTAATGTAACTGGAACCTGATATGAATAAATGGCAACACAGTCAACTTCAAATGGTGATATATCTGCAGATGAATAAAATCCTACCCAGTCTTGATTATTACCGACATCTCCAGATTCTTCAGATAGTTCTGTTGGAAGCACAAGACTTGATGTATCAATAGTTAAAGACAAAACTTCTTCGCCATTTATTAAAAGTGAGGCTGAGTTTCTAATTAAACGAATATGAATAAGCATTGGTCTATACCACTCACCAACAAAGTGAGATGCAAACTGATCTCCAATAACTAGTGTTATAAATCCACCCTCAACATACAAGCCATCTTCAGAAGCAATTGGCCCAAATATTCTAAACGGTGCTGATGTATTGGCATTTATTCTTGCCCAAAATTCTACAGTGTAATCGTTATGTTGTCCTTTTTGATTTAAAAATCCTTTTCCAGGAAGAATAAGTGATGCATCGCTATATGGTTTTAAAACTGTAACTCCAGATGCACCATATACAAGCGGTATGCCAGAGTTAGTAGCATAAAGTCTTGATTCTGCAATATAGTAAGCGCTGTCTTCAGCAATACCATAGGCTTGTGCTTCAACAGCATCTAGCCCACCATACTGGCTAACTTCTGCTGGAACTGTTGTTGTATTTAGTCCAAGTGAGTTTACTTGAAATTCTTCTGACCACTGACCAAGAGATAGTCCATTAAAATAAAATTGATTTTCTGATGTATTTGATGCACCTTCAATAATTCCGACAACTAATACTATTCTTAAGTTAGCATTTACGTTTGGTTTTTCAAATGTTTCAGATATATATGACCATCTTTCATTAAAAATTGTAGAAAATGTTTTTAAATTTTGAACAACTGTCATTGTGCTTGGATCCGTATATTCATATCCAATTGAAACATTTCTTAAATAAATACTATTTGAGTAAAAGTATGTACCTATAGAAAATGTTTCTAAATCATTGTTAAGTGTATTTATATTGATAATTGTTGGACTAATTGCAGTAATATCCATTGTTGGATTAACTGATAAGTTTCCTGTTAATATGGTTGTTACACTGTCAGAAAATGGTTCTCCACTAATGGATGATCCAGATGAAGTTGTACCATTGGTTATAGTCCATCCACTGTTTATATTCCGTTGATTTTCTGTAATTAAAGAGATGTAATCAAGTTGATCATCTAATGCCCAAAGAACTAGTGGGTGCTCAGAATAAATCTTCTCTGCATATAAATTTGATGGATTAGACATTTTTCTCCTATCCCCTTATTATAGCAGGATAGAGATTAATAAAGTTTAATCTCACATGCATCTGTTGAACAATATTTTTCAGACTCTGCATCTAAATTATCTTTACCATCATAGATAGCAGACCAATCAATCTTTCCAATAGTTCCTACATATGCATTATATTGCTCTCTTGTTATTTCTGTATAAGGTTGTTGAGGATAAGTCTTATTTCCCATTGGAAGGAATGAGACTGCCTTTAGTTGGCCTTCATACATATTAAGTGCTGGAGCAACAAACTTTTTTTCCTCTTCTTTATCAAATGACAATGTTACAGAAACACCATTATCTGACCAGTACTTTTGAGCAGTTGCTGCCAAACCAATCTTTTCAAATAGACTTACTTGTTTTTCAGAGCGTTTGTGTCCTGATGCAACTGGAAAATAAACTACTGATGTATTTGCTGATACTACGTCATCTTCAATTTTATACCCTGCTGCTTTAAACAAATGCATCATTGGATCTGTATTTCCAAAACGAATAGCACGAAGATAAAATTCTCCTCCAGGTCCCCAGTGAACTCCAGGAGTAGCACCAGAAAGAAGCGATACAGAACCTGATGGCTTAACTGTTGTTACACGAACTGATTCACGAACACATAGCCACTCTGAATATGAATGATCATATTTACGAATTGTATTATATCCTTCATCCATCCATTCACGAATAACTGGCAAACCATGCTCATCAGCAAAAGCAGCAATACCTGTAAGGGATGTGCCAATACGACGATTGCGTTGCATAATACCGTTTGTTTGTTGCCAGTGTGTTGGCATTAGTGTTACAGTCTTTCCATAAAGATATGCAAACTTTAATGTCTTAAGAAAGTCTTCTTTGGATTCATGACGATTTAAGTGAACTTCTACAAGAGTACATAGTTCATAAGATTCAAGTGGTTGTTCTGCACAAGGGTTAAATCCCATAATTCTAGAATCTTTATAGTCTGGAGCATCTGCAAGGCGACCATAGTTACGAGCAACATCAAGCCAAATAAAACCTGGTTCTCCATTGTCTGCAATTAAATCAACATAGTCTTCATACTTTGTTCCTACCTCTGCTGCAATAGAATTATTAGACATCCATGCCCATCCTGGTTTTTCTGGATCGTATGAGTTACGTTCTGGAAATACTTCTGGATTTTTAAGATTAATAAATGTTTCATCCCCTGGTGCTCCAAGAGCAAGAGTAGCAGAACGACGAACATTGCCAGAAACAACACATGTTCCAATAAGGTTTACAATATCTACAATTGCACGAGAGTCAAGTGTTTCACCTGCTCTGGAGCCAATAATTTTACGAATACGTGTATGGAGATCCATGAGTGGCTGCGGACCGCTTGCAACGCCTCCAAAGCCCTTAATTGAGGCACCTAGTGGACGTATTAGGCTATAGTCAAATTCTTGAATAGACTGATTTTGACGTAAAAATGAGTTTATAAGATATCTTACAGATTCAACCCATCCTTCACGAGTATCTGGAATTTCATAAGTAATTGATGGTTCAGTGGGTGCATATATAGGTAGATTTTTTTCATTTCCAATAGTATCAAATCCTACACCTATACCCAACATTAATGCATCCATAACCCAGGCAAATAGAGCACCTGGATCATTACGATCAATGTCACGAGTTGAAACCATGGCACAGTTTTGAAGGGATGCAGAGTTACGCTTCTCCATAGTCATAGGTGTACCAAATGCCCAAAGACCTCTTCCTGGTGGTGTCCACTTTAACTCAAACATTCTTTGGAATGCTTCTTGAGCAGACTTCTGAGCCTTATTATCGTTCCATGGTAAACGATTATCTTTAGCATGATTCTTTTGGACTGAATACATACCCTCAATTACACGGCGACAAACCTCATGCCAACGTTCTTTGGTTCCGTCTTCCTTCATACGAGAATATGTACGAATAAACGTAATTTCTCCAAGTGAGTTAGATCCTGCATCTGAAAATCCAAATGGAGCAGGAGTAGTTGAATATTTTGTTACAAAATCTTCTGATAAACGAAAAGAAAAAACACTGTCAGACATAGAATTTAACGACCTCTCAAATAAAAATAATGAAGTGCTTTATGTTTTTCAAAGCACTACCATATTGTAGCACAAATTTTACAAATAAAAAAGTTGTAATAAGCACAAAACACCAACTATAAAGATGTAGTTGATGTTGAGTACTTTTGTTTTATTAAAGTTGTTTATGCTCCTGCAAGCATGAACTCGCTAAATGCTGCTCCACCACCACCTGCAGATGTTGCCCATCGCATACCAGCAGTTTCTCCACTGTCAACAATTAAACTTTGTCCAGCAGTTCCTGGTGCAAGAGAAACAAATGTTCCTGCTCCAGTTCCTACAAGTAAATGACCTTTAGCAGTAAAATCTGAGTTAATAATAACAGTACCGCTTAAATTTGGCAATGTAATTGTGCGATCAGAAGTAGGGTCTACAACTGTAAGCGTGGTTTCAAAAGCGTCGTTTGTTAATCCTTCAAAAACAATTCCATCCCCATCAACAATAGGGCTAGTTAAGGTTTTATTTGTAAGTGTTTGCGTTGTATCATGCCCAACGAGTGTAGTAGTAGCATTTGGTAATGTTAATGTTCTGTCTGCTGTAGGATCCACAACTGTAAGTGTTGTTTCAAAAGCATCATCTGTGGTACCTTCAAAAATAAGTGTCTTGCCAGCAGCAAGAGCAATATGCTCTGAAGATGTCCAAGCGCTTGATGCGTTTATCCAATTAAAGGTTTTATCTGTAGCGCCCTTGAGTGTTAGACCTCCACCATCTGCTGTAGTGTCTGATGGGGTATCAACGCTTCCAAGTTCAATATTTTTATCATCAACAGAAAGAGTTGTTGAGTTAATAGTTGTTGTAGTTCCATTAACTGTAAGGTTTCCACTAATTGTTAAAGATGTAAGGGTTCCAGTTGATGTGATTTCAGATAAATTTCCTGTTGTAATAACATTTCCAGAAACGTTAGGCAATACTATTGATCTATCTGATGTTGGATCTGTAACAGTTAAAGTTGTTTCATATGCATCATTAGTTGCACCTTCAAAAACAACACCATCACCAGTAATTAAAGGACTGCTGATTGTTGGACTAGTGAGTGTTTTATTTGTAAATGTTTGAGCATCGCTTAATGTTGGAAAATATTCAAGGGATGCAAAGTTTGTAGTTCCATCACCTATTTTTATTTGATCAAGAGTTGTATTATATACAAGTTCGCCTTGTCCAACGACAGGGTTTGCATTAGACCATTCAGTGGTTGTACCACGTCTGATCTGAATTCTACTTGCCATAATATCTCCTCAATGCCATTATATCAGAACACTGTTGATGGTGATCCACCATCTAAAGTATCTGAGTAAATTGAAGATGGACTTCCACCGTCAACTGCACCTGCTGAACCGCCAAGGCCCTCTGCACTTACTAAAGTTGATCCATCCGAGAAAGTGATACCTTCAGCGGCAACCGTTAAACCTCTTTTTACTTTGAAGTTTCTATCTGTAGTTGCCACTGAAGATCACTATCCCTTCAGCCCACATTACGCTTCAATAAGCGTTTTGTGAACCTTTACTGTTGTACCGTTTGATGATGTTACCTTTAAGCGAACATTTCCACTTAGGTAGTCTGCATCTGTTGTTCCAAGTTCTGTATTGCTAATTACATCAGCATATTCTGTTAAATAAACATTGTTGTTTCCATCAACTGTTACAAGAACTTCTAGAACTTCAATGTCATTGCCGTTTTTCATTTGCACAATATACTTTGCAGATGAATAACTTGTTACTGCCCATGAATCAACTACAGTTGCACTGCCACTTGTAATTGATTGTATAGCAGTTCCCATTAATGCATCTGGAAGTGTAATAGATCCAGTTAAATCAAGACTTGAACCTGTTGCTGCTCCAATATTTGGTGTAACAAATGATGGGCTGTTTGTAAATGCTACTGTTGAGGAACCTGATTCATCAGTAAGTGCTGCTGCAAGGTTTGCAGAAGATGGAGTTCCAAGGAATGTTGCAATTCCTGCTCCAAAAGATGTTATTCCTGTACCACCATTGGCTACTGGAAGAGTTCCAGTCACACCAGTTGATAATGGCAATCCAGTTACATTTGTCATTGTTCCAGATGCTGGTGTTCCAAGTGCTGGGCTTGTTAATGTTGGGCTAGTAAGAGTTTTGTTTGTTAGAGTCTGTGTATCAGTTGTTCCAACTACTGAACCTGTTATCCCGTGGACTCCAGTAGAAGCACCTGTGTGAGTTGTAAGTGCTGAAGAGTCGGCTTTGTTTCCAATTTGTGTCTGGATTGAAGATGTTACTCCATCAAGGTATCCAATTTCAGTATCAGATACATTTGCAACTCTTACTTGAATTGTTGCAGTATCTACAGAAATTGTATTACCAGACTTTGAAAGTCCAGTTCCTGCAGTAATTTGTCCAAGACCAGTAAACTGAGTAAATGTAAGTGCTGTAGTTCCAACTGTTACGGCACCATCATTAGTTAGTGTCCAGCCAGAATCTGCGTTTGTAGTTCCTTCTTCAACAAAAACTGCAAAAGAGGCTGTAATTTCTGCGGCTGTATCTGCATCAGTTGAACGATCTGGAGCGCCAGATGCCTTAACTACATAAATACCGTTTTGTGATCCAGTATTTTGATTCTTTATAAGTATTCTATCTCCAGTTGCAAGAGTTACACCGTCAATTACAGAACCATTAGCAAACGCTGATGATAATGTTCCATTGGCAGTTGTTGCTGCACGTACTGATGCTTTCCAGTCAATTCCTTGTGCTGCTGAATCTACATAAGCCTTTGTTGCTGCATCTTGTGCAGATGTTGGATCTCCAAGACCTGTGATCTTGTTTGTACCCATTGCAATTGCGCCAGACATTGTTCCACCAGCAAGCGCTAGTTTGGCTGCAAGATCTGTTGTAAGTCCTGAAATCTTTGACTGTGCAATTTCTGCGGTTGCATTAATATCGCCGTCAACAATAGTTCCATCTGCAATCATTGTACTAGTTACTGTGCCAGAATCACCACTTGTAATAACTGTACCAGTTACGTTAGGAATAGTAATTGTGCGATCTGCTGTTGGGTCTGTTACAGTAAGAGTTGTTTCATATGCATCTGCTGTAGCACCTTCAAAAACAATGCTTGAATCATTAAGAGTAAGACCAGTAACTACTGGGCTTGTAAGAGTCTTGTTTGTAAGTGTTTGTGTATCGGTTGTTCCAACTACTGAACCTGTTACCCCGTGCACTCCAGTAGAAGCGCCTGTGTGAGTTGTAAGACTTGAGGAATCAGCCTTGTTTCCAATTTGTGTCTGGATTGAAGATGTTACGCCATCAAGGTATCCAATTTCAGTATCAGATACGTTTGCAACTCTAAGTTGAACAACTGAAGAGTCTACTGTAATTGTGTTTGCTGGATCATTGTATGTAAGTCCTGAGCCAAGAATTGTTCCAACTGCATCCTGCGCTCTTTCATTTGTAAAGTAAAGATTTGTACCTTCTGAAAGTCCTGTTGTTGATGAAGGAATATCTGAAGTAAGTGCTACTGTACCTGTTGCATCTGGAAGAGTAATTGTACGATCTGCTGTTGGATCTGTTACTTGAAGTGTTGTTTCATAAGCGTCTGCTGTTGCACCTTCAAAAGTAATGCTTGTTGTAAATGCTGGGTTAGCATCTACTGCTGCTGTTAATTTTCCTGTTGTATCATTATAAGTAAAAGTAACTCCTGTATGTCCTCCGTCAAACATACCTGCTGTGGTATCTTGGAGAAATTCAGTTGATGCTTCTGTTAATACTGTTGACCCGTTGACGGTAGCGGTGCTTCCTTCAACGATCAAACCATTTTTGACTCTAAAGTCTTTTGTTACTGTTGCCATGGTGGTGCTCCTTTTATGTTAGGCCTTCAAACCAGTGCGATAAAATCTCACGGTTATTGGGGTTATTGATGGTGTTACCGTCATGCTAATTATACCAGCATTTAGGCTTGCAGATATCACACCTATTTCACTTCCATAGTTTGATACTGTTCCGAATTCGGAAATGTTTATGTTTGTTCCGTCAAATACTAAATTAAGTTCTGTGCTTTTAAAATATCCAACAGATGCTTTTGACATCTGAATCACATACTTAATCGTTCTCCAGGTTGTTGTGTCAATTGTGTCAAATACCGTTGGATTTTCAATGCCATTGATGGTTGATGAGTTGTTTCCATCGCCACCTATGGCTTCTGCACGGTATGAGGTAGTATCAATTAAATCAGCAAAATCTTGACCTGTAGGCCTGTCTCCAGACTCAAATTTTGTCTTTAGTGTAATAATTGGAATAACGGCCATATAAGTGATTATATCATAAAATATAAAAACTGCTACCGATAACCATTACGCCAATGCCTGGGGTTGAGTTAGCAGATGATGCACCAAAGTTTAAATTAGTAAACCTGACACGAAATGGTAAAACATTTTTAATTTGTGATGCAGTTATAGCAACTTGCCTTACATCTACATTACGAGTTTCTAATTCAACAAAACTTCTACGTTCCATCATTAACTCTCGTATGGGCCAGTTACATCTTCAATAACTACAACGCTTCCTCTGCAAACCGTCCAAACACGAATATCGTCAGACAATTGAATATCAAAAATATCGCCAGTTTCAAGTATTTCTGATTGCTCTGCTGTTAATGAAACTGTAAACTCTCCTTCATCATCTTCTCCAGTTACCGATGGAGTTAATGAAAGTAAAAATGCACCAGAATCATCTGGTCTAATAATATCCATTTTGATATTCCATTCAGGAACATTTAATGGAAGTCTGTCTGAATCAGTTACATAGACTCTAAATGCTGGGGTATCTCCTCTGACAAAAGTCCAACTGATTGTTGGTGGCGCAGAGCCAATTGAGAATGAGTCTGATCCTTGATTTCTATAGTTAGCCATAATGCTTTTATTATACCACCAACTAAATAAATAATAAAAATATTTTTATATTTATGTACAAAAGTTGACTTGTGGGTTAAATTCGTGTTATAATTAATACATGCTACCAACAGGTAGCATTTGTTCTCTAGGAGGTAATTTACAATGAGAGAAGCAAAAGTTTGGATAGGGGTTTTAGGGTTGGTTTTTTGCAGTGCCATTTTTTCTGGGGCAGCAAAAGCAACTACTGAAAACAATTTATTAAGTAAACCTGTCCTTGAGACTAAAGTCGCCACCCTAAAGGTGGCTTTTTCAGTTTCTAAGGAGGACATTCTTAAAAAGTACGAAAATGCGACATCTTTAACGGATGATCAACTTGTTGAACTTTTAAGGGCTGTTGGGTTTGAGAAAAGCGGTCTTCGTAGTGCCTGTGCTGTAGCAAAGGCTGAAAGCAATGGTCGCCCATTGGCTTTTAACGGAAACCAAAAAACTGGAGATAGTTCTTATGGAATGTTTCAAATAAACATGATAGGGGAATTAGGTCCAGACCGTAGAGATCTGTTTAAGTTGGGTTCTAACGCTGAACTGTTAAATCCAGTTACAAACGCAAAGGTTGCTCTACATATGACAGATGGAGGCTCTGACTGGTCTTCCTGGAGTTCTGTAAATGGAAAGCGGTACCAAGAATGGTACAACAAGTATCCATGTAAAAAATAAAATTAGATAGTAAGAATGCCCCTCAATTAATTTTGGGGGGTATTTTTATTTTCCCAGTAGAAGTTATGATAATTAATATCAAAGGTAAATCTCTTCATATGATCAGCAATAGCACCAGTATGAAGATAGGCTTGAATTCCAGCCCTTTTAATATTCTTGAAAAATGATATATCTTCGCCAACAAACTTAGCCCCTACACCATTTGTTTCAGCAAAAATAAAATTATCTTTAGTTACTTTTCTGATTGGCTCAATAATTGATTTATGCATAAGTATTAACCCCATTCCAGCAGCATCTGCTTCTATAACTTGATCGTTTGGAAGGTTTGTTAAATGTTCTATTTGCTCCATATTATTAATAAAGTTATAGGCACATGGGATTGGCTTCATTAAAGATTTTTCTGGCTCATTTGACACAAAGTATAGACCGCTTACAATCTTTGCTGTATCCTTATCTGCAGCCTCTAGAAGCCTTCCTAAAGACTCAATAGTTAAAACTATGTCTGAATCTACCCATAATAGCCAATCGGTCTTTAAAGTATCTGCCCAGTTATCAAAAAGTGTTTGTCTCTGTCTTGCTATTTGATTACCACTTACACGAACTGCTCCATGAACTTTAATACCAATATGTTGTGCATGAATAACTGTATATAAAAGTCCTTCTGTAAATTTACCGTCGGTATTTCCATTATCACACCAAGCAATTGTTAGTGTTTCTTCTTGTGTATTAATCAATTAAATTCCTTTTTTTGCCAACGGTTAGATTTATACCAACCGATCATTGATCGTCCTTTATCAATATTTTCTTTATAGTTTTTTTCTATAAGTAAATCATCTTTGTTAATTTTCCAAGACTCTCTTTTAAAAGGTATGACTTGGAGGATTGGAGTTCCTCTTGGAATTAAACCCTCAAACCCTTGCTGAATAAAAAACGGTATATTCCCATTTCCAACCAATGTGTCAATATCAACAATGCCAGTAAGACTAATAAATGGTAAATCATGTCTATTAAATGGATGAGTAACTATTGCACTATATCCTTTTTTAGCACTTAAAATATGTGGGTTTTTCCAAGTAAAATGATTTTGTGAATAACCATCTGGAATTGGAATAATATTTTCTCCAACTTCTCTAAAACCTATTGGATCTGGTTTTGACGTCCAGTGAATATACGGCTCATTATCTTTAGTCTCAACATATAAATCTTGAGCAAGTTCTATCATATACCCAATATTAAATGAATCAAAAAATGGCATGCAGGATTTTAAATTTATTGTTGGAGGACTTTGGTCATTTTCAAACTTTAAATTATTTTTGTTATACCCTTTAATATTTTTATACCACTCTGGAATATGGTTTTTTGCTGGTTTAATATCTGGCATGTAATCACCAACGGAATTAAAATTTAAAATATTCATAACTACCCCCAGTTATAATTATACTCTGAATCGTGTAAAAGTCAATTAGAATTTAATAATATAATACATTGCTACGTTATATGGGAAACCCTGTACCGCTGTTATTGCAGTAGAACCACCAGTACCAGTACCTGCTCCTGGATTATGTTGATGACCTGAAGGTGCCGATGTTTGTGTACCTGCAAAGGCTCTTCCATTATCTACGGTGCGACCGTTGTCCCAACCACGAACAAATGCGCCACGAAGATCTGGAATTGTAAAAGTAGTAGTACTGTCTCCAGCACCATATGTTGTTCCAATTAATGAAAAAAGTGCTGGATAGTCTGAACGTTTTACGGTTGCACCATTACATTCAAGAAATCCTGCTGGAACTGATGGAGCAGCCATTGGGATAATTGCTCCTACTGGAACATTGTCGCTAGATGAGTTTGCCCCAAGAGTTAATGACATAATTAAACATTTTCTCCTGAGATATGGAACTTAATGTCATTGTTAGATGCACAAACAATAAGTTTTTCACCATTAAAGATAACTTGTTCTAGGTCAATATACTGTGTTGTTCCTCCAGCAATTGATGTGTTTTCTGCAATTGGGTATCCGCCAATATAGATGCTATATGATCCTATAACAGGTGCTTTATTGGCTACTACAATGTTATTAATTTTCTTTGAAGCATTTGCTGGTGCTACATAAACTGGTGGAATCTTTGTCCATGCTCCAGTTGTGGCACCATTTGCAACTGTTGCAGTTGAACTTTCATATGTAAAGGTTGTTGAAGTTGGTATTGATAATACTCTTGCACCAAGAGTTATATTAGATTTTGTTTCTACTCCAATAATATCTCCAACTACAAGTCCATGGGCTGCACCTGTTGTTACTGTTCCAACATAGTTTACAACAGCAATATTTGTTACTGTACCGCCTATATAAGCATCACTCCAAATTAGTTGGCCATTTGGTGAAACCGCTGCAGTGCTTACGTTTCCAGCAGTTGTTCCGTAAGTAAATGTATTTGATCCAGGACCAGCAAAATCTAGTGCTAGACTTGGTATAGATGCAACAATGTGTGTACCATCAAATGTAGAATCTACTCCACTTATTACTGCTAAAGTTCCAGCAGATGGAATATTGTGCACTACTGATGTTGAAATAGTAGCAATATTTGAAGTACATACTTTATTTGAAATTTGATAATAGTTTTGTGTGCCTAAATTAAGGTGAGGAGATCCTCTATAAATTGTTTCGTTAGTAGCCATTATGATTCTCCATTTTCACTTAGTTCTAAATCTTCAACTTCTAAAATTGGGTATACTTCTAGGTCTACAACTTCACCATCTACAACAGATTGTCCAATATGAGGATTAACCAGTGTATTGTCATATTGAATGCATGTTGTGCCTGTAATTTCCTCTGCAATGTCTTTTGACTGTGCAAGAATTAAATTAGTAATTATGTCATTTTCAACAACAATAAAGTTTAACATTATTTACACTCCTTATGCAATATAAACAACAACTCTTCCAACTCCACCATTGGTGCTTGATCCTGCAGCAAATCCTCCGCCACCACCACCAGCGCCTTGATATCCACGATCAGTTACCTGAACATCGCCACCTGAACTGCCAGAAGCACCTCCTGTACCACCTGAACCGCCTGCGTTGTTACTTCCTTGGTATTCGCTATAACTTCCATCAATACATTTTCGTCCAGCACTACCTCCACCGCCACCACCTAAAGCAACAGAAACAGGGTTTGGAAGCATGTATCCACTTAAAACTGTAAAAGATGTTGCAGTTCCATTTCCTCCTGCTTGCCCAAGAGCGTTTGATCCTACGAAACCATTAGCGCCACCGCCACCAGTACCACCAGTTATTGTTGCATTGGTTGCTACTTGACTTGTTGCTGTTCCTCCAGCATTAGTTCCTACTCCATATCCACCTTGTGCTCCACCATTTGCAGAAGCAATAACCACTGATCCAGGTGCTGTAATTGAGGATTGACCGCCTGCTGCGGCTACTGTAAGTGTATAAACTTGAGTTTGTGAAATAGAATATTCTTGAAAGGCAACTGCGCCTGCTCCACCGCCACCTTTACCAGGATACTGACTACTAGGAGTACCTTGGGCACCAGCAGTTCCATTTCCTCCACCACCATAAACAATTGCAGCCATTTTACTGTATCCTGTTGGAATTGTGTATGTTGTAGTTGATGTTGCTGTAATTGCTTCTCTATAAACGAAAGGTGGTGTTACTGCAGATGTATTTGTTGCAGATGCATTACCAAATCTATTTTGCGATGTAACTGCAAAAGTATATGCTCTTCCACCATTTTGACGAGACATTGTTACTGAAGTTGCAGTTGTTGTAGCAGTTGTCGTAAAGCCACCTGATGCTGTTCCAGTTACTGAATATGCTGTTGGAACTGAACCTTTTGTGTCTGCTGTCCATGTAACCGTAACATCTGTTGTTGTTGCAGAAGTTGTTGCACTAGCAGTTGTAACTGGTAGTGGAAGTGCTGATGGTGTTATACCTTGACTAAAATTACCAATTGCCATTATGAAATCTCGCTTCCAAAGATATTAAAGTTAACTAGTCCAGTTGAAGAATATACGCTAACAACATCTGTTGTTGCTAATGTAAGACCAAGAGTAAGTGCTGATGCGTCAAGAGCGGGAACTGTAATATCATATGCAATGTACATAGGCTGAGTAATTGATGCCCCTGCTGGACGTATAGCAATTCTATAACTTGCTGGAGAAGGACCATAATTAGTAATAACAACTGTAGAAATTACTGTTGCTCTATCTGCTGGAACAGTATAGGCTGTAGTCAGTGTGCTTGCACTTGGGTTTGACTGTGCTAATACTTTATATACACTTGCCACTGTTTATCCTCCCATCAGCATTAGCGTTGCTGTTAACGCTTCTGGAACATCGTCCCATGAAGTAATTGTACCATTTGTTTTAAGATATTTTCCATCTTTTCCTGTTTGACTAGGAATGAGACTTCTCCAAGAAGATCCATCGTAATACTGTATTTCGTTAACAGTAGTTCCAGATGAATTTTGTCTTATTAAACATATTATACCACTAGTTGGAGATGTAATTGATGCATCTCTGGCCGCTGGATTTAAGAAATTATTTATACCCTTTTTGCCTACAAGGTGATCCACAATTGTCACGGTAGATAAAAATGTATTATCGCTTTGCCACTGATAAGATGCAGCAGTATTTACAACTCCAGAGATTAAATACCAAGTATCTGACTCTGAACTATAGATATAGGCTGGTTTTCCTGTTTCGTCATATAATACTGGCATTATGTGAACCTAACCCATGCTGGTGCATTATTGCTTGCGGTAGCATTTGCATTAGTAACTGTTGTTCCAAGATCAGACTCTGATGAAACTGAAGCAACCATTTTTGGAGACAATCCTGCAATTTGTGAATACCCAACAGATCCAGAAGATGCTAGTTTTGCGTTTGTTGTTTGTCCCACAAGGATTACTGATGCTGCATATCTAGTTCCAGCAATAAATGAATATGTTGATGGATACCCTCCAGTTGTGTTAAATGCTTTTGTGTAAACAGTGTTTGTTGATTGAAATAGTGTTGTATCGTTTTCTGTTCTTGCAACAAGTGATAAGGCCTGTGTTGATGGGTTAACTAAATAAACTCCCATTCTTGCTAACGTTGCTCCATCGGATGCGATTTCTGCGGAAGACATAGAAATATTACTTGCAGTAAAATTAAACAATGGAGTAAAGTAATAGAAATACATAGTTCCATTAGAAATGGTTGATGAAGAATTAACTGTCCATCTTGGCATGATATCTAAAGCGGTAGATGATTGACCACTCCAAGACTGTATTGTACTAATTGGCATTAAGACAGTGTTATCTACAACCAAGTTGCTAGAACTTGTTGTTAAGCCATAGCCATAACCTAAAGATAGGTTTGCAGATGTGTTAGTGCCAGAGTTAGTTATTGGAGCATTTACTGCAACTATTCCAGAAGGGCCTATGTTGATTAAATCAAACGTAGTTGTTCCAGAATTATATGCATACATTTCTTTTGGGCTTGCATTTTTCTTTACCCAAATTAATCCGTTGGCAAGGCTAGTAGATGGTGCTGTATCTGTATATACGGCTGTTGCAGAGTTTGGAACTGTTGGAGTTGCTGCATTTTTGTCTACCCAAATAAAATCATCCTGTAAAGCATTTGGTGGAAAGTCTCCAGCAACTGGTACGTTATTTTGTGCTGATGCAAATTTCTTTGCTTCTAGAGCAGTTATATCTGTTTGTATGTCATAAATTGTTTTAGCAATAGATGGTGTTAAAAGTTCTGCTGGATCTGTTTCATTTGGGTCAAAATCATATGAACCGTAGTGGTAGGCTCTTAGGGCTGACTTGATATCAGCATCGTCTACGTATGCAGGAATCTTGGTTGGTATAAGTATTCCGATATTTTCTACAGCCATGTTTTCACCTCTACTAGATTATACCATTTTTATACTATAGAAATAAATAAATGAATTTTTTTACTTCCAGTTAGGTTTGCCCATGTACTTCCATTATAGGAAATTGCTTTAAAGTTAAGAACTAGGTTTGTTCCTGGAGCAACAAGTGCTGGAATTGCAACTGCTGAGGCAATAGCATTTGTTCCTTCAATTGAATACTGAATATTAAAATTTGAAGCGGTAAGTGGAGAACCAGTAACTGTAACAATATTAGAAACTGGAATAGTAACGCTTGCGCTACCAGTTGTAAATGTTGCTGTTACGATTGATGAATAAATTGCTGGATTAATACTTAAAATCTCAACCCAGGCATCTCCTCCAGGCTGTGATATGTATTGATACATATAACTGTAGTCAGTTCCTGGGTTTGTATTTATATAAAGATCGTTATAAATAGGGGTCTGTCCAATATCTACAACGTTTGGATCTCCAGAGCCAACAAAAACTTGACTTCCTCTTTGCCCTGTTGGACCAATGTCAACTTGAACGTCTATAGTTTCTGGGGGACCAAGAACAACTACATCATCTGTGTTTAATAATACATCAACCATTACGACTCAATTGATCCTGTGATGTCTTGTGTTACTGTGATTGTTCCAGTCAAAATTGTATAAATTAAAGATGCTCCAGAATCAATTTGAACATCATAAACATATGTTCCTGGTTCTAAATCTCTTCCAACACCTGGCAAAATTGTACATGTAACAATGTCTGTAGTTGCATTTACAACTGCCTGTCCTTCAAGATAAGTTGTAGCACTTGGCCCTCTAACATTTGCAATAAAGAAATCTGCATTGTAGCCAGTCAAATCAAAGGCTGTTCCATTTGCTGCTTTTGGGCGAACTACAAATTGAGCGGTATCACCACGATAGTAATTAAAATTATATGTACCTGGAAATGCCATTTATGACTCCTGTATCTGTGTTGTTAAGTTTTGAACCTTAAAAGAAATATTATTTACTTTAATAACAGGTGGCAGAATTGTATTTACAGAACTAATCTTAATAACTATATTTGTTGGAATGCTCATAGACTTCCTCCTGGTGTTATATCTCCTATAACAGTAATTGTACCAATGATTGGAGTCCAAATTGTGTTTTCGCCTACCGCTGGAATGTTTACTTGAAGGTCAAATGGTAGTTCTGCGACTACGCTCTTATATGTATTGCCCCAGTTTAAAGTGGTTGATGCTGGTGCTGTAATGGTTACTGAGTGGTTAGTTGCAGTTGTTGTAAGTTGATCTAGAACCCCACCGTTTGTATCATATGATGTTGCCTCATAGGTCCATCCAGTACAATCAAAGCCTGTTGTCTCATCATTTTCAAAGAAATCTACGGTCAGTACTGCGGTATCTCCACGCACAACAGTCCACTGTATGCTAATTGGATTATTACCATATTTTTGAATTGTTGATGAACACATAATAAATGATTATACCATAAAATAAGGCTAGACACCTAAGCGCAGTGGGGTGGGGTAGAACTTAGGTGCTAGCATTAAAAATTATAACATTATATTATAAATAGTATAAATAGGTATAAAAAGGACATTTAGTATATTACGACCAGTGTATAAAAATTTACACAATTGTTACAATCCGATATGTCCGTTTTATAGTAATTTGTTATAGAATGTCCAGAGTAGCGATAGTGTATACTTAAAATATATAAAGAAAAGAATAACTAGCAAGTAAAGTTTTTAAGATATCTTTTATATATAATATATAGTGAATTATTTTTTAGAATGATGATTAATGTGTTCAATCAAAAGATCAAACAATTTGTCAGTTTTTATTTCTAGGCGATTAACGGAGTCTTTTAAACTGGATCCTGAATTTGGCTTAAGTTCGTTTAAATAATGTTTTACGAGCCAACGAATTCCACCAGCAACAATAGTTATAATTGTGAGAAGTGTTAAAGTTAATGCTGCCCAGTCTTGTGGTGACATAAGGTTTATTATATCATTATTTGAGACTAATTTTTAAATTTGGCGGGATAAGAGTTAAGCCGAAAATAGAGATACCAAACCAACATAAGACATACTGTGACTGCAAGCAGTCTAACAATGTCAATAGGATGTAATATCTATGTTTGCTTAATATCCCGATATAGGATACAATGAGATGTGCTAGAAGCAATTAAACAAACCCTTATTGAAGGTTTGACAGAAAAGTTAAAGATACATCACAGTGTCTATAGACTTCCGTGCACAAGTGAATTTCTAGAAGAATTAATTGCTAACACCTTCTCAGAAGCAGGGTATATAAACGATTGGCAGCCCAATAGAAGCCATAGTATCAGTGTTGACATGTCTTTAGAGTCAGGCGAATCTTTCTCTATCAAATCAGGCGTATATGCAAATAACACACTAACATTTTCTGGATCAAGGCTAGGAAAACATGATGGTTTGGATAATATGATAGCCAGTGTTGTATCTAATAGTGCTGATTATTATGTGTGTCTTGCAAAGTCAGACCAGGATTGGTCTTCTGTCCCCTCGCAAAATGAGAAAAAGATATATTATTTATTTATATTTCCATCCCAAACCCTAATATACGATAACGGACTATGGAATAAGGTTCAAACCAAGTCTGGAGGATATAATTATGTTATGGAATCTATAGGTATGTCAGCACGTATTAATACCTCTATGTCTTATCAGTTATGGACTAGTGTTAATGAGTCGCTTATTGGTGCCCCGACAAAATTGGAAATATTATGAGTGCCAAACCTTGGGATATGATCAATGGCTCTCCTAGAGTGCCAGAAGAAGTTATTAAAGAGAGATTAGATATTTGTCATGCATGCCCTGCCTTTAGACCACTTACGCAGACATGTAAGAAATGTGGATGTTTTATGAAAATGAAAACTCAATTAGAAAAGGCTTATTGTCCACTTGGCAAGTGGTGAGCAATACTGTATACTAGAATATATTGATATGGGGGAAACATGTTATTTCACAAACATTTGTTAATTAATGCCAAAGTAAAAAATCCAATGAACAATGAGGATATGGCAATAGACTTTCTTAAGCGTTTAGTTGAACGCATTGATATGAAGATTATTAAAGGACCTTTTGCTTCTTATGTTGACAAACCAGGAAATAGAGGTTTGACTGCCATTGTAATGATTGAGACTAGCCATATAGCATTTCATATATGGGATGAAGCGGATCCAGGATTAGTACAGTTTGATTTGTATACCTGCGGAGAATTGAACTTGTCTGAAGTGCTTCTTACAATTCGTGAAGACTTTGATATTGTGTCTATGGACTATAATTTATTTGATAGAGAAAAAGGTTTTGTTTTAGAGCAAAGTGGAACATACCCTGACAAGTACGACATTCTTGTAGAAATCTAAAAAGTGTTTAAGAAAAAACAAGAAGAGCCAGTAATAAGTTTTGTCTGCACATCTCTAGGACTAGAAACCCTTGAAGAGGTTGCTCCAAAGCCGTCACAAAAATTTGTTCCAGATTGGTGGAAAATAATTCCAAACCATAAAGGACAGTATGACCAAACTATGACAATAAAGTCTTGTCCGTCATTTCCTGATTATTTTTCACAAGGATATATCATTCCTATGTGGGCAGATACTTTAATTAAATATAATGCAAGTTCTGGAGTTTGGTCAATGAAGTGTGGAAGAGACAACGACTTTACTTGGGAAATTCATTTTGACGAACAATTAATTGATTACATAAAACCAGCACTTTTTGAACAAGAGGCGCAAAAAGTTTTAAAAGCAATATCTCCTTGGAAAATTATTACAAAACCAGGTTGGTCTGTTATGCAATTACCGCTTTATTACCATTTTGATAACAGATTTAGCGTGATGCCTGGAATTATTCATACAGATACACACCATGACATTAATCAGCAAGTTCTAGTTTATAATAAAAATCCTAAAAAAGATCTTGAGATATTTATTAAACGTGGAGAACCTTTTGTCCAATACATTCCATTCAAACGTGAAAAGATTGATTATGATGTAAGACTTATAACTCAGTTAGATAATGAAAAAATAATTGCTTTTTTAACAAATTTAAAAACAAAGTTTACTGGCAATGGGGCCTACAGAAGTCTGTTCAATAAAAACAAGTAAATCTGAAATCTGAAAAATTTTGTAAAAACTAGTTTTCCTAAAATCTGAATATTTTGTTGAGATGTATGATATGTAATTTGAAAAATAAAAATACAAAAAAATAGTGAGCACACACTTGGCATGCCCACTAGGTTAGTTATTCGTCGTAGTGATCTCGTGGATAGTTCTCTATAGTCCCACCATTAGCGAGCCATTCTCTACGCTTTTCTATTTCAGGATACATTTGTTCCCTGCAAATAACCATCAATACCAACAAGGTCACATGTAATCTTAACTCGTTGATTTCTTTTTAGTGTTGAGCGATAGAGTTTGATAAAGTCTAACACCTCTTGCTTAGTCATCAGGTTAATGTCTCTGGTGTTACCTTGCATAGATGTAATTGTTACTTTCATTTATTTACCCTCAAAAATTTCTAGTAGTATGTCTATTTGTTCATCTGTTAGATGGTCAATTTGTATTGTGTTAGCAAAACCTAGTGGGTCATTCATTTATTGACCTCTACCTTCATGATGTTAGCAGAAAACTTAACCTTATTAGCAACATTGCTAGTGTTTAATTCTGCTATAACCTTATCAACATCCTTAATGTTATTAGCAATGTTATTGATTGAGAGTAGATTGCTACCCTGCCAAATTGAGTAAGTGATAGTCATAATTACTTACCCACTTTGTGTAGTGAGGCATAACGCTTAGCGATTAGCGTAGCCTTCTCATAACCATATTGGTCAATGAGTTTAGCACATTGGTTAATTGTTAAAGCCCACTTAGGTAGAGGGTTGTTAATAGATAGGGCAGATGAACCAAACTCATCTGCTATTTCGTTATATATAGTGTTCATTTAGATGAACCTTTCTTTTAATGCGATTAGACTTTCTAATCTTTTCCTTGACCTAATTTATTTGCCCTACTTAGTAGGGGCTCACTTAGGATTTCTTATTTAATTTTATAGTAGTAATACTAGCATACATTTCCTGAAAAGTCAAGATGACACGCCGTATATTCTGTGTGATTTAGGTCACTTATTCGCTAGGCTCATCCGAACATCTGTTCGTTTTATTTGCTAGGCTCATTGACCTTATCTATCTCTATTTAATTTGTATAGTAGAATACTATCACAGAAATATCAAAAAGTCAAGTGCTAACACGGCGTGTCGTGTGTGATTTAGACCACATCAAAATCGGACATATCGGACATGGGCCGCCCCGTTCGGGCGTGTCGTCCACAGGGTGATGCTTTAAGTTGTGGATAATCACCCCTAAAAATGTGGTGTAACTCACAGTGGCTTATGTACTAAATGTCCGTTTTGTACACCCTAAAATGTCAGTGGTAGGTGTTATACTTCTATTATAAAGAAAGTTGAGAAAGGTTCTCAAACTAGAAAGGAATTCAAATGAATTCAACAATAATCACAGTGTGCAAGAAGCACACACCTAATAAATCTGCTATCTCAGAAGTTGGAGATAATCAGTATACTTTCTGCGAAATTTGCGAAAGTAACATTGAGCGTTTCTACTTTGATGGAGACCCTGAGCGTCTACCTATGTGGACAGATTGGTTTGTGTCTAACTAATGAATTGTCCTAAATGTAATTCGCTATTTTGGAAAGAGCGTTGGTATAAAAATACTTTCCACCTTATCTGCTCAGTTTGTAATCACAAGCGAGTAATTAAAAAAACGAAAGGACTTAAATAATGACTACTACTAAACAAGATTCTTTGCTAAAAGAAATTAAAGAATTAGCAGATAAAAAGTATAACAACCAATTATCTTATGTCGCTTTGTGGGGTAGTGCTTCTGCACTTCTTACAGAAAAACAATTGAAAATTATAAAGTCAGTAATGGAAAAATAAAATGATAAAAGAAATAAAAAATAAAATAATTCGGATTCAAGAGTTGCGTCGTAGTAATGCTGCAACTGCAATTCCATCTAAAAAAAAATACACTAGAAAAATAAAACATAAAAATAAGTTTGACTAAAAAAGGCCGCCCCGTTCGGGCGTGTCGTACACAACCTGTGCATAACTTACGTAGTGTGGTTAAGATCACACAATTTTTGTGGCGTAAATCACAACGCTGAGCGTCTCATTATTTAAGATTACTTGCTAGTAAGTTGTAAATGTCTGCTAATTCTGATAAACTTACAGAGTAAGAAAATAAAGAAAGGAAGTGGCTATAAATGGCTAACTTATACACAATAGAAAACCTTCTAGAAGGTAAAGAGTATAATTCACGCTCTCTAAATGGTGAAATAATAAATGGAGAAAAAACTGACCATTGGTTTGGTTCAGATAAACAAGCGTATCGTGTTTTAATTAGAACACCTTATTCTTATCGTGACCACTATCGCATAATCGCAGTAAAGGTTGGTGAATAATGGGATACATAGAAATTTTTCGCCTTGATGAACAAGGTGCTGGTTGGGTTGACCTATCAGAGGCTACCCCTGATGAACTCTTAACCTTAGAGTTAGGGTTATTCCAAGAAGGGGCTTTGTGAGGTAACTCACACCCCAACACCCCCTAGAAATACCAAAAATGTCGGTAGCCTATGGTAGGCTTACAGTATAAACAAAAAGAAAGGAAGTCAAAATGACTTACACTATGAAACTAGAAACCTTTAGCGGTGAGGTTAAAAACATCGCTCTCCCTAGTAAGGGAGCAGTTGCCCAATTCATCTCCACTTACCCTGAGAAATTGCCAGTTGGTATTTCGGTAAAAGTTGCGTGTGACGCACTTGGTATTCGTGGCACACTACGAGGAAAGGCATTGGTGAAGTAATGATAAACTCAGTAATGACTATTCCTTGTAATGACTGTTTCGGTCAAGGATACTTATTCTTTGGTAATGACGAGGACTATCATGTAGAACCTTGCGCTTGCGTAGAGGAGAATAACTAATGATAGCACTAAAACACTCAATAAACTTAATCACAGAAATTGACGAAAACAAAATGCCTGATAATTTGCTAACTGCTTTCCTTAATCTTAGCGAATTAGAAATGGAAAAAATGCTACGAAGTGCTTTCATTAATGCTCTTATCTATGAAGGCTTCCTAGATAAACTTAATGAAAATAATCAGTGGGCTGTTCTAAAAGTTGGTGATAACTAATGATGACTCGCAAGGACTATGTTGCTACCGCTCAAATTCTAAATGGATACAAGGACTTAATTGACGAATTTACTTTTGAGGACTTAGTATTAGAATTTAACGATATGTTTGCTGCTGATAATCCTAGATTTTCTACAATTAAATTTCAAGAAGCCTGCTATGAAATTTTAGATGAGGAGTTAAACTAATGATAACTGAATGGGATCTGCTTGCAATTATTATTGCACTCTTTGGTGCTGGTGTTGTAATTTATTATTCAATAAAACAAAACATTGCATTGCAAAAAGAAGTTAGACGTTTGCAAATTGCATTGCGTGATGAACGTCGTAAAAAATAAAATAAAAAACCTAAGCAAGTTTTAAAACTGCTTCCACAAAAATGGGGCGCCCCGTTATCCACAGGTTTATCCACAGGTATTAAAATGTGATTAAAAACACTCCCAGATCTTCCCAGATTCTTACGGCGTGTCGTTGAAAATGTCAGTTTAATCTGATAGGCTTTCAGTATGAAAGAAAGGACAGAAAATGAGTAAAATGAAAAACCTACTTGACGAAATACTTAATTGTGACCTATGCTATGGTAAAGGCGTAATTGGTTATGCTAATGGTGAGGACTATGACTTTGAGTATTGTGAATGTAATCCACACGCACTTATTCTTGACGAGGACGGAGAAATTGTAAATGTGTAATATCTGCTACGCTAATGCTAATAAAATATCTATGATAGATTCTAATCCTTCCAGCATGTGTGACCAGCACTATGCTGATTGGTGTGCTGAAAAGGCTCTTGGAGAGGATTGGTATTGCTAATGGATACCTGCGTACTTTGTAATGAAAATGAAGCGATAGACGGATTCTATTGCTTTAACTGCGGAATTGACACCTACTACTCAGAAATGCTAGACTCAGAACTCACACTAGATTGGAACGAATAATGGAATACCTATACTCAGTAACTTGCACCTATGATGGTGATAAGTCCCCTCATTGGATTGGACGCTATGATAATGCGCTTGACGCAGTAAATGAGTTTAATAAGTTTGTGGACTATGGATTGGCTAGCGAATACTCAACAGTTAATCTATCAGAACCTAGTGGCAAAATGCACACTAAGGTATTTTATGCTAATGGAACAGTTGGAGGTAAATAAGTGGGAAGCGTAACTGCACTAGGAATTAAAGATTCCGTATTAGACTTAGAAACTCAGATTCTTTATCACTTGCGTGGTAATCATTATCCACCAGTACCCGCAGAAATGGTACAACCTTGCATAGATGCTATTGACGCATATTTTGACGAGGACTTTGATAGAGAAATTGCCATGCCTAAAGTAGGGGACTTTCAGATTCTCTATAAGGATAAAACTACTGCACCAGCATGGGCTATTGCTCAACAACACCACTTAGAATTTTGGTTGCCACACTCTATGGATTGCGATTGCAGCGAATGCATGATTCATGATGACTTTCCACTCTCACTAGAATATGATGAGGAATAAATAAATGACTGCTACAATAACAAATATGGAATATGTAAAAGTAGATATTTTAACTTCAGGTCAATTAGAAGTAGATGACTTAATTTTAATTGACGATGAAGTTGTATCTATTGTAGAAATTATTTCATTGCCTGATGGTTACACAATTGAAGTTGTTAATGATTTTGGCGAACGTGAAATAATTCAGGTTGAAGAATATCAGCAATTTAATTTAATGATGTTGCAATAAAAGCGGGGCGGCCCCCTGTGATCTTGGACACACCGAATTAAGACGAGTTGATATTTTTCCTGATTTACGGTAAGATTATTCTATGCCCTTAATTAGAAGTAAAGACAGGAAAGTCGCAAATGCAGTCACACCAAACGGAAAACAAGCAAGTATCGCTAACACTTTTGGATTACCTAGTGGAAAGAATTTCTCGTGTCCTAGTGCCACGAGTGTATGCGAAAGAATCTGTTACGCAGGAAAGTTAGAAAAATTATTCCCTGGTGTTAAAGGAGTATTGCTTAACAATTGGGAATTACTTAAAGACGCAGACCATGATACTATGGAAGCGTTACTTACTGAAATGATTAACGGTTTCAGAAAAGATTGTGAAAAGAAAAATGCTCCATTGCTATTTCGTATTCATTGGGACGGAGATTTCTTTTCGGATGAGTACGCATTTGCTTGGAAGCATGTAATCCTTAATAATCCTGATATTCAATTTTGGGTTTATACACGAGTTAAAACTGCCGCAGTTATGCTAAAAGATATGGATAATTTATCTTTATACTATTCAGCAGATAGTGAGAATATAAAAGAAGCAGTTAATCTAAAAAATACTTATGGCATTCGTATGGCATACCTTGCACAAAATTTTGCGGTAGGTCAAGAACAAATGAAAGAAATGATTGGTAAGGTAGGGGCTAAGTGTCCTGAAAATAAAAAGGCTATTCCGCTTATCTCAACAAATGGCTCCGCTTGCGTTTCGTGCTCATTGTGTGTATACTCTAAAGCAGACATAGTATTCTCGTCAAGCAAGAAGTGAGGAGTTATGGAGTTAGCAATAATAACTATCCTGTTTATCATAATCCTATCAGCAGGGCTAGGTCATAAGTAATGTCCGTTATGTCCGTTTTGTCTTGTGATGTATCTCACAAAAATAATTGTCTCAAAATGTGAGAAATCTAGGAAATCAACTTGTATTTCTTAACCAAAAATGTTAGACTTGTATTATCAACAAAACAAAGGAGAAACAAATGGCAGTATCAAACGCAACTTACAAAGTAGGAGATACCTACACAAGCCAAAAGTCAAAGCAAACAGGAACAATTCAAGAAATCGTGCCACAGGCAAATGGTAATGTTCGTGTTAAGTTAGATGTTAATGGCTCAACTCGCTGGACAACTTGGACAGCAAAGTCAGAGTAATTTAGCAAATGCTAATAGTCCTGAGCAAGACAATAAACTGCTCAATACAACCCCCATCAAACCCACCTAAAAGAAACGGAAACAAAACAAATGGCAAGAGGAAAAGCAATCTCAGTAAAGATACCTACTGAGAGAGTAATCAAAGCACTAGAACAATCACTAAATAAATTAGAACTTGATTGGACTTCACAAGAAGCAAACGAAGCAAAGTATGACAAGGCTATGGAAGCGTGGCGTAAAGAAGTTGTGAAGTTTGCGGTAGAAAGAATTGCTAAGGCAGAAAACCTACGCACTAACTATCGTTCTTGGAACAAGACACTCAATGTTGATTTTGACTTAACAGTTAAAGAAGGTGACTTCCCTGTTGAGCCTGAGCGTCAATACACAACTCTCCATAAGCACGAATACGAAACCCAAAAAGAGGAAATCTCTAACGCTATCCGTATTCTCAAAATGACAGACGAGGAAGTAGTTAATACTTCTACATACAACGCAGTTGCTCGTTATCTCTAACTAGATAAAGATGGGGGAGGGTATTTGACTCCCCCGTCAAAATCTAGTAAAATTAAATAATACAAACCACCATAACAGAAAAGGAAAAACAAATGACTCTCGGAGGATACACTTACCAACTAGGTGATTTATTCACCACAAGCAAAACAGGCGTTACAGGTAGAATTGTAAAGTTCTCACCTATTAACTCAAAACTAACTCGTGTTTCTTTACAGTTAGCAAATGGTCAACGCCGTTTAGCAATGGTATCAACAACTAAATAAGTTTCATCTCTGCGTTCCACGCTACTTGTAGCAAGCGTCCCCTGAGATGATCATCCTGAGTATGATGTTAAACTGCTCATCTTTTAATTGCCCCGCAAAAACGGGGCGGCCTTGTGATGCAAATCACATCTCAGCATGTGAGATTAATTAAGAAATGCATTTGCATTCCCCCAATATTACTGATATTATTATATTAAACAACAACAGAAAGAGGCCCCCTATGGGAAGCGAACTACAAGACGCAGTAACAATTGACAAACTAGAGGTACCATATAATTCAAATCTACTTGTCACTTACAAGGCAATTCCTGATACATATGCTGCTCCTGAAGAGCCAACATATTTAACATCCAAGGTCACTGAGATTGAATGGGAACTGCATAACGGTCGCACAAATAAAAAAGCGCTAAACAATATGCGTACCACAATCAATACTCTTGAAGAGCAAATTGTAGAATGGTTTGACCCTAACTATTCTAAAGAAGAAGTTCTCGTAGCAATATGTGAGCACTTTGGTATTAATCCAGTTAAGGAAATTGAAGTAGAAGGTACAATATCATTCAGTGGAACAATTAGTGTTCCAATGTCAGACCTTGCAGAGTTTGATATTAGTAACGTAACAATTGAGGCTGATTTAAATTCATATGACTATGACGCTGACTTAAGAGTTGACGAAGTTTCAGTTGAAGAGCAATACTAAATTTGATAGGGGGCTATCAAAACTGGCTACGGTACAGCCAGTATAAATAAGTGGCCAAAGGGACCTGAGCATTGTCCACGTAAACGGCTCACTTTTCTTTTTAAAGGCCGCCCCCCGTGATCTATATCACACTAGAAAATGTCCGAATTGTCC